>Ga0164313_10000241_pt1 | contig 40957 bp, 32 predicted proteins | sample GuaBasSedimGuay4_FD_113735 | JGI IMG/M metagenome (GOLD analysis project Ga0164313, IMG submission 113735) | Subseafloor sediment microbial communities from Guaymas Basin, Gulf of California, Mexico - Guay4, Core 4569-4, 0-3 cm | ecosystem: Environmental > Aquatic > Marine > Hydrothermal vents...
TGTCACAAACAGGAACAACGACCCTATTCCATTAAACACTAAAATACAAAATCAGTGTTCAATAATCCTTTTACTTAATTTTGGCGAACATACGAGTCACAGACTTAAGCCAGTGGGGGTTAGGCTGGTTTTGAATTATTCTTTTTCTCAGAAAAGTAATAGGTGGGGGTAAATTTACCTCCTCCTAAATGAAGTAAAATTGCATAGGTAAACAAATACAGCAGAATATTTACGTGATCCAGTAACGAATCATCTCCATGAACAATTATCAATGCAACAAGCATGGTAATGATCAAAGGGATAGCTGCCAACCTGGACCTGTATCCGACAAGAATAAAAACAGAGCAAAAGAATTCGGCAAAGGTGGCTAACACCAATGATAACTCAGGACCAAGGCCAATAGGATCAGGGAAGCTAAAATCTCCCAGGAAAAGACTGACAAGTTTTGGGACACCATGGCTTAGCATTGAAACAGAAACAACAATACGAACTGCTAATAGTGCCCAATTTACAAATGGACCGTAATCGTCGGTGCAACACGGTTTCTGAGCCATATTCTTTGCTATTGTTTATTTTCCAGCCGGCCCTACATATTTTGCATCACCAAAGCCGAGTATCGGATAAAAGATTATGCCAAGCAAAATAAGACCAACAGTAAACGCTTCATCTTTTCCGAAACTTTTAGAAAGTAAATTGGTAACCCAGATTCCAAAGATGATGTTTACAAAAGGAATTAGAAACAGAAAAATCCACCATAAGGGTTTTCCGACAATTTCCAGCAAAACAATCAGGTTATAAATAGGAATAAGAACAGCCCATCCCGGTTTTCCTGCTTTTTCATAGATTTTCCATTCGGCAATAATTATCAGTACCGTAATGGCCAGAATTATGATCAAAAAAAATGCACCAAAAGCACCATAAAAAATATTTTCATCCATAACATTTAATTTTAAAATATTTATAAAAATAGCAAAATAGATTGACTTCTAATCTAGAATATCTTTATAATAATCGAGACACTCAGGATTCGCAAGTGCATCTTTGTTTTTTACATCTTGCCCATGAATAATTTTCTTAACAGCAATTTCAACCTTCTTCCCATTAATAGTGTATGGTATATCAGGAACCTGTTTAATGATTGAAGGGACATGACGTGGACTGCAATTGTTACGAATACCCGATCGAATCAACTTTATAAGATTATTAGTAAGTTCTACATCTTCTCTGAGTTTTACAAATAAAACCACGAGTTCGTCATCATCTAATTTTTTACCAACAACTACTGAGTCTTCAATTTCTTCCATGTTTTCAATTACCCTGTATATTTCTGATGTTCCAATTCTTACGCCCTGCGGATTAAGTGTTGCATCCGACCTACCCAACATCACAATTCCACCATTATTTGTAACCTCAATATAATCGCCATGATGCCAGATTCCTTCGAATTCATCGAAATAGGCCTTTTTATACTTAGTGTCGTTTTCATCATTCCAGAAATAAACAGGCATAGAAGGAAATGCAGATTTGCAGACTAATTCACCTTGTTCTTCGAGCAATGAATTGCCATCAGTATCAAAACAATCTACATCCATCCCAAGGCCTTTGCATTGAATTTCACTTGCGTACACCGGTAATGTTGGTGAGCCTAAAATAAAACAGGAAACAATGTCAGTTCCTCCTGCTATGGAAGAAAGCTGTACATCTTTCGACCATCTGTAGTAAACATATCTGAAGCTTTCGACAGATAACGGAGAACCTGTCGAGGCAATAACTCTAAGGTGTTCAAAGTCGTAATTACATACCGGGCATACATCTTCAGCTTCAAGCGAAGCAATGTATTTAGCACTTGTGCCGAAAACATTTATTTTCAGGTCAACTGCCATTTTCAATAATGCTTCCGGGTTCGGGTAAAAAGGATTACCATCGTAAAGAATTAAGGTTGACCCAACAGCTAAACTGGAAACAAACCAGTTCCACATCATCCAACCACATGTTGTAAAATAAAATATACGCTGGTCGCTTGTTAAGTTTGTATGAAGAACCAATTCTTTTAAATGTTGTATAAGCGTACCACCTGCCGAATGAACAATGCTTTTGGGCAATCCCGTTGTACCCGAAGAGTACATTATATATAATGGATGTTCGAAAGGCAGCTGCACAAATGTCAGGGGTTCTTCAGTATCAGCGGCCAATTCGTTCCATTCCATTGCATTTGGCATGGAGCTGAGGTCAAGATTACCGGTGTAATCTACCATTATTACTTTTTCAACAGAGGGCAAAGACTTGAGAATACCTTTCAATTTATCCTGCGAATCGAATACCTTTCCTTTATAGAAATATCCATCAGCTGCAATAATTACTTTAGGCTTGATCTGACTGAAACGGTCCAGTACACCTTTAATGCCAAAATCAGGTGATGACGAAGACCAGATGGCACCCAGTGATGCTGCAGCAAGCATGGCAATAATGGTTTCAGGCATATTGGGCATAAATGCAGCTACCCGGTCTCCTTTTTCTACTCCTAATCTTTTGAATCCGGAAGCAGTCAGTCGTACTTGCTCGTATAATTCAGCATAAGTAACTTCCCTTCTAACAGATGTTTCCCCCCAAAAAATCATGGCCAGGTGATCGTCTTTTCTGCTTAATAAGTTTTCAGCAAAATTTAACCTGGCACCTTTGAACCATTTAGCACCAGGCATTTTTTTAGGGTTATCAACGACCTGCTCATACGGTTTGGAATATTTTATACCGCAATAGTCCCATATTTCTGCCCAGAATTCGGGAATGTATTCAACACTCCATTGGTGAACTGTGTGGTATTCGTTATTTGGTAATTTATACTTGTTTGCTATGAGTGAAAGGAACTCAAACATATTTGAGCTCTTTTTATACTCATCTCTTGGTTCCCATAGCATTTGATGACTCATATTTCCCTAATTTGAACGTGAGCACTTAATAATTAACAACCAATTTGCCTAGAGATTACAAGGCGCTGTATTTCAGAAGTCCCTTCCCCGATTTGAAGTAATCTTTGATCCCTGTAAAAACGCTCTATATCATAATCTTTCATTAATCCATAGCCACCGTGTAGCTGAACTGCTTCGTCTGCAACTTCTCTGGCAATTTCAGAACAATATAGTTTCGACATTGCTGCTTCTTTCGAAAATGGTTTATTCACATCTTTTAACCAGCAAGCTTTGTAAAGAAGGTTTCGGGCAAGTTCAATTTTTGTGGCCATATCAGCCAGTTTGAATGCATTAACCTGAAATTTTGAAATGGGTTTGCCAAATTGTTTTCGTTCTTTGGCATATGTAAGTCCCATTTCAAAGGCTCCCTGTGCAAGTCCCAGTCCCATAGCTGCAATGGATAACCTCCCGCCGTCAAGGGTCGATAACATAATTTTGGAGCCTTTACCAATTTTCCCAAGAAGATTTTCTTTTGGTACACGACAATCATCAAAATATAATTCAGAAGTATTTGATGCCCTCCACATCATTTTTCCATGCATGGTTTTTGCCGTAAAACCAGGCGTACCTTTCTCAACAAGAACGGTTGTAAAAACTTTTTTTCCATCCTTTGATTCGGAAACAGCCTGAACAGTACAGCCCTTTGATATTTCTGATGATCCGTTGGTAATAAAAATTTTTGAACCGTTGATAACCCATTCTTCACCATCCAAAACGGCAGTAGTTCTTGATCCGCGTGAATCAGATCCTGCACCCGGTTCAGTTAATCCAAAACTCCATAAGGCATCACCGGTACATAATTGCGGCAGGTATTTCATTTTTTGTTCTTCTGTACCATAACCGAATAAAGGGTAAATACCCAATGAGTTATGTGCCGCCAGAGTTGCGGCATGAGATCCGTCTACCCTGGCCATTTCTTCAACTGCAATTATGTAGGATAAAGTGTCCAGGCCTTGCCCACCGTATTTCTCAGGTAAGTTCATTCCAAACAATCCTAATTCACCTATTTTCTTGGTGAGCTCAATTGAAAATTCCCCTTTTTCATCCAGGTCTTTTGCACGGGGTTTTATTTCGCGTTCCGCAAAATCACGTACTGTTTCGCGAATCAAATTTTGCTCATCACTCAGATCAAAGTTCATGATGTTAATTATTTATGTTATTTAATAAAATCAGCTGCTTGTCAGTATCTACCATTTCGCCTTCAGAAACATTTAATTTTTCAACAATGGCATCAGTACCGGCTACAATATTATTCTCCATTTTCATTGCTTCCACCACAAGTAAAACAGTACCTCTTTTCACTTTTTCTCCTTCTTTCACATTAATTTTTAGAATCTTACCCGGCATTGGCGCAAAAAGATTATTGCCATTATCACCTTGAACGGTTGATGATAAAATCTCATTTCCATCAAGAAAGTCATTGTGCTTGTATTGAAATGAATTTCCATTAATTGAAACATGATATATACCTTTTTTGTCAACAGATAAAAAGGCCTCGTATTTGATGGAGCCAATATTCAGGCTTATAAAGTTTTTCTTTATTTCGTTAAGAATTACATCAATTTTAGTGTCCTCAATTTCAAATTGATAGAATTTGTCATTGGAAGAAATCACATGGATTATTTTTTGAGTTTGATCGTTTGCGAATGAAAATGTAATTTGATTACGCCAATATCCTATTTCTTCCCAAATATTCCCGGGAGTGTTAAACTGAGATGAGTTTAAAGCATAAGTAGAAATCATTAGCAAAGGAATGTGGGGATTTATTTTTGACTTAGACTTTTTGATTGCGTCAAGCAACTCTTTTCCATGTTCATCACAAAACTTAGTGGAAATATGGTTTTTCCTGAAAGCTTTGTATTGAAGCACCTTCGTTAGATAGCTTATGTTAGTTTGAATACCTTGTATAGTGTAGCTTTTTAAAGCAGAGATGCTCTTTTCGATAGCTTCTTCCCGGTTTTCTCCCCAAACTACCAATTTACTGATCATCGGATCAAAAAAATTATATATGGTAGTCGCATTTTCTATCCCCGAATCAATCCGTATATCATTGCCGGCAGGTTGATGGTAATAGGTCATGGTTCCCGGTGAAGGCATGAAATTATTTTCGGGGTCTTCGGCATATATCCGGCATTCAATGGCATGGCCGTTTTGAGAAAGTTTGTCCTGTTTCAGGCTAAGAACATTTCCTGCTGCTACTGATATCTGCTCCTCAATCAGGTCGACACCTGTTACCATTTCAGTAACCGGATGTTCCACCTGGATACGTGTATTCATTTCAAGAAAATAGAAATTGAGATTTTTATCGACAAGAAACTCAACAGTTCCTGCACTGTTATATCCTACCTTTTTCGCAATTGAAACGGCAGCTTCTCCCATTTTATTTCTGATTTCAGGTGTTAAGGTGGGGGAGGGAGATTCTTCAATAATTTTTTGATAACGCCTTTGAATAGTACATTCCCGTTCAAACAGATGAACTACATTTCCATAATTATCACCAATCACCTGGAATTCTATATGCCTTGGTTCTTCAATGTATTTTTCGATGTAAATACTTCCGTCACCGAAATAATTTTTAGCCTCGCGACTGGTTGTTTCCATTGCCTGCTCCAGATCGTCGAGCTTATAAACGATACGCATTCCTTTTCCTCCTCCACCTGCGGCTGCTTTTACTAAGATTGGGAGAGGAATTGTGTGTGCCATTTTTAATAATTGATCCGGGTTTCCAGTAATCCCATCGGTCATTGGAATTCCCAGCTCTTTTACAAATTTTCGCGCTTCAATTTTATTACCCATCAACTTGATAGGAAGCGTACCCGGCCCAATAAATGTAATACCGGCTTTCTCACAAGCTTCCACAAATTTTGAATTTTCGGCAAGAAAGCCATAACCCGGATGAATGGCATCACAGGAAGTATTAACAGCAACCTCAATAATTTTATCAATATTCAGGTAGGTCTCACTCAGCTCCTGTTTCCCGATACAATATGCTTCGTCAGCTTTTTTAATATGCAGTGAATCTTTGTCAACTTCAGAATAAACAGCTACGGTTTTTATTCCCATTTCTTTTGCTGTCCTGATAATTCTGACTGCAATTTCACCCCTGTTAGCGATCAATATTTTTTTAAATAGATTCATCGATTAATTAATCTGTTTGCCACTTTGATTTTCTTTTTTCTAAAAAAGCTGCCATACCCTCCTGGCCTTCTTCTGATGCCCGTAACTCTGCAATCAGATCGCCGGTATATTCAAGCAGCTTATATATTTCATCATCAACTATTGAATGAATCAATTTTTTTGTTGCTCGTACTGCTTTTGGCCCGTTGCGTTTTATTTCTTCAATCAACTGCTTCAATTTTTGCTCTAATTCTTTTTCAGGAATTGAATCATTAACCAGCTTCCATTTAAGTGCTTCCGGCCCTTTAAACCTTTTTCCTGTAATCATGAGTTCTTTTGCGCCAAACTCGCCAATACGTTTTATAACAAAAGGAGCGATGGTTGCAGGGGCAATTCCGAGTTTCACTTCGCTAAATGCAAATGTTGTATTTTCTTCAGCTAGAACGATATCGCATGCAGCCAGCAAACCGTTAGCACCGCCAAATACTGATCCATGGACTAATGCAATTGTCAGGAATGGACATTTATATATACTATTAAACAGCTTCGCCAGTTTCAAGCTGTCCTTTTTGTTCTCTTCGATTCCAAAAGTTGCAATCTCTTTCATGTAATTCAAGTCGGCACCGGCACAGAAAGATTTTCCTTTACCGCGAAGCAATACAGCCCTAACATCCTCATCAGTAATTGAAGAGAATACATCAGTCAACTCCTCAATCATGAGTGCATTCATCGCATTGTGCACTTCCGGGCGATTAAGCCAGATTGTTATGACATTTTCAGTTTTTTCTACAATTATGGTGTTGTACTCTTTCATGTTGTGCCTGTTACATTCTGAAAATACCGTATTTCTGTTCTGGAAACTTTTTATTGAGAGATGTGGCAATTCCCAAAGCCAGAATCTTTCTTGTGTCGACGGGGTCTATGATCCCATCATCCCACAAACGTGATGTACTGTAATAGGCAGAGCCCTCTTTTTCGTATTTGGCTAAAATCTTTGCCCTTAATTCGTCAATTTCTTTTTTCGGAGGTTCTTTCCCGGCATATCTGTATTGATCAGCTTTTACAGTAGTTAAAACCGTTGCGGCCTGTTCACCGCCCATTACGGATATTTTTGCATTCGGCCACATGAAGAGCAATCGTGGATCGTAAGCTCTGCCTGCCATACCATAATTTCCTGCGCCAAATGACCCGCCAAATATCACAGTAAATTTGGGTACGTTTGTGTTGGAAACGGCATGTACCATTTTAGCTCCGTCTTTAGCTATGCCACCTCTTTCAAAATCCTTTCCTACCATGAAACCTGTTATATTCTGAAGAAAGATAAGTGGGATTTTTCGTGAAGTGCACAATTCAATGAAGTGAGTAACTTTTAATGCTGATTCAGAGAATAATACGCCGTAATTGGCAATAATTCCAACAGGGAATCCCATGATATAAGCAAAGCCGGTAACCACAGTTGTTGCGTATCTTGTTTTAAATTCCTGGAACCGGCTGCCATCTACCATGCGCATAATAACTTCCCTTGGATCTACAATTTTTCGTAAGTCGACAGGGACAATGCCATATAATTCTTTCGGGTCATACAGGGGTTCTTCTGATGAGATTAAATCCAGTTGTTGTTTTTCCCTGTGTTCAAGGGTTTCAAAAATATTCCGGCAAATTTGAATGGCATGTGTGTCGTTTTCGGCAAGATGATCAGCAACTCCGGAAACAGAAGTATGTACATCAGCACCTCCTAATTCTTCAGCAGTTACTTCTTCGCCAGTTGCTGCTTTTACCAGCGGAGGGCCGCCCAAAAAAATTGTTCCCTGACCTTTAACTATGATCGTTTCATCACTCATTGCCGGAACATAGGCGCCACCTGCCGTACACGAACCCATTACCATTGCAATCTGCGGAATTCCCTTTGCCGACATCTGTGCCTGGTTGAAAAAGAACCTTCCGAAATGATCCCTGTCAGGGAAAACGGTATCCTGTTCAGGAAGAAATGCACCACCTGAATCTACCATATAAACGCAGGGCAGATTATTATGCATGGCAATTTCCTGTGCCCTCAGATGTTTCTTAATGGTTAAACGCATATAAGTGCCACCTTTCACAGTAGCATCGTTGGCAATGATTACTGTTTCACGGCCATGAATAACACCAATCCCTGTAACAATTCCTGCTGATGGAAAGCCATCATCATATTGGCCATAAGCAGCAAGGGATGATAATTCTAAAAATGGGGTATTAGGGTCGACTAACAAATTGATGCGTTCTCTTGCAAGCAGTTTCCCTCTTTCTTTATGTTTTTTTAAGGCATCTTCAGAACCACCCTTTGTGTTTTCAGCTAATCTACCTTTAAACTGATCAATGAGTTTCTGAAACTCCTTTTTGTTGGATTTGAATTCGTTGGAATTCGTGTCGATTTTTGTTTTTAAGGTGAACAATTTCCAGGTAATTTAGTTAGTAAAAATCTATTTTCAGAAGTGTTTCTGATCCTATGCAAGTTTAACGAAAATTAACCAATTATTAAGTTAGAAGGATGATAAATTATGAACCTTTTAAAAGTGATACTTGGTATAAGTCTATCACAAATATTATCTGAGATAATGAACCATTTCCTTTTTTATTTAATTTAGCTTGATATAATTAGCCATATCTGCTTATTGTAAATTACAGAAAATCAAAAACATATATAAATGAACTATCCAAAAAAAGTTGTTATTGGCGATATAACCGTTCGCGATGGATTTCAACATGAAGAGATTTTTGTACCAACTGCTGCAAAACTATGGGTGTTGGAAGAGATGATTCTGGCAGGCATAAAGCACCTTGAGGTAACAAATTTCGGTAATCCCAAAGGGATGCCGCAATTTAAGGATGCTGCTGATTTATTTAAATTGATCAGAAGCAGTAAAAAAGTAAAAGACGTAATTGATACCGTTAGTTTGACGGCCATAACCATACGCGAAAGGGCAATTGACAGGGCAATACAGGCAAAAAAAGATGGATATGGCCCCGACAGAATATTGTTAATGGTTTCGACAAGTGAAACACATCAGAAAAAAAATTCGGGAATTGGACTGGCTGAATATTGGAAAATGGCTGAGGAATACATCCCCAAAGCACATGATGCCGGGATAAAAGTAAATGGCACGGTTTCTACAATCTGGGGGTGTCCGATTGAAGGACCTACTGATATGAAAGATGCCATTGAGTTCACAAAGCGCTGGCTGGATATTGGTGTTGACGATGTGGAGCACGCCGACCATGATGGCTCTGCCTCGCCTGATCGAGTATATAAGTATTATTCCATGTTAATGGATGCAATTCCCAATCCTGAAAAACATATAGTTCATTTCCATACTACCAGAGGATGGGGACTTGCAAATGTGCTTGCAGCACTTCAGGCAGGAATGACTAATTACGAATCGACCCTAGGTGCTACTGGAGGACAACCTGCAAATTTCGTAAGTGGGGTTCCTGTTTCCGGTACCGGGGCTTATTATTATAAGGATTCAAAAGATGTAGGGCTTGTATCTACTGAAGATATGGTGGTGATGATGGATGAAATGGGTATCGAAACTAATTTAGATATTGACAGGATACTCGAAACCGGTAGAATGGTTGAAAAAATACTGGGCCGCCGGCTTCGTTCTGAAACCATTAACCAGGGAAGGATTCCAAAAGAACTTTCCGGAAGGAACTGGTAAAAGAATAAAAATAACAGATTAAAATTCAGGAGGCGATCTCAAAAGTAACCCAAATTGTCATTCTGAACAAAGTGAAGAATCGTGTTTTACAGAAATTAAGAAAATTAAGATTCTTCGTTACACTCAGAATGACAAAACAAGGTATTAATGTAGTCTCTAAAACAGTATGCATATGATCACGATTCAGCAAGCACTTAAAAGACTTGAAGAGGGCAATAATCATTTTGTAAATGACAAACCGGAACGAAAAAACCAGGATGAAATAAGACGTAAAGAAGTGGTAGATGGTCAGGAGCCATGGGCCGTTATTTTATGTTGCTCTGATTCAAGGGTTGTTTGTGAACTGATTTTTGACTCAGGTATCGGCGAATTGTTTGTGATTCGTGTTGCCGGGAATATTGCGAATACTTCAACAATAGCGAGCATAGAATATGCAGTGGCACATATTCATTCACCCATAATTGTAGTATTGAGCCATGAAAATTGTGGCGCTGTTACAGCTGCCACTACTGAAGCTGATAACGGTTACAACCTTAATCATTTATTGTCACATATTCTTCCTGCCAGGTTATCTGCAAAAGATAAAAGTGTGAACGGTATTGCCAAACAAAATGCGATACTTACAACCAAAGAATTATTCAATCGTTCTGAAATAATTAGTGCTGCCGTGAAGGAGGGGAAATTGGAAATAATTCCGGCTTATTACCATCTGATTTCAGGAAAGGTAGATTTCTCTATCGAAGCTTAATTGATGAATAAATACCCCGAATATCAAATAAAAATCATTGAGACGCCACGTGATGGCATGCAGGGTATTGAAAGTTTCATTCCAACACAACAAAAGATTGATTATATAAATCTTTTGCTTCGTTGCGGTTTTGACACAGTTGAGGTGGGTAGTTTTGTTTCGCATAAGAACATTCCCCAAATGAAAGACACTGCTGAAGTGTTGGAAAAACTTGATTTATCTGTTACTAAATCTAAAATCGCGGTCCTGGTTGCCAATCTGAAAGGTGGTAAAATGGCTGCCGGATTTGACCAGGTGGACGAGATATTCTTCCCATTCTCAACTTCACCAACTTTTCTAAAGAAAAACCTGAATGCAACAATAAAAGAAGCAGAAAAAACGGTTGATGAACTTCAAAATCTTTGTGAAAAAAATGATAAAAAGCTGGTAACTTACCTTTCAATGGGTTTTGGCGATCCTTATGGTGATGAATGGAGTATAGAGCTGTTACATATCTGGATTGATAAACTGAAAAGCAAAGGTTTGTCAATTATTCCATTATCCGATATTATGGGCGATGCCAGCCCTGAATTGATTGCGGAAGTTTTTTCGCAATTGACAGCCAGTTTCCCGGATATAGAATTTGGTTTGCATTTACATGCCTTGGCAGGGCAGGCGCATGACAAAATTGATGCAGCCTGGCAGACAGGCATCAGAAGGTTTGATACCGTAATTAATGGTATGGGTGGTTGCCCTATGACAGGGAAGGAACTGGTGGGGAACCTTGCGCTTGAAACTTTATTGTACTACTGTGCAGAAAAAAATATTGAAACCAATCTTAAAGAATCAATGCTGGAACAAGCAAGAAGAATGATTCAAAAAGAATTTCTTAAATACCTGCTTGCTAATTAAATACGCTATTATAAATTATAGGTGGCGGGTTGCAAACTTTAACCTTTGAACCTTCAGTTTTCCAAAATTCAGTTTTTTGGCTTTAGCTCTCTTTCCGTACTAATGATTTTCCAGAATCATTACCTTTGGCCATCAAAAATATTCCATGAAAACCATCTCCAAACTAATTTACAAATTAACCGGCTGGAAAGCAACAGGCGGAGTTCCCGAAGGCATAACTAAGGCTGTATTCATTATTGCACCCCACACCAGCAATCTGGATTTTTACATTGGCCGCATGTACTGTTGGATGAAGGACATTCCAATCAAGGTCGTCATGAAAAAAGAAGCCTTTTTTTGGCCATTTGGCAGTTTGTTAAAAAAAGTTGGTGGTGTACCAATTGACCGAGGTAAACGCACCAACAGGGTTGATCAGATTGTTGAGTTGTTTAAGGTTACCGACCCCATGTTTTTTGCCCTTACTCCAGAAGGTACGCGCAAAAGGGTTAATAAATGGAAGCGGGGCTTTTATTTCATTGCCGTAAAAGCGAAGGTCCCCATCCTGCTTTCTTACATCGATTACGAAAAAAAAGAAGCGGGAGTCGGACTTCCATTTTACCCAACGGGAGATTTTGAAAAAGATTTTAAAAAAATAGAAGACTTTTACAGGGGAAAAAAAGCAAAGTACCCGGAGAATTTTAATTTGTAACATGCACAAATTAGCATCATTCATTCTAAAAATAATTGGCCGGTAAAATGATAACAAGGAATATTGAAAGTGTTGTGTTCCGAAATCGTATGCTTTTTGAATGCTAACCAATAAAATCACTCAGCTTACCAACTTCTTTAACCCTTACACCTTTTAGTGTATCCTCTAAAGTACATGCTTCATTATATAGGTCATGCTCGAAAAAGAGTATATAATCGTTTTCAAGTGCTTCGGCATAAAACCGCTCACGGTCTTTTAAGGTTTGAAGCGGGCGGGTATCATAAGCCATGATCCATGGCATTGGGATATGGGCCGAAGATGGCATAAGATCAGCCATAAAAACTATTGTTTTATCATCGTATTTAATATGTGGAATCAGCTGCCCGTTGGTATGTCCGTCGTACAGTTTAAAAGTGATGTTAGGGATATATTCACCCTCTTCGTCAATAAGTTTCAGTTGACCGCTTTCTTGTATCGGTAAAATATTTTCTTTTAAAAATGAAGCTTTTTCACGGCGGTTAGGATTTGTAGCCCAGTCGAATTGTTTTTGGCTTGTCCAGTAGGTAGCATTAGGGAATGCCAGTTCATACCCGGTTTTGTCATTATTCCATTTTACGCTTCCGCCACAATGGTCGAAGTGCATATGTGTTAACACGACATCAGTAATATCTTCCGGTTTGTATCCGGTTTTAGCAAGAGAAGATTCAAGTGTGGCATCACCATTCAGGTAATAATGCCTTAACCATTTTTCATCCTGCTTTTCGCCGATACCATTATCGATCAGTATTTTTCGCTCACCGTCAACAATTAATAAACAACGCATCGACCAGTTGCAAAGGTTATTTTCATCACATGGATATGCTTTTGACCACAGTACTTTTGGTACTACGCCGAACATAGCACCACCATCAAGTTTTAAATTGCCGGTTTCAATGGGATATAGTTTCATTTTTGATAAGTTTCTGATGAGCAAAAGTAAAACTTTAATAATATTTAATTCTTTCCCTGTTTTGGTGTTCAATTGGTATTCCTATTTTTACACAATTAATTTCTGCAAATGACGAAGGCATTAAGCATATTGATCTTTTTATTCGGAGTATTAATTTTTACGCAATGTAAAAAGGAAACAGAAGACTGGGTTTTCTGTAATTGCGGAATTGATTCCTGGGTAGGTGAATATGCAGGCAATGGGAATTATTACAAAGATGAAGAAGTAGATGCAGAAACAGTTAATGTTCAGGTAAACATAGAACAATTTTCACCCAAAAACCTTACAATAAGTGTTATAGCCCCGGATGTGTATTCTCAAACATTTTATGGAATTAAAGACGACAGCACTTATTATCTAACGATTAATGGTTCCAATAAATCCCTGATCATGAACCTGAAAAAAAAGGGAAGTGAATTAAAACTAATTGGTACTGCCAAGAATTTTCACTGGGAAACTAATGATGATTCGACTTTTCTGGTTACTGATAAAACGCTGGCTTTTGATGTTTTACAACAACCATGATCAGAGATCAAGTTTTTGAGCAGCGTAATGATAAGCACCTATCGCGACTGCTTCTGAAGTTCCTAAATGGCTGATGGCAATTCCTGTCTTTTTTTCTTCGTAAAAAGGTATTGTTTCTTCTGAAAAGGGAACTTTGATCATCTTTTTATCATGGCGAAGAAACTGGTTTAATCCGGTTTTATCTTCAAGGTTATAAGCAATTACTTCCATACGTGGAAATTCTCCTTTCTCTGCTCTTTTGAATTTACGGTTCATCATTTCAACGGTTTTGGGCAGGAACAACTGATTGGCCCCTGAAAGTCCGCCGCCAATTACTGCAATCCCATCAACCAGGCTAATTGCATTGGCAAGTGCATCGGCCAAAACAATTCCAAAGTTTTCCCAGGCAGCAATTGCTGCTTTCTGATTACCTTCTTTTTCCCCTAATCCAATCTGATAAATTTCAAATGGCTCCGGGCTTTGTTCATGAGGGATATTTGCTTCTTCCGCAAACAATCTTTTTATACCTCTTATGGTAAGTGTTTCCTCAATACTGGTATTCCAGTCCAGGGGATTGACCATTCGGTTGATCTCGGCTCCTGCTGAATTATCACCAATAAATAATTGTTCGTTACTCACTATTCCGCCTCCAAATCCGGTTCCCAATGTAACTCCAAGCAGGTTCTTATAGTGCTTGTTTATTCCTGCCTCGGCTAAATTTTTATTAATCTCCGGAAGAACGCCTCCGATAGCTTCGCCTAAGGTAAATAAGTCGCCATCATTATTGATAAAAACAGGAATTTTGAATTCGTTTTCAAGCATTTTCTTTAAGGCAACACCACCACGGAATAAGGGAAGGTTTTCGAGATCACCAATGATTCCGTTCTCATAATCTGCCGGGCCCGGAAAACAGAAGCTGATGGCTGCTGCATTATTTCCAGTAAGTTCATCAATTTCCTTAAAACCCTGTATGATTTTTTTTAGGAGGTCTTCAAGATAAACGGATTGAGAAGGCAGGCTAACCGTTTCGTCCAGGATAACACCTTTATTTACTGCTTTAAAAATAAGATTGGTTCCTCCGGCATCTAATACCAGAATGTTTCTTTCTCTGTTCATTCAAAACACTGATTAATGTGCTTCAAGCCAGTTGTTGCCAGTATTCATATCTATAACTACCGGAACGTTTAACTTGATGGCATGTTTCATATTTTCTTCTACTATTTCTTTAACTTCTTCAATTTCTTCTTTATAGGTGTCGAATACCAATTCATCATGCACCTGGAGTATCATTTTTGATCTCAGTTTCTTTTTATTGAAAGCTTCAAAAATGTCGATCATAGCTATTTTAATCATGTCAGCGGAAGAACCCTGAATTGGTGCGTTTATGGCGTTTCGTTCAGCAAATCCACGAACAACACCGTTGCCTGAATTGATGTCTTTGAGGTATCGTCTTCTGCCCATAATGGTTTCCACATATCCTTTTCCACGTGCAAAAAGTATTTGACTATCCATGTATTTTTTAATACCGGGATATTGCTCAAAATAATTTTCAATAATCTCAGCTGCTTCTTTCCGGGAAATGTCAAGTCGTTGCGAAAGTCCGAAAGCGGATATCCCATAGATCAATCCGAAATTTACCATCTTGGCATTTCTGCGCATATCTTTGGTAACATCTTTTGGGTCGATGCCATAAACCTTTGCAGCTGTGGCGGTATGAATGTCCTGGTTTTGCTTAAAGGCCTCGATCATATTTTTATCGCCACTCAAATGGGCAATTATTCTTAATTCGATCTGAGAATAATCTGCGGCAAAAAGTGTGTATTCTTCATTCCTTGGGATGAATGCTTTCCTAATCTCGCGGCCTTTTTTGGTTCGGATAGGAATATTCTGGAGGTTGGGATTGTTTGAACTCAGCCTGCCGGTTGCTGCAACAGCCTGGTTGTAGGAAGTATGAATTCGATGGTCTCTTTTGTTTACAAGCAAAGGAAGCGCATCTACGTAAGTTGACTTAAGTTTTGTAAGTGAACGATACTCCAGTATATTATTAATAATTGGATGTTTGTTAGCTAATCTGATCAAAATATCCTCTCCTGTCGCGTATTGCCCGGTTTTTGTTTTTTTTGGCTTGTTGGAAATCTGCAATTTGTCAAAAAGAATTTCTCCCAATTGTTTTGGAGATGCAATATTAAATTCCACACCGGCTAATTCATAAATAGTATTTTCTGTTTCTCCAACATATATTTCAAGCTCAGCACTGTATTCGTTTAAAGCTTTTATATCAAGCTTTACGCCTTCTGCTTCCATTGAGGCCAATACAGGGACCAATGGCATTTCAATTTTTTCAAACAATTCAAAGGTCTCCGTCTCTTTTAATTGAGGAGCAAAAACATCTTTGAGTTGAAGCGTAATATCAGCATCTTCGGCTGCATATTCTTTCACCAGCTTAATATCCACATCACGCATGCTTAGCTGATTCTTCCCTTTTTTTCCAATAAGGGTTTCAATAGGCATCGGTCGATAGTTAAGATAAGTTTCTGCCAGGTAGTCCATATTATGACGCAGGTCGGGATGTAGCAGATAATGAGCGATCATGGTATCGAAAATGGGCCCTTTTACATCAATGTCATACCACTTCAAGATTGATATATCAAATTTTATATTCTGGCCTATTTTTTCAATACGCGAATTCTCAAAAACAGCTTTAAATATGTTAACAATTTTAATTGCCTCATTATAGTTTTCAGGAAGAGAAACGTACCAGGCTTCATGCGCCTTAACTGAAAAAGAAAAACCCACAAGCTCCGAATTATTAGGGTCCAGTCCGGTAGTTTCTGTATCAAAACATATCGCCTTTTGTTTTGCCAGTAAATCAGCAAGTTTCAAAGCCTCTTTTTTTGTACTGACGAGGTGATAATCGTGTTTGGTATTCTGAAGTGTTTTTAACTCACCGGCTTGGATAGTTTCTTTTTGCTCAATATCGCTATCCATGAAAAGTTCTGCCTGAATGCTTTGTTTACCATCATCTTTATCTAAATAAAGATTAGTAAAAAATCGCTTGGCAAAGTTCCGAAATTCCAATTCATCAAATAGCTTTTTCAAAGCATCGGTATCAGGTTCAGCTACTTTAAATTCTTCTTCATCAAATTCAACTGGAACATCTAATATAATGGTTGCCAATTCTTTTGAAAGAAGTGCCTGGTCAGCAAAATTTTCAACATTCTCTTTTTGTTTTCCTTTAAGCTTATCGGTATTCTGAAGCAGGTTTTCTACCGAACCATATGCTGCAATTAATTCTTTAGCCCGCTTTTCACCAATTCCCGGAACACCAGGAATATTATCAGAGGCATCACCCCATAAACCCAATATATCAATGAGTTGCTCAGGACGTTGAATGCCATATCGTTCACAAACTTCTTTTATGCCCCACACTTCTGCTTTGTTACCCATTCGTGCAGGTTTGTACATAAAAGTATTCTCGGAAACAAGTTGGCCAAAATCTTTATCCGGCGTCATCATATAAGTTAAAAATCCTGCTTCTTCCGCCTTCTTTGATAAAGTACCGATTACATCATCAGCTTCATAACCATCCACACCTAAAACAGGAATATTAAAACCTTTTAAAAGCTTTATGATGTATGGAATGGAAGTTGCAAGATCTTCAGGCATTTTCTCCCTGTTGGCTTTGTACTCAGCAAATTCTTCGTGTCTTACAGTTGGGGCCATGGTGTCGATGGCAACAGCAATGTGGGTAGGCTTTTCATTTTTTAAAATGTCGTATAAGGTATTGGTAAATCCTAAAATCGCTGAAGTATTCAGCCCTTTTGAGTTGATCCTTGGGTTTTTACTAAATGCAAAATAAGCCCTGTATATAAGAGCCATTGCATCGAGCAGGAAGAGTTTTTTTTTTGGTTCGCTCATAAAAATATCTTATAAAGCAAAGATAGAAAAAAGAGGTTGGGATGATTTATTTAGCCCTGAATTAGCAGTTTCTGTTTTAATAGCTGATTCCGAGTGTGAACTTTATATCTAAGTAACTTCCTGGTCCACCTTTATACCACCAGTCAACATCTACTGTGTAAGGTAAAGTTTGTCCGCTGGGATGATCTACTTCAATGGTTTCGGGTACATGGATAGGGAAATATTGATATCCAATAGATACATTACCAATTCTTCTTTTCTGTAATTTAAACATTATACCGACTGATACTCCAAATCCCATACTCCAGAAAGATTGTTCTGAATATGCTCTGTCGTATTTATTTTGGCCACTTCCATTATAATAACCTAATTCACTAAAATGGATGTACCCAAATTGTATTTTTCCTTCCCCGTAAAGTCCGAAATCTCCTTTTCTAATCATATAGTATCGGTAAAACGGGCTTGCTTTAATGCCCATATATTTTACATAATGGTCATGCTCAGAGCCCATAGTAATTGGATTTCGGCCAAATAAATAAAATGAACTATGAATACCTATTGAGTGTTTTCGTTTTAAGAAGTGTTCGTAACGCACGGCAATTGCTCCGTTAAACAGTTCAAGAAGAGATAGTGAAATGGCATTTTTAAATCTATTAAATGTACTATCGATATCAGTAAGCGGAAAAAGATAAGTCTTTAGAATCTTACGTTGAAACCCCGGTTTAAGAGCTATTTTAGCAGTTTTGTACCCATCTTTTGAAATGAGGAGATAATGGTGCCTTTTAGGAATAATAATATTGAATTCGCCTTCTTCATCTGAGTAAACAGTAATGTCAGTTGTTTCAACATTCACTATTGCCCCCTCGATGAATAGATGTTTGGTTTCATCAAAAACAACTCCTTTTGCTACTTTTTCCTGACCGAAAATACTTTGATTAACAAGTATGATAATACAAATAAGTATGACATTTTTATGCATCATTGTTTTTTCAATTTATTGCCAAAAAATATTCGGTTTATGTATACATGAATAACAAATTTAATGAAATATGAAGAACAGACTTTAAATAACCACTACTGGCTTAAGATTGTGATTTAAGCCTACAGATTGAAAACTTAAACCAGCATCAGTACTTATCAATTTAAGTCTCGGGAAAATAATGATTTTGTGCCAAAATATTATAATAAATTTTCAACTTCAAATTGTTTGAAAATATCGCAAAAGCTTAAAAAGAGGTCTTTTTAACTCCTTAATTTTACAGCACAAACTGGAAAACATTCATTATGGCAAAGAAGAGCAGCGCCGATAAAGCCGCCACCACCTCAAAAAAAATATTCGTTCTCGATACTTCAGTTATTATTTATAACCACAACGCAATAAATAGTTTTGCGGATAACGATGTAGCGATACCCATTACAGTTCTCGAAGAACTTGATAATTTTAAAAAGGGCAATACCATTAAAAATTTTGAAGCCAGGGAGTTTATCAGGTTTCTCGACAGTATCTCTGGTAAGTCAACCATGAGAAACTGGCGTCGTTTAAACGGTCCTGAAAAAGGCAGATTTAAGGTAGTGATGAACGGCAATAGCAAAGTAGATGCCCGTTCAATTTTTGGCGATAATAAAGCGGATCATCGCATATTAAATGCTGCATTAAAACTGAAAGAAGAATATCCTGATAAGCAGGTGATCCTGGTAAGTAAGGACATCAATTTACGGTTAAAGGCTAAATCCCTCAGTTTGCCAGCTGAGGATTTTATGACGGGCAAGATCGAGGATATTGACGCACTTTATACAGGTAAAAGCCAGGTCAATGTTATCAACCCTGATATGATTGATAAGCTATACGCAGAAGGATTTTGCCAGGTGGAGGATCTGGATATAGAAAAACCCTATCCGAACCACTATTATGTATTAAAAAGCGAACGTGCATCTGCACTGGCCTATTTTAATCCAATAACAAACCGCATTGAACGTGTAGAAAAACATGCTGTATCACGAATTATGCCTCGTAATGCTGAACAAGTCTTCGCACTGCATGCTATATTAAATCCTGAGGTTAAGCTGGTTACGTTACAGGGAGTTGCGGGAACAGGTAAAACATTACTGGCGTTGGCAGGTGCCTGGGATCAAAGAAGAAACTTTAAGCAGATTTACTTAACACGGCCTATAGTTCCGCTTAGCAATAAAGATATTGGATACTTACCCGGCGATATACATGAGAAAATCAATCCATATATGGAGCCGCTCTGGGATAACCTGAAATTCATCCAAAGTCAATATGGGGAACAGGATAAAGAATATAAGCGCATTACTGATGCTATTGAAAACGAAAAACTAATGATAACACCGCTGGCCTATATCAGGGGCAGGAGTATTTCAAACGTAATGTTTATTGTTGACGAGGCCCAAAATCTGACACCTCACGAAGTGAAAACAATTATTACCAGGGCAGGGGAAAATACAAAGATTATTTTCACCGGAGATATTTATCAAATCGACACACCTTACCTCGATTCACAATCGAATGGACTATCAGTACTTATTGACAAAATAAAGTATCAGGAAATTTATGCTCATATCAGGCTGGAAAAAGGTGAACGTTCAGAGCTGGCCAACCTGGCTAATGAATTGTTATAGTTGACATTTTGCAATTGAATTTAGTATCTTTGTTTCATCAATTGAATAAAGGTGTTAAAAAACTACCATTCATATCTTCATCTTACTCATACTTCTGACGGTAAAGGCCTTTATGAGTGCTGGATGCTCTGATCTAAATATACAACCAACACTTTTACCTTTTAACTTTTTCCTTTACACTTTACACTTGTTTCAATGAAAGGCCTCATTTTCGACATAAAGCATTATGCAATCCACGATGGCCCTGGCATCAGGCAAACTATTTTTTTTAAAGGTTGTGCATTGGGTTGCTGGTGGTGCCATAATCCGGAAAGCCGTTCAGATGAGCCTGTCACATTTCTGAAAAAAGAAAAAATTGATGGGCGCGAAGTTGAGGTAGCTGAAACGGTTGGGAAAGAATATTCGTTGGGTGAATTGCTTAAAATAATCGAAAAAGACAGGGTTTTTTTCGAAGAGTCAGGTGGTGGAGTAACTTTCTCTGGAGGAGAACCATTGCAGCAATATGATTTTTTATTCGAAGTGCTGAAAGAATGTAAAAAGAAAGATATCCATACTTGCCTTGATACTACAGGTTTTGTGCAACGGGATAAAATAGAAGAAGTGGCTCAGTACACAGATCTTTTTTTGTACGATATAAAGCATATGGATAGTGAGCAACACAGGAAATTTACCGGTATTAGTAATGAGAGGATACTGGATAATTTAAGATTTCTTGATTCTATTGAAAAAAATATCTGGATCAGGTATGTTTTAATTCCGGGCATCAACGATGATGAAGGTGATTTACTAAAAATGCTCGCTTTTCTAAAAGAGCTAAAACATAAACATATGATTAACATTCTGCCTTATCACAAGATTGGCAGCCATAAGTACCACCGGTTTGGACTGGAATACAAAATGGATGGCGTGGAAGAACCTGCCAAAGAATATGTAGGAGAAGTGGCTTCGCTGTTTTCGAAAGCTGGATTCGAGGTGATGGTGGGTGGATAAATAACAATAGTCCCTTCGGGACTTGATTGAGTATTATAGCTGTGGACTTCAGTCCGCAGCAATAAAAACAAACGATTTAGATTTAAAAGAGAATAGAAATGAACGGCAGAATAACAAAACTCAGAAATCAAAGCCTGAATGCAATTCCAAGAATTTCTGCTGAAAGGGCATTACTGGTAACAGAATTTTATAAAAGTGATCTGGCACAACAGGTTTCAGTGCCTGTAAAAAGGGCTTTGGCATTCAAGCATATGATGACCAACAAAAAAATATGTATTAATGAAGGTGAGCTTATTGTAGGAGAGCGTGGCCCTGAACCCAAAGCAGTACCAACCTATCCAGAAATTACGCTTCATTCTGTTGAAGACCTTGAGACATTGGACTCCAGGCCTAAAGTGTGGTATAAAGCTGACGAAGAAACTAAAAAGATTTACAAAGAGGTGATTATTCCTTTTTGGAAAGGAAAGTCAAACAGAGAAAAGATTTTTAATAGTCTTGATCAAAACTGGTTAGGTGCTTATGAAGCAGGTATATTCACCGAATTTCAGGAACAAAGGGCTCCCGGGCATACGGTTCTGGGTAAAAAGATGTTTCAAAAAGGATTTCTGGATTTAAAAAAGGAGATAGCTGATGAAATAAGCCAACTTGACTTTTTTAATGACTCTGAAGCATACAACAAAAGAGAAGAGCTGAAGGCTATGGATATTGCTGCCGATGCAATTATCCTCTTTGCCAATAGGTATGCTGATGAAATGGAAGAACTCGCCAATGATGAAAAAGATGAAGACAGAAAGATTGAGCTAATGCAAATGTCAGTGATGTGCAGGCGTGTACCTGCGAATGCTCCGCAAACATTCCACGAAGCATTGCAGCATTATTGGTTTATACATGTTGGTGTAATTACTGAAGTCAATCCCTGGGACAGTTTTAATCCGGGCAGGTTGGACCAACATCTGCTCCCGTTTTATGAAAAAGAACTGGCTGAAGGTTCATTAACTGAAGATGGTGCAAAGGAGTTGCTTTTATCACTTTGGATAAAATTTAATAATCATCCTGCTCCTCCAAAAATCGGGATTACCGCAAAAGAAAGCAGCACTTATACTGATTTTGCGCTTATTAACCTTGGAGGAGTCAAAGAAGATGGCTCTGATGCTGTTAATGACCTGACTTATGTAATCCTTGATGTAATTGAAGATATGAGATTGTTGCAGCCTTCATCAATGATACAGGTGAGCAAGAAGAATCCGGATTGGTTTATAAAAAGGACTGCCCATATTATTAAAACAGGATTCGGACAGCCTTCCGTATTTAATACAGATGCGATTATTCAGGAATTGCTGAACCAGGGAAAAAGCCTTATAGATGCAAGAAATGGTGGTGCCAGTGGCTGTGTCGAAACAGGGGCATTCGGTACGGAGAGTTATATTTTAACTGGTTATTTCAACCTGACGAAGATCTTTGAGATCACCTTACATAATGGAATCGATCCCATGACCGGAAAGCAGCTTGGTTTAGAAACCGGTAATCCGCAACAATTTTCTTCATTCAACGAGTTACTTAATGCGTTTGAAAGCCAGGTAAAATATTTCGCTGACATCAAAATAAAAGGAAGCAATATCATTGATAAAATATTTATGGAAAATATTCCGGTTCCTTTCCTGTCACTGTTAATTGATGATTGCATTCCAAATTGTAAAGATTATAATGCAGGTGGAGCGCGTTACAATACAAGCTATATTCAAGGAGTTGGATTAGGGAGCCTGACTGATATTCTGACTTCTATTAAATACAATGTGTTTGATAAACAGAAATACCGACTTGATGAGCTATTAATTGCGGCTTCAGTAAATTTTGAAGATTTGGAGGAACTGCGAAATGAGTTGCTCAACAATACCCCAAAATATGGAAATGACGATGATTATGCGGACGAGCAAGCTATTACCATTTTCGAAATATTTTATAATGCAGTAAACGGGAGGCCAAATACCAAAGGTGGCCATTATCGAATTAATATGCTGCCAACGACATCACATGTATATTTTGGCAGTGTAACGGGAGCAACAGCTGATGGCAGGTTGGCAAAAAAACCGCTTTCTGAAGGTATTTCGCCATTTCAGGGTGCTGACAGGAAGGGGCCATCGGCAGTTATTAAATCAGCTTCAAAAATTGACCATTTAAGAACAGGTGGGACTTTGCTTAATCAGAAATTTATCCCGGCAATATTGGAAACCGAGAAAGGATTGGACTCGCTGGCACATCTCATCAGGGCTTATTTCAGGATGGACGGCCACCATATCCAGTTTAATGTAGTTACTTCCGAAACTTTAAAAAAAGCCAAAAAGCATCCTGAGAATTATAAAGATTTGATTGTTCGTGTTGCCGGTTACAGCGATTATTTTAATGATCTCGGCGATGAATTACAAGATGAGATCATTCGCAGGACGGAGAATGAGGTGTTTTAGTTTTTTCTTATACTCACTCTTCCAGATTTGCAATCTGGAAGGCAGGAGTATCGGATTTTTAATCCTTTTACCCGGATCACAGATCCAAATCCTTTAGGTTCGGAATTACAAATTCCGAACAGCTCGGAAAATAATACTACGGTTGAAATCTATCTTAAAACCACATTGCAATTCGAGCATTTCAGGTTTACTTGTGAATCCTCCGATTGATCACCAATTCGATTTTTGATAATTGCCTTTCCATTAAGTAACTCTTTCCTTTTCTGTTTGGGGTAAATGGCTTCAGGACTTTTTAAATCTGTAAATTCCAGTTCAGCAGATAAAAAATAACTTAGGTGATTGAGATTTAAAATATAATCGTTGAACTGTCCGGTCAAAGATATTGATTTAAAACCCGGATTTACTGTTTCAATCTCTGTTTCCCCACTTTTATTATTTAAATCTATTGAGCCAACAAGATTATTTATTATAAGACTTGTGAAATCGCCTGTTCCTCTTAATGATTCGAGGATTCTGATCGTGAAGTTATCGCTTTTTGAATTTAAGACCAATTCCGAACAAGATATGACATCAATTCCTGAAAACTTACTTATTAAATTTACATTCCTGAGATTTCCTATGTTCACATCATTACAGGAATACAAATTCAGTTTTGAATTTTCGATACTTTCAATATTTACCTTTCCATAACGAACACGGATTCCTATATCATTATTCTCAAGTTTCAACTTTCCTGTTTTTAAATTCCCATTAGTAACCTGAATTGACATATTACCCTCAAAATCAGGAATACTGATATCGCCATAGCGATTGTAAAGATCTATTTTGTTTACTGTTGCTGGTAATTTTACTTCATAACTAACATTGTATTGTTTTACCCTTGCCTTTTTCTTAAACCAGGGCGCATAAATTTTACCCTCATCATCATCACAATTACAAAGGTTCTTAATTCGGGAGACATCAGTGGCAGAATAAATACTGAAATACCCCTTTTTACTTTGGGTGGTGCTAATTTCGGGTATTACTTTCTCAATAAACCTATTTGCATCCTCCTCCTCCCAGGCAATCACTTTGATCGTAATGGTCATTTTAACTTCTTCCTGATCCCAGTAGCTGATATCAATGTTCCCAAATATATTTGTAACCCCAAAGTATTCGATATTGGGTTGGTCGAAAACTTTCTCAATTATTTTAACTTTTGAGATCAAATCATCCTGCGCAAATCCTGACAATATTAATAAGCAGAAAATGACAAGAAGCTTAGAAGCGATATTCCTTTTTCCTGTTTTCATAGTTTTTTACTTTTTGGATTTCCGATAATAATCTATTTAATATTTCGAGTTTCTGTTGTTGGTTTTCGATAAGGGCTCTTATTAATTCTTCACGGTAACCAAAATCATCGAGTGCTTTTTTATAGTTTAAATATTGTGCGTCAAGTATACTTAGTTCATCAATAAAGGGTTTGAAAAAATCTTTATCGTAAGGCTCGGTATTTTCGATTTGTTGTTTTTTGTTTTCAATCAGGCCTGTATAATAATATTCAGTCACTGATAGTTCTTCCGACATTTTTGTATAATAATTTGAAGCAACTTTTGGTTGAGTGCTACTATTGAAAAGGAATGTTCCGGTCCCCATCAAAACAAGAAAACTTGCCGCAATACTAATCATTACAACTAACTTTCTTGTCTTATTCTTTTGAAGCTTTTGCTCAATTCCTTTCCAGGCAATTTCTTTTTCAGGAAAAGGTTCTTTGCCATTTCCGATGATTTTTTTTATTAATTTTTCAAACTTGGTCTTCATTTCTTTTTCGATAAATTTTCTTTCAACAATTGTTTCGCTCTTGCATATTGCGATTTAGATGTTGATTCGGATATGCCCAACATCCGGGCAATTTCTTTATGTTTATAACCTTCTATCAGGTAAAGGTTGAAAATAATCCTGCTGCCTTTGGGTAACCCGTTAATGGCTTCTCTTAATGTTTCCCTGTCAATTTGAATTCCGTCATCAACCATTTCTTCTGTATCTGTAAAACTTTGCGATAGTTCATCATAAGCAACTTTTTTCTTTTTTAAAAAATTTAAGCATTCATTGATAGTTATTGTCTTTAACCAGCCTCCGAATTTTCTGTTATCTTTCAACTTGTTAAGCTTCGTGTAAGCTTTAACAAAAGCATCCTGCAATATTTCTTCAGCATCAGTCGGGTTTGGAATCAACCGATTGCAAATGGAAAACATCGCATCGGCATATTCAAGGTACAGCCCGTAATGAGCCGATTTTTCACCTTTTCTGCAACGATTGACTAGTTCCGCTTTATGATCGATTTCTGCTGAATTCAATATTTCTGCTTCTCTGTTTATTAAGACAATGAAGTTAAGAAAAAGACGGAAATAATAATCTTTTTACAATCTGGGTGATGAACTACAGGACAAGATCATTTGCAGGACAGAGGATGAGGTGTTTTAATTAGGTGTCATTTCGAACCGAGCCCGACTTTAGGAGGGTGAGCGTGAGAAATCCCCTGAGTAAATGGAGCTTCCTTGGAGATATCTCACATTCGTTCGATATAACAAGAAAATTTTAAACCTGAAGCAGTTATATCCCCTGCTTATTATTCGTGTATTTAGTTATTAAGGTAATCCTCAAATCCTGAAACATTTTTAAAGTTTCGTTCTGCCTCTTGATGGTCAAATCTGTAATGTATTGTTTTGCCTTTTCAGGATTCTTTTTATAAAGCTCCGTAAATCTTCTATCTACTTCATCCTGTTCATCAAAAAAAGATTGCTCCAGTGGATCGCGAACAGCATACAAGTCCTTAACCGCATTCTGCCATTTCAGGTAAAGCAGGTTGTCTACAAAGTCAACTGCCCAGCGCATAGAGTTGTCATCGAACTTATTTTTATCATAAGTTTTGTAGCATTCAGCCACATCAGTAACACCTGCGTACATCGGAACATAGGCACTGGTAAATGCATTATCCACATAAAACCAGTAAATTCCTCCAACCTCATTAGGCAACCAATCACGTAATTGGGCGATCATTCCATATTCGCCTCGGGCACGAGCCACATTTCTCCTACGATTTATTTTTAGCAACTTACGCATTTCCGCTGTGGGGAAGGGTGTTGCATGTATGCTTCGTACCATTTTACCTTCAGTGTCCGGATAATACCAGCCTGGTGCATTTTCCTTATCATAAATAGTTCCTGAAAATGTAGAGCGTTGGTAAACCATTACATCCTGTACTGCGATCTTTTTAACGGGTTTGAAACTGAACGGGTAGATTGAAAGTGGCTCCACAAACTGTGTGTATTGGTCGTCGCCTTTGAAAGGGTCATCGGTCCACCTGTTAGGCAGCTCTGGCAGATCAGGATTATAAATAGCATTGAACAGCCAAAAACGGCTGGTAGCCCACTCACGAGGGACGGGAGCATACACATTCTGCCACACAAAATCTTTCCCACTTTCAGGATCATACCATCCACGTTCGATGGCAATACTCATATAATTAATTGAAGCTCTGAAATTTGCCGTGTCTTTAATGTCAATTTGTTTGATGATACTCCAGTTGGGGATCATGGTAGTGTGATCATCCGGTAATCTTTGTGCTGCCCATAACGCACCAGGTTTACCGTTTTCTGGTGTCCAGTCATTTCCTACAGCAAATATTTCCAATATCCATACTTCTTTGGTGTCGGCTATAACAAGTGTTTCAGATTCACCTACACAGGAAGGTCGAAAACCATATTTCTCCATCAATGCTGTGATCAGTTTCAAACCTTGCTTAGCCGTTTTACATCGTTGTAATGCGAATGCCTGGGCCTGTTCTACTGTCATGATCTGCTTACAGATTGAATCGTTAAGCCTTAATTCATCACGCATACTTGTAGTGCTCTCACCGATGGTCAGTTGCCACTCATTCATTTGCGGATAAGCCGACTGAAAATAGCTATATGTCTCATTCACCTGTGGAATCATGCCTAGTGTATCACCATAATCGCCAAGAGGCCTACCGAGGTCAATCATACCCCAGTAAACAGGTGCCATAGAACTTTTAGTAAAAAATTGTCCGGGCATCACATGAACACGGCAGTCGGGACCGGCATCGGTATGTGAAACAATTACTGAACCATCGGCAGTGGCTTTTTTCCCAGCTACGATTATCGTACAAGCCTTACTATTAATACTTTGAAAGTTAAATGCAAGTAATAATAAAACGATTGTTATTTTTTTCATGATGAAGTTTACTTTGAATGGTGTTTGATGATTTAGAGAACGAAATTATTCAAATTCTATTAGAAAATAGCTTTGAAAAATTGACAACCCATTATTTGTATTTGTTAAAAACAACTTACTAAGTTTTTCAGGTGTAAATCATTAATTAACTTTGCAAGCCTTAGATCAAATCCTGTTTAAAATGAGAAAGAGATATTCGATTGTTTCCCTGTGTATTGTCATTTTTTTTGCAGTTATATTTATGACTCAGAAGAACAATGATCCACGGAGCGAATACGAGAAGTTCATCTTAAAAAAAGTTGCCCTTCAGGCTGAGGTAACACCAGAACTCTCTCAAGTGACAAAAGCACCTGACAAGCCTGGAATGGCTGCGTTCCAGGAATACATTAAAACAGTTGACCCGGAATTAGGATATGTACCTAAAGAACGGTTGTGGAGTTCTTATCAAAAAACCCTTGAAATAGAAGAAGAAGCAAAAGCTTTGAGAGATGACCCAATTGTTGAATGGCAGGGAACAGAAGCAAACATGGGGGGAAGAACACGAGCCATGATGTTTGACCCTAATAATGAGGATTTGAAAAAGGTTTGGGCAGGAGGAGTTACCGGAGGACTATGGTATAATGATGATATAATTAATACAAACGTAAACTGGACACCGATTGGTGATTTTTGGAGCAATCTTGCAATCAGTTGCATCACTTATGATCCGAACAGTACGCAAACATTTTATGTAGGAACCGGGGAAGCCCAAACCGCCAGGATCATTTACAGAGAATCGTCAGGATTAGGTGCAGGTGTTTTTCGGTCGATCGACGCGGGAGAAACATGGGAATTGATTCCATCGACTTCCGATTTTAAATACATCACAGATATAGCTATAAGAGATGAAGACGGAACCAGCATTATTTATGCTTGTGTAGCTTCAGGAACCTATATGGGAGAAGATCATGAAAGCCAGCCGACCGATGGATTGTATCGATCGGATGATGGTGGAGAAACATGGGTTCAGGTTTTGCCTGAGATTATTGACCATCCGGGCGAAATTTATACGCCGTCTGAAATTGCTGTTGCCGGTAACGGCAGAATATTTATCGGTACAATGGAGAACCTGAATCTTAACGGTGGAGCAACAATTTTATATTCTGATACAGGCCTTGAAGGAAGCTGGGAAATTTATGATTATTACAATACTGTTATCAGTAATGACGGTTATGTAAATGTGCCGGCACGAACAAACGTTGCTGTAGCTCCGTCAGACCCTAATATTGTTTACGCCCAATTTGCCGGTGGGTTTATGGAAAGTGCCGGTTATTATAACTATAAAGGACGATATGTCGCCAAGTCAACTGATGGAGGAGCAACATGGCAGCAAAAGAACAGACCTTCCGATGATTGGGCTAATCGAGCATGGCATAACTTTATATTAAAAGTAGACCCAACCGACCCGGAAACGGTTTTTACAGGAGGGAATGATTTGTGGAAATCATCCAATTCAGGAAATTCATGGAATCATATTTCCTATTGGTGGAATTATGGCGAAGATAATTATGTACATGCCGACCAACATAATATTCAATATCAACCGGGATCTAACTCAACAGCAATTTTCGGTTCGGATGGCGGTGTTTTCCTGACCAATACAGCGCATTATACCCAACCTGTTTTTATTGAAAGAAACCAGGGGTATAATACGCTTCAGTTTTATTCAGGGGCAATAAATCCAACAGCCGGTTCTGATAATTATATTGGCGGATTACAAGATAATGGAACCGTATTGTACACCGGATCGCCATTGGATGTCAATGATATGATTGATGTAGGCGATGGTGCCTATTGTTTTTATGATGAAAACGAGCCTCTGGTTTATATTACTTCTTATTACTGGAATGCATATACTTTTTGGGTAAACGGTTCTACAGTAGACGGGGCTTATAGTAATAATGGTACTTTTATTTGTCCTGCAGATTATAATTCAAGAGAAAATATACTGTTTGCTAATGCAGTTTCATTTTCGGGAAGCAACTCCAACAGAATTATGAGGTACAAAAATATACCTTATAATGTAACTGAACAAATGGTGCATATGGGAACAAATTCTTCCGTGCCATTTTCTCATGTTAAATACTCTGATTATTCTCCTACAGGAACATCTACTTTATTTCTGGGTACACAAGCAGGAAAACTATACAAAGTTGAAAATACGGAATCAACACCAAATGCTACAGAGATTACCGGTTCAAATTTTCCAACAGCGAGCATCTCGTGTGTGGCCATTGGGAGTTCGGAAGATGTATTAGCTGTAACTTTTTCTAATTATGGAGTTTCCTCGGTTTGGTTTACTAACGATGGAGGAACCACCTGGACAGAAAAAGAATCGAATCTTCCGGATATGCCCATTCGCTGGGCATTGTTTCACCCCGAAAATGATGGACAGATTATGCTCGCAACCGAAACGGGTATTTGGGTAACAAATATGATGTTGGAGGATGAAACAATCTGGTATCCAGCTAATGATGGAATGGCTAATGTAAGAGTTGATATGTTGAAACTACGTAAAAGCGATAATACTGTTTTGGCTGCAACACATGGACGTGGATTATGTACTGCTACATACGAACTGAGTATATTTTATGTTGGAGAAGAGGAATATTTAGTGAAAGGAAATAGATTTCTTATCTATCCCAATCCTGCTCATAACAATATAAGTCTGAGTCTGGATCTTGACCGCCAACAGGAAATAATGATTGCGATAAGTGATTTCAGTGGAAGGCATATATACAGTAAAACAACTTTAGGCCAAAAAGGTACTTTTGAGCAGAATATTGATATAGGATTTCTTAATCCGGGGATATATCTTTTAACTATAAATTATAATCATAAAATAAAAACTCAAAAATTAATTGTCAATTAAATTGGCAAGCTGTTAACTTTGTGCGAATTTTAAAAAACAGATATGCTATACCCACTTAAATTCAAACCAATATTCAAAGATAAAATTTGGGGAGGACAGAAGATCAAATCCGTTCTGGGTATGGATTATGGCGAGCTACCTAACTGTGGTGAAGTCTGGCTTCTATCTGGTATTGAAGGATATCAAAGCCTTGTGTCAAATGGCTTTCTCGCCGGGAATGAACTAAATGAACTGGTTGAGATATATATGGGTGAATTAGTGGGAGAGAAGATTTTCGAGAAGTACAGCAATGTATTTCCTTTACTTATTAAAATCATTAATTCAAACGACTGGCTGTCTATCCAGGTGCATCCCGATGACGAACTGGCACGAAAAAGAAAACTGGGACAGGGTAAATCGGAAATGTGGTATTTGCTGGATGCTGACCCTGATGCTGAGTTGATCTCCGGATTTAATCAGGATGTTGAGCTTGATACATATAAAAATCATCTTGACAACAATACAATAAAGGATGTGTTGAATACGGTTGAGGTAAAAAAAGGCGATGTGTTTTATATTCCGGCAGGCAGGGTACACGCACTCGGGCCTGGTTGCCTGTTGGCCGAGATTCAGCAAACTTCTGATATAACTTACCGGATTTATGATTGGGACAGGATTGACGCCAGTGGCATGAAACGTGAATTGCACACTGAAGAAGCGCTTGATGCTATCGACTTTAGCAAAACCAAAGATTGTAAAACTCAATATAAATATGAGCTGAATAATACCGCATCTTTGGTTGACAGCACACATTTTATAACAAGACTGGTTTATGCCGACAAAGCTGTTTTGAAAAATATAAATGAGCTGGATTCGTTTGTTGTCTATATGCTTGTTGAAGGAGAATGTATTTTGAAGTTCGAAGATGGCGAACTTGGCATGAAAATGGGGGAAACGGTTCTGGTTCCGGCTTCTATTGGGAATCTTCTGATCGAACCAAAAGAGAAATCAAAATTATTGGAAGTTTTTATCGACACATCAATTATATGATAACAAGTGCAACTAACTTATGTAAAATGTTGTCATGCAAGTAAACATAAAAAAAAACACTAAAATTAATTTTCAATGAAAAAATCACTGGTTTTTATGATTGTACTTTTCCTGGGAGTTACTTTATATTCACAGGAAACAACGGAAAGAAATTCATTGCCATCAGTAAATATTAAAACTTTGGATGGTCAAACGTTTAACACAAAAGATATTTACAATGACGGAAAACCGATATTGATCAGTTTTTGGGCATTGTGGTGCAAACCTTGTAAAAAGGAAATGGAAGCCTATAACGATAATTACGAGGACTGGCAAGACGAAACAGGTGTAAAAATATATGCTGTGTCGATTGACGATGCCCGTTCTACCGCTAAAGTACTTCCTTTTGTAAGCGGTAAAGCATGGGAAATGGAAGTGCTTCTTGATGCTAATGGTGATTTTAAAAGAGCCATGAATGTGAACATGATTCCTCATACATTTTTACTTGATGGCAACGGCAATGTCGTATATCAGCATACATCCTATTATGAAGGACTTGAGGATGAAATATACGAGTTGGTTCAAAAAGTAGCAGTAGGAGAAGATATTTTCAGGCATTAATAATAAATAGACCTTATAAAGTCTAATCCAAAACCAATTTATTATGAAAAGAGTATTACTACTCGTTATTGCCATTTTATTTGTGGGATTTACAGCCCGTTCACAATTTTCTGAAGCAATAAAAAAATCACAGGTACACGGAAGTTTTGAGTTTGATGGAGCCTATTATATGGCTGATGAAAGCGCCGGGATTTACGACACAATGATCAATGGAAAAAACTTTGCTTTCAATGCTTTTGGTAATATTACGTATTCGCTGGGTAATTTCTCAGCCGGAGTGCGTTATGAAGCGTATTTACCTCCCTTAGCAGGATTTGATCCGCGAATGGAAGGGCAAGGACTCCCTTATTTGTGGGCCATGTACACAACTGAGAAATTCAGTTTTACGGTAGGTAATTTTTATGAACAATTCGGAAATGGATTAACATTGAGAACCTATGAAGAATGGATGCTGGGGTATGATAATTCACTAAATGGCGCTCGTGTAACCTTTGAGCCGGTGAAAGGATTGCTGTTTAAAGGAGTGTATGGAATGCAACGTTTTTTCTGGACACCATATACAAAAAACAGTCGTGGAATTGTTAAAGGATTTGATGCGGAACTGGATTTCAACCAGGTTTTTGGTACTATGAGCAATTCTAAAGTGAGATTAATACTAGGAGGTAGTTTTGTTAGTAAGTACCAGATTGATCAGGACCCCATTTATAAATTACCAAGAAATGTTGGCAACATGGCCGGACGCATGACATTTGGTGTTGGAAAATTCAATCTGTCAACTGAATATGCATATAAAATAAACGACCCATCGGCTATCAACAACTATATTTATAAAGAGGGAGAAGGATTTCTGGTAAACGCTTCGTATTCAACCAAAGGTTTTGGATTTTATGTAATGTTTAAGCGATACGACAACATGAGCTATAAATCAAATCGGGCAGTAACCGCAAATGGGCTTGATATTAGCTTTTTACCACCTAATACCGAAATACATACCTATATGCTTACTTCCATGTATCCGTATAATACCCAGCCAAATGGGGAAATAGGATATCAGCTTCAGCTAAATTATAAAGTTCCGAAAAAGTCGAAGCTTGGTGGAAAATATGGAATGGGAATAGCAGTTAATTACTCACAGGTAAATGATATTGTAAGAAACCCGGCGAGTGATACAACAGCAATTGGAGTATCAGGAACAGAAGGCTGGACATCTCCTTTCTTTAAATTTGGGAAACGCATCTTCTGGCAGGATTTTAATATTGAAATAGATAAAAAATTCTCTAAGAAATTTAAAGGTACTATTACTTACATGTATCAGTCGTACGATATTGCCACTTTGGAAGGACATACCGGAGAACCTGCTGTTTATAGTAATATTGGTGTGATTGAAATGACCTATAAATTCACGTCAAAACACGCATTGAGGTGGGAGTTACAAGGATTATGGGCAAAGGAGGATAATGGAGACTGGGCAGCCTTATTGCTCGAATACACTATTTCACCTCATTGGTTTGTGTCGTTTGCCAACCAGTATAACTATGGGAATCCTGATGAAGAAAAACGGCTTAATTACTATACGGGATCATTTGGATATACCCGAAAAACAACACGTATTGCAATTACTTATGGCCGACAGCGTGAAGGTATTGTTTGTGTTGGTGGAGTTTGTAGGGCTGTGCCGGCTTCAAGTGGATTTTATGTAACAATTAGCAGTAATTTTTAACAGTAGCAACATGAAAGTATTAAAGATCATATCAATAATAGCAGCAGTAAGTATTCTTTTTTATGCTTGCGAAAAAATTGATCCTCCGTATAAAGAAGATGGTGGGGGAAATGGAGGAGAAGCAGTTAAAAAAGTGTTGCTGGAAGATTATACCGGGCATGATTGTGTGAATTGCCCTGCTGCGGCTGTTGATGCAGAAGAGTTGAAAGAATTGTATGGAGATAAATTAATTGTAATGGCAGTGCATGCCGGTTTTTTTGCCAGGCCAAAAGCTGAGCTTCCGCAAGATTTCAGGACTGCAGCAGGAGAAGACTGGGATGCCTTTTTTGGTGTAAGCCTTGCGGGTAATCCAAACGGGATTGTTAACAGGGTTGAAAGATCTGCCGGTGATTATATTGTAAGTGTTGGCGAATGGGGCCCTACAATTTCTACCGAACTGGAAAAAGAAGCAGAAGCAAAAATGACAATTCATAGCGATTTTGAACAGAATACACTTACCTCAAATATCACAACAGAGTTTCTTTATCCGCTGGAAGGAACGTATCAGTTGCTATATTGCATTACCGAGGATAGTATTATAGGCCCTCAAATGAATAATGATGCAAATGTAGGCGACACTCCTAAAATTGAGGATTATGTGTTCATGCATATGTTGCGTTATTCAAATAGTAGTTGGGGCGAGAAACTAACAGATGATAACCCTGTTGTTGTTGGTAAAAAATATGAAATGGAAATAACTGTCAATTTTGAAGTTGGCTGGGTGCCAAAAAATTGTCATGTAGTGGCATTTATTTTTGACCAGGAAACCAAGACGATTATCCAGGTGGAAGAAGCCAAAGTGATTGAGTAAACCATGTACTCTGCGTAGTCTCATAACTACGTTGAATGGTGTAATAATCTTCAGATTATCTTATTTCCCCAAATTCCTGTAACCATCTGTACATTCCATTATGTAATCCCCCTGAATAACAGGCTACATGTGTCCACTGCGGGTTAAGCAAATTATACCTGTGTCCGTAGCCTTTTATGCCACTATCAATAAGCAGGAGTATTACAATTTCACGTGCTGTTGCTTCTGGAAATCGTCCGGCAATATTTTCGTTACCCGTTTTCATGTCCGGCGCAAACCTGACAATTCTTTCCATAGGTGTTGAATTATCGCTTCCATAGTGTCCCAATTCCCAATTATGTTTATCCTGATCTTTGCCATGTTTTTTGGCTGCTTTGTAAATACCTGCATCTGGCTGTAATATGGAAAGCGGCCTTAAATTCTCCAGGTCATTGATTAAACTTTTAAGAGCAATTATCTCTTCCTCATATCTGTTGTAGGCATGGGTATCAACTTTGTGAACTGACAACCGGCCATTTTTCTGGATATAGGTAGTTTCTACAGAATATCTGACTTCACCTGGCCCGTATATTTCCAGTTCTGCTTCTGCTTTTTTCAGGTAAGGTTTCAGGATGTTCATATATTGTTGTGGTTGGCTGCGAACCAGGTTGATCTCATAAATCATTTGCTTTTCTTCATCCGATAAGTAATTGCAATGCGCAGCAGTGTTCAATGTTCTTGTTACCTGGCTAAACATATGTAAGCTTAATAAAAGCATAACTAATGCTGCAAAATATTTTAATCGAATCATTATCGGAAGATTTGTTTCAGGCATAGTTGCGAAATAAGTTGGACACAAGAGACGATATTACTTTGTTAGCGTGCAAAAGAACGAGTCTGTATGATCAAGTTATTTTGTAACTATGCCTTAATAGAAACGAAAGGCAGTTTACAATATTTTGTGAATTAGAATTTAATCTTTTACTTTTCTCGAACTCAGCGTGGTCTTCTGACTACGCTGGATGGTGTGTCAATCTTAAGATTGGGATTAATTATAATCAGCCGTTATTCCAATTTGCCCGCCCATCAATACATATGTTTCAAAACCTTTTTCGGTATTGGCCAGCAGGTCTTTATCAACGCGGATTCTGTTTTTCTCAAAAAGAAGTACAACCGTGGAGCCGCCGAATTTAAAGTATCCTTTTTCTTTACCTTTTCCAGCAGCGTTTCCTTCATACGTTTGCAGAATACTACCTACCATAGTGGCACCCACTTCCGCCATCACTACATCACCAAATTGTTCTGTTGTAATGAGTACATATTGTCTCTTATTCAGACAGAATATTTCAATCATTTGGTGTAAAGCGATTGGGTTGACAGAATAATAATCACCTTTAATTTTAACCACCGGAGAAACAATCCCGCTGACCGGAAAATGAAAGTAGTGATAGTCGTTAGGGGCCAACCTTACAACGATCAGGCTGCCGTTTTTGTACTTTTTAGCAAGAGTCGTATCGTTAAGAAACGATGGCACATCAAACCGGTGTCCTTTGATAATAAAATCGGAATTTGATACATTGCTCCAGGCCATAAGCTTTCCGTCGGCAGGTGAAACGACTACATTTGAATCATTATTTGCCGGGCGGGCATTTTTTCTTAGCTTCCGGACAAAAAAATCATTGAAAGAATTAAATTTCTGTTTTTGAGCAATACTCAAATCAATATCATATTCTTCAACAAATGGCTTTATTTTTTTTGCTGATTCGGGTTTGTCCATCATTTTACCGTAAAACGAAGAAATAAACTTCCTTTTTACCAAAGTGGCTAAAGTGGCTTCGCCCACAGGGTTATTGTACAGCCACACCAGCCAATTTTCACCGGCCACTTTTTCTGTTTTTATTGCTCCGGTTTGCCTGTCAACATAGTGAATGGGTTCCGGCTGTGGTGATGGATAAAAAGCCAGGCCGAGAATAATGGCCAGCAGCAACAGGATGATGTATTTCTTTTGGAGGATCTTTGTTTTCATTTTTCCAAACCTGATCTCAGTGTAGATCTCTGAATATGAATAAAGTTTATTTTTTCTTGCGCGTCCACCTGCGTTTCTGATAAGGCCTTCTTTTCCTGGGGTTGTACTCAGGTGTTTCGCCGAGTTCGGTTGGTACTTGTGCTTTGTGTACAGCGTGGCCTAATAGTTCTTCAATTTCAAGAAATTTACTTTGAGAATCTTCATCAATAAGAGTAATGGCAACACCATCGGCTTCGGCACGGGCTGTACGGCCAATACGGTGGATATAATCTTCTCCGTCATTGGGTACGTCAAAATTGATCACTAAATCAATATCCTCAATGTCGATACCCCTTGATAAAATGTCAGTGGCTACCAATACATTTATTCTCCTTGCCTTAAAACTGCGTAGTGCATCTTCTCTTTTATCCTGGGTCAGGTCAGAGTGAATATCTGCTACTTTACTGTTTTTCTTTCTTAAGGTGCTGCTTAGTTGTTTGGTGCTTAATTTAGTAGAACAAAAAATAAGTACACTTCTTAACTGCTTAGATTGTAACAGGTAGGAGATCAACGGTATTTTTTGTTTCTCATAAACCACATAGGCGAGCTGCAGGATTTTCTCAGCCGGTTTTGACATGGCAATGTTTACTTCTTTTGGATTTGACAGCACTTTTTTTGCAAGTGTCCGGATTTTTTGTGGCATGGTTGCCGAAAACATCAGATTTTGCCTTTTTTCTGGTAAATAGGAGATAATTTTCATAATGTCATCATAAAAGCCCATATCCAGCATGCGATCAGCTTCATCAAGGATAAGATATTTTAAGTCGGATACCTTTACATAACCCATATTAAAATGGGCAATCAACCTTCCCGGTGTACCGATGATTACATCAGCACCGTCTGACAGTGCTTTCTTTTCCTGAGCGTAAGAAGTGCCATCGGTACCGCCGTAAACTGCAATAGAACTTACCGGGGTGAAGTACGAAAATCCTTCCATATGCTGGTCGATTTGTACTGCAAGTTCACGTGTGGGTACAATTATGAGTGCTTTTACCTGGTGGTGGTTTTGTTCACCTGAAACGATTTTATGAATGATTGGTAAAAGAAAGGCTGCTGTTTTACCGGTTCCGGTTTGTGCTGATGCTATTACGTCATCACCCTGCAGGATCATTGGTATTACCTGTTCCTGCACAGGGGTAGCTTCCTGAAAACCTATGGCATCAATGCCTTCCTCAAGTCTTTTGTCAAATGAAAATGCTTTAAAATCCAATGTTTACGTTTTGAAAATTCGCTCGAAATTACGAAATAAGCTTAACACAGGAAAAATCAATAAAATGAATATAAGCTTTGGGCTATTTTCGAAGCAGTATTATTTACTCCATTTACCCGATTGTTTCGCAGTAAGGGTATCGATCTCTATCACAAGTAAGATCATTTTTTTCAGAATTGCATCCGTATAAGTATTTTTGTCAGGCCCGCCATATTTCGACATGATAATATCAAGCCCTTCAATTTTCTGCGATTTTTCATGAATAACAGAAACTATTCCGTGTCCAATTACTGATCTGTATTTTGTTGTCCAGTTACACGCCACCTTATCTTTAACGATTTCATGATCCAATTCCATTTCAAAACAAATTCGATTGTTCTTTTTTATGAAATCAATTTTTTGGCCTTCCGGTGCTGAATGTATATAGAGCTTATTGTTCTTGTATCCGAAATTAACAGGAACAATATGTGCTTCTCCATCAATGGAAAATGCTATTCTGCAGATGGAAGATTCATTCAGGATTTGTTCAATAACTTCGGTCTCATTAATCAGTTTATCAGATCGGCGCATAGAATAAATTTTGATTATTTAGAAAAAAAAAGTGCCCTTTCAGGCACTTTTTATAATTGGTTTTTGTTTTACATTTTCGGAACTCTCCCCGGTGTGTAAGGAGCTTTCAACTTATCCAGCTCATCATCCAGTTTATTCAGTTTTGTTCCTATTTCTGAAAGTTGCTCAAGTATTGGAGGTATCGCTTCCATTAATATTTCATAGTTCATCTTTTGAGTAGCCGTAGGTGCTGAAGTCGATTGCCATGAGGCCCATAAAATGGCACCGAGTCGATTTTCAAGTGGCATCTGCTCAGGGGGTACTTCTTCCCAACTTGCCTGAGCCGGTGTGCCTTCAAATAAGAATACAATATCATCAAGTTCTTCTTTGATTTTCCTGGCGTCATTCTTCATCTCAACTGTTGCATCATTTGATTGCTGAAGTGCTTGCCTGATGTAGGAAGTTTTTGTTTCAAGCTCTTCAAGGTATTTTCCGGTATTGTTCATTACCCTCCATAAGTCTGAAACATCACTGAAGAATGCAATAAGCTCTTCCCTGTTTTCAGCAGGTAGTGTAGTGTTTTCAAGAACTTTGGCGTTAAATTCGACAGGCTCTGACAGTGCTTTTTCGGTGCCATTGCTGTACATGCTTAATTCAACAGTATAGGCTCCGGGTAATGCCAACATGCCACTTCCTCCATCTTTCATCGGGTCAAACTTCTTATCTTTAATTTCAATATAAGATGGATTTTTGTATCTCATATCCCATGTTGTTCGGTTAATTCCTTTGGAAGCTTTCTTATGGAGTTTTCTTACAATTGTTCCGTTATTATCCTTGATGGTAAAAACTAGATAGGGGTCGGTTTCCTTTTTCTCAGCATCAAGTTGCTCCTTGGTTGGTTGAGGAATAGGTTGCCCTTCTTTGAAAAGTTCTTTTTCCTTTTTAAGCCGTTCTGATTTCAGGCTTTTTGGAACTTCCTTTATATAGTAGGTAAATGTTGCACCAAACTCAGGATTTTTGGCATAGTAAACAGTTGACCCCGTTCCATAGCGGCTGCTCTGCTGAATATACATCAAAGCGTCCTTTATTGGAAACAAAATAGCTTCTTCCTCTTCTAACTTTTCAGTTGACACCTCACGTAAAGGAGTGTAGTCGTCCAAAATATAAAATCCACGTCCAAATGTGGAAATAACCAAATCGTTTTCCCTTTCCTGAATTGCGATGTCCTTCACGGCAATATCGGGTAAACCTGAATTAAATCTCACCCACTGTTTACCACCGTCAATTGTGAAGTAGAAACTGAATTCTGTTCCGACAAACAACAGATCTTCCTTAACAGGATCCTGGATGATGGAATGTACACTGCCATTTTCTGGCAAATCTGACGCAATGGAAGCCCAGGTTTTTCCTTTGTCTGTGCTTTTCAATAAATAAGGGGTAAAGTCGTCGCTTTTTGTGTTGTTGAAAGAGGCAAAGACTATGTTCTCATCAAATCGTGAAGGAAAAATATCACTTACATAAGTGTATTCTGGGATACCGGAAAAAGTGGTTGTTTTGGCCCATGTTGTTCCGCCATCCTCACTTATCTGAATTAAACCATCATCGGTTCCAACAAACAGTAAGCCTTCTTTAATGGTTGATTCTGCAAATGAAACTATCGTTCCCCATTGCGAAGTTGAAACGTCCTTAGCGACTGCATCGGCTGGCCAGTATTTATCCATTATCTTAAATTGATTTCTATCTTCATTCCTGGTCAGGTCATCACTGATAACTTCCCATGTGTTGCCCCGGTCTTCGGATCGAAAAACTTTATTTGCACACATATACAGCCTCGTGTTCGAATAAGGGCTTATAATGAACGGTGCATCCCAGTTCCAGCGATAGGTCAATTCATCTTTACGGGGTTCAGGCTTTATTTTTATTTTTTCACCGGATTTTTTATCATAACGATAAATATTTCCATACTGATAAGCTGAATAAACTATATCCGCATTATCAGGTTCAATAGCCTGCCAAAATCCGTCACCACCAAGTGTTACTACCCATTCATCGCTGGTTACACCACTCGATTTTAAATTACGTGATGGTCCGCCCATGCTATTGTTGTCCTGGGTTCCTCCATATACCCAATAAAAAGGTTCGGTATTGTCAACATTAACGCGGTAGTACTGGGTAACAGGTAAATTAGTTTTAAACAGGAA
>Ga0164313_10000242_pt1 | contig 40947 bp, 38 predicted proteins | sample GuaBasSedimGuay4_FD_113735 | JGI IMG/M metagenome (GOLD analysis project Ga0164313, IMG submission 113735) | Subseafloor sediment microbial communities from Guaymas Basin, Gulf of California, Mexico - Guay4, Core 4569-4, 0-3 cm | ecosystem: Environmental > Aquatic > Marine > Hydrothermal vents...
AAGATCAGCTCCACCGAGTACGAGCTTTCCACAACTGCATGGCTGAAGTACCAGTGCCGCATGTCCGGGACCGAAGCATCCGGCACGCTCAAGACCGCGCGAGCGCTCACCGAGATGCCAGAGATCGCCGAGCAGGCGATCTCGGGGAACGTCGTCCAGAGCGCCGTGAAGCTGCTCGGCAGGACGCGTGATGCCCATCCCGAGAAATTCACCGAAGACGAAACGATGTTCGCTGACATCTCCACCTACCTCAACCCAGGCGATCTCCGAAAAGCGGTGTCATACTGGGTGCAACAGGTCGACTACCCATCAGCCCTCGACGACGTTGAATCCCTGCGACTGGGCCGTCGTTTCTACTTCAACCAGTCCTACCGCGGGATGTGGGCCGCAACGGGTGACCTTGACCCCGAGTCCGGACACGTCATTTCCACAGCGATCCACAGCCTCACCGACCCAGTCAACCTCAACGGTGAAGACACGAGATCAGCACCCCAGCGAAATGCGGACGCACTCGCCGACATCTGCCGATTCTTCCTCGATCACAACGACTCTGTCGAGACCTCTGGAGGCGAGAGGCCCCACATCACCGTGACGGTCGACTACAGGATCCTGAGTCGCGAACTCGAGCGGTTGCCAGAGATTGATGGTGTCGCTATCGACCCTGAGACCCTACGTCGGCTTACCTGCGACGCTGGGATTATCCCGATGGTCCTCGGCTCGGGCTCCGAGGTACTCGATGTTGGCCGCAAGACCCGCACGATCCCCGCAGCGATTCGACGAGCACTGGAACAACGCGACGGTGGCTGTACATGGAAGGGGTGCACCGCACCCGCATCGTGGACCGATGCTCACCATATCGTCCACTGGGCCGATGGCGGCGATACGAGTCTCCACAACCTCGTGCTCCTGTGTCGCAGACACCACACCGCGACGCATGAAGGCAAGAGTCCTCCTGATCGATGACGGTGTCCCGAAGTTGAATTCCCTGCTTCCGTAGTAAGTATCTAAGCAACCGTGCACGACATCCGATATGGTGTGACCATGATCTACGTGCTCATGACAGCCCTCAATGAGGAGCAGGGCCTTGCTGACCTGCTCCCCAAGTTGCCAACGCATGTCGATGGACACGATGTGCAGATCATCGTTATCGACGACGGATCCACGGACGCCACCTCCGCAGTTGCCAGGGACCATGGATGTATCACACTCACATCCAAGAGCAACCACGGTAAGGGCGCGTCGCTCCAGATCGGACTCAAGGCTCTCCAGGACCTGGAGTACGATGCACTTGTTCTCATGGACTCAGATGGTCAACACGATCCCGACGAATTCGCTGCGATGGTCGAGCCGATTCTGGACGGAACCGTCGATCTCATGGTCGGATCGAGATATCTCGCGAGCCCGGGCCGGGGCCATGCCCCATGGAACAGGTACCTCGTACGGAGCGCGTCCGTTGTGCTACTCAACATGATCCTGTCACTCGATATCACCGACCCCTACTCCGGATACAGGGCGATGACCCCTGCCGCCGTCGGGTGTATCGAACTCGTCGGCGACCGGTACGAAAGCGAACTCGAGATGATCTTCTGTGCCGTACACCACAAACTGCGCGTTGCCGAGAAACCGATTCCGAAGATCTACGGCCCCGCGACATCGAAGATGGGGATGAGGTACGGCAAGCTGCTCGGAAGGATCGATGTCGTGAGCCGATATGCACTCACCATTGCAAAGGGTGCACTGGGCAGGTACACCCACTCCCCCAGCAACATCAAGGAACCCATCAGTCCATGAACGAACCCGACAACGCACACCTCCTCGACGATCTCCTGACTGAATTCGCGGCGCTGGTCGACAGCGACACGCTCGTTGGTAACGCAGACGCGTTCCTCAACGAGGCCTCGGGTTTGGTCGGCGACATCTACTCAACGGGGCACATCCCGAGTCCGACGGACCCGTTCAAGGGCCGCACGACCGAACCCGAACCCGACCCCGATCTGTTCTACACGATGTTCTGGAGGATGTTCGACCGAACACCGGCGTCCATGGTCCAGTCCTTTGCGATCCCACTGCGAAGGATCCTCGCACAGAAGATCTTCAAACACTGCGGACAGGGTGTGATCTTCCATCACAATGTCCTGTTCTCGAAAGGCTCCAACATCTCAATAGGTGATTGGTCACTGATCAACCGGTACGTGATGCTCGACGACCGTGCAGACATCAACATCGGCTCGTTCGTCATGGTCGCAGCAGGTGTCACCATCGAAACGCATACACACCCGTTCGACGACTTCTCAGTCCCCATTGCGTACGGTGGACGCAGCGGACTTCCCGTGTCTGTTGGGAGCAACTCTGTTGTTGGCTACAACACGGTGCTCATGGCAGGTGTCCAGATCGGCTACCGCTGCATCATCGGAGCTAACTCTGTTGTCACCAGGGACGTACCCGATTACACCGTGGTCGGCGGTGTGCCTGCAAAGCCGATCAAACAGTATCTACCGCCTGAATCCGGTGACGTCTGGACACCGGCAGATGGACGTCCCGAAGGCGTCTGATGTCCTACCAGCCGCTCAGGTAGGCAGACCCGGTCATCTTGGAGTCATCGACATTGAACAGCAGGCATTCGCCGATTCGATTGCCACTCTCCCATAACCCTTGCCCCGGCCACACGGACCACGTATCGAGAGCTGAGGACTCGTAGTCGCGATTGACGTATCCCTCGAACCGATTCCTACAGACGGCCTTGAGATCGTCGATCACCGTGTCATCTCCCGGGTACGGCCCGGTCGGGAATTCGTAGACGAAGAAGACCTCGAAGTCGTGCGGTTCATCACACGACAAGTACGAGAAGGCTTCGGCCGCCAGATACCTGTCCAATTCGTCATCGTCCAAGCATTGACCAACGATCAGGGCGTCATCAGCTGCGACGGTTGTGATTGTGTCTGTTTCTGTGGTGGTATCGGATGTACCTGGGCTATCGAACTCGCCAACGACACCCTCGATCACAACAGACGCGGCGACCACAACAGTCGCCAAAACGACAGACCCGACGAGAAACACAATCAGAAAAAGAAACCAGGTTGGGCGGCGGAACCACCACCCGCCCTCTGTTGATCCAAAACGAGACGACTCCACCCAACGACCTCCAAGACTCGAGGGCAACGCTACCACCCTCCGGAGATCTCGCAGTAGCCACAGATGCTCGAATCGATTCGGCAACCCTCGTTTCACGAGTAGCCTCCTTCACGATGACGAACCAAGCGGACACCAGCGAAACAATGAAGCCGGCACTCAGAGGTCGGTCACATCAGTTGATGTTCCCCATATCGGTGATTGCGGGCATCGTCCTCGTCATGTCAGCCCCCACGCAGGCAGGCCGCATCAGTTCTGCTGTGTTCGCCACGACCGCAGCCCTGCTGTTCGGCGTCAGTGCATTGCTCCACCGAGGAACGTGGTCCCAGGGCACCGAAGCGTTGCTGAGGCGCTTGGACCACGCGAATATCTACCTAATCATCGCTGGCACCTATACACCATTCGCAGTGCTCGCCCTGCCGCCAAACGAGGGACGGATGCTGCTGCTGATCGTGTGGACAGGTGCGCTGCTAGGCGTCATCTTGAGAGTCTTCTGGGTTGGAGCGCCGCGGTGGCTCACGACAACGTTGTATGTCGTCGTTGGCTGGGTGGCGATTCTCTTCATTCCTGGACTCGTCAACGGGGCCGGTGTCACCGTTGTTATCTTGATCGTCATCGGCGGCGTCCTCTACACGCTTGGGGCAGTCGTCTACGCGACGAAGTGGCCGAATCCATTTCCCGGCACTTTCGGTTTCCACGAAGTGTTCCACGCGCTGACCGTCGCTGCGTTCTCCGTTCACTACATCGCTGTCTGGCTCGTCGTACACCAGTAGAAGCCCTGGCCGGTGAACAGACCCAAGCGAACGCTGGGCCATGTCGGCTACGTTGGCTCGTTCTCGGTTCACACGGTCGCTTTCAACAGATCTCTTGTGAGTGTGTGCGCTCCTGGTTCGATGCCGAGAACAGTCCCCTCGAGGACCTCCCTCCAGTGTTCATCGGTGAGCGGTTCCGAGGCGATCACGACCGACCGATAGGTGTCGTCAGCCTCTGGACAGTGCGAAACCCCACACACGGCGCAGTCCCTGACCCCACGTCGATGCGTCCAGTACAACGTGTTACCCCAGCGACTGGCAGCCATGTGCCTCCCGTCGCTAACAATGAAATTGAGTTTCGGTGGTCGCGGGGCGCCCGATAGGACGGAAATGTCGACCAGGTCGAGAACAGCGTCAGCGAGCAGTTCGACGACCGGTTCGAGGCTCGTAGCCGTCTTGTACGGGTCAAGTCCGTAGTCGCCCATCCTGTTCAACAGCCACAGGAACACCATCTCTGAATCCGTTTGGCCGGCCGGTGGTCCAAATGGGCCGATGTCGAGCCTGGTGGCGACGTGCTCGAACTCGTCAACCGTCCCATTGTGAGCGAACGCCCACGTTCCAAAGGTGAACGGGTGGGTGTTCTGCTCAGCCACCCTTCCCACGGTGGCAGCGCGTACATGAGCGATCGCTGCCTCAGACCAGATACTCGATGCGATCTCAACGAACTGCTTGTCCGCAAAGGCGGGCATCGTACTCTTGATCACTTCCTTCTTCTCGCCGACCCAGTGCGCGATGCCCCACCCGTCAGCGTTGCGCACACCCCGACCATCCCTATCACTCTGGACGATCAGAGCATTCTGAGCTGAGACAAGACTGCATTCGAGCCTCGTCGCATCTGTTGCGAGAAATCCGTAAAGACGACACATGGCAACTCCTTTCACCTACATCAACGCCCATCGCGGTGCCGCCACCACGCGACTGTCACGCGAGAGACGATTTGCGGACGCGTCGATGGTCTGTGGAAACGGCGCCGCATCCCGGCTATGTTGGCTCCATGTCCGACTCCCCATACTCATCCACATACCGAGCGTCGATCGATCAACCACTGGAGTTCTGGGCAGACGCTGCACAGGACATCGACTGGATCACGCCGTGGACCAGTGTCATGGAGACCGGTACTGGCCCCGTTCCTCGCTGGTTCGTCGGGGGTGAACTCAACACCTGTTACAACGCTCTTGACCGTCATGCCGACGGTGGCCGCACGGACCAGGCCGCCCTGATCTACGACAGTGCAGTCACAGACACAGTCGAGACCTTCACCTACGGAGAGCTACGCGACGAGGTAGCACGCTTCGCTGGCGTACTCGCCGCCAGGGGTGTCGGCAAGGGTGACAGGGTCGTGATCTACATGCCGATGATCCCGCAGGCCGTCATCGCGATGCTCGCATGCGCCAGGCTTGGCGCCGTCCACTCCGTCGTGTTCGGAGGGTTCGCATCGCGGGAACTCGCAGTGCGGATCGATGACTGCAGGCCGAAAGCGGTGATCTCAGCATCCTGTGGCGTGGAGGTCGACAGGGTGATCGAGTACAAACCACTGCTCGATGCTGCAATAGATCTTGCTGAACACAAACCGGATCACACGATCATCTACCAGCGCGACATGGCAACGGCCACGATGCAGCCCGGACGTGACCTCGACTGGGGAGCCGAAATGGAGAATGCCGAACCCCACGGATGTGTACCGGTCGAAGCGACAGATCCGCTCTACATCCTGTACACATCGGGCACAACAGGAGAGCCAAAGGGGATCATCCGGGACAACGGAGGGCACGCCGTTGCCCTGAAGTGGTCGATGAGTAACGTGTACGACGTGGAGCCAGGTGAGGTCTTCTGGGCAGCATCTGACGTTGGATGGGTGGTCGGCCACTCGTACATCGTCTACGGCCCACTCATCCACGGCGCTACGACCATCCTGTATGAGGGAAAGCCTGTTGGCACTCCTGACGCAGGCGCATTCTGGCGAGTGATCTCCCAGCACGGCGTTGTCTCGATGTTCACGGCACCAACTGCGATCCGCGCCATCAGGCAACAGGATCCCGACGGTGAACTGATCTCGGACTACGACCTGACCAACTACCGATCCTTGTTCCTTGCTGGAGAACGCTGCGACCCTGACACACTCGGCTGGGCTGGAGACCATCTCGGCGTACCCGTGATCGATCACTGGTGGCAGACAGAGACTGGATGGGCGATTGCATCGACCTGTCTCGGCATCGAACACACGAAGATCGTTCCAGGATCACCAGGCCGGCCGGTGCCAGGCTGGCAGGTATCAGTACTCGACCCCGACGGTGAGGAGGTACCAGCCGACGAGATCGGCGCCATCTGCATCAGGATCCCGATGCCTCCGGGATCGCTTCCGAACCTATGGGAGGCAGAGGAACGGTTCGTCAAGACGTACCTCACGGGATTCCCCGGCTACTACGAAACCGCCGACGCTGGCTACAAGGACCGCAACGGTTACCTCTATGTCATGGCACGCACAGACGACATCATCAATGTCGCAGGCCACAGACTCTCCAACGGCGCCCTTGAAGAGGTCCTTGCCTCTCATCCCGACGTTGCAGAGTGTGCCGTCATCGGGGTCGCTGACCCGCTCAAAGGGCAACTTCCCATGGGCTTCCTCGTCCTCAAGGTTGGAGCTGCGGCCAGCAACGAGGAGGTCGTTGCCGACGTGGTCGCAGCGGTCCGTTCTGAGATCGGCCCTGTGGCATCATTCAAGACAGCCGTCGTTGTTGACCGCCTGCCCAAAACACGGTCAGGGAAGATCCTGCGTGGAACGATCGTCAAGATCGCGAATGATGAACCGTGGGAGATGCCAGCCACCGTCGATGATCCAGTGATCTTCGATGACATCACAACAGCACTTGAATCGGTCGGCTACCCGAGAAGAGTTGCTGGCCAAGACTGAGGGGAGTCTGTTGGCGCGCCAGCCTCAGGAAAGCGCCGCGAAGGCGACCGCGACCTCTGCGGCAACCCGTGCATTGTTCTCAGACAGAGCGAGGTTCGCAGGGATGTTGTCACCGTCGAGAGCTTCAGAGATCTGTCCGAGGACGAACGGCGTCACTGCTGGGCCCACAACACCACGGCGCGCTGCTTCGGACAACGCACCTGACATGGCGTCCTGGATCTCGGCAGATGACAGAGCCTCTGCCTCAGGGATCGGCACACCAAGAAGCGCTCCCCCGCCCCACTCGAACCGCTCCTGGATAAGGGTGGCCACAGCTTCGGGCGTGTCAAGACGCAGAGGAACCGGCAGTCCGCTCGAGCGAGCGTAGAACATGGGAAATTCGTCCGCCTGGTAGCCGATGACGGGAACCGACAACATCTCGAGGTGTTCAAGCGTGCCAGGGATATCAAGGAACGCCTTTGCACCAGCCGACACCGTCAGCACGCCGTAGCGGGCGATCGCTCCAAGGTCGGCCGACACGTCCCCCGTCTCGGCTGAACCATGATGGACACCACCGATCCCACCTGTGGCGAACACGCGGATACCTGCACGCGCAGCAATCGCCAGCGAGGCGGACACCGTCGTTGCTCCCACCGACCACCGATTGGCAACCGCTGCCGCAAGGTCCCGTTCCGCGGTCTTGACCGCTTCGCCAAGGATCCGATCGTGCATATCCTCGTCGAGCCCCACACGGACGTTTCCATCGATGACAGCCGTAACGGCTGGGACCGCACCGGCATTGGAGACCGCGGCGATCGTTCGCGTCAGTGCTTCTTCGTTCGCGGGCGACGGTAGACCGAGATTTGAGAAGATCGTGCTTTCGAGGGCGACCACCGGATGCCCTGAGTTCATGGCATCGGCAACTGCCGCGCTGAAGATGATGCTGGACATGGGGTTTCCGTTCTCGGGCGTCCCGTAAGCCTACGGGGAGAGACGTGTGAGCACGCTCGCAGCTACGGCGTGGCCGTTAACGAGCGCAGCCTCGACATCAGAGTCGCCCATCATGGCGACGATGAATCCCGCAGCGAACGCATCGCCCGCCCCTGTTGTGTCGCGCACATTGGCGATCTGCCGAGCAGAAGCGGATGCAACGATCCCGGAACTGTCGAGCGCCACTGCGGCTCGAGGACCGTCCTTCACCACGGTGATGTCGATTCCTGAAAGACCCTCGGCATCAGAAACCCCAAGGAGGTTCGCCTCATCCCTGTTGCACAGCACAACACTCGGGCCGACCAATGAGAGAAGGTCACCGAACCTGTGGACACCAAACTCCTCGATGATGGCTACCGACGATGCATCCACGCTCACGGTTCCCCCTCGGCCCTTCATGATGCGTATCGCTTCGATGGAGGCTTCTGCGATCGGGCCACCGACAAGCGAGTAGGCCGGTACATGGAGCCAGTTGACACCGTCGAGGTCTGCACTGCTCACTTCATCGAGCTCTATCGCCGCCGCACGATCTGGCAACATGGAGCGTTCACCGCAAGCGTCGACAAGAACGACGATCGTACCTGTACGGCCAGAGCGTTGGACAACAGCGTCAACCCCGGCATCGGTCAACTCGGACACGAGCACACGCCCGATGGTGTCATCCCCGACCCGCCCGATGAATCGGACCGGGACCCCGGTGCCGGCCGCAGCAACAGCAACGTTCGCGGCACTTCCGCCACGCCGTCTGTGGATCTCGACATCCGTGTCTGTTCCTTTGGCGATGTCGGAACTCAACCAGGCGACGATGTCTTCGACGAGGTCACCGATACAGCACAGCACGCGTATCGATCAGGTGAGGATCTCCTCGACTTCCTGATCCATGCCAGCCCGGCGCCGCTTCTTGATGATCATGATTACAGCAATGCCGAACACGGCTGCAACAGCTCCACAGATCAGCGTTCTCCTCGATAGCCTCCGAGCGCGTACCGTTGCCGTCGCGACGACCTCCGTCACCTTGTCAGCGACCTCGATGAGCGCGTCAGCCTGGTCGAGTCTGCCCTGTGCGAAGTCGAGGCCACGCTGTATCTGGTCAACAGATACCTGGGCGAGTTCGATCGTGTCAGTAGCGGTCATGGAACTTCCTCTTCCATTGGGTACCAACGATTCTACCCGCTGTCGATGGACTGCCTGACCCGGGATCACACAGCGGGGTCGCTCGGAGATGCTGCCAGTGTCACCATGATGGACAGACCACCCTTGGGAACGTTCGTCGCGCTGATCGAACCGCCTGATTGACTCACGAGGTGGGCAACGATCGCCAGGCCAAGTCCGGTGCCAGGCTCGTCTGTGTCTCCTCGCCAGAATCGGTCGAAGATCTTCTCAAGGTCCTCACCAGGAACACCTGGCCCCGAATCGACAACTGCGATCCGACACTGTCCCCGAGGGTCCATCGAAACCGACATCGTCACCGAAGAGCCCTCGGGTGTATAGCGCAGCGCATTGTCGATGAGGTTGTCGAGGATCTGCTCCAGGGCGCCTGGCAACGCGACGGCATCACACACGATGTCGCTGTCGACGTGCATGTCGAATGCGATCGATCCCTCTTGCGCAACGGGTTCCCACAGTGAGAACCTCTGGGACACGACGTCAATCGCATCGACCGGGACCGTGCCGGCGCTCCCCTCCCGTGACAGCTCAAGGAGCTGATCTATGACCAGTCTGAGACGCTCAACTTCAACGACGACATCACCAAGAGCGACCAGTTCCTCGGCGCTTGCGTCAGCTTCAAGATTCTCGAGTTTCAATCGCATGGCTGTGAGCGGTGTCCGAAGCTGGTGAGAAGCATCTGCGACGAACGAGCGTTGAGATTCCACGAGCGATTCGACGCGTTCTGCCATCTCGTCGAAGGTGGCCGCGAGTTCAGCGAGCTCTGGCGGTGCGTCCGCGATGCCTGCTCGAGCCGACAGGTCGCCGCCTGCAATGAGCGCCGCCGTCTCGCCAAGACGTGCAATCGGACGCGTGACAGAGCGCGCAACGACGAAGGCAACCACTGCGGTGGCACCGACTGCCACGACGACGACCAGTCCAAGGCTCAGCCACATCGCGTGCACCTGTTCCTCGACATCGTCGTTGAAGACCGTCAGTCGCACTGCCCCGTACACCCGCGACCCCGACGCCACGGGAACTGCCGCAACGAACAGTTCCTCCTGAAGCGTGGTCGAGTATCTTGTACCGGAGAACCGTTCGCCGCCCAGCGCAGTGTCGATTTCAGGGCGGCTCGAGAACGATCGCGGCGTGTCATCGCTGGTGTCGACAACAGAGTCTCCTTCGACGTCAACAACAACAACGCGTACCCCCGTGCGCTGTGCATATGCCTCTGCGGGTACGGGAACGATCTCAAGGTCGTGCTGCAGCGCATCCTCGTAGATCGTTGCCAGCACCACGGCGTCACGCTCAAGAGCAACAGCGAACTGCTCCCGCTGACGTTCTGCGAACACGATCCCGAACGGGATCGCGAGGGCACCAGCAAGCACGAGCACGATGGCGACATACCCCGCGAGCAGGCGTTTGATCACTGATCCGCACCCGCGAACTGGTATCCAACCCCTCGTACAGTACGAATGAGATCCGGGGAGCCCAGCTTCTTGCGAAGCGACGCGATGTGCACATCGAGCGTCTTGGTCGAACCCCACCAGTTCTCGTCCCACACCGCCCGCAGGATCTCATCGCGAGACAACACGGCGCCGGGGTCGGCAGTGAGACAGTCGAGAAGATCGTACTCCTTGGGCGTGAGAGGAATCTCTGAACCGTTGAACGTCACGGTACGGGTGCGGTGATCGATCAGAAGCCCATCGAACTCGACGGTATCACTGAGCGTACTGGCCCTGTCCGATGCCCGGCGGGTCACTGCCCTGATACGGGCGGTGAGTTCCCTGAACCCGAATGGCTTCACGATGTAGTCATCGGCACCAAGGTCGAGCAGGGACACACGATCGATCTCATCTGAGCGAGCGGTGACGATGATGATCGGAACATCGGATCGTTCGCGGATTCCGGCCGTCACAACCTCACCGTCGACATCGGGGAGACCCAGATCCAGAAGCACAACGTCGTGGTTTCGTTCCGCGATCGCGTCTCGACCAGACCTCACCCAGGTAACGTCGTACCCCTGCCGTTGCAACCCTTCGACAAGGGGTTCGGCGATCCCGAGATCATCTTCAACAAGGAGTACCCGCATCACGCCATGCTCGCACGTCTCGTTGGCATACCCGCGCTTCTTTACCCGATTCTTACCTTGAGTTTCCTTTGCCCTGACCTTGTGCCGGTAGGTTTATGGCAGTACATCGGTTGTCCAAGGAGAAATCATGAAACATCGCACCGCAATCATCACGGCAGCTTCGATCGTGGTGGTCATGGCCGCGGCAACCGCCGCGATAGCCACGAACCTCGGGATTCTCGATTCAGCAACCACCGCGTCGGACGTGGGAACGCTCACCATCGAGACGATCGAAACTGTCCCTCCAACAGTCGTCGCCATCGCCGAAACACCGCCAGCGGAGATCGTCGTGGTCGAAGACGCGTCAGCAACGGAATCGTCTGATTCCCTTCCGAACGGGGAACTTTCTGCATACGCCGTTGGTGATGCAGGCATCGTGACGTTGAACAATGACGGGACGATCCTCACCATCGCAGACATTGAGACCAGTCCCGGCTGGGCGACCACCGAGATCGTTGAGGAACCCTCCATCGAGATCAGGTTCGTTGGCACCGATGGCGGATCACTTCAGTTCACGGCGCACCTCGATGATGCTGGTGAGATCGTGACCGCAGTCAAGGATCTCACAGCGGCAGCCGTCATCGTGGTGACCGAGACCGTCTACGAGGATGACGCGCCGGTCGCGAGCGCATCGGGAAGTTCGGGCTCCGAAGGCACCGAGTCGACATCGACGAGCGGCTCATACGAGGACGACGATGACTACGACGATGACGACGATGGCCGGCATGAAGAGGATGAGGACGAAGACGAAGAGGACGAGGACGAAGACGAAGAAGAGGAAGAAGAAGACGAGGATGAGGACGAAGACGAAGAGGACGACGACGACGATGACTGAGCGATCTGGCGGCTCAGCAAAGACCCGCAGGGCACACCGCGCGGCGGGGTCCCGCAAGGTTGTCGCAGCACTCAGTGCGGCTACCACGGCCGGACTCATGTTCGCTATGGCAACAGCGAAACCTGCCTGGACATCCGAGGAGATCGTTCAGGCGCTACCCGATGTTCCTGATCCTGTCGTTGCCGCACCTGCATCTCGAGCCCGAATCCTGCTCCCCGTGCCGCCCGCGACCGACGGATCTCTGGCTGCCCCGACCGTTGCACCGGCTCTCCCTCAGCCCGTCCAGCTCGAAGTTGTCTCTGCCCCTGCCCGTATCGTGACGAAGACCGTCGTTGTTCGGCGTAGCGGCGGATCAGCCTCCACGAGTACCGCAGCAGCCCCGGCAGCAACCGCCGAACCAACCACAACCAAGAGCAGTGGAAGCCGCTAGCCCCCTGACCGTCACCGATCGCTTCCGGGCGATGGGGAGCGACGTGGTTGTCGTGATTGATGGTCCGGAGCGATTATCGGGCCAGGCCGAAACGAAACTCAATCAGCTCGAACAGGTCTGGAGTCGCTTCATCGATGACAGTGACATCTCCATACTCAACCGCACCGACACCTGGCAACGGGTCAGCTCTGACACCATCACGCTGTTCGAACGAGCCGTCACCGCATGGGAAGTGACGTCCGGTGCGTTCGACCCCACCGTGCTCCCCTCTCTCGTAGCGAGCGGGTACAGCGAAAGCCGCAGCGAACATGCCGGGCGAACCGTCCTTGCCTCCCCACCATCTCGCCGTCCGGCACCGGGCATGGCCCAGATCGAGATCGACGCTGCTCACAACCGGATCCATCTGCCCGAGGTTGTGAGCTTCGACCCTGGCGGCATCGGAAAGGGCCTGGCAGCCGACATCGTGGCTGAGAGCCTCGTCGCGTCCGGCGCAATCGCCGCGATGGTCGCCGTTGGAGGTGACGTCCGAATCGCCGGCGAGGCTCCCGGGAACTGGGCCGTGGAGGTCGAGAGTCCTTTCGACCCCAACGAAACCATCGCAACGCTCCGCCTGCTCACTGGTGCTGTGTGCACATCGTCTGTGCAAGCAAAGACATGGACCCATGATGCTGAATCGGTACACCACATCATCGACCCGACCACAGGCTTCTCCACTTCTTCGTCGATCGTCTCGACGACTGTCATCGCTGCCGATGCGTGGCTGGCTGAAGCGCTGTGCAAGGCTGCGATCATGACGGAACCCCTCGACGCGATCGCCTTCTGCCAATCCCGAGGCGTCGAGGCGATTATCGTCGACATCGAGGGCGTTGTGTGGACAACCGATGCGATCGCGAGATTCGCGGCATGATCATCACAACCGTCTGGTGGTACCTCTCACGTTCGACCGGACTCGTCGCCGGTGTCCTCATCGTTGCAGCGTTCATCTGGGGGATGCTGCTGTCGACACAACTCGTCAAGTCGGTCAAGAAGCCAGCCTGGTTACTTGACCTCCACCGTTGGCTGGCCACACTGGCAGTCGTGTTCGTCGTCCTCCATGTTGTCGGCCTCTACGCGGATTCCTATGTCGAATTCAGCATCGCCGATATTCTGGTGCCGTTCGCCTCCGAGTGGAAACCAGCCGCAGTCGCATGGGGCGTGGTCGGGCTCTACCTGCTCGTGATCGTCCAGCTGTCGTCGTGGCAGACCATCCGATCACGTCTGTCACGACGGGTCTGGCATGGTATCCACCTTGTCAGCTTCCCCCTCGTGTGGGTCGTCATCATGCACGCGGGCGCAGCGGGCACGGATGTGAACAACCGCTACTACACCCTTGGCGTGCTCAGCCTTGTCATCCTCTCGGTTTTCGTTGTCCTCTATCGAATCCTTGCGGGCACCGGGCGCAGGAACAGAAACGATCGGCGTGACAAGCGCGTTTCCGTGGACCGCAGTACTGACTGATCGGTTCGTTTGTGCCGCTCTCGTCAAGGTGCGACAATGGCACCAGCAATTACGGAGGCACAGACTATGGCACTCGACCGCAGAAGGTCGATTTTCGTGCTGGTGATGGTGATTTCACTGGTAGCAGCAGCATGTTCAGGTGATTCATCTACAACAGACACGGTCGCTCCAGACACGACCGTTCCAGCCACAACGACAACCACGACCCAGGCCGCAGCGGATGTTGCTGTATCCACCACACTCGAGACCGATGACAACGCAGCTGTCTCTGGACTCAAGAACGTGCGGGGAGCTGTGGTACGTATCGTTTCTGAAGGAAGCTTCATCGATCCTGCCGAAGGAGCCGTTGTCAATGAAGCGGGATCGGGAACAGGCTTCCTGATCAGTGAAGACGGCCTGGCGGTCACCAACAACCACGTTGTCACGGGTGCTGCTCTTCTGCAGATCTACGTTGAAGGCGAGGACAAGCCACGCAACGCCAGGATTCTCGGCGTCTCCGAGTGTTCCGACCTTGCTGTCATCGATATCGACGGTGCCGAGTTTGCGTACCTCGAGTGGTTCGACGGTGACCTGTCTGTCGGCACAGACATCTTCGTCGCGGGGTATCCGCTTGGGGACCCTGAGTACACCCTGACAGAGGGGATCATCTCCAAGGAGAGCGCCGATGGCGAGTCCACATGGTCCTCAGTTGACTCCGTCCTCGAGATCACGGCCAAGATCCTCCCAGGGAACTCGGGAGGTCCCCTGGTGACCGACACCGGCCAGGTGGCAGGTGTCAACTACGCCTACTGGGAAGAGCGCGACATCAGCTATTCCATCAGCAGGGATGAAGCACTCGACGTCATCGACCAACTCATCGCTGGCAACAATGTTGACTCGATCGGTGTCAACGGCGAAGCCTTCGTCGGCGAGGACGGATCAGGTATCTGGGTTGCAGCGGTCGAGTCCGGCTCTCCCGCAGCGAACCTCGGGATCAAGGGAGGCGACATCATCACCAAGATGGAGGGTCTCGTGCTCGCTACCGACGGAACAATGGCTGACTACTGCGACATCATCCGCACCCAGGGTGACGACCAGCCGATGACTGTCGAGATTCTGCGTTACGACACAAAAGAGGTTCTCACGGGAACGCTCAATGGTGACAAAGAACTGGAAGTCGCGTTCTCGTTTGCGGAAGAACTCGGTGGTGAGATAGCGGGCGAAGCAACCGATTCGTACGAGTACACCACCGTGACCGACGACGAGGACGTACTCGTTATGCAGGTCCCCACGGTGTGGATCGACATCAACGGTGGCCAGTGGGAGGAGGGGTCGCGCGTCATCGGCAACTCGATCGCTGCAGCCCCGGATCTGGACGACTTCTACGAGACCTGGGACACCCCTGGTGTGTTCTTCGGAGCCTCTGAGGTGCTGTGGCAGGAGACCGAGTACGGCGACCTGCTCGATGAGAACGACTTCTCAGATCTCTGCGCCTATGACGACCGATATGACTACGAGGATGCTGTGTATCTCGGTGAATACGACGTGTGGACGGACTGTGGCGGAACAGATACGGCGCTGGTCGTCCTCGAGGCTTACCCCGTTGGTGCAGAGTTCGTTGTCCTTGTGCAGGTTCAGGTTGTCACGGACGCCGACCTCGAGGCGCTCGATACGATCCTTGCCACATTCGACGCCACGGGCTGATCGCGGCGGACGGTCACTCGCCGGACATGAGTGACCGCACCTCATCGTCCGTGGTCTGGGTGAAGTCGTCGTACCACAGGCCCACAGCCTGGAAGGGCGTTGGGGTCGACAGGGAGATGAACGCGTCGACGAACCCTTCGAACTCTGACTGAGCAGACAACGGCGCAACCGGCACCGCTACCAGCAACGAACGAGGTCCGTGCGCCTTGATCGCTTCGATCGCCGCATGCATCGATGCGCCCGTTGCGATGCCGTCATCAACGATGATGACATCTCTGGATGCAAGGTCAAGTGGCGGTCTGTCGCCTCGGTACAGCACCTCTCGACGTTCAAGTTCCTGTAGTTCGCGCTCGGCCACAGTATCGATCGCCTCCTGGGTGATACCAAGACGGGTGACGGCATCCTCGTTAATCACAATGACTCCCCCAGATGCGATCGCTCCCATCGCGTACTCGGAATGTCCCGGAAGACCGAGCTTGCGAACGATGAACACGTCGAGTGGAATACCGAGCCGTCGGGCAACGCGAGCCGCCACAGGGACACCCCCGCGAGGTAGTGCAAGTACGATTCCATCATCGATGCGGCGACGTGCGTCCAGTACATCGGCAAGAAGTTCTCCAGCGTGGACTCTGTTACGGAACCGCTCCATATGATCATCGTACTCCATTCGACTAGATTGGGCTCATGAGCAATCTTCTCGTCAAGAACGCAGCGGTCCTGGTCACGATGGATGGAGCTCGTCGCGAGATCCACGACGGCGGCATGTATGTCGTCGACGGCTTCATCGAGCAGGTCGGGCCATCCGCCGACCTCCCCCAGACAGCCGACAGGGTCGTGGACATGAAGGGTCACGTCGTCCTCCCCGGCCTTGTCAACACGCATCACCACTTCTACCAGACGCTCACCCGAGCTGTGCCTGGCACCCAGGATGCAGGCCTCTTCGATTGGCTGACCACCCTGTACCCGATCTGGGAGCGCATGACCGCAGAACACATCAGGGTCTCCACGAAGGTCGCTCTCGCCGAACTCGCTCTCAGCGGATGTACAACAGCATTCGACCATCTCTACCTGTTCCCGAACGATTCCCGCCTCGATGACGAGATCGAAGCTGCCCGCGATGTCGGCCTCCGGCTACATGCCTCACGGGGATCCATGAGCCTCGGCAAGAGTCAGGGAGGGTTGCCTCCAGATTCCGTCGTTGAGACCGAGGATGAGATTCTCTCAGATACCCAACGAGTGATCGAAGCCTATGACGACCCCAGCCGAGGTTCGATGATCAGGGTCGTGGTCGCACCGTGCTCCCCGTTCTCGGTGACGGACGACCTGATGCGGGAGTCAGCGGATCTCGCTCGCGCAACGGGGACCAGACTGCACACCCATCTGGCCGAAACGATGGACGAGGATGCCTTCTGCCTCGAGACTTCAGGCATGAGGCCTGTCGAACTCGCTGAATCCCTCGGATGGGAAGGCAACGACGTGTGGTTCGCACACGGTGTCTTCATCAACGACGCTGAGATCGCACGCATGACCGAAGCAGGAACCGGAGTCGCACATAACCCGTCCTCGAACATGCGTCTGGCTTCCGGGATCGCCCCGGTGCGCAAGTACCTCGCAGCAGGTGTGCCCGTTGGCCTCGGCGTTGACGGATCTGCGAGCAACGACGGCAGCAACCTGCTCGCAGAAGCAAGACAGGCAATGCTCCTCGCACGACTCGACGCTGCACCGAACCAGTCCGGTGGCGAACTGATGACGGTGCGAACTGCTCTTGAAATAGCCACACTCGGAGGAGCGGCGGTTCTCGGCAGAGACGACATCGGGTCTCTCTCACCCGGTATGGCAGCGGACTTCATCGCCCTTGACATGTCCAAACTCGAGTACGCAGGAGCCCACGGCGACATGGTCGCAGCAACTCTGCTCGCTGCGCCAACAACGGTGAGCCACAACTACGTCGGCGGAAAGGCAATCGTCACGGACGGGCAGTTGGTCAACCTCGAGATGGAACCAATAATCGAACGCCACAACGAACTCGCTGCCACCCTCTTGATCTGATTGGCCGCTCTGGCGGATGGCAGATGGCGGACAGCGGAGGGCGCTCCTACCTCTGCTCTCTGAAGTACGGGATTGCGAGGGCCTCGGGTGCTCCGAGGTACCTGGCACGTTTGCCGCTGGTCAGGACGATCATCGCGATGATCGCAAGAACGAACGGGAGCATCGCAAGCAACGTGGACGGGATGTCGCTCCACGGTTCACCCAACGTTTGGAGAGTGAACTGCACACGCTCTGCTGCACCGAACAGGTACGCAGCGAACACGGCACGACCGGGCCTCCAACTCGAGAGGATGACGAGCGCGATGGCTATCCATCCTGCTGCGCCGATCGGATCGTCCTGCCATGTTGGTGTCAGTGCGAGCGAGAAATAGGCACCGCCGAGCCCGGCGAGCGCCCCTCCGATCAACACATGTGTGTACCGGATACGCGACACATTGACACCGGCAGACTCGGCGCTTGCCGGGTCCTCACCAACCGCACGAAGAGACAGGCCCATACGAGTATGGAACAGGTAGTAACTTGCCCCGGCTGCAACGGCCCAGGACAGGTAGACCAGGAGATCCTGGCCGAACAGCAGGGGCCCTATCAGCGGTATCTCCGTGATCGAACCAGTGAAAACAGGCTCGAACACGGCACGTGACGGGTTGCCAACGAGCGGATTGCCTCCAGCGCGGCCGAGGAAACTGGCAAGCCCTGTCCCGAAGATCGCGAGCGCAAGGCCTGAGACGATCTGGCTCACTCGGAGGGTGATCGACAAGAACGCATGGATCGACGACAACGCTGCTCCGGCGAAGACTGCAATCACAACACCAAGGAACAGGTTGCCTGTCGTGAAGGTCGCCCAGAATCCAGCAACTGCACCGATGAGCATCATGCCCTGGACACCGAGGTTCAGGATGCCAGACCTCTCCGTGATGATCTCCCCCACCGTTGCGAAGATGAGTGGCGTACCAAGACCGATAGCTGCCATCACCGTGAGCATGAGAAGTGATTCGTTCATGCGGGCTCAACCTCCTCAAGCACCGGTTCAACTTCGGGCTCTGGTTCCGGTTCGATATCGGGTCTTCGGATCCGGTTATTGATGAAGAACTCGCCCGCAACGGCGAAGATCAGTATCGCACCCTGGAGCATGGTCACGGTCGCAGTTGGAACACCTATCGCCTGGAGTGATGGGCCTGCGTTGTTGAGTGCCCCCATGAGGATCGCCACAGGAATGATCGCGATCAGATGCAAGCCAGCGAGGGCCGCAACGATGATCCCCGTGAACCCGAGTCCAAGATCGAGTGAGCGGGGATCGAGTGCCCCCACGGGACCGGCAACGAAAAGACCACCTGCAAAACCTGCGTAGGCGCCAGACAGGAGAAAGACGGTCAGGATCTTGCGTGCAACGCCGATCCCGGCGTATCTGGCTGTCTCAGACGAATCGCCGACGATTCGCACGGCGAAGCCCCAACGTGTCTTGCCGATCAGGTACCAGGCGAAAACGGCAAGAGCGATCGCGATGAAGATCCCACCAGTGAGACGAAAGAAGATCTCAGGTATTCGTGCACTCTCTGGAATCGGCCTGCCCTGGGGGAAGGTACTGACCTCTGGATCTCTCCACGGACTCGAACTGCCGAAGATGAGGAAGTTCATGAGGGCCAACGCGATGAAGTTGAGCATCAACGTTGTGATGATCTCGTTCGTCCCCAGATACACCTTCGGAATCGCAGCGATCGAAGCCCACATCGCCCCGCCAAGCCCTCCTGCGACGACCACGATAGGGATCATCACGATCGAAGGCACGCCGTCACCGAGCCATATCGCAACCCCGGACGCAACGATCGCGCCGAGGATGAACTGACCCTCTCCACCGATGTTCCAGACGAGCATCTTGAAGGCGATCGCCGCCGCCACGCCTGTCAGGATGAGCGGTGTCGCAGAGATCAGCGTTTCGCTGATCCCGCGGGGAGATCCGAAGGCTGCGTCAAGCATCTCGGAATAGACCTCAATCGGATTCACACCTGTGAGGAATAGAAAGATGCCAGCGACTATGAACGCAGCAAGGACAGATGCAATCGGAACACCCAGTCTCACCTTCCACGATACGAGGCCCCGTGGTTCGACGATGAATCGACGCTTTGTCATGTCGAAGCCTCCTCAACCTGTCCCGACATCAACAAACCCAGCCGCTCGGCTGTGGCCTCTTCGGCAGCCATCTCTCCCACAATCTCTCCTTCAAAAATGACCATCAACCGATCCGAAAGCGCTAGCAACTCGTCGAGATCCTCTGAGATGAGCAGTGTTGCAACACCACGCGCCCGTTCCTTGAGCACGAGATTGCGTACCTGCTCTGTTGCTCCGACGTCGAGTCCACGAGTCGGTGATCTCAGTATCAGGACCTTCGGCTTCAACTCGATCTCTCGGGCTACGAGTGCCTTCTGGAGGTTCCCGCCAGACAGCAGCCTGATCGGCAACCCAGGCCGAACACCGCGAATGTCGTACTCCTCAACGATGCGGTCACCCTCCTCACGGAAGGCAGACGCGACAAGCATCCGACCTTTGGAATAGGGAGGGGAACGATACGCCTTCAGTGCGAGGTTCTCATCGGTGGTCAGCCCAGGAGCCAGGCCCATTCCGAGCCGACTCTGGGGTACGTACCCCTGCTTGGCATTGATGTGTTGGAGTACCGTGTCGTTGGTTATGTCGACGTTGTCGAGCACGACAGAACCAGATGTTGGCGGTCTCAGGCCGACGAGTCCCTGTGCGAGTTCACGCTGACCGTTGCCAGACACACCCGCAATACCGACCACCTCACCGGCACGGATATCGAACGACATCCCCTGGACAGCTTCGATCCCGCGATCTCCAGGGACATGGAGATCCTTCACCGACAACATGACGTCACCGAAGTCTTCAATCGTGTCGCGGGTGGGGAGAACAAGATCCCTGCCGACCATCATCCTCGCAAGCTCTCTCGTGTCCGCGTCCGCGGTAGCGATGCCGCCAACCGTCTTGCCGTTGCGAAGGACGGTGACCCTGTCGGACACCTGTTTGACCTCGTCAAGTTTGTGCGAAACGAAGATCACCGAACGGCCCTCTGCGGCCATCTGTCGCATCGTCTTGAACAGCGCTTGACCTTCTTGGGGGGTGAGCACCGCTGTTGGTTCATCGAGGATCAGGATCTTGACGTTGCGGTAGAGCAGCTTGAGGATCTCAACACGCTGTTGTTCGCCCACGGACAACTGCCAGATCCGTGCAGCGGGATCGATCGGGAGGTCGTACTTCTCCCCGAGTTCCCTGGCTGCCTTGTGGATCTCCTTCTGGTTCAGCCTCACTCCGGTATCAGGATGTCCGAGCGCGAAGTTCTCAGCAACCGTCAGGTTCGACACCAGGCGGAAGTGCTGGTACACCATGCCGACTCCGGCCGCAAGAGCTTCCTTCGGGTTCTTGAACGTGACCTCTTCACCTTCGAAGAACACATCACCCGCATCGGGGCGATAGAGGCCGGCGAGAATCGAGCACAACGTCGACTTGCCTGCGCCGTTCTCTCCGAGGAGGGCGTGAACCTCTCCCCGGGCCAACTTGAAGTCAACGTTGTCGTTGGCTTTCACCCCGTAGAAGGACTTGTCCACTCCGCAGAGTTCGACGGCCAGCGTGTCCGTTGGTGCCTGAGTCACCTCTCAGCCTCTTTTCTGCAGTACTGCCACTGGATGTGCCCCGGGGTTCCGAGGCACATCCAGTGCAATACCACGTCGTTGATCAGCCGGTCGGGCTACCGATCACTCCTTCGACGAAGTAGTCCATCCCGAAGATGTCTCCGAGTGGCTGACTTTCGCCATCCTGGTTGATGATCGGATCCGTGAAGACCACGAATGTCCCATCTATGATCTCGGATTCGCGTACGAGAATCAGGTCCTGTGTCTCTTGGGCGACCGAATCGCCGAATGGGGCGAGAACGACCATTCCGTCCGCCATGGTGCCGTATATAGCCTCTGACTTCCATGTGCCGTCGAGGACCTGCTGTGCCGTCGTGATGTAGAACGGCGCCCAGTCCCAGGTTGCCGCAGTAAGCCAGGCGGTGGGAGCGAACTCGGTCATATCCGTGTTGTATCCAACCCAACCAGCTCCAGCAGCTTCAGCGGCCTGGCCTGGTGCCGCAGAATCCTGGTGCATGGCAATGACGTCCGCGCCTGCGTCGATCAATGATTCGGCAGCCGTGCCTTCCTTTGGCGGATCGAACCAGGTGGACGTCCACACGACCTGAACCTCTGCGTCAGGGTTGACCTCGCGGGCGCCGAGCGTGAATGCGTTGATGCCGCGAAGCACCTCAGGAATCGGGAACGCTGCAACGTAGCCGATGAGGTTCGTCTCTGTGGCAGCACCAGCTGCCATACCGCTCAGGTACCTGGCCTCTTCAGCGGCGCCGAAGTAGTTGCCCATGTTCTCCGACGTCTTGAATCCCGTTGCGTGCATGAACACGGTATCGGGGAAGTTCTCGGCAGCGGCGAGCATTGGATCCATATAGCCGAAGGATGTGCCGAAGATCAGAGTGTTGCCGTTTGCGGCAAGATCCTCGAAGACACGCTGGGCATCTGACCCTTCAGGGATACTCTCAAGCGTCGTTATCTCGACACCATCGCCGTACTGTGCCTTGAGTGCTTGTGCACCCTGGTCATGTGCCCATGACCAACCCTTGTCCGCCACGGGGCCGACGTGCACGAATGCGACCTTGAGCACCTCGCCCGATGTGTCCGTACCGGACGCCGCCGTTGCATCGGTTCCAGCGGCGGCTGCCGTTGTGTCTGTCGTGTCATCGCTGCTTGAGCACGCTGCAGCCAGCAGAGCGAACGCGACAACCATGATCGCAAGTATTCGCCATCTTGATCGAGCCATAATGTTTTCCTCTTTCATGTCACATCGGCCCAAACTTTTGGACCAATCAACGATCTACGTTGTCCATCCTAGATGCTGAGTTGCTTCTCCGCGTTCTTCCTGACGGCCCTACGCCGTCAACCTTTGTCTGTCATCGAACGATCCTTGTTCCTGTCTCGCCTGCCATTGCGCGTTCAAGGTTGGCCGGGTTCGTGATCAGAGCCTCTTTGCCTCCACCCTCAAGGAACTGGACGACAGCGCGCATCTTGGGAGCCATGGACCCTTCTGCGAAGTGGGTTCCCTCGTCGAGGTAACCCTTCACCTCTGCCAGCGTCATCTGGTCAATCCACCGCTGCTCTGGTTTGCCGAAATCGAGTGCGACCTTTTCGACAGCTGTGGAGATCAACAACACATCTGCATCGACCTGGATCGCCAGCAACGCAGAGGCGAGATCTTTGTCGATCACCGCCGCGATCCCCTCCAGCTTTCCTTCTGCATTCGTGACAACGGGGATTCCGCCGCCGCCGACCGCAATGGTGGCGACGCCAGCGTCAAGGAGTCCCTTGATCACGTCAAGTTCGATGATCTTCATGGGTTGCGGTGACGCAACGACGCGGCGCCATCCGCGTCCGGCGTCCTCCTTGATGTCCCATCCCTCTTCGTCCCTACGCGCAAACGCCTCTTCCTCGTCCATAAACGAGCCGATCGGCTTCGATGGGATCGCAAAGGCCGGGTCATTGGGGTCAACCTCGACCTGCGTTACGACAGTGACGACGTTCTTCTCTATACCGCGCGCTGCGAAATCGTTGTACATGTTCTGCTGGATCATGTAGCCGATGGCACCCTGGGTGTCCGCACCTGCATAGTCGAGGGGAATCTCGTGGAGTTCGCTGCTCGCAAGCTCGGACCGCCTCAGGATGAACCCGACCTGGGGATTGTTGCCGTGTGAGACGGCAACCTCCCAGCCCTGCTCGATGAGACCAGCGATATGATCGCTGGTCTCATCTGTTGCGGCGTACTGGTCCTGGACCGACTGGTGGTCCTTGTCAGGGATGAGCGAGTTACCGCCGATGGCGAGAACAAGTTTCGGCATTATTCCCAGGCTCCGAGGACGGAGGACAGGAGCGTCATGCGCATGACAACACCGTTGTAGGCCTCTTGCCAATAGCGGGCGTGCTTGAGATCATCGACCTCAGGAAGCAGTTCGTCCATGCGAGGCAGCGAGTGAAGGATGATCGAGTCGCCCTTCGCCCTCTTCATGACTTCCTGGGTGATCTTGTAGTTGTCTGGAGTAATGCCGTAGTCGTCAGGCCTCTCATCAACTGCGATCGTGTAGTCCGGCTGGATGACAGGCTCCATGTAGATGACATCAGCCTCACTGATGACCTCGTCGATGTGCTCGACGGTCCGGTAGTTCGTACCCTTTTCGTCAAGCTCCGCGAGGAACTCGGGCAGTGGAGACATTTCCTCAGGAGACAGGATCACAAGCTCGGCGTCGAACTGCGACAGCGCATATCCGAGCGAATGCATGGTGCGCATCCTGTGGTCACCGATGGCTACCCACGTCAAGCCGTCGAGAGTGCCCTTCTCCTTGAGGACCGTGTAGAGGTCGGTGAGGACCTGCGTGGGGTGCTCGCCCCAACCATCGCCTGCGTTGATGACGGGAATCGATGCCCACTTGGCTGCCTCTTTCGGACCGCCCTGCTGGAAGTGGCGCATTACGATGACATCGCCGTAGTACTCGAGCATGTGAACCGTGTCTTTGATGGACTCCTGGTAGAAATCACCAGCTCGCGTCATCTTGGCATCGGAGAAGCCCGTGACAGCACCACCGAGGCGGTGCATGGCTGCCTCATGGGCCAGGCGTGTACGTGTGGACGGCTGGTAAAAGGCCGTCACCAGCGTCTTGTGCTTGAGGAGATCAGTGTTCCGACGCTCCCTGGCGATCGGTTCGAGTCGGTCTGCGATCTCGAAAAGGTGGAAGAACTCGTTGCGCTCGAAGTCCTTGAGCGAGAGGATGTCGCGTCCTGCGAAGCTTCGCATGTGGGGCCCTCCTTTGGGCTGGTTGGCGATTGGTCATACTATAATACAACCTGATGACCATACATCAACGAGGGCGAATACAGTGATCACGCGCAACCCGTCTCTCACGGACCAGGTCACGGCCCACATCAAACAACTCATCGCCACCGACGGCTTCGATGACGGGCGTATCCCTCCAGAGACCGATCTTGCGACTGACCTTGGCGTGTCGCGCACCACCGTACGTGACGCTCTCAGCCGCCTCGAGCACGAGGGGGCGATCTACCGCAGGCAGGGTGCAGGAACGTTCGTCAACGAACATGGTTTGCGGATCAAGTCCCGCCTCGAGAACATCTGGTCCTACGAGGAACTCCTTGAGAACCATGGCTACGAGCCATCGGTTCGTGTCCTTGATATCTCCCAGGCCCCTTGCGACCTTGCTACGGCGGATGCCCTTGGTCTCGAGCCAGGCGGCCCCATTCTCCTGGTCGAGAAACTCTTCCTCGAGGACGAAACACCGGTGGTGCTCACGATCAACCGGATCCCTGTTGTGAACCTCACGACGCCCCCACCAACAGGGGACGAGGACATCCCGGTATATGCGTACCTCGATACTCACTGTGATAGGAAACTCGCCTACTACCTCTCGGAGATCATCCCCGTCGTTCTGGATACGGATCAGGCTGGCCGGCTTGATGTGGAACCGGGGACACCGGCCTTGTCATTCGACGAGGTCGGTTATGACAAGAACAACGAACCCATCGTGCGCGCAACGTCGTTCTTCCGTGACGACCTCCTGCGCTTCCGCCTGATCCGCAAGAGAATGGGTACCTGAGAACACAGAACACAGAACACAGAAGAGAAGCCAGAGACCAAGTACCAGGTACCAAGTACCCGAAGGAGTAGAGAATGCAAACATATCTGCACGGTCGTGACATGATCACGACACAGGAATGGACCAAAGACGAACTCGACACGGTCATCGACATCGCCCTCGACCTCAAGAAGAGGCGCGCCCTTGGTGAGGAACATTCGCTTCTGCGCGACAAGGTCCTTGCGATGTTGTTCTTCTTCTCGTCAACCCGTACCAGAGCGAGCTTCGAGGCTGGCATGGCTCAACTCGGCGGACATGCGATGTTCCTCGACTCGACAGCTACCCAGATCGGCCACGGTGACACGTGGAAGGAGATCGGCGAGATCCTCGGCCGTTACGACGATGGCATCGCGATCCGCCAGGTTGACTGGGAGATCGGCAACAAGTACATCCGCGCGGTTGCGGACGCTTCCCGTACACCTGTTCTCAACATGCAGGACGACTGGTACCACCCATTCCAGGCGCTTGCCGACCTTCTCACGGTCATCGAGAAGAAGGGCGACCCCCGCAAACTGACGATCAACGTCTCCTACGCGTACGCAGCGAGCTATCAGAAGCCTGTTTCCGTTGCCCAGAGCGAGATCCTTCTGATGACACGTTACGGGGCCAATGTGCGCCTCACCCGGCCACCGGAGTTCAAGCTCCAGCCAGAGGTCATCGCACAGGCGCAGGAGAATGCAAAGAAGTATCACGGATCGTTCGAGATCATCGAGAACTTCGAAGAGGGTATGGCAGGGGCCGATGTTGTGTACGCAAAGTCATGGGGATCCATGCTGACCACATCCGACCATGACGAGTCCGCAAAGATCTCAGAGAAATACACGGACTGGATCGTCGATACCCGTCGTATGGATATGGCTGATGAAGACGCCATCTACATGCACCCACTCCCGGCTGACCGCAACGTCGAAGTCACTGATGCAGTTATCGACGGGCCACACAGCGTGGTGTTCGACCAGGCAGAGAACCGCCTCCATGTGCAGAAAGCGGTGATGGCACTCACGATGTAGGCAGAGAGCGTTCGTTCGTTACACCAACGAAAGGATCCACAAGGTGCACAAAGAAACCGTCGACGAGTTCATGGATTACGTGGTCTCCAAGTCCGCGTCACAATACGAGTACCACCAGGCAGTTCGCGAGGTGGTCGGGTCAGTGTGGCCGGTCTTTGACCGACATCCGGAATATCTTGAAACTCGGATCCCCCACCGGATGGTGGAGGCAGAGAGGATCATCATCTTCCGGGTTCCGTGGGTCGACGACTCGGGAACGGTGCAGGTGAATCGAGGCTTCCGTGTCGAGATGAGCAGTGCCATCGGCCCCTACAAGGGCGGCTTGCGCTTCCACCCATCTGTGAACCTCGGGATCCTGAAGTTCCTTGCCTTCGAGCAGGTACTCAAGAACGCTCTGACCACCCTGCCTCTTGGCGGAGGCAAGGGTGGTTCCGACTTCGACCCGAAGGGAAGGTCCAACGGCGAGATCATGCGTTTCGCCCAGGCCTTCATGAACGAACTGTTCCGACACATCGGCCCGCACAGAGATGTTCCTGCCGGGGACATCGGTGTCGGTGGCCGTGAAATCGGATTCCTCTTCGGTCAGTACAAGAAATTGGCGAACGAATTCGACGGGATCCTCACGGGCAAAGGTACGAGTTGGGGTGGAAGCCTCATCAGACCCGAGTCCACCGGGTACGGCACCGTCTACTTCGCAGAGGAGATGCTCAGGGCCCACGACGACTCGATCTACGGGAAACGTGTGCTGATATCGGGTTCAGGTAATGTGGCCCAATACGCCGCCGAGAACGTCAACCGACTTGGTGGAATACCGGTGACGTTGTCGGATTCGGGAGGTTTCATCTACGACCCCAACGGGATCGACGCGGAGAAACTTGCATGGGTGATGGAACTCAAGAACGTTCGGAGAGGCCGCATCAGCGAATACGCTGACCACTTCGGCGTCGAGTTCTACGCCGACCAGCGTCCGTGGGCTGTTGAAGGTGCTTCCCTGGCGCTGCCGTGTGCAACACAGAACGAGATCGGCGCACAAGATGCCAAGCATCTGGTGAACAATGGGATCGAACTCGTTGCCGAAGGGGCCAACATGCCGACCGAGCCAGATGCCGTCGGCATTCTGATGGACAACGGCGTGCTGTTCGGGCCAGGGAAGGCAGCGAACGCTGGCGGCGTTGCAACGTCGGGGCTCGAGATGGCCCAGAACGCTGGCTTCACATCATGGACCCGTGAAGAGGTCGATGCGAAGCTGCTCAGCATCATGACGCGGATACACCGCAATTGTCGCGAGACCGCGGCCGAGTACTCCACGCCGGACAACTACGTCGCCGGGGCCAATATCGCAGGGTTCATCAAGGTGGCAGATGCGATGCTCGACCAGGGCGTCGTGTAAGGAGAGTTGATCATGAGAAAATCCGTCGGCTATTTCGAAGGAACCGGTTCACCACTGTTGGCCGAACTCGTATGTGACGGCTATGACACCATCCCCATATCGAACGGCTTCGACAACCATGGCATGAACGTCCGGATCATCAACAACGAGAACCAGATCGATGTTCTCCTCGGATGCATCCACAAGATCTACGCCACTGAGGACGACCTTGTCAGCGGTGCCGTTACGTATCAGGATGTCTTCCATGTGTGTCGCACGTTCAATATCCCTTTGCTCCTTGGAGTTTCGAGGCATCTCCACGAGAAGGCGAGGGCACTGTTCGTGGACATACCTGACGTTGTCCATTTCGTCGATCCAAACGACATGCTCGAAACCGTCATGGCAATACTGGAAGAGGACTGACAGATACGAGACGCCCGGATCGAGATGCCAGAAGGCGTTGGCGCTTCATGTAAACTGATACCGTGGCCATCGAGGAGAAGAGACGTTCATGATCACCAGCTACCACCGACCAGGCACGCTCGACGAAGCAGTGGTATTGGTCACGACACCAGGCACCCATGTGATCGTCGAAGGAGCCGCGCTCGCCTCGACCCCATCTGAGGAAGCAACTGCGGTTGTCGACCTCCAATCGCTTGGACTCAATGGCATCGACATGTCTGGCGAGTCACTTGAGATCGGATCCATGGCGACGCTCGCGAACCTCGCCACTTCTCCTCTTGTCCCAACGATCATCTCAGACCTCGCCAATCGGGAAGCGCCGAGCACGATCCGTACAATTGCAACCATCGGCGGCACGGTCGCAACCAACGACGCAGAGAGCGAACTCCTCGCTGGCCTCCTTGCCTTCGATGCTTCGGTGACCGTTGCACGAGCCGACGAGACGCTGAACCACTCCCTTGAGTCCGTCCTCGATGACCCGCAACTCATCGAAGGCTCGATCATCACCAGGATCTCCCTCGACCCGCGCGGGCCAGCCTCCGCACATCGCACCGGCCGCACGCCAATGGATCGCCCCATCGTGATGGTCGTTGGGCACAAGGACACCATCGACCACATACGTCTGGCGATCACCGGCGTGGATTCCCGCGTAGTTGTGCTCTCACCAGGGCAGATCGGCACGCTCACACCGCCCTCAGACTTCAGGGGATCATCCCGATATCGCAAGGAACTCGCATCGGTGCTTACAGAACGGGTGCTCGCAGACATTTCGGGAGGTGGATCCGAATGACCATCACACTCACGATCAACGGGACACAGCGCTCACTCGAGTGCGAACCGCACGAGTCTCTGCTCACGGTTCTGAGAAGGGCCGGCTACCGCAGCGTCCGATTCGGCTCCGACACAGGCGAGACGGGGGCCGCAGCGGTCCTCGTTGATGGACAACTCGTGTCATCCGACATCTTGTTTGCCCTACAGGCAGACGGTCACACGATCGAGACAATTGAAGGCCTCTCCGTTCTTGGTGAACTCCACCCGATCCAGCAGGCGTTCATCGAGACCGGTGCAATTCAGTCCGGATACTCGACTCCAGCGACCATCCTCGCTGCCAAGGCTCTGATCGAGGCGAACCCCAGCCCTACCGAAGCCCAAGTTCGCGACGCACTGTCAGGGATTCTCGATCGCGAGACCGGCTATGTGCGACCGGTTCATGCCGTGCTGCGTGCTGCTGCTGTCATGCGCGGCGACGATCCCGATCAGGTCGTGGTTGTGCATCTCGAGAACCTGACAGACGGCGACGGGCTGCCTGGTATCGGCGATGCCGCGGCTTCACCCGCTCCGACACACCCGATGAACCCCCAGGTTGTGCTCAACGATGACGTACCCGTGACAACGGTCGTCGGCCAACCCGAAGCCAAGGTCGATGCGATCAAGCTGGCCAAGGGGAACCCTGCGTTCACCGACGATGTCGATCTCACGAACACGCTCATCGCAAAGGTGCTCTACAGCCCTCATGCACATGCGAACATCGTATCGATCGAGGACACCGCTGCACGGGCCCTTCCCGGCGTTCATGCTGTTCTCCACTACGGCAACGTGGCCAGAGTGAGGTACGCTTCCGGCGGGCAGAGTTACCCCAACCCGCTCCCCTACGACCAGGTCAGCTTCGACAACAAGGTCCGGTTCGTCGGGGACCGTGTGGCAGCCGTGGCCGCCGATACCGAAGAGATCGCTCTGGCTGCCCTTGATCTGCTGGATGTCACCTACGACGTGCTCCCGGCCGTGTTCGACGAGAACGATGCGATCGTCGATGGCGCACCGGTGATCCATGATGAGCCCGATCTCGATGGGGCCCATGATGCTGCGCACAACATCGTGCACCACCTCAAGGCGGAGACCGGCAACATCGAGGACGGCATCGCGGTTGCTGACCGCGTATTCACCCAGACGTTCCGTGTCCACCAGGTCCAACCGACACCGATCGAACCTCACATCGCGATCGCTGAATGGGACAGTGATGAACGACTCGTCATCACATCTTCGACCCAGGTCCCCTTCCATGTGAGGCGCATGGTTGCGCCCCTGCTCGGTATCCCCGTGAAGCGGATCCGCATCATCAAGCCCCGCATAGGCGGTGGCTTCGGTGTGAAACAAGAGATGCTCATCGAAGATATCGTCGGCCACCTCACGATCGTGACAGGTAGGTCCGTTCGACTCGAACTCACCAGAGAAGAAGAGTTCATATCGAGCAGAACACGCCATCCCCAAACGATCACGTATCGCACGGGTGTTGACAGCAACGGCAAGCTCACGGCCCAGGAAATGACCATCGTTGCGAATACCGGTGCGTACGGCACACACGGCCTCACGGTCCAGATGGTCAGCGGACTCCGCGGACTCAGTTCCTACAACTGTCCGGTCAAGAAGTTCGACTGCAAGGTCGCCTACACCAACATCCCAGTACCAGGCGCGTATCGCGGGTACGGCGCTCCTCAAGCATTGTTCGCGCTCGAAGCGCACATGGAGGACATCGCCAATGCGCTTGACATGGATGCGATCGAGTTCCGCAGGCTCAACTGGACGAAGGTCGGCGACCCGCTCGATATCGCTCAGCAACTCGGAGAGGGCGACCAGGATGCATCGGTCATGCCGCTGGTCACATCCTGTGGTCTCGAGGAGGCCGTAGCCCAGGGCGAGCGCGCAATCGGGTGGGACAAGAGAAACGACCCATCGTGGCGGGCACCAGCGGACAGGCCACACATCCGGCGCGGGATGGGATTTGCAATGGCCATGCACGGGACCGCGATACCAGGATTGGACATGGGTGGGGCAAGCCTCAAGATCAACGACGATGGTTCGTTCAACTTGCTGGTGGGCGCCACGGACCTCGGCACAGGTTCCGACACGGTGCTTGCACAGATGGCGGCCCAGGTCGTCGGCGTTGCGACCGACGACATCATCGTCTATTCGTCCGATACCGACATGACCCCGTTCGACACGGGAGCCTACGCGTCGAGCACGACATACATCTCAGGTATGGCCGTCAAACGCGCAGCCGAGCAGGTACGGGATCAGATCATCGAACGTGCGGCAATCACGCTCGAGATCGACGAGGATGACATCGAACTCCACGACAATGCGGCGTGGGCGCCAGATGGTCGATCCGTGTCGCTCGAGACGATCGCTCTGTCCACCCTTCACCAGGAGGGCCAGCATCAGATCATGGCGAATGCGTCTTATGTCTCTCCCGAGTCCCCTCCTCCGTATGCCGCTCAGTTCGTGGAGGTCGAGGTCGACATCGAAACCGGCCAGGTGACCGTCACCGACCTCGTGATGGCCGTCGATTGTGGAGTGCCAATCAACCCGCTCACGTCTGTGGGTCAGGTCGAGGGTGGCATGGTGCAAGCACTCGGATACGGCCACTGTGAGGAGATGGCCTACGACGCTGATGGCCGCATGGTCAACGCGAGCTTCGGTCCGTACAAGATCTACCGATCCGATGAGATGCCTCGCCTCGAGGCGATCCTCGTACAGACGCTGGAGCCGAGCGGCCCGTTCGGCGCAAAGGCGATCGCCGAGATCCCGAAGGACGGGGTGGCCCCCGCGATGCGCAACGCTATCGCAGATGCCACCGGCGTCCGGATCAATGACATTCCATTCACGCCGGAGCGTGTCTGGCAGGCTCTGCAGAACGCGTGAACAAGGCAGACCATCAATCACTCCTCGCGGAACTGACGGCTGCACTCAACGCCGGTCGTAGTGCTGTGACCGCGACCGTTGTGGATACTGCCGGGTCGGTTCCCCGCAGGCCAGGCGCAAAGATGCTGATCCACGAGGACGGGTCGACATCGGGCACCATCGGTGGCGGGAAGGTCGAAGCGCTTGTTGTCGCCAACGCGCTCGAAACCATTACAACCCGCGAGACACACCTGACCACGTACACGCTCCAGGAACCACTCAGGGGAGACCCTGGAGTCTGTGGCGGAACCATGACGATTGCATTGGAGCCATACATGCCACCCCCCACTGTCCTCGTCATCGGCGCTGGGCACGTCGGTCGAGCGGTCGTCGACCTCGCCCACTGGCTCGGTTACCGCACTGTTGCGGTCGACGACAGAGCGGACCTCGTGACCTCCGAGGCACTTCCGAACGCAGATGTGCTGTTCGCTGGCGACGTCGCCGCAGCGGTTGAGACGCACCCCATCACATCTGACACGTCTGTGGTTGTCGTCACGCGCAGTTTCGAGATGGACGCCCTGATCGTGCCGCTGCTCCTTGCAACACCTGCCCGTTACATCGGGGTCATGGGGAGCAAACGCCGCTGGTCCTCAACACGTGACGCTCTTGCAGGGGTTGACCTCACTGCGGACGACCTGTTACGTATCCACGCACCGATCGGCATCGAGATCGGAGCCGAATCTGTGGAGGAGATCGCAGTGTCCATCATGTCTGAGGTCATCGCGTCACACGGCGCCAGTGACCGTGCCTGACCTCAGCGACCACATCACCATCGTGCGCGGCGGTGGGGACATCGGCTCGGGTGCCATCTGGCGACTACGCCGTGTCGGGTTCCCCGTCGTTGTCACTGAACTCGAACGGCCTCTGACCATACGGCGCACAGTGGCGTTCTCAACAGCTATAACTCAGGGTTCGATCTCCATCGAGGGCATCGAGGCTGTGCGCGTGGCCTCTCCTTCCGAAGCGCTTGAGGTGGCAGCGACTGGCGTTGTCCCTGTGCTCGTATCCCCGGACATACCCGATATCGACCACTCGGTGGTTGTCGATGCGCGGCTTGCGAAACGGAACCTCGGGACGTCGAGGGACCAGGCACCGTTCGTGATTGCCCTCGGCCCGGGGTTCACCGCTGGTGATGATTGTGATGCGATCGTCGAAACGATGCGCGGTCACGATCTTGGCAGGGTGATCTGGGATGGCCCTGCGATTCCGAATACAGGGGTTCCCGGGATGATCGGCGGAGAATCGGGCAAGCGGGTCATCCATGCACAGCGCAACGGCTCCCTCATCTGGGACGTCGAGTTCGGCGATGTTGTCTCCGAGGGAGAGCACCTCGGCACGATCAACGGCACACCTGTCCGTTCGAGGATCACGGGAACCGTGCGCGGCCTGCTTGCTGACGGACCCGTATTCGAAGGTCTGAAGATCGCCGATGTCGACCCCCGCTTCGACCCGAGCGCAGTAGATCGGATCTCGGACAAGGCGCTATCTGTTGGCGGGGGTGTCCTCGAGGCTGTCCTCGTGTGGCTCTCCAGCCTGAAGTCATGACCGCATCGCTGGTCGATCGACTCGGTATTGGACACCCCGAACTGATCTCGATCGTCGGTGCTGGAGGCAAGACGACGCTGCTCCACGCGCTCGGCCGGGAACTTACGAGAGACGGCTACAGAGTCGTCCTGACCACGACGACGAGGATGGCAGCCGACCAGGTCACCGAACCCGTCTGCTGGTCAACGATTCCCGACGATGTCGCAGCAGCACACGTGCCTGGCATCCCTCTCTTTGTGATGTCCGGGCTGAACCCCGACAAGGCTGTGGGACCAGACCCTGACAGCGTCGACCGGTTGTTCGAACGTTCTGCCGCTGATCATGTCATTGTCGAAGCCGACGGTGCACGAACGATGTCGATCAAGGCCCCGGCAGACCACGAACCGATGATCCCGAGTCGCTCGACGGTGGTGATCGTCGTGGTTGGTGCAGACGCACTGGGTAAGCCGCTGCTCGACGTTGCCCATCGCCCAGAACAGATCGTTCACCTCACCGGAGCCGACAATGACAGCATCGTCACGCCAGACCTCGCGGCAGCAGTCCTTCTCCACCCCGATGGTGGCCTGAAGAACATCCCGCAGGACGCCCGCATCGCGATGGCTATCACGAAGGTGTCGGCCGACGCTGACGAGGCAGCGGAAGAACTCGCATCGCTGCTGACCATCCATCCGAGGGTCGATCGGGTTGTCACACTGCCACACCGTGATCTGGAGCAGCAGCAACCCTTTAACTGACCATGTGATGACAAATCCCTTCCCCTCCAACCCCACATGCGCGAGTATGGAGGCAACGGCGAAGGGAGAAACTCCGTGTCACACGATTCCGGATTCAGATCAGGCGGGCGTGACCTTACGCATCAGAAGGCCAGGCAGAATCGCAAGAAGAGTCACACATCGGCACGGTACGACAGGCAGAACCAGGAGCGCTTCAGACAGCAAGAGCGCGAGGCAGCTGCCGAGGAACCCGACACCGAGGAGACATCGACGTCCTGATTGTTGTGAAGAGTCAGAGGTCGATCCCGCGTATCGGTAGGCCCTGGTCTCCTGCAAGCACCTCGACGAGAGTCCCGAGTTGGTCATCCCAACCATCTGCGGCCGTTACGGAAACATCTGATCCGGACCTGACGAGGTGGAATGCCTGGCCAGGGGCGTCGTCGAATCGTGACTCGTCGAGGTAGAGCTTCGGCTTGATCTGGGCAGGGTCGCCCTCTTCAGGACAGAATGTCATGCAGTTTCCACACTCGTTGCAGAGGTCAACGACAACGAGATACTGCCATCTGCCACCTATCTCGTCGGCGAGACCGCTTGGTGATGGCAGCTTCATGAACGCCCCGTTCGGGCACACGGTCACGCACAGATTGCAGGCGGTGCAACCCCACATCTGTAGCTTGGCATCAACTCGTCTCGGCAATTTCGCGTTGCCCTCCATCGTGTAGGGACCGCTCCCTTCACCCGTGATACTCGCCACATGTTGCTGGAGCCAGTCTCGATGGCCAGCTTCCACCGCGTCCCGATAGCTGGCGTCCCTCCACTCCTGCAACGTAGACGCACCGGATGCAACAACGGCAGCGGTGAGGGCCTTGAGCATCGGTTTGAGCCTTCCGTAACCACCGGTCTTGAGAAGGTCGGTCGACATCGTGACGGGTGCGACGCCCATCGCAACGGTGTCGACGACATTCGACCTGGTCACCCCCGCTGAGAACGTCACAGGCGATGTCCCTCCCTGGCCCGGAAGGTCGAAGGCCCCGGGCAGTACCGTCACAAGCCGATCCAGGATCGAGGAAGCAAGGACATGGAGCGGTGCCCCTGACATGTACATCCTGTCCTCAGGCATCCATCCCCTGACGTTGTTCACTTCGAGCGTGTTGGTGAGTTTCACGCCGAACGAGCGGCCCATCGAGTCCGCATGGGACCGCAGGTCTGTGATGAGTCCAACGGCGCGATCGAACTGGAGATCGTCATCGAACGTGCGCTGAGATAGGGAGATGTCGTCGTACCCGAGCGTCTCATGGAGCAGACTGTCGACGGCATCGAACCCGAGCAAAGTCGGGTTCAGCTTCACGACCACGTCAAGATCGTGATCATCCATCAGGTGGCGCGCAATGCTGTCGATCTCGTCAGGGGGACAGCCGTGCATGGTCGACAGGGTCACTGTGTCTGCGATACATGTTGGATAGTCGAATTCCTGGAACTGAGCGAATGGCTCAGGGATCTGTGGTCGGAGCACATCGATGCACGCGCTGGCGTCCTTCAAGGTCTCGATGAAGCTTGAGACCTTGGGCGACCTGATCCCGGCGAGGTCGTAGCCAACGGACATGTCGAAGATGTGCGGCCCGGTATCCGTCCCGAGATGGCCACTGAGCGGTTCCCATCGTTTGAGGATCTCGATGATCATCCACGCCTTGACGTATTCATCGATCGACTCCGGGACACTGAGCTCCTGGCTCCATTCGATGTTGTATCCAATGGTCTGGGCGTCGATGCACGGCCGTGCGATGTCGAGGTCGTCGAGCACCTGAACGGTCTTGAGTTCGAAGATACGAGCACCACCCAGCCATGCAAGGACGATGTTCTGTGCCAACTGGGTGTGTGGGCCTGCAGCCGGCCCTATCGGCGTGGCGGCAGGGCGCCCGGCGAAGGTGATGCTGAGGTCGATATCAGGATCGGGCTGCCAGATCCGAGCCGACGGGAGGTCGAAGATTCTGCCCCGTGTCTCCCACTCGTTGGCAATCCGCCCGAGGATGGCCGTGAGGCTCATTGGCGTCAGTGCTGGGCGCGTTGGTTGTGGCATCGTATGAACCTAGCAGCTGGTTCAACCTCGGACAGCGCTGTGATCGATGCCTGCATCCGCCACGACGATCTCGCTGCACGATCAATCCATCGACCCTGTCTCGTACACTGTGGCCTTGACTGACTCCTCCTATCCCCGCACAGCCATCCTCGCGATGTCGATCTTCGTCATGGTCGCCTTCGGGGTGACTCTGTACGCGATGTCAGTACTCCTCACCGAGGATGCTGCAGGAGGCGAATTCTCGATCTCGTTGTTGTCCGCTGGCTTCGGTGGCTCGGCTGTGATCGCTGGTCTACTTGCACCACGCATTGGAGCCCACGCAGATGACCACTCGATCCGAGGACTGACGATCCTGGGAGGAATCCTCGGCGCTGCGGGAATGGTCCTGTTCGCCACTGCTCAATCCGGCTGGGTTGTACTCATCGCGTTCTGGGCTCTGCTTGGCCCCGCCGCAGGAATGGCGCTGTACGAACCTGCGTATGTTGCTGTGGGACACTGGGTGTCTGAGAACAATCGCAACAAGGCGATTGCCCTCCTCAGCCTTGTCGCCGGGTTCGCTGGGCCCCTGTTCCTTCCCGCAACAGGAGTTCTCCTTGACGGTTTCGGATGGCGCACGACTGCCGCGATCCTGGGCGGTGTGTTTCTGGTAACAGCGATCGGGGCGAGCCTGGTGTACCCGAAACACAAACCAGGAGAGCATCGCGACTATGACCTCGAACGGGTTCGCTGGTCGCGGTTCTTCAACGATCACCGGCTGCTCTATCTCACAATCGCCATCGTCTTGACGTTCGCTGCGATGAACTCCTTGATCTTCCACAGGGTCGCTGTCTTCGACGAGCAGGGGTTCGATGTGGGGACTGTCGCTGTCCTGGCTGGCATCTCCGGGCTCCTGACATTCCCCGGCCGCTATCTCATGCCAAGGGCAGCTGGCCGGGTGGAAGCTACGACGCTATTCACGGTCGCGTGCATCGGCATCGTCGCGTCATTGGGTTTCGCCATCTGGGGGACAACGACGGTCTCTATGGTCGCATTCTTTGTGCTGTTCGGCATCTTCTTCGGTGTCCTGCTTCCCACAAGGGCCGTGATCATGAACGGCTGGTACGCCGGCGAGGATTACGGAGCGATCATGGGCAAGCAATGGGCGGTTGCCGCCGTCGTCGGGGGAATCACACCCTGGCTTGTTGGCGCAATGAGAGATTTCCTCGGCAGCTACACCATTCCCCTCATGCTCCTGGCGGCCATGGTCGCCATCGCCGCAGCCTTCAACACCGCAGCCGCTACCCGCTCTCGCTGATCTCCCAGACATGGCCATCGGGGTCGGGAAAGAAGCAGCGGATCTCCGCCCCCCAGTCGTACGGGGGTGTGAAGAACTCGGCGCCGCGCGCGTTCAGTGTTTCGTATGCCGCACGACAATCGGGAACGCGAACGGTGAACGAATGGCTGGCCGCCTTCGGATCTGGTGGCACGAAGCTCACTCCGGGTTTGTCTGGAGTTGGTGCGCCTTCTTCGACAAGAAGCAGCCACGAACCGTTGAACGAGAACACGGCGGAGGTCCCGTACTCGCGAAACAGCTCCGCTCCGAGAACATCCGTGTACCAACGGGCAGATCGGGACACATCGGCCACTACAAGAATATGGGTCATCGCCATCTCGGACGTCGGAAAGTTGCTGGACATGCGACAACACTAGATGAAGAATCCACAGTGAGCCACCCTTGAACGATCCGGATAGCGTGTGTAGGGTCGCTGGTGGCGGAGGGGAGGCTCACCGATGTACCGATGGATTCCTGCCGCCTCCACGTATCGCTGGCACACCATCGGCGATTCGGAGTCGGTCTTCAATGCAAGGAGAAGCGATGCTTCGCGTTCGCACAATCCATGACGCTGCCGACTTCGTCGGCGCTCCCGGAGACCCCCACGACTATACCGATCAGATCGACCGCCTCTTCACTGAAGGCGTCAGTCGTCCCGAATGGTGCTTCGTCATCGAAGATGGCCAGAACCGCGTCGGTCGGATCGGATTCGAGGTGCAACCCACGATGTCGAATCCCACCTGGCTCGGCACGCTCCCCGAAAACGAGCTTTCGGCGTTCGGGCTCGACCTTCCGTGGAATAGCAGCTTCGAGACAGCGGGTCGGGCCCTGTTCGCAGCCGCGGCGGGTGCCCTACCAGAGATACCCGAGACCCTAGAGATCCGCACCAACAACGAGATACACCCACATCATAGAGAGCGACGTGAGTTGCTCACGGCTCTTGGCTTCGATCTGTTCATCGAGAAACAGGGATTCTCCTGGGTTGACGATGGATCCGCGGTAGAGGTGCCCACTCGTCTCACATACAAGACCATCGAGGACGCCGGCATCGACACGTTCCGGCTTGTTATGGGTCAATGTGGAGATGGATCGCTCGACCGAAATGACCGCTACTACTGGGACGGATCAGGTCCACAGAACTGGGCACTCCAGATGACCGAATACGCCTCTGAGGACGACACGACGATGTGGCTGATCGGATACGAGAATGACGAGGCCGTCGGGTACGTTGCCGTTGGAAGTGACGAGGACTGGGGATCGACGATCATCCACGTCGGAGTGCTGCCGGACCATCGCGGCAACGGCTACATCGATGATCTGATCGCCGCCGGGACGGCTGCAGCCCAGGATCATGGGATCACGTTCATGTTGTCGGATGTCGACGTCGTGAATCTCCCGATGATGGCCGCGATGCGCCGCGCTGGGCACCGCGAAGATGCCCGACCATGGCACGTTTGGGCGTATCGAACCGATCTCAGCTCGCTTGCCGCCGCCCCATGATCTTCTGTGGGCTCCAGTGCACATTTCGGTGCAATGGAACCCTGGGTACGCGATAGCTCAGAGGGTGGGGTGTCTGGTAGCGTTCCCGGTCATCGTCGCGGAGTGTTTTCATGGTTTCCAGGGTGTTCATTGTCCTCAGTGCCGCTCTTGTGATCCTCGGATTGACAGCGATATCTGCGGAAGCCACGTGGTCGGTCGTCGCCGTGGATGAGGAGACGGGCGAGGTAGGCGTTGCCGTTGCGAGCTGTGTCGGGTTCGAGGTAACCGTCGTCCCCATCCTCGTACCTGGAGTGGGGGCAGGTGCGTCTCAGGCCAACATCTCGAAGCATTCGGGACAGCGCATGGTGGATGCGCTCGCAAGTGGTGCGTCGGCACAAGAGACGATCGATGCAGTGGTGGATGCCGATGACGGTATGGAAGAACGCCAATTCGGCGCTGTGGTTCTCGGTGACGCCGGGGCAGGATGGACTGGTGGTGACACGCTCAACGTGGCCGTCGATAGACGATCCGACGACGGAACGGTGGCGGTTCAGGGAAATATTCTTGTATCTCAAGACGTCGTAGACGCCGCCATATCCGCCTTCGACGCGGCCGATGGCCAACTCGCTGACAGATTGATCGCTGGACTCGTGGCCGGAGCGGACGCCGGGGGCGATGCTCGCTGCGGCGACCAGACTGCGACCGCTGCAGCGCTCGTCGTGGCTCGACCTGGCGATCAGAACTATGCGTACACGGACACGACGCCACTGGGACCTAACCCTGACACCGATCCCGTGCCATCGGTCTTCGTCTCGGTCCTCGTCGAGAAGGGCGGCGTTCGTGCACCGGACGAACTCGCCGAGGTCTGGGCGGCCGCTGACCAGGATGCGCCTTCAATCGCCATCCGACAGATCGAACCTGGTGCCGACACCGCGGTTCAGGGTTCGGGCACCATCGTCGTTGTGCTCCTCGGTATCGTTTTTCTCGGCGCTCTCGTGGTCGCGGGACTACTCATCTTCACGCGAAACAGGGTCAAAGCGAACACCGACTGATCCCTTTCCAGCAGAAGAAGCCAGTATCCGGCGAGGCCGCGCCGACCCTGTTCTGTGGGCTCACAGACGCGTATACAGGCTTACGAACCCTGGGTTCACAACACCCCTGAACCGCGGGCTCACAGACGCGTATAGGAGTCTGTGAACCCTGGGTACGCGGCTCTCTAGAGCGCTGGGGCTGTGATGCGGGTGCCGCCTTTGGTCGCGATGGGGAGTTCGGGCATGGAGCCGTCGAGGCCCTTCCACACGACGTACATCGTTGCAGCAGGCTCGAGGGAGACAGCTCCCCCATCAGTGGCAGCATCGCCAGCTGTGGCTGACACGAGCCCGAACGACGCATCGAACGACGCCGTGACAACAGGAGATGTGTACTCCACTGTGCCGTTGATCGACATCCTGTGTGTTTCACCACCAAAGCGTGCGTACACCACCGATGTGTCACCCATCATGGTCACCATGAACGCGTTCGAAGTCTGTGCATCGAACTCCTCCTGGTTGAGATAGAGCCTCGGCTTGTCCTCGTACGGCTTACCCGATGTGGGGCACGACGTCACACAGTTACCACATTCGTTGCAGAAGTCCGTCAGCACGACGATCTGATATGCCTGATCGACGCTGAACATCGACCGTCCAGCCTCAACGAGGATGCCGCCCTCAACCGTGTACGAAGGCAGATCTGCCACAAAGGCATCGGTCTGGTAGGTCATCAGTGCCAGGTTCGGGCACACGCCCACGCACAGGCTGCAGATCGTGTCACAGTCGACGCACCGGCTTGCCTCAGTCTGGGCTTCCTCAGCCGTGTACATGAGCATCGTCTCGTTGAAGTTGTTGCGCAACGTCAGTGGCGT
>Ga0164313_10000243_pt1 | contig 40871 bp, 51 predicted proteins | sample GuaBasSedimGuay4_FD_113735 | JGI IMG/M metagenome (GOLD analysis project Ga0164313, IMG submission 113735) | Subseafloor sediment microbial communities from Guaymas Basin, Gulf of California, Mexico - Guay4, Core 4569-4, 0-3 cm | ecosystem: Environmental > Aquatic > Marine > Hydrothermal vents...
GTTTTGGTTCTGCTAGGCAATGTATAGAGCAGGGTAAATTAATAGCACTGACCGATTTGGAAATGTATATAGCTGGGGAGACGGAAGGTGATTAAAGAAGGAAGCAAGTAAAATGGATATCAAAGACTTAGAATGGAATGTAGCGCTTGCAGAAAATGAATGGTGCAGGCTAGACGGTTATTTAATAGGCACACTAAATAAAGATCAATATAAAAAAGCATCGGAATTAATGGAGCTTTTTAGAGAGACTATTAAGACAGTAATAGACGATGCACGAGACGATAATTAAAGACGGAGATATATAGTGAGTATACAGATGAATCAAAATAATAACGATATACAGGTGAATATCAGTAACTTACAAGGACTTAACTGATAAAAAAGGAAATGAAATGACTACAGAATTACCCCCTCAAGGGACGCTCGCCATGATCGACGAGGAATTAAGACAGAGAAAAGAAAAAAAAAGAAGCTATCTAGGGGCCTCCGTGCTTGGGTATGCCTGTGATAGACGGGTTTGGTACCATTATCATCTGCCCGAAAAGCAAACCCCTGTGGGGGCGAGATTGAGACGCATCTTTGATATGGGTCACATGATTGAAGAATACCTTGTCAATATTTTGACGAAAACAGGAATGATAGTCTGGGATAAGAAAGAAGACGGATCTCAATTTGGCTTCGTGGATGGAGAAATTGCCGGCCATTGCGATGGGATTATTAAAAATATACCAGAAAGCAGCAAGCCCCACTTATTAGAAATCAAGACCATGAACAAAAACTCTTTTAGCAAGGTAAAAAAAGAAGGAGTTAAACTGGCCTTTCATCATTACTTCGTGCAAATGCAAGTTTACATGTTGAAGCTGAAATTAGAAAAGGCCCTATTTATATCTTATTGCAAGGACAACAGTGAGCTATACCAAGAACGTATTGATTTTGATCCTGTGGCTGCTGGCCACTATCTTAACAGGGGCAAGGAGCTAGTAGATAAGTCAAAGGAACCTACTAGAAAATTTAAATCTTCTGCATATTTTGAGTGCAAGTTTTGCCCGTTTCGAGAGGAGTGTTGGAAATGTTAGTCATATCTAGAAGACCTGGTGAGTCCGTCGTAATCACAACAGCACATGGGGACCGGATAAGGATCACCGTAATACCCAAGACAGGAAGAAGGAGTTACCTTGGATTTTCCACGGAAGGTGATTTTAAAATTGTTCGGGAGGAGTCTCTCCTGGAGTCTGAGCTATTCGAGTTACCACTTCTGACGGCGGCGGTGGATCCTCGTAAAGGCCAAACTGATTAAGCTTGTTTAGCTTTTCCACCTTTTCATAATTAGATCTTTCCGGGTCGTCAAATATCTTTTTTCTAAGAGATGCCTTGATAGCATTATCGGTAACCCTACCGTTAATCCTTTTGTATGGATCATGGGATAGCATATCCGGCGTTGTTTGGTTTAGCATTAACATGAAATCTTCTAATTGCTCAGGATTATACTTGAGCATGTTTTCCCATCCCATTGCTATTTCCGGCTCTAGTTGGGCATTGATTTTGGCTATTGAGAATTCCTGGTTGTTGAGAAAATCCTTTGTGTTTCTAGCTAATGGAGTTCCTAGGATCTTCTCCTTCATTTCAAGTTCTTGTTCGGCCCTCTTCGCTTCCTGCATTTTCTGAACCATGGCCTGGTGCTGACTCATTTCTGGAGCAGGCTGTTCTGCAAAGGGTGATGATGGGCCCATGCCTTCTAGGTTTTGGTCCTCCATCGGATCGATCTCCCCAGCATTTGCTGTTGGATCAAACGCCTCTGTTTCGGCGGCCTGAACAAATGGACTCCCTCCTTCCGCACCTTGCATTGGTATGTCTTCTTGAATTGGCTCTTCCACGATGTCTCCCTCGGATTTTAACCCCCTGTCTGTCTGACTAAGCATATCGGTTAGCTCGTTTTCAAGCAGGGAGGCAACCGCCATTACCCCGCCTTTGGCACCTCTTCTAGCACCCCATTTAGAAAGATTCTCAATATGCCCAAAGAGTTTACTTCCAAGGCTTGCATGACCATTAACAGGAGTATGAGCAAAAAGCTTGTTCACTTTTGTGTGTACAGAATCAGGAAGTCCTGGAAGGTACTCATCTAGCATTCTAAGAACAGTCCTAGACGCCGCAACCTTGGGACCATACATATAATCAGAGGCCTGAATTCGGCTCCCTGTTTCGGGGTCTACCCGGACCTTACCTAGATTTTTAGAGGCCTCACCACTTACATCTTCTTCAAAGATGAACTGTTCCGAAGCATCTTTTTTATATTTTTCATAGTTTGCTTTGTTTTTAGGCGAAACATTCTCAGTTATAAAATCTCTTAAAACCTTCCTAGCAACCTCTTTCGTCTCCTTCGCAACAGGTTGAATGTCTCCAGGTGCAGGAGCTTTTAATTCCTTGTTTATTCTTCTTACGACCGATTCAAAGTCCGCGAGTTGAGGGGGAACTTTTGATCCAAATTCTTCAAACATTTCTTTAACGACCGCTCTAACCTGCCTTTCTTTTTTTGCTGTATGACCAATCTTGTCTAGAGTGTCTCTAATTATTTTTTCAGCAGCGGGAGGAAGTACTTCTACTACATCTCCAACTCTCTTTTTTATTTTCTTTTCACCAAACATCAATCCTGTTTCGGGGTCTTTCACTTGATGGGTTGAAACCTCTTCATAAGCAGGGACGGACTTCTTTCCCTTACCGGCCTTCGGAGTAAGGATTTCCCTTGCCATCAACTCATCATAGCCAACAGTCTGTCCTTCTATGGACGTATCAACACCTTTCTTTAATCTCTTTTGGGCAAGGTCTTGTCTGGCAGAAATATCTGAAGCATTAGGGGCACCACCTTTGCCCTGGATTTTTAGCAGAAGTCTTTTGTACCATGCTCTTTTGTTAATCCACTTCTGCTTATTCACATCGTAATCAATGTCCGCAGTCTTACCCTTCATTAGGCCCCTCTTGTTGGCCTCACCTAAGAATTTCTCTACGAATGCTTCTCCCTCTTTTGCGCCACCTTTTGCTTTTTTTGCATTTGCCATGGTTTTCTTGGTGACACCCATAGTGCTTCCTGCTACCTGGGTTTCTGTTATCTTCATCGGGTTTAGACCCTGTATGGCCGCTCCTCCGGCAAGCCCTGTTACTGTCCCAACTCCAGTCCCTATAAGATCTTGAAGCCAAGAGGCATCCCCTGGCTGCATGAAATAACCTGTTGCCGATTCGATGGCCACTTGCTTCGCAGGGGTTGCTCCAATTGGGCCCAATATTTCAGCAGTGTATTTCCCTACAGGGTATTTATTTGAAAGGTCATTATAGATGGCCTCAACAGCTTGTTGGGTAAGTCTAAAAGATCGTTTTGCTTCTTCGTGGCTGAAATTTTTCTTCGGCCCATTCTTTATAGTTTGGTTTATCATGCTCTCTACATAAGAAAGTGACCCTGCCATTTGATCTAATGAATGCCCGGTAATAGCGAATGGGGCCATAAACAAAGTCCCTTTTATGATACTATCTATCATCGACCCACCAGGATCTCCCCCTGATGAGATGGCCTTAATGGCTTCCTCGAGCAGATCTTTTGAAAACTGCTTCTGCATATTCCCAATTTTCCTAAGACCCTTGTCTACAAAACCTTCCTCCTGAGAATCGGCTCTTTTTAAATCTTTCATAAGTTGTTTTTTGTCTGTCATGCCTACTCCCAACTATCTGGATTTGTCTTTTCACCGCCGAGGTACTTCACGACCTGATTACCTATTTTATAATATTGACCTTTTTTGGTCTCAGTATTCTTGCCGTATATGATGGGGTTTTTTCTACTTTGCCCCTTCCCTCTTTTCGGAGGAACATAACGGTCTTTTTGGGCACCCTTATATTCGGTCTCATCCTCTCCATACATCGGAGAGTGTTCCCCAAGCCACTTATCAAGTTCCTCATCGGTGGCCGAGGTTCTAGATCTAGACCTGATTTTGCTTCGGACGTTTTTCCTCGATCTCTTCCTGTTTTCTACGGTTCCTATTCTCAGGTTCTCGATTGCATCTTTTATGGCATCTCTTAGTTGTGGCGGAAGCCCTTCATCAGGTCTTAGCCTTTTGATGTCTTCTTCAAAACCATCAAAAAGAGAATGTGCCTTGGCGATAAAATCAACATCAAAGTCAGTTAGCCGGCCTTTTTCAATGGCCCTAAGAACAGTCTTAACTGCCATCTTCTGAGTTCTTACGTTAGGTGAGTTGATCTGCTTCATGCCTGTCATAGTATCGCTAAACGATTGGTCATAAGCAGTGTTTATCTTGTCGTATTTATCCATAACCGGCTTAACTATAGAGGTATAATCTGATCTACTCACCCCTCTCAGCGGGGATGATTTCCCGGATATACCAATGTTCTGAGTATTCACAGGCATTCCTGTCTTCCTATCGAATGCTTTTATTTCCGTCATACCTGTTTCGGGATTAACAACTCTTTCAAATCTAAGGTTAGAAGTTCCATCTGACTTTGATTCCGCTTTTCTATCCAACGCCGCCTGTTCGGCTTCGGCATCGATCATGGCCCTAGATGTGGCAAGACCTGTAGATGGATCTATCCCTCCCGAAACTGCTCCCATCATAGCAGGGATTGCCCATGAGTTTTCATTAAGGAAGTCGGCAGCTCCGTGGGCTATTCCACTTAATGGAGATAGAGTGTCGGAAACTGTATCGGCAGCACCGCCAAGCCAGTCAACCCCATCTTGGAGGGCCGTTTTTACCCAGTTCCCATTCTCATCTTGAACCATTTCACCTTCACCTTCTATTTCTCCTGCTTCTTCTTCTTCTTGAATGTCTTTCAGGCTCTGGTTTAGGTCGGCAGCTTCTGCCTGGTTTATTTTTTGAGTTATTTGAGATCTTACATCTGCTTCTTTTTGAGGATTTTTTATTCCTGTCCTTTCAACCAAGGCGTCTATCTCAGTAACCCTATCCATGGACTTCTTAAGAGGAGTGACTTCCTTCCCCGTAACAGGGTCAGTGTCTTTCGCTGTTGCCGCTTCAAGGGCAGTCATCGGTGGCTCTATTTCAGGCTCTCTATTTGCGGAGCCGTCTAGAGAAAGTTTTGTCATAACCTCTTCTGTTGGTTTTATTTTGTTGGCCAATTCTACGGCCCCGGGAACTCCTTCCCCTCGAGGTCTCATTGGTATTCGTACATCAGTTGGCTCTGTTCCTGGTGCCCCTTTTGTAGCTTCAGCTTTTCTCACATCAGGCATTCTAATAGGGTGTTGAGGTTCATCAGATCCACGACCTAGCTCAGGGGCATTTGTGTTGAGGATAGCATCAAACAACACAGAGGCCGGACGTCTTTCCCTTTTAGCAGCATTAGGTCCGTCCTTTATTCTCGCTGCAAGCTTGCCCGTATCAGGGGCCGATCTTTTTATTGAACCATTTAAGTTATCTGCCATTTTCATTTAAAAAGTCCCTTCTGTTGGGGGGCATCCATCTGGGATAGCTGTGCCACCGAGGCCATTTGTTGGGCCCCATATCCTTGCTCTAATGTTGCAGCGTTGCTCATAAGGTTTGCTGACATCCTCTGATAGTTGCTTTCTGCTGCCATCTGCTCTTTATATCGTTGGTTAGAGGCAGTTTGTGAAGCACCTGTGGCTATTTGTGCCTGCTCCATTCCTGTTTGTCCGCCAAGGTTTCCACCTCGAACTCTGGCCTGCATGGCCGCTTGGTTTCCTCTTTGTCTGAGTTCAGCAGATGCTCCTGAGTATCTATCGAGCTGATCTTTTTGTTGTTGGATCCCTGTTTGCATCATATCGCCAACGCCGGCCTTATCTAGACCGCCCGTCAGTTCGGTAAAAGCTTCGCGTCCTTTTGCCTGCCCTGCTGTTAGGGCCGCTCTGGACTCTCTTGCTTTTCTCTCGGTTAGACTTCTGGCCGCGTTCTGTTGTTTTCTTGCTCTTCTCTTGCCACCCATTTCTTACTCCCTAATGATGAATAATCTTAAAAATGTTATATCTGCCGGACCATTATTGATAATGGATATTTTCCTATCATCCCATATTGTTCCATCAGTTATGAACCCGTTCCCTTGTTGCTTCAAAACTAGCTTTCCAATCGGTACTCCCTTTAGTCGATGGGAGACAATAATCTCTGAACCTGCTGTAATAGTCAGGTCGCTTATGGTAATGATCTCGCCTTTTATATTATCTGTAAAAGTGAGGTTGGAGAGACCTGTGTTCAGTCTATCCATATTATCAGAATATGTGGTTTCTTTAAAGGCCCTTTCAAGATCTCCTGTCCTCATCTAACCCCCTTTGGTTTCATCTGAGTTTGTTCCCACTCAAATTCAAATCCTGTCAGTAGTATTGCCTCATTTAAGTTGTTGTAAAATATCAATCTCATGCATTGGGCCTGAGTTATTTCAAACTTATGGTCATTAAATCTGACTTGTGAATCAAAGACCATGTCGAATTCTTCCTTATCAACGGGGTTCCAATTAATCTGAGTTTTAACAGTTAAGGTGAAATCTGGTGGAGTTACGGTCTTCATACTAAGGCCCCTTTGTGAGGGGATAGATTCAAAGTCTCTGGCCCTTAGAAGTGAATACGCATAGAAGTTAACGAACTTCTTCCTAAGAGAGGCCATATCCATGTCATACCAACCGGTCTTATAGAAAGCCTCAACAGAAACGTCATCTAGGTGGCTTTCTTCATCAACACCTTCATCAACAACAATAGCAACCCATCCTGTCGGGGGGGAATCTCCTAACACTGGTTGATCGAGTTGTATTTTCCCAGGCACCACATTTTTTACATAGAACGAGTCGTTGTCTGACAAGAAGGAAAAGTATCGGGCACCAAGATAAGTGTTTATATTAAAAACAATTAACTCTATCAACGATACTGAGTCTATGTTTGCAAAATCAACTGTTATCATGTGGCTAGAAGTTGACGTTGGCTCTGTTGGTTGAGCTGACGGGTTCGCAAGGTCGGAAAACCAAATGTTCGTGGTATCGTTGGTGGCGTTATTTACTACAGATAAGTTAAACCCCTTTCCGGCGATAGCAGATGCATCCGTATCGGCCATATGGAATAAGACATTCTTTTTTTCAGTAATGACGTCCACGACCGTTAGGTTATCTACGTAATTGTTCCCCGGTTTTCTTATGATGTAGTCGTCCGCTATATATATTTGTTTTTCATAGAATGCCATAGGCCCTGTAATAGAAAGATCAGACCAGATGTACCACTGCTTGAAATAGAAGTCGTAAATAAGAAACAGGGATTTCACAGGGGTAGTTGTCCCTTGGAGGTAGATAATGATTCTTTCATTGAGAGGGTCTAGCTCACAGATCGTCTTTACCAAGTCAACTGATCCGGAGCCAAATAAAGGCTCATTGGCATCAGAGATCTCTGTCGGTTTGTTACCACCAACTACATGATATAGGCCCCTGTTGGACATAAACATCACGCCGTCTTCGACTTGGACTAGAGAGTTGTGAGCAATGCACCCAATTCCATCAGAGAGAGATTCCCTGACTTTATACTGCCCCTGTAGGAGAATCCCACTGAGCCAGAACACCCGCTCTTCCTTGAACATGAATACGTTATCTTGAGTGCCATAAATAGCGGTCAACTCAGTTCCATCGTTTACCCCGATCTCTACGAAATCAAAGGGGGCAAAACTTTCCAATGACCCGCCAATTGAAAAGTCAGACCATATTGTTCTGTTTTTAAACTTTATCAATGGAAGCTCATCGGGGTACTCTACATTGGATCCAATTAGATGATTTTGGTAATGGCCTAAGAACTTACATTTAGGTATTTCTTGCTTGATAGTCGTGGTGTCATATAGATCATCCATAAACACGCCAGCTTCCATGTCGTCGATATCAACAACACTTACAACAATATCAGTGCTAGGCAACACTAGTCCATAATCACTATCCGGAGTTATGGCCAACTGTAGCTGTTGGTAATTGAACCACTCGTCTGGTGAACTAAAAAAAAGAATCCTGGTGTTGCCCATAGTTCCATCGTAGAACACGCCATTAGTGAACTGGAATCCAATCTTTGAGCTGTCTCTTAACAGCTCCAAGGTTACGTTAATAGACGTACCTGTTACAAGAGAAACCCTTACAGGTTCATAAGCGTAAGTGGCTATAACATCTTTGTCTTGATAAGTGATTATGTAGATGATGTCGCCAACAACCACATTGTGATCAGTAGACTTTATAGTTATAAACCCTGCTGACTTACCCCTCTCAGGCAAGACTTCATTGTCAACGTCTCCCCTAACATACAATGGTGCAAACTGATTATACGGGGCTTGATAAAAGTCAGGGAGAGGAAAGGTGTAGGTAGATGAGTCTAGCTCTCTGTGAGTCCAGTGGCTGTTTATAATATTTAGTTTATCGTCAAGATACGAATAGTAGTACCTGAAATGCCTTTGAGTAACAGAAGGGACTATTGGCAAAAATTCATCTTCTCCTGATTCTCTCCTTAGAAGCTCGGAATATCCTACGTCTGTGTGTTGTGCGGTATCTCCATAAGGGACAAAAACCACTAGATCTGTTGAGGTGTCTGATCTTCCCATAATAGCGGCGGATCCACCCCATCTCTTTTCATTGCTATCGATAGATTCGGGGATCATTCGAATAACTGAAGAAGGGGAAGGGTTCTCAATGTCATCAAAAAAATCAGGCATTATATAAACAGCGCCGCCGCCAACCTCGCCGGAGGAATAAGAACAAACGACCAGGTCTGATTTTTGAGGTGCCCCTGTTTGGTCAACACTAACGAAGTCTCCAAAGTGTATTTCTGATTCGTTGTTTGGAGACCCTCCAGGATATGTAGAGGAGTCAAATTTGGCCGCTAAAGATAGATCTTCATCAAGCGCATTAGGCCGATACCAATTACTAAGATGATGACCTGTTGAGGCCACGCCATTGTCCATTGGAATGAAGGCCCCACTCTCTGACCTATGAAAACTACGGTGTATGAGTGTTCCTATGTACGTGTCCCCGGCATTATCAGCATTGGTAATCTCTTGGCGGAACAACCAATCATTACTCGGCCCAAGGTTGTAATGAAACCTGAGGACTTTTCCGTCCATGCCGACTAAAATTTCAGTTCTTTCATTGTCATCATTCATTCCCATAACAGACTTACCGAAGCCCTCAGAGGCTCCTCCCCATCCTGCTTCAAGCGATGTGTCTAGGAACGTCTTGTAAGTATAGTTTGGTGGATCTGATCCCGGTACTGCGGTGACGTTCTCCCAAACATGAACGAGCTTTTGCCCTGGTTGACCTGCTATGAAATGCCTAAATCCGGCAGTATCACCGGCGTAGTCAACCTTCCCGCAGAGACTTATGTTGCTGAACGGGGAGGATCCGGAGTCCACTGAAGAAACGTAGTCAAATTTATTGGTATTATAATTCATTTCGTAAATTAAAATAGTGGTTGTGCCTGCATACAGGATGATCAGAATTTGGTCGTTTACGTCAACGGCCCCAACCGAACCTGATAGAGAGATCCTTTGTTGCTGAATCCATGCGGGATCGGCCCCTGGAGTAGAGTAATTAGCGTCTTCATATAGGTACACGGCATCCTCTTCCTGGACGACCATCATGGACCTTTGCTCGCTATCTTTCCTTCTATAGGCTTTACACCACTTTCCGTAATGTTGATTGTCTCGTGGCTTTGTTGTGTTAAGACCTGATGCCGAATCAAGAGGCGTATCCGGAAGAGTTGTCTCTATTCGCGGGCAGCCTGATCGGTAGAACCTCTTCCCATCATATTTATATACGTTGTTTTTTCCTGCTGTATCCGAGATAAACAGAATCCCATTGATCTCAATATAGGTAACGTTCTCGTCCCATGACGTTGTCTCTGGGTCTTGAGGTGAGCCTGGAATTGCAGAGAGGATACTGCCTGCCTTCTTATACAATCCATCGAAGCACATGGCCAAAAGCTCATTGCCTTCTTTATAATGAATCATTTGAATGACGGTTCTTTGTCCTGTGACTTCTGAGTCTTTGTGAAACCCAGGTCTTTTAATAAGTTCCCCTGCATAGTTAAGCTGAACATTCTTTAAGTCGGTCGCAGAGGTCTTTGCAACAGTAAGATCACTCTTCCTGAGTTGAAGGCCTCCGTACTCATATTGCTTGTGTATCATATGTTCAAATATTCGTCAGATACTATCGGTGGATAAGGAGGGTCTTGTGGCACATCCTTAAACAATTCGGTAATAGCTGTACGCTCCTCTGCAGTTAGGGCCGATGATGCGCTAAGATCTTCAGATGAATCTACACCCTGAACCATTCGCTCAACGAGACTTGTTAGAAACAATTCACATACGTCTGGAAACTCTGATTGAGTGGTAGTGCGCTCTCCACCGACGATGTAATCAGTGTTAAATACATTAGATAAATCACTCGTTGTTGTAATAGTGTGTTGTGACCCAACAACTGACTCGCCACCTATTTCTATTTTTTCACTTTTGAATACCCCATACTTGTCAACCACGCTCAGATAATCATAGTAGTCGGATACCTTGAGTCCCGCCGACTGTAATGAGGAAAATATAATCGAGTTGCTTGTTGTGGATGAGACACTCCCAAACCTGGGCCCTACATCATGAAGCTTCTTTACGTAGATAAGTCTCGCCGCGCCGATGTTATTCCCATTAGGGATAGGAGAGAAAATAATTTGATTCCCTCTGATAATGTATCCAGAACCCCTCCTTCTTTCAGGATTTATTAAGGACTTGGCAGGATACCATCTATCAGAGCTAGTGCTGCTTCGTATATCCACGAAGTTGATAGCACTCGTGGCAAAGATATCTGCAGGTAAATCATAAGATTCCTTTCCTGCTTCAAGGGCCATTTCGAGTTCTTGGGAAAAGATCTCATGCCTTGGATTACTCTGAATAATCGCATTCTGCATGTGCCTCTGACCATCGTTGAAGTACACCGCCAAATCAAGATCATTAAACCTATTAGGGGTTAGGTTATTGGTATTGAATCTTACTTTATTTATAAGAAAATCAATCCTTCTCATCTAAATCCTTTAAGAGTAGACATCAAACTCGTGATGTTCCCTTGTGCTTTTTGCATGGCCACTTGTCGTTTATTTCCCATGGTCATATGGTCTGCCACCTGTTCGTTACGCTTCTTCCTTTGAGCATCGATTGCCCCTACAACAGCTTTTGCAGGCCCTTTAAGCTTGGAACCTAAAGATCCGCCAACGCTCTTATCATTTCCCGTTGTAACCGCTTGAACCTCTGCCCCGGCACTCTGCTTGACTGCCGCATCAGACATAGATTTTTGCTTTTCCTTGGCCGCTTCCGCCGCCTCTTCTTTTTTCTTTTTGTTGCCCATCATTTGGGCCCCCATCGCCATTAGTGGTATCATTAGATCGCCTCCTTATTAGAAACCCAAACATTGAGTTTCGCTTCTCCTGACTTGCTCTCTGATTCTACCCTAAAGCACTTGAAATATACATGTGCCAAGTTCTGAACCAGATTACAAGATTCTGTTGTGGTTAATGTTACCTGAGGAATCAGAAAGTAATCCACGCAATTAACTGACCCAAGCACCCTGAATTCAAGTTCACAGGCCCCTGTACATACTGCAACGGTCTGAAATGTTATCCCATGGGAAAACATGTTCTCGTAATCCCTGGTGAAAGTTGTCCCATTTACTGCCTCATCGATAACTAAATGCCATCTCTTGTAGACGTATTTCTGACTAGTTTTCTCTTCTTCTAATATCGGACTAATTGCTAATAATTGAGTCGAAATTAGCAGTAAAAATAAGTATTTCATATTATATCCCCAATAACGCCTCAAGGGCGTCAATCCGGCTTTCAAGGTTGCTCCTGCTGGACCCCTTGTCCGCGGGAAGGCCTTCCCCCATGAGGCTCATTAAATCCCAGTCTAAGCTAACTGCTCCTGGTTGGAAATTAATTCTCACTCCATAGGCAGCTTGGGTGAATCCTGACTGAGCTACCCCGTCGTATTCTTTGTACCCTTCGATTGTCGCCCATGTTGGGTTATTCAATGGGTAGTGATTGAGAATCTCTACATATTTTGTTGGCTGTGGGATAGGTATATCAAGACTCATAGTCGTTACCGCACCTACGTTGGGACCGGAGCCCCCTGTGTCCAACAAGGTAACAGAGTATGAGACAGAGGCTCCTGCTTCAAGCGGACTACCGTCTATTCTGTATTGGTAGAATTTGGCCGGATCATCTGTCTGAGTGAAAGTTAGTATTGAACCAGGGATCGCCCCTAACAGCTCGGACTCTCTGTTCGTTGTATCTAGATCGACATCACAGACCCTGACAATGGTTTGTTGATTGTCCCTGCTCCAATTGGAAGGACATACAACGTCACTTTGATCGGTCCCACTATAGGTCCACCCTCCCGTTACATTTAAAGCCGCACCAGAGTTAAGTGCCTCTAAAAAAACACCGTAAACCTGTCCAGGCAAAACGAGGACATTGTCTTGTTTTATTCTCGCCCATTCGCCGGGGCTTAATAAAGGGGAGTCTATTGTAGACATTGTTGGGTCGTCTGGATCTGACCCGTTAACAAAAGTTATTCTGTATGTTATATCAGGGCCTACTTCTGGGGACCAAACATCTACTGATTTCACCCACCCACCTTTATTGAATGTAAATATGCTGCCAACACCAACAGCGGCAGCCTCACTTTGAACCACCCATGTAGGAGTAGCAGTCATGCTATCACTAGCTGATCCAATTTCTACTGGTCCGGCCCTATCGAGTGTGTCCTTGTTGGCAATCATAAGCCATTGATTGTCTCGAACTACATTGTTCTTCTTGTACGCTTGAGAAGCCCAAGGGCCCTTCCATAACATTATGTCGGTAGTGCTTATGCCTGAATCGGTTACAACTTTTCCTGTCGGTTCTGAAAATACTGGGAAGTTGTCGGGGGTAACACTGATGTCGTTGTTACTTACATCGCCCTCTATATCACCAATTCTCACATGCAATACCCCATCTACAGGATGGTTGTTCAAAACAATTCCAGCGTAGACAAGCCTATTAGGAGGTATCGGCTGAATATTTGTGTACACCCCAGGGGTCGTTGTTAAAAACAAAACATCGCCCTCTGAAAAGGCTGAGAGATCAACATCACCTACGTTCCCTTCCGAGGTTACATACCCATTGGTATTGTTTGGAATATCATGAGTTGCTACCCCAAATACGCCTGATTCGTCTTCTAAGTCTGACAGTGCCACTGATAGCACTTGTCCCGATGTTCCTATTATTTTTACCGGCTTCCCGTTCTCTATCGTTGCCCCTGTTTTGTTTTTAACCTCAACAATTAGCTCTTCACCAACATTTAGAGTCATGTCCGCTACGTCGTTATAAAAAGAAAGGGAGGCTGATTTTCTGTCGTAGAATAGCCTCGCTTCACTATATGCAGGAGCAGGGCTTTGAGGAATAAAATCAATCCAATCTATCTCGCCAAGTTGAGGAGTTTGAACACTTGCCCATTCAACTACCCCTAGTCCATTAGTTACAAGAACCTCGTTTAGGACCCCATCTGATGTTGGGAATGCATAAGGAGGTGACATCAAAGAAGACCCTGTTGTATCCGCCCACAGAGCAGGAGAATACAAGGTCGAAGTTGCAGGACCTGCAATCGTGCCAGGATCATAAGTTACGAACTGGCTGCACATCTGTGCCTGGGCACTAAAAGAGAGAAGCAGTAGGAGCCACTTCATTTTTTAAGTAGCTCTGTTTTTATCATCTCTCTTGGTGACTCCACATAGATTTTAAACATGCGGACTCCTCCGACAATTAAGAGGATCAAGATGAACGCATACAAGTATGGGTTCTTCGCTAATGGCTTCATTAGGTTTGCTATTAATTCTTTCATTATGGTCTCCATGAGAACGTCCAAGTTCCTGTTGAATCTCCTGCATTGCATACTCCATTATAGGAGACTGCTATCTTGTCACCCAATACAACCGGTATGTTCGCGACTGAAACATTCATATGCGAACTTGCGGATGCAGGGGGTTCGGCCTCGTTCGATTTCGCCAAAGTGACAACTGACCCTAGCCCTCCACCAAATTCTACTTGTAATGCAATAGAAAGAGGAGTTGCTACATTAGGATCAGCACAAGATTCTACTGTGTAGGCCGCAGACAAGACACCTGTTTCTTGAGCAATCCACTTCCAATCGTCTCCGGCCGTCCCTGCTAGAAGTTTACCGCCCGCCACCACTCCATTCGTAGTGCTATGAACAGTCCCATAAGAAACAGTTTTATTATTTGTCAAAAATAGGTTCCCCGTCTGAGAAAGGACTTCAAGCTCAGGTGTAACTCCTGTTGTGCCCCATTCTAACTCCGTAGGTATTGCAGAGACTTTGAGGACTTGTCCTTCAATCCCAACAGCAGAAGGAACAGAATAAAGAGTATTAGAAATAGTTCTACCGTCTTCGGCCGCATAGATGGCGATATTGTTTGTGATGGTTACTGGAGCCGCAGCAGTAACTCCTTGGACTGTGACCGCGACAGCTAACCCAGTAGTTACCCCGCTTTGATCAACTGCCTCGCCGTAGTATTTATTTGAAAAAGTGAATGTAGGGTCTGCCCAACTACCGCTAAGTCCAGGTGAAAAATTCTGGATGGCGGTGAGAGTCGCTGCTCCTACATCTGCGGAAGTAGAAGCCCCCGAAACATCAACCCTTATATAGGTAAATGCCCCTATACTTGGAGGAGAGTCTGCTCCTGAAACATCATACCAAACAACCTCAGTTCCTATAGTTGTGTCTAGTGTGAAATAAAGCCCTGTCATACTCCCCGGGGCCAACATGGTACTCGTAGTTGTCTCAATATTATCACCATCATCCCTGCCTTGGAGCATAGTATACTCTGCGACGCCACTGGCCCCTGTGTAGGTTGCTGCTCCATAAATTCTTCCGTCATGTGCCCAAAGGACTATAGTACTCCCGCCCCCTATGTTCGACCCCGTGTATCTCGTAGTGCCGTCCATAGCAGCTATCATCGCTGTTTGTATATCGAGCTGACTTGCGGACGCGCTTACATCTATTTTTATGTAGTTAGTGACCCCGGGACCATCATCGACAGGTTGGCTATCGGACCCCGTAACATCCCACCAGAATACATCTGAGGTGGTGGTGTCGTCTGGGAACCGCCTAAAGTATTCACCGCTTAAAGAAGCGGTAGTGCTAGGGAGCCCCACTGTTATGTTTTGATTGACGGCCGATGTTCCTACCATAATGTCGAGCACAGCGGGGGCACCCCCGTAAGAAACGCTTCCACCAGCGGCACCCCAATAAAGGCCCGCATTGTTTCCGGCAGTGTGTAGGACGTATCCACTGGGACCATCATTTAGCCAGGTGGGGCTGTTTGTTCCGTCAGTCTGAAGGACAAGACCGGACAAACCACCGTCCGAAGGGAATCCCCCCGCATTTGCGAAGACCAGGGCACGTGAAGAGTTGGCGCTATTCACTACGGTCAGGATTTGTCCGTCGGTACCAATGGTTGTTGGTATTCCGTAAGACAGGGAGTCTATAACCTGCCCTGTGTTGTCGGCGAAGATAGCAAACTTCCCTTCTACGTTATATGTTGGAGCCCCTTTTTGGACAAGGCTCGTTGAGAACATGTCGTTATTAGCGTTTGTTGAGTTCTGTGTGTATTCGGTGAACGGGTTAAACGACAGAGTTTCCTCTACCAAGAAGCTCATTCTAATTGTTTCAGATGCCGTTCTTGAGACGATCCACGGAACGAATCCGCTTAGCGGATCCGCATACCCATCCAGACTCTCAAAAAATAAATCGACATTGACGGCAATGCCCTCTGGATCACTGGGGTCACCTTGCGATCCGATACAAGAATTAGAAGTGATATTAGGGGTTATTGCATTACAATAATCTTGAACGTTTTGCTCCCAATTCGAATCCATCCCTGACATATTAAGGCAGTTCTTATTATAGCTATTCAGACGAGTATCACCGCTTCTCCTGTATGTAATGGCCATTCCATCGGTAACGTTCCCCACAGGCTCCACCCCACATACATAGCCCTCAAGCCAAATTATATCCCAGATCTCCCTTTGATTTGTGGTTGAAGTGGCAAGACTTGTTACATCCCCACCACCACCTAAAGAGACAGTTTGGTTTTTCCATTGAGTGGTAGACGCTTCATAAACTAAAGTCTGCCCATCTACCGGAGTGGCAAGGGTTACATCAGTTAGATCATTTAGGGCCCCACCTCCACCGCCGGTGGGCGTGTTTATCCAAGATAAGTTTCCACTCGCATCGGACTCTAATATTTGATTTGCCACTAAAGGCCCTGCCGGAGGTAGAGTTAGAAAATATTGCCCTGTCATAGGGTTTGGAGGTTGAATAAGAATCTGACCACCCAGACCGTTAAAAATTAGCATAGGTTGTGGGATAGCTTCACCGTCGCCAATGACAACCGCGGCCCAATTGCTCTGTGCTTCTAAGCTCACTACGGGAGTACTTGTATCGCTATAAAGTCTTATATCTGTTTTCTGGTCGTTATCCTTATCCGTAGTAATTCTCACACCGGCCCAATCTCCGCCAACGCCAGTTATATCCGCTAGAAAGTTATACTGAGCGACAGCCCCTGGAATGTAAGTTGCCCTACCGCCATTATCTGAAATCAGTTTCCCTGTAGTAGCATCAAAAAATGCAAATGAGTTAACCACAGCACTTGCAGGGCCTACAACGTCTCCGCCTCCGCCTCCGCCTCCACCTTGAAGAGTCCAATTGAGCGTAACTCCAGAATCCGTTTTAATGTACATTTCTGCCGTGCCAGACCTAATGTATACATCTCCCGCAATTCCGTCCTTAGCGACCGCCGAGGGGTCGTCTGTGTCGCCTGTGATATATCTATTTAAAGATGGTGAGAACTGAAGGCTATCCTTCAAGCATTTCACGCTACTTCCCGCAAAAATACAGGCATCTGCCTTGGAATCAAAAGAGAAGAGAAGTATGAATATGGCCGCTGTGAAAATAAAGTTTTCTTTTTTCATCGTTATCCTACGTAGTTGATAATGTTTTCTCCGACATCCACAGTGGCAATACCTATGGCCCGAAGAGATAGTCTAGAGTTTGCTGGTATACTCACCGCTATATTGTTATTCCCCCCTGGGAAAATATATAGTTCATGAACTTCTGAAGGAGCGACCCCCACACCTAATTCCAGGGTGTATCCTGCGCTATCAAATATCTGAATTTCTGTTATTGCTTTCGCCCCAGTGTCAGCGACGATTTGAACCCACGCTCCAGTGGTTACATTGGTTACGCTATAATCAATCCGGCTTGTTAAAACTACATCTTGAGCGACCGAGGAGGCTCCGGAAGTATTCACAAGAAGAATCCCGTTTACATCTGTTTGCAGCCAGACAGTAGTGTTATCAGCGTTGGTTGGAAGAGATGCATTGTACTTGGCAACCTTGCTATCTCCTGCGACACCACCACTCGCCGCGGCGGCAACAGATGAGTATCGATATACGTCGAATGTTCCGCCAACAATATTTAATGTGGTAGCGGATCCTATTGTGAATGAATTGGCATCACTCACCCCTATGACTGCGACCTCAGCTCCGACTAGGGCCGTGGGGGTAACAAACTTAATCATGTCGCCGACTCGGGCCCCGTGGGCAGTCGATAGGATTATATTGCCTGCTGACCCGGCTAAAATCGTGTGACTTGTTGAAAATTCACTCGCTGTAATCGAGATGACATCCAGGGCGTGCCTTTTAGCGGCAACTGGTTGAAGGGTGGCGTAGTTGGCCGTAAGACCGCCACCTTCAAGTAATTTATCGGATGTTGGAAAACCTTTTATAATGCTCATGATCTACCTCCCCTCCTTATTGGGTTCTCAGTGTAGAGAAATTTTAAATGTCGTAAGAAAATTCAGAACCGACAATTCTAAGTAATAAATCTGCGTCTGTTGGGGTTGCTCCTGTGGCGATATCCCAACAAGTAATCTGGACTGTTGAGGCGGTCACTGCAGAGACAATACAAATAACTGACGGATCTGTTGACTGAGCAAACGCTATTACGTCCCTAGCGAACGCGCTCCTAAGTGTTATCAAGTAGTCTCCCGTTCCTGTTTTTTTGATTGGAAGCACACCAAACCTATCAAATCCCAATGGCGTAATAGGGTCTGGAAGGGTTCCAGTGACAATAAGAAACATTTCTCTCATTTTAGGTTGTGCTGTTTTGATTGATCTTCTTCGTTCTTTTGACATATTTAACTCCTGTTACCCTGTCTAGGGGTTGAAAAAAAGGTAGGAACTAGGGGTGAAGGGGCCGTAATCCTAACCCCCAGAACCCTACCAAGGCTAACTACAGAGTAGTTAGATTTGTTAATACTCCATGAGCAGTTGGTGTGATGAAGTTCTCATAGTATCCACCGTATCGAGCTGAATAAGCATCGATCCCAGTTTCTCTAAGGAAAACTGTTCCATCATCGTCAAACCACCCAAAATCTGGTCTGTGATGACATTCAATAAAGTTGTCATTTAAGAACCAAACTTCGTCTTCAGGACAGAACCTATCTACAAAGATTCCAATAGGGCCACGGGTAGACATGAATTCCACACCTTGGAATGACATATTACCTTTAAGGTTTCTATTAGGAAGATTGTAAACTTTCTGATCCTCTAGAAGGGCCAGAATTTTTCTGAACTGATTATAGTGAACCATAATCATGTTTGGAACTTTACCGAATGTTCTTTCTACATCAAGCATAACTCCATTCATTAAATCAGTAGTAACACCTGCTCCACCGGCATCAGAAACCAAGGATTCCCATCGTCTTTGGATGCCAATATTATAAAGTGTCCCTGAACCGGCGATCGAATAATCTTTAATCGCTTTAAGTCCAATTGGATCTGTATTGAATGACCCTTGCATAACAAGTGCATCTGTAGCTGACAGCGGGGTTGAGGCCGAATCAGTGGCAAGAGTTGCAGACGTTCCAACTAGAGATACCGTTTTAGCAGCATCGTCAACGGCAACAACTTCTAAATAAGAGTTCGAATCCTCATAACCACCCGTCGCAGGAGGCCCTGCCGCGTAAGTGTTAATCATTTGAACAAAATCTTTTTCTTCGAAATTTACCGAGTTGAAGTCCTGCCCAGTACCATCAAATGAAACTACATAAGGAGTGGCCAATGTACCCGAACCAGTAACATTACTTGCAGAAGCAGATCCAGATGCTAAAACGCCGGAACCATCTCCGAAAAGAATTCTTGAAGCGTTTCGCATATAAGACTCAACAGTCTTTCTAACAGTTTCTTGAGTTGCCTGAACAAATGCACCGGCATTGTTTGCAGAAGCTTTAATGGCCTCTCTCTCGATCTCACAAGTAGCGTATACACGCTTAGATGTGATAACCGCACCTTCGTAGATACCGGCATTTGATTTAGGAAGAGTTCCTGAACCGACACCACCACTAAAAGACATAGGAGTGGCAACGAACCGTTGCTTACCCGTAAAGTCATATCTCTTCTTAATCCTACCCTGGAGAACATTCTCCGAGTTGTACATGTTTGCCGACTTTTTATAGTAATTAACCTTAAATAGGTTAGTCTGATCGGTCATATTAAAACTTGTCATTTATTTCTCCTAGTTATCCACGATGGGTCTTTCCATAATGGTCAAAATCATCAAAGGACTCTATTGAATCCTCCTTATTTCTCCCTACTTTTCCTGATGGCCTAGAAGTCTCGTAATAACCTTCGACTGCATTTGCCTTCTTGTTCACCCGTCTGGATGAAGAGGGTTCACCAAAACTCTCTGCCAATACGTTCCTGATTTCTTGTTGTGTGATTTTGGGGTCTTCGATAATCGTTTCAGCGATAGCTCTAACAACCTCATCATCTTCAACTAGCTCTGGATCAAATGCCTCTACTATCCGCTCGGCCTCTTCAACCACAGGATAATAAGCTGCATACTCCAAAACCTCATCGGAATTCATGTCACCGGGATCGGTTCCTAACTCCAACAAATCATTGTAAGCATTGACGAACTCGTCTTCACTAACACCAAGGGCTTCTCGTTGAGCGGTGAGGTCGTTCATGAAGGCTTCTGTTTCTTCACTTTCTCTCTCCACTTTACCAACATTCGCTTGTTGTTCTCTCAGATACTCGTTCTCTTTCTCAAGGAAGTAACCCTTCCTCTCGGTATCCGACATCAACTGGAGGTTTTCGACCTCTTCTAGATGATGACTCAAGATACTCTTATAGTAATCATTACGGTTTCTGCCAGTCATGTCTAGTAAATAATAAACTGCGTCCATTGGATTTCCATCAGGGTCATCCAATAGATCTGATATATTACCAAGGTGGTCAAGTAATTCACCCCGCTCTTCTGTATAAGCGTCCATCTCTTCTTGGAGGACTCCCTCTCGCTCCTGAATTTCTTCTCCCAGCTCATTATTCTTCGTGATGGAGGAATAGGCATCTCTCATTTCACTAAGAGGCACATTCATAAATTTGCCATCAACCTTAACTCTAACCTCGGCATCTTCGTCGAATTCAACTTGTTTATCGCCAATACGACCCTTTACTTTACTGCCACCCCGGCGATTAGTCCTTTCCTCTCTAGTTGTCTCAGCTTCTTCTCTTTGTCCTTCTTCGCTCTCCTCTTCTCCTTTATCGTCACTTTCCTCTGGGCCTTCTTCTTGTCCTTGTCCCTGAACTCCTTCATCCGTAGCCTCCTCTAGTTGGTCTGTTTGGTTTATCTCTTTTGTTTGGGGGTTGATTTCTTCTTCCTGAGGCGTATCGAACGCCTGAGGGTTAACTGCCTGAGCGTTGTCGAAAGTGTCGAGGGCTTCCATTGCCCCTCCTGTTGAATCTTTTACTAATGCATCCATGGTAGGTTTCTCCTGTTATTGACCGGCCGATTGACCGTATTTTTCTACTTGTTTATTTTCATGTGCTACGTCCGGTGGCGTAGGCATCGGTTCAGGGTTTTTACTGCCTACTCCTCCTGAAGGGTCTCCGGCAGGTGGGCCCTCTCCGCCCATTCCCATCCGAAGACTTTGGACATCCTCGGGTGTTGGCGATTGATCTGGAGTGAAGAACAACGGATATGTGTCGTATTCCTGCAGTTTCATCGCAAAAAGCTGATTTCTTTCCGCCCTTACGGACATTAATCCCTCGACAACCGTTAGATATGCAATGATGTTCTCTTGTGTTTCAGAAGGCACGCTTTCTTTAAAACTTCTGGATTGCAGCTCTCTCAAAAAGATATCATAGTAGATCAGCAGGTCATCAAAGATTTGTGGTTCTGATATTTCCTCTCCACTTAGTAGGCCCTCCAAAGCCGATTTAGCGGCCGTTGCAGATATGGTTGCTGCATTTTTAAAGCTCTCATCTAATCCTAGATCAAGAGCTTGTACAATTTCATCACGCTTGAATACAGGGTCATCCGCCGTTGCCTGATTCAAATCGATTATGGTTGATATTCGTCCTGTTTTAGTGTCTGGAAGGGCCGATTGATTCAGAACCTTCACATCATGACAGACGGAAAAGTCTACAGTCTTCATGTCCTTAATCATAAACTCATTGTCTTTTCCAAGAATGTGAACAGTTCGACCGTCCTCCGGTTGGTAAAATTGGGCCATCCGGCTCAACATCATCCGATAGATCTTCCTGATCCTCGAGTTTCGCTTGGCGATCCCACGCGAATCCCTCTGACTCTCTTGCTCGTCTAAGAACCTTAGTGCAGAGTTTGCTGTAACCCCTGGAGGTGGGTCTCCTCGTGATATATCGTAAACAGCCGATAACTTTGTAATATATTTCTCTAAGGTTTCTTGATATTGAAATATTTCAGCTCCTGTTGGGTTCATGGCAACTAACTGAGGTGCCTGAGGCCCTGAGTACTCCACAACTACAAACTCATTATTCAAGCTAGAGACAGAACAGGCCCCTTTTGGCATCATCCACTTAGGGGCGGATCCTATTCCATGGTTCCGTGCTATCCCAGAAGAGATGTTGTTAAAATGTCTTTGAAGTTGCTCGATATTTGAAATGAAGGACCGCCCGTAAAACTCCTCATAGACATCTATATCGGTATCAGGGACACAAGGAAGCTCCCCATCGTCATACGGGTGAGGCCCTTCATAAAGAATCACATCGGTTGTGGATATAATATAGGCTCCACTAGGAAGTAACTCATTCTTTTTATAATAATAGTATCTGATAAGGCAGTGATTCTCGTACTTAGTAAATCGTAAAGTATCGTAATCAAAATAGAGACTGTCAGCAGTTTCCTGGATATCATTTTTGTGCTTTGGCCACCTAGCTCGAGCTTCTGTTACATGCATCCATTCGTAGTAGAACAGATCATTAACATCTTCCCATTTCGTTTTACTAGGTTCCACGAAGACTCTATCAGGGCCGTAAACAAAAACATCCACATCCCCAACTCTAACAGGTTTATCTAACTTCCCTACTTTTTTCCCAGATGCATCTGTGTGGGTCATTCCGTCCTTGTACTCAGGATGTACCGGCCCTACATTCTTATCCCATGCGACGAATGTAAAAGAATGGCCAAAAGTAAACAGAACCTGGTCTCCTTTCGTTATCTTGTGGTCTATGTCTATTTGGTCTGCTCTGTTGTCGAGTAACAACTTCGCAGCTTTTGAATTGTTAATGTCGGACTGTTGGTCGGTTTGCGGGACGACTGCAATAGCAACTTTATTCTTACCCCGTTGGGCCATCTTTGCTTGAACCATTTCTTGGACGAAATTATATACTTGCTTCGGTTTTCGAACAGTTTCTTCAATATCCCTAGAGCTGTCTCTAGTGTCTTGGGTTCGCCATTGGATCCCTTTGTATAGTGCATGATATCTCCTATAGACATATAGTCTTGATTCTGCCAGACGCAGACGGTTCTCAAATGCCATGTTTAGCCAATCGAGAGTTTCCATCGGCTCTAACCTAGATGCAGTTCCATCCATCCCCGCACCCAATAGATCTTCAGCTTGCCTGAATGGAAATGGAGCTATCTCTTGATATTCACCTAGATTCTCGCTCGAGGAATATTCATCCCAAGCGTTATTAGACATAGTCATGCATAATCCTCACCATCCAGTAGTTCTGGATGAAGTTTTTGTAATAGATCTTTTCCGGTAGTGGCCTCAGAATTCTCAACAGGCATGTACTGAACTTTGTGGGTAGAACTTTTCATACCCAAGATTTCAATCAACGCCCATACAGAAGTAGCAAGTGATAGTAGCGAAACCATGAACACAACAATGATCAGTACTAACAGCTCCATCAGAAGGATCCTTTTTTTCCGTTGAGTCCTTCTGATCCTTTGTGCTTAACGTACTCGGATGAACCTCCGGTTCCCATTGAACTTTTGGATTTCGTTCCTGACTCGACTGAGGAATATCTGTTAGCATCGTCCATCCTTTGAGCGTTATGCCCGTGAGTAATCCCTGATAAGGCATCTTTCATTCTAGTGAATCCTGCGAACACTCCCTTCTTGTCTCCTGAATTCTTTGAACCGTCTAGGCCTGAGCCTTTGGCCCTTCCTTCAGGACTCATTGATCTTACATACTTGTCTAATTTTGACATCTTCATAATACTACTCCTTATCCCAATAATCGTTAATTTGATCCGTCGAATATGAACTCTTCTCTAAGATCTCTTCGCTATAAGGCTCCTTCTTTACAGGGCCCCTCTTCTTTTTAACCATATTAAAGGCAACCCTCTGACGAAGATTGCGCTTCATAATTTCTTTTCTCTTGTCGCCTGAGTTTTTTACCAGACGCTTTGGAATTTTTCTAATCTTCATGGGTTTCCCTTTTCCACCTTCTGAGATGGTCCTGTGTAGCTAGGGGTGAATGTGCGGCGAGGGCCAGAGCTTTGGCCCTTCCTTGGGCCTATACCCTGGCGCCGCCTAAGTAAGTTTAAAACACGAGTTGTCGTCTTGCCAATCTTTTCGCCACTAGCGAATTTTCGCCGGTTTGGATCCATTTCAAATCCCTCGTTGGCATTCTCTTTATACTTCTGTTCTCTTTTTTTAAGCTTCATAATATTCCAATAGACCCTTGTTAAATGGATCTCCTTCATGACCTGTTATTTCTATAATATCATCCTCATATTTATATGCCCTCCAGTCACTCTTCCTCTCCATCCGTTGACCAGGGATAGAGTAGTAATGGGCAGTATTAAGTATATAGCGAAGATCATCAAGTAAGTGATCGTTCTCTTTAGGTATTCTGCCGTTTTCATCTTTCCTGTAATTGCGGGCCTCCCAAAACATATTGGGACAGTTATCCGACATCACGAGTAGGTCTTCTATTAACAGCTGCTTTATTAATGATAGCTTCATTTCTTTATTTTTCAAATCTTTCGTACACGGAAAGATAGCTTCACCGAATTCCATCTGAATCTCGTTCTGAAACCAGGCGGCTGCATAATCGTATATCTTAATCCAGTCGTCATCTATGGGATTTATGGCCCTCATTTTTTCGACGGCTCTTCTCCAGATGGCTTTTGATGTGGCCTTGCCTTGCTCTTTTTCGTAGATCTCATCCAGGATAAATATCCTCTTGGTGTACTTATGAATCGCCAACATGAGGACAGCGAAGCAACTAGTAGTACCAGGGTCGAAGGAACAATAATAATCATAATCTTTACGACGTTTGCGAATACCCAGCATAATTTCCGAATGAGGTTTGACATGTTTCTCCGAGTCCAGCATAGGGAATATAAATTTCTGCCCGCCAAAGATGATGTTGGCCATATATTCTCTTTCCCAGATATCTAGTTCTCCCCTTTGGATAAGGGCCTCTTTTTTGTCCATCAAGTACTCGTGGGAGATATGTGGATTTCTCATTGATGGCATCTTGAAGTAGGCCTTCGAGGGGGATCCCTGACACTCTTTGGAGAGTTTTACGTATAGATTGTCCTCGTTGTCTGGAGGGGAACCGACTACCAAGAGAGGGGCCGATTTGGCCAAAAGATTTGGCTCCATTACTTCCCAAAAAGAATCCTTAACATCTTTCAGTTCATCAAGAACAACAAAATGAGGATTAAGACCGGCCACTGCATGGGCGTTATCACATCCCTCAATTTTTATAAATGAACCATTTGCAAACGTGACCCGATAGTCACCATTGTTAAACTTAATTCCATATTTTTTTCTAATTGATTCAGGAAAAAACTCCTGCATATACCTAGGATGCCACACGATCTCTGCGGCCTGTTTTAGGTAAGGAGCAAAATAGTAGCAAGCAGAATTAGGGAAGCACATAGCATACCTAAACAGGGCATAAATAGCGAAGCACGTTTTTCCGAATTTTCTTCCACACTGTACAAATACCATGCTAAGGCCATATCCGAAAAGGGCCTTTCCAATAAGTACTTGTCCCGAGTGCGGCCTAAAATGTTCATGTATGTCCTCCAAGACAGCGGCGTAGTAATTAAGTGAATCGATTTCACCACTCATTTATTTTCTTCTCCCCACTCCAAGTATATCCTGAGGCCGTCTAATAGCTAAGGCACCAGGGCCGGCACCACCGCTTCCACCCTGTCCTTTATATCTTGACTTGGTTCTTTTTAGCATTTCTTTTAAAGTTCCTTTTCCGGGGTAAACTTTTCTCCCATACTTGGAAACCTTATCAACTCTTTTAATATTTCTATCAAGCTTTCTCTCTTTAATTGCAGGCACATCTATTTCCCGAGGATGAGACTCGTGGTACATCCCTCTATTTTTGCTCTTAAAGATCGTTTTTGGGTCTTTCTTTTTCCAATTTGCCTGACGTTTTTTCCTTGATACTTTTTTACTCGGGTCCTTTTTTTCTGCCTCGGCCCTGGCCTCTCTCTTTTTTTTGTTTTGTCTTTTATGAAATTCATCAGGAGACCCAAAGCCTAAATCTCCCACACCTCTTGTTGTTCTCGACTTGTGTCTCTCAGCACTATCTCGAACCTCATCCCTCTTAGCTATAGTACCCTTCGCGACGTTTGGGTTGACGCCAACATTGGCCCTTTTATATCTAAGTATCTCGGAGATATGGTTTTCAGCCGCCTCAGGGGCACGATGTCTCACTTGTGCGGCCTTTAAATCTGGCCGAGTATTAAGGGGGTCACTTACTGAAATGACCTTTCTCAAAGGCCTATTACCCTTCTTCCCTGTCACAGGATCTACAGGTCGGTTTCCACCAATGGCTATTTTTTTTATTGTCCTAAAAACATCTCGTCCAGTCTTGCCAGTGTCCTCTTTTTGTTTCTTGTAGGTCTCCATAGACTGGTGAGATGGCTTTTTATATCCTGCCGTCTTGGCAAGCTCTCTAGACACCCTAGTAGATGCGGTTCTTCTTGGGGACTTCCTCATCTTCTTGGCGGCGGCATCGGACGCCCGCAGGGCCCTTTTAAATGGTTGCCTCTTTACTTCCTTGTCAACTTTCTGAAGCTCAGTAAGACCAAGTTTTTCGCCCTTGGTCTGATACCTCTTTCTTAGACCGCTTCTCATCTTTGTACGCTTTTTAGTGTAATCTTCTGCGAGCCCCATTATTTAACCACCTTTAACTTCGGCCTATAGTTCCCGATAATATGTTCTAAATAAAGGAACGTATCATCGTGATTTTTTACTCTGAACCCATGAGCGAAGAACATATCCAATCTATCAGTGGATCTTTCCATGGTTAAGTTTACGCCACAAGTGAGTTTCTTTTTACCTAGTTCTATGGCCCTATCCAGGCAGGCATGGAACAACCTAAGTCCTACGCCTGTCCCCCGAACTCCTTTTCTCGTAAAGAAGTGGTAGATGAAAAGAAAATCCTCCCCTGTTTGATAAGCAATAAACCCATCGTCCCCGGCGTAGATCACATCATCGCAATCCCAGTACTCCTTCCACCATTCTGCATATGTTACGGCAAGTTGGTTCATCTGATTTTACCTTCCTGTCTCAGCTTCTGCCGACCAAAAGCCTCTGCCGGAGTTAAGGCCCCGCTCGGAACTTTCTCAAGGGGAGTCTTCACTATCGGTTTCGGCCCTTTCGGCAGGGAGGTCTCGCTTACTTTCTTCGTACTCACTTTCTTCTTCTTCATAATCAATTCTCCTTCTTCCTGCATACATGGGGTCCGATTCGATTATCTCAATAATCCTCTTTGGAGAGTAGTTGATCGACTTAATAATATCAGTCGGTCTTCCGTCCTCGAGGCGATTCATCTTATCTAAATTCGTCAGCATACCGGTAAGATCTTTTAGTTCATTTATTGTTAAATTATTACCAGACTCTAGGTGTTGTCTGAGCCCTCTTTGTATTAGTGCCAAGGCATTGGCCTCGGTCTTTAGAAACAAATGCCCCTTTATCATCTTGTACTTTTTTACCGGTACAGAATCAGGATGATTCTTACGAATATAATAAGGGCAGTCCAAGCTACTTCCGGTCTCATCTTCCCCAAAGATAATCCTTCTTACTCTTGTTAACGAGGCCCCTGTTTCTTTTGCTATCATCGTAACAGTCATCTCTTGGGAGATATCATCGTTATCTACGACTTCGGCATAATATAGATTTTCAATCTCTGTATCTAGGTTCACTCGTCATCTTCCTTCTCGAGAACAGGTCTCCTTATGGCACGACCTACTTCTCTCTCTACATAGTTTCGTTTACTAGGGTGACCTCCGCCACCGCCTTTTCCGTACTTGCCACCACGCTTACCGTTCAATACTTTCGGAATAAATTTATCTAAAATCTTTTCAAGCTTGTCTACTCTGGCCGGCCTAAGTCCTTCACGGGACAGCTTGTCTGAATATCTTTTCGAAGAAGTTTCCTTCGCTCTCTTCATTAACCTTTTCGAGCTTTTTGTAACAGTCCCTTTGGACTGCCTCCCATACCTGTACTTCAAATTAGTGTTCCCTAATCCGGTGTCCCCGTACCTCGGGTTATTTTTTATAGTTGTTCCACCCTTCCAGCCTTCGCTTCCCTTGCCATAATCATTGGCCCTATATCTTTGGGTTCTAACCGCTCTCGCTTCATTGCTTTTTTTTCCTGCTTTTCCTAGCATCTTGGCGGCCCTTTTTCCTGTTCGCTTTGGCACCCTCTTGCTTACATAATTAACAGTGTCCTTCGTTATTCTACCACCACGACCCTTTCCGATCATAATAAGTAGATCCCCGAGCCCTCCAATAGAATCAGGATTATTCCTCTTCTTCATCTTTGCAGCTTCCGTTTAAGCTTGCTCATTCTAGGTTTAGCATCAATGCCCCTTATCGGGGTCTGCACCTGCTCACCCAACTGAGGGGTATCCTGTCCTAGCGTATCTTGCATAAATGTATTTGCTTCGGCCCGATCACCGGCCACACTAGAAGGCGTCCATTCGATATTTCCACCCGAAACTCCTGGTTTATAATCAGCAGACTGAATCTGTATACTTCCATCAGGTAACTCTGTTTCTTTTGGTGCGTTTAATTTTTTCTTTAATCTCATCTTAGCAATTGGAGCAGCTATCCCCGGCCCCACGCCTTCAGAACCAGGACGGTTACTAGCTTCACCCCCCACCAGGTCTTTCGACTGATTTACTTTATTTGACTCAATAACTCTCTTCTCGGTATCACTCAATTCGGAAAATGAATTAAATGCATTAGATAAAAAATCTTTATACGTCTTATGGTGCTTCCCACTTCTGAGAAAACCATCCTGAACAGCATTATTTAACTTCAAGGGATCGGTCTTACTAAACCTATCAAGCAATTCATCATTAACAGGCAGACCTGCTTTATTTGCCAGTGCCTTAAGAGATTCATGATCCTTCATAATACTTGAAAAATCATTTATATCTCCACCATACTTACCAACCAACTCTCTCGCATTACGGACACCAAGAACATCGTACATCATCTTCGGGTCTTTCCCGTAAAACGCCCCGATATCTCCGGCCAGTTCAATTACGTAATCATCCCTAAACTTAGACGGATCCTCTTTACCAAATTTCTCCGCCGCCTTATCAAACTGCTCCTGGGTTATCTTGCCCTCATCGAGCTTCTCCTTATATCCGACCATCCCGATCTCACCGTAATTTCCAGGAAAATTAGTATTATCCAGGCCAGCGGTCGATCTCGGAACATCCTTAAGAGAGGCCAGACCCCTCTTTAAATTATTTACTTCATTCATCTAATACCCCGAACTCATTTTAGAACCGTAGAACTGAGGATTTTTATTAGTCAGCTTCTTCGGGGCCCTACTACCACGGACATCAGACGCCACTAACCTAGACGTTCTTTTCTTCGTACTGGCCTTACGGACCTTCTTGGTCTTTTTCTTTTTCTTTTTCTTTTTCTTTTCACTACTACTTAACGAACCACCTAGAACAGACAGCGTGGACTGCGCTTTAGTGGGTCGAACTACATGGGCATCGCCCGTACTATTCCAGGTGAACGCCATCACATACCTCTCTTTAATTTTAATAACATTTTCAGTTTCCTCAATATACCGCCCTTATCTTCCGGCTGCTTCCCGTCACCACCAATCTGTTGGTAATTACCATCAGACTTAGGGGCGGTATCAGGCTTCGAATGAGGGTCTTTTCCAGTTGGTTTTCTACCGGGACTTTCCACGATACCTCTCCTTAACACTTTTAACAGGGGCCCTTCTCACTTTATTCCTATTCTTGTTTTTAATTAGAGCGGCCGTAATCGCCTTCGCTAACTTTCCCATTTAATCTCCCGCCTGAATAGACTGACCAGGGTTCTTGTGAAACTCGTCCATCTTGGTCTGGGCGCGGCGCTTTCTCCGGATCTCGGTCAGCCTCGACGCCCGCTCATGAACAGTTTCCTTCTTCTTCTTCTTTTTCATAATCTTATTAATAGTATCCATTTCAAAATTCTAATCGATTATCATGATACGGGCAATTTTTTAAAACAGGGGCAACCATCCTGTATTCGTGGCAATAGGATCTCGGGACCCCATCTACATCTATATAGCGGCGGTCGATGCAATACTTGAAATCATAAGTGCCACAAGACAACAAGAGAATAAACGGAGAAAAACGGAGAATGTTCATAGCATATACTGTACCAGATTGTGGTTGGATTCGTATGGGACGCAGGGTACCTGAGTGGATTGTTTTTATTCATATATTTGAAAAAAATTGGGGGAGGGGTCTATAACCCCTTTTTGTTTCTCATTTCCCGTGTACCCCCCCCCTCCCCCGGGGTGCAGCATCTCTCTAGCGCAACGAAGCACACCATGCCGCAGATCAGCAAGCAATATGTCATGATACATCACATCAAGTGTTGGCATGATTCATGCATATAACAACGACGCAACAACACGTGGCATCACTTGCATACACAAGTAATTCCATGACTCATAGCTCAGGCCCTCAATCCACATTGACCCATCGAGTCGCGACAATCGCCAGATTTCAAAATATGAAACTTTCGCATACACTGTAATGACTTTCACGCTAGAGTGGTAAGTAAGATTCTGTTATGCTCTGCAATCTTTCATCTGAGGCCATAAAAAAGAATCGCAGTGAAAAACCCCGCTATACATTTTCCTCTCTTTATACGTATATTATTTTTTTTTGTTATAATATAATAATATTAGATACTTACACCACATAAGAATATATTTTTCCAACCCCTTATCGGGGAATTTCACTGCGTTTCTTTCTTGACTAATGAAACCACTTACATTATATTCCTCTTAACACTGATTAACACAAACTTTTAAAGGGGTTTTTACATGTTAGAAAGATTGCAATCGATGGCAACAACACAGAAGGTCACAGCTAGGTTATTGGGTATTAAGAGCGGTTCTAAGCTTCTTGATTCTCCCCTTGCTGATTACCTGAATAATTTAATTGGAAGTGATAAGGATTTATTTACGGCACTTCATAAGTCGGCGGGCATCAGCTCGTCAACCATGAAACAGATATTGGCGGCAACTATATTTTGCCCGCCGAAAAAGAGATTGGAAGGATTTGCGTCAATTATTAATAAAAGGGGATTATAATGCAAAATTTACAGAAAATATTAGGTACGGGAATGAAGACTGAAAAGGGTGAAAGGGCCGGCTATTTAACCGCTGTTAGCTATTTATTACCGAATAAGGATATTTGTAAGGGTAGTTCAAAAGAATGTCTTAAATCTTGTTTGAAGGATTCGGGGCGGTTAGTTATGCCGAATGTTAGAACGGCCATGAAAAGAAAGAGTGATTTATACCAAAATGATATTGATCTTTTTAAGGCAAGTTTAATAAATGATATTGGAAAGCATGAAAAGAAGGCAATTAGAAAGGGATTGATTCCGGTAGTTAGAATTAATGGGACAAGTGACATCGATGTGCAAAGTTTGGGAGTAATTGAGCAATTCCCTAATGTGCAATTTTATGATTATACCAAATTATTTGACCGATATAGTCACGAATCTAATTACCATTTAACCTATTCTTTTGATGGTCATAATTTAGGGGAATGCGTGAAGAAACTTATGCAAGGTTTAAATGTTGCCATGGTTTTTAATTGTGATGAGTTACCTAAATCATATAAAGGTTTTCCGGTTATTGATGGGGATAAAGATGATTTAAGGTTTCTCGATGGTTTTGGCGCAATTGTGGGCCTAAAAGTTAAGGGTAAAGCGAAAAAATATGAAAATGCATTTATTATCAATTTAAAAGGGGGGAAATAATGAAGAAATTTACGTGGGGAAAATTCAAGTTCATTTTAATATGTAATGGCGATTCGAGTCTTCTTTATCAGGAAGGCGCGGGTTTGGCCGATCATGTTGGAACTGAAAAAGAGTGCCTAGAATATGTTTTTAATAATTATTCAAGTAAGGGGGACAAATGAAGCTTTATTCATGTAATGGCTTATTATTTACGATTATCGATGAAAATTACGATTATGTTTATTTAAAAGAAGTTGAGTCTGGAAAAAAGGTTCGTGTGACACTTCAGGCATTTGAAGCTTATTACAAACGAGTGGGGGGGGGGAATGATGTACAAAAAGGGAACTAGATTAATTTGCAAGGGTATTGAGTTAATTTACGTGGGATTAGATGAGGAGACTAATGGGCATATGCTTAAAAAGCTTAATGGTAAAGAAGTTGGGCCCATTAGTAAGGGATATTTAAAGGCCCATTACAAGTTTAAAGATGTTTATGAATCACTAAAAAATGACGATAGGTTAGAAGAAATTAACCTATTTGGGGGGAAATAATGAATAGCAATTTATATCAATTAGATTTAAGCCTTTTGACGGCCCTAAAACGTCGTTATGTCCTTTCTAAGTCGATGGCGGATAGAATGCCTGTTAGCGAGATTGAATACATTAAGGCAAGAATCAAACAAGTTAAAAACCGTATTAATAATATGACAAAAGGGGCAAAGTAATGAGCAATGAAATATTTTTCGCACAAGAACTAATCAAGGTATTAAAAAGGCATGAAAACGAATTGACTAGATATTCCGATTCTTGTGTCTGTTTGGATTTGCCGAAAATTAGTTTAATAATATTTGAAATATCTAATTATTATAAAATATCAGGAAGGAAGGTCCAAGATGGTTCGTATAACAGTTATGAAGATCTTTTTAAGATTGTAGATGCGGATAAATGCGAACAATTAAGGGCAATTATAACGCCTGTTTTAAATAGTAGTAAGGCCGAATTAATTAATCTAATTCAAGCGGGGGGTTTGTAATGGGTTTCTCTATTTCGCAAGTAAGAATACTTTTACACCTTGTATCCGATGAATTGGACCAAGGTGTGACTGGAAAATATTCAATTGAGTTAGAGAAAATTCTAGCTATATTAAGGGGGGTTAAGTAATGGGTTTTTCAAGTTATAAATGTGCCAAGTCTAAAAAGAGTATTCCGGCCTATCCTTATGCGGGATTCCCCGCTAAGGCCTCCGAGGTGGTTCTAGTATTGCCCGAGGTTACTCATAAGAGCGTGGAGCTTAATACAGGTGGTAAGGGAGGTGTCACGCTAGGGGGTGGAGTTATCCGGGGTCATTATGACGGTTATGGCCATATTGGTAATGCTGATATCTATGAAGAATTAGGGTGGATTATGTTCTACGCAAGGAATAGGGACGATGCTTTTAAGGGTGATCGTTTCGAGAAGATCCAAGAGGCCGTAAAAATGGTTAGATATGACCATTACAAGGGGCAAAGATTCAACGAGCTTAAAACGTCGGATACCTGCCAATTTCAAGGGTATTTTTACCCTGATCGCTCTAGAAAAAGCATTGAAGATTCTTTAAAAAAGGGTTAATCTGTAACTCCCTTTAAGTTTTTATATCTAGGCCCTCATAAAGAGAAATCAATATGAGGGCCTTTTTCTTTTATTTGTATAGCATTGGATTTGGGACAATTTGAAAGCTCTTTCCTTCCTTTCTGATCTTAATGATATTGTGATCTTCTAAGATTTCCCTGACTGCTTTCCATTGATGTCGATCCCCATACAGTCTTTTATGATAGGTTCCGAAATCTCTTACTGTTATTCCCATTTCAATTTTCCCAGTTCTAAAGTGATCAGATATTTCACGAGAGATATCATAAAAAGGAGCTTTAAAAGCATGGTTAATATTTTGGTAATTGTAATCTAGAAGTTTTATGGCCTTTTCTAGGTAAGGAAGTTCGATATCGCTAAAAGCGATATTTGTAGATACGAATTGAATTAGGTAAGCAAGCTTTACTGCTAGACCGCGGAACTTGCCAACAAAAGAAGCGATAGAATCATTTTCCTCGGCAAGTACTCTTTCCTCTATTTCCTCGAGATATGCCATCATGCGGATATAGGCATTTTCAGAAAGTTTTATTTCCTCACCTGGTTCGAGATTGCTTCCTTGAAAAAATGGGCCCTTTGCTTTTTCTAGTAATTTATTATGGCAAACATCATCAACAATAGCGTGTTTTTTCTCCTCATCAAATACGATAAACGCCCTTTGAACAAAGCCATCATCGACTCTTTTGAGATCGTTTATAATCCTGGAATGCAATACAGATGGCTGTATATTAGCAATGAGTGACCCGCAAAGCTCCTCTATCATGTTGCTTTCTTGCGTCTTGGTTTGGTAAGTGAAGCTCTTATTTCCATCCCATGAGTTCATGACTAGGGTTCTCATTAGCTCATATCCCTTCTTATTGAATTGATCTAGTAGGGTTGAGGCCTCGTTAAAATACATTAAGACGCCATGAGGGTTAGAATCAAATATTTGGAATAGTTTTTCCGGGGTTACTACTTGAGCGATGAACGATTCACATTTAAGGGGTTCATCTACTATTGATTGGCTTACTGCTAGTTCTACGCTTAGGGCCTGTAATTTTTCATCGCTTGGAGTATCCTCGTCGAGTTCCCTTGATAGTTCCTTGTTTATCTTTCTAACCTTTAGTTTTGCTATGCTTTTCATTTCTATCACTTTTACGGCCAATTTCTTTTTTTCCTCGAGTCCTTCTTTATCTATTTCTTCAAGTATGGAAAGAATAAGAGAGGATATAGAGGATTTTTTTCTACCTGATTTGGCTACAAACAGAGTCCAAATATTAGCGGCTTCTGACCATGGATCATTTTTTTTTGGTTTTATTTTAACTTTGTTACCGATAACAGAAGATAGTCCTGTCAGGGCATACATAAACATTGGGCCGGGGTCAACTCCCATATTTCTAGCTGTTTTTTGAATCCATTCGTTCCATGTGTCTGGAATAATATCAACATCAAATTCTACCTTTCCCCCTCCATCTCTTATAGCTGTAGGCCTCTCCCAATCCTCGTTTTCTATGAAATAGTTGAAATTGCTCGGAGTCGGCACTTCTATCTCGTGACCGTTTTTTCCCTGGCCTATACTTTGTAGGAATTCAATATATATGGACATGGTGGTAAGTCTAAGTGATCCGGTTTTTTGATGTTTGGCATATTTTTCGGTGTCTGTCATTAGTGGATTGAACTTGTTTCTGACTCTATCTCTTTCCATGATCTCGTCGACGGCTTCGTCCATTGGTGTTTTGTTCCGGGCCAGACTACTCATGAAGGTTTGCATATCCTGGAATCGGCCACCGTCTTCATTATTTTCAGAGTGTATTAGTGTCAGAGGTTTATCAGGTTCAGCATATTTCCCGATTCTGTTACATAATCTTTCGGCAGTGGCTTCGGTCTGTTGCCAATCTAAAACAGGAAGAGCATCTTTATCTACTGTGGCCAGGTCTTCAAAGAGCCATTTGAAATACATCGGGTCACCATCTTCCGGCTGACTATGAAGAGATGGTGGAATTACTGTATATCTTTTAGAGTAGAATATTTCCACATCAGGAGTTTTCTTTCCTGGTCTAGAGAATTTCCTCATGTTGGAAGTCGGAAGATTTACCCTAGCATCGTATTGATCATACATTCTAAAAAATCTGGTCTCGCCCTTCTCTCCTCTTTTTACACAGGGAGATCGTGGGAGCCCTGCCAGGATTTCGGCATCATCACAGTCGATATCTATGGCCACAAGATTAGAGGCGGTCCCTAGGACTACTCCTATTCCTACCACCTGGCCGTTGTTTCTCCATTGGTCGATGTCTTTTGATGTTGTTAGCCGGTCTGAAAATTCCTGCCAATTAGTTATCTTGCATGCTTTTCCACTGAACCTGTTCTTTGATTTATCCCAAGTCTTCATGGTGGGTATTACAGAAATCTCATTTTCTATTAACTCTTCCATCAGTCCAAATATTGCGTTCCTTGATATCAAACTTTCCCCCCTTTGCTTTTAAGTATTTCTTCTGTTCTATCGTCTATTAGATCAGCGAACTCTATTTCGCAGAATAATCCACAATCAGGTATTATTATTTTTTGATCATGACCCTCACCAGGGATTAAATCTTTTAATGGCTTTTCCTTAATACAGGATCTTCCTATAGATTCCTCGAGTTTGCTCATCTTTTGGAACTGCTCCGGGAAATGTTCTCGGACTAAATTCCAGTAACCTTTTCCGCCTTTTACACATCCAATGCAATTGTTATTTGGGAACCCTAATTTATACATCGCCGGAAGTTCTATTCCTCTGTTCTCGATGATCCCATGGCATCGTGGTTTTGTTATTCCATTTTCTATTAAAGGGAATTCGGCCTTAGTATCCGGGTATTGCTCCACGAATCTAACGGCCCTATTGATTTCTCTCTTAGCGAATTCGAACCCAAATATTTGTCTTTCAAAGTTGGATTCTTTTTCTACTTTAAATCTTAGGTTTTTCTTAAGCTCTAGTGTACATCTTGCCCCGGCAGCTCCATTGATATATCTGGTTTTCTCGATTACATCAAAATGATCTTTGTATTTTCCAGATACTCTTTCTATCTTTTGGCCAAACCATTCCTCACATTCTTTTATAAATCTCTCGTTGTCCGGGTGAGCAGATTCGATGTGAAAGTAAATTATCCGGACGTTGTCATATTTTTTTAGTGCTATTTTCGTTGCAACTGCAGAAGTTACTCCTGCTGAGAACCATGCTATTGTTTCCATAAAACTCCCTTATTTGTTTAATTACTTGATTGCTCTCTCTGGCCTCTATGAAAAGACCGTCCTGGTCTTCCACTAAACTCTTCATCCCTCTCTGCTCTTTCGATAAAGTACCTGTCCCTGTTTTCACTTCTATGCAGATGAAAGTCAGCAACCCATTCACCGGAAGAGAAGCGAACAAGTCGGGCCATCCTTTTCTCCCAATCTTTACATGACGGTCCTGTCGGTTTCGAAATAAACCAACATGCTGTGGGTAGAAACGAATATCCGGAAAAGCTTTTTGCACTTCGTGGCATATCTCTCCTAATTTTTTTTGGTGGTTGTGGTAAGAAGATGAGTTGGAAACCTTGGTATTACCCCTTTTAATCTTCGACATTCTTCTACTCCGTATTTTTCGATCATTTGTTTAAATTCCCATCCTGGTTGGCGGATTTGTTTCTTTTTTCTAATATTAGAAAACTTGATAAATTCTCTTACAAATTCTACTTGCTGAGTACCTCTGAGATATTTTTTTTGTGGCTTATCAAACAATACTTCCTTAAGAATAATCTCATCGTCAATAACAGTATGTTGGCCCGATCTACTCTCCCTTTCTTTGACGTGACCGCATTCCGGACACTCATCGATAGCAGAGGACAGCAAGAGGAAGCCACACATACCGCAGAAGCTAAGAGGGTCTCTGTTCTCGGTGCGTGGTTTTGGTTCTAACGAAACTTCTCGAGGAAAAAAAACTGAACCATGCTCAGCATAATTTCCGGCGTGGTCAATTACCACTAGGTGTTCTTTTCCTGGATATGGCCTAAGCCCTCTTCCTATAGATTGGATATGCCATGTTAGAGATTTGGTTGGTCTACACAATTGGACACACCCTACTTCAGGGAAGTCTACCCCTACAGTGAAAAGGTCTACATTACATACTACCTTAATTATCCCAGACCGGAGATCATCAATGACTTTATCTCTAGCTTCTTGATTATCGTCACAATCTAAATGGCCTGAAGGGATTCCGGCATCGTTAAAAGCCTCAGCTATCTTCCTGGAATGGGCCTTAGTAATACCAAACAGGATGGTAGGTAATCCCTTCGGGTTCAACGCCTTCCAATTGGCCACAAAGCCACCGACTATTTGCCTTGTAGAGGAAGCATCAACTAATTCCTTAGTCACATACTCTCCTGCCACAACTCTAACCTTAGAGGTGTCGATAGTGGCCTTAGGGGGAGCAAAAACCTTCTCCTTAACCAGGTATCCCTGATCTCTTAGCTCACTTGCTGATATAGGATGTACAATTTTCTGGAAATAACTATTATCCCCAAAAGGACTAGCAGTGTAACCAATAACATTGTGGTCTCTATAAGCATGAAAAAATTCTCTATATTTAGAACCTTTCGGATTGCAGTCATGGCACTCATCAATGTGGACATCTGCTGTGGGGTCATCTCCAAAAATAAAATAGTTCCTGCTATACTCAGTATCAATACTACAGACCTGAATGAGTTCATTCGGACTCCCTTTTTCTCCGGCCATTACTATTCCATGAGGAACGCCGATGGCCGTTAATATTTTAGACGTCTGAAAGATTAGGCCTCGCCGTCTTAATGACAGCTTGGCCTTTCTTCCTTCTTCATATGCCTTCGCCATTTGATATACGAATACCATCGTCTTTCCCCCACCGGTGGCAAGAAAGAACAAGATCCTCTTTATACCATCAGTGGACAGCTCGTTTAATCTTTTTGCCCCTTTTTCTTGGTACGGCCTTAGCTTTATTTGATCGGTAGGCGTTGTAGTCTTCAACAATGTGTCTCGGCTTAATTTTCCCATTTGTTATTTCCTCTATTTTTACGGCCACTTGTAGATTAGGTAGATAAGAACAGCTTAAAATGTTGTAAACTGTCCTTAGCGTCACACCTAACATAGTGGAAAACTGATCTCGGGTTAGCTTCTTTTTCTCTAAGTACTGATTAATCTTCATAGTAGACTCCTTGCATGAAATAATCTTCATGAATAAGGTGTATCATGGTTTATTTTTGTTGACAATTATTTTTTGCAGTAATAGCTTAGAGGAAAGAAACAACATGAAGGAGAATTAGTCATGACAAACGCTGAAAAGTATTCCACCTATTTAAAAGTTAAAGCTAAGAGGGACGGCCTCAGCCGAACTCTCCTGTCTATGGAGCAGGAAATGCTCGTCTGGCATGAAGATTTGCTAAATAAAAAAGAGGAAGGGGTTACTCATCTATTTGAGCAGGGATATAAAGTCTCTATCACTAAGCGAAATAACGTAACAATTAACCAGGCAGACGCCGCCTCTTTTGGTGGCCTTGGCTGTGTTAAAAAATACCAATTTAATAAGGCCGAATATAACAGCTTAGATGATGGGGCAAAAAAAATTGCAAATGAATATATAACTATAAAAGAAGGGAAGCCGTCTTTTAAAATCGTAGAGGAGGAAACCAATGCAGCTTACTAATACGAATGATCTTGCCATCAACGGCGTCAAGGCAATGATCATCGGCGAGTCTGGGTCTGGCAAAACGACGCTTGCCAAGACCTTAGACCATGAGCGGACATTAGTCCTTGACCTGGAGTCGGGAATGTTACCGCTTAAGGGGACTAACATTTCCGCCGTTAGAATCAAATGTAAGGCCGATCTTGATGAAGTCTTGAAGAACCTTACCAATGGATGGGGGAACAAGTTTGATAACATCTTCCTGGACTCTTATACAGAGTTAGGGGAAATGATGATCAAAGAAATTAAAAAAGATCCAAAGTTTAAAGATCCCAAGATGGGTATTAAAATGTGGGGTGTCTATAATGAGACTATGCAGATGTATACTAAATATCTTCGTGATCTTTCTAATTTTAATGTTTTCCTTACTTGTCTGCCATCCACAAAGACCGATGGGATTGTTCAAATCGAAACTATCGCCATTCCAGGGCAGGCCATAAAAGACTCTGTTAGGGCGTGGTTCGATTTAGTGTTAGTTCTCAAGGCAGGAAAGGATGATGACAAAAAATCTTATCGGCATTTGATTACATCAGCAGAAGAACATCCTCTAGCAAAAGATCGGAGCGGGTCTTTGAAACCATTTGAAAAACCACATCTACAAGACATTATAACAAAAGTTAATAACTAGGAGAGATTATGAGTACGCTAATGAATATGGATTTAACAGGAGTAATGGACGAGGCAAAGGAGTCCATCAATAAAGGAAATGCCTACGGCGACAGGCCAATGACGGACGCCATTCCAGATGGAAAATACCCGGTGGAAGTGGTTAATGTCGAGTTAGGAAAAAGCTTTAAAGGGTATAATACTCTATATGTTAGCTTTAAGGTAATCGCAGGTGGATGTGAAGGCTTAGTGACAGAGTCACAGTTTACCGTTGATCCGTCCCACCCTAGTCAAAAGCACGTTCAAATCAATGCAAAACAAATTTGCCAATTGATGATAAACGGCGGGCATAAGAATCCGGGACAACTGAGAGATGCTAAAGAACTACTAGGTTTGCGTCTGGAAGTTGTGGTTGCCAACGATTCTTATGTTGACGGAAGTGGGACTGAGCGGGAGAGTTGTAAGCCCAAATTCTACAACCGACTGCGAGACCTTGGAGTGTATGGAAGTGTTGTTCCTGTAAAGGTTGATTCCGGCCCTATCGAAGGGACTCCGGCGGCGAACCCATGGTCTGTTGAATTTTAACACTTAACAGTTGTGTTTTTAGGGGGCCTAAACAGACATTGGGCCCCCTTTTTTTTAAAGGAATCTAAAATGAGTGAAATAGTAGCAGGTGACTGGGGTAAATTATCTAAGGCGCAACAACGGAAATGCAAAAACATGATATCCAATAAATCAACCTTGATGAGTGTAGACATCATAGAGGTTATTCAAAAAAACTCCATTGGGTTTAACATAAACTTTGCAAAACTGAAAATGACTATCGCAGAAGGTGGTAGATTATACACTTCCACTATCAGTGGTCATCTTAGTGGGAGTGAATAACGGTGAGCAAAGAGGATTTATATGCGTTGAAAGGTATTCTGGAGTCTATCGAGTCTTGTAATGATTAAAGGAGGCTTGAGTGATGAAACACCATAATAGAAAATGGTCTATGCTTACCGCCTGTTATTTGTGGCTTGCTGCCGCAGGACATGGGTATGAGGATGCAATAGATAGTGAGCATGTTACAACTAACTGGAGCGAGGTTACCTGTAAAAGATGCATTTCCGCAGGAAAAGACTACGAACCAGACTCGAAAAAACTTTCAATTAAGACGAGGGTGGAATGGATTTCAGTTACAGATAGGATGCCAGGAAATGATGATTTTGTATTGGTGAGCTATCTTCAAGGGTTGATGGACTTTGCCTTCTGGGACGAGGAGTCTAAAGGGCAGTGGTGTGGCA
>Ga0164313_10000244_pt1 | contig 40829 bp, 33 predicted proteins | sample GuaBasSedimGuay4_FD_113735 | JGI IMG/M metagenome (GOLD analysis project Ga0164313, IMG submission 113735) | Subseafloor sediment microbial communities from Guaymas Basin, Gulf of California, Mexico - Guay4, Core 4569-4, 0-3 cm | ecosystem: Environmental > Aquatic > Marine > Hydrothermal vents...
CGGCAGGCGGAGCTGGGTGCCCGCCGTGCTGCGGTACACGGCGGCCCAGAATGCGGTGCTGCTCGAGGCATGCAACATGGCCAACCCGGAGGATCGTGCCGAGCTCCTGCGGGCGGAGTGGCGCGAGCAATTCGCCCGTGCGGTAGTAGAGGGGATGGCGTCGGCGTTCGCGGAGTAGGGCACAGGGTGCAGGGCACAGGGTGCACTTGACAACCTGCCCAGAGCGATTAACGTTTTTGGTGAACCCTGAACCCTGAACCCTGAACCCTGAACCCTGAACCCTGAACCCTGAACCCTGAACCCTGAACCCTGAACCCTGAACCCTGTGTGCCCTGGGCCACTTGACGAGAGGCGGGGTCAGGACCCACATTGAAGGGAGACACTTCTGGAATTCTGGGAGAAGGGAGCCGCCATGAGAGCGTATCTGGTCTTGGCCGAAAACGGGCCGCTGCTCGTGATGACTTCCCGATCGTGCATCACCGAAGAGGCGCTCCTCGAATCGCTCCGCCACAAGGGGATTGACAAGTTCATCGCCTACGAGGTTCCGGTGGAGCAGATGCACGAGTTCTATGGGGTTCCATTCGAGGTGATCGCGGCCGATCTCGAGCACGGCAAGGATCTCCGGGTCCTCGACTTCGACGGATCGCACATCTTCGACTGCCTTTCGTTCGACCAGCTCGGACAGGAGATCCACTACGAGCACTGACGTTGTCGACCGAGTTGGGGAGGGTGGCATGCGTGCGTACATCCTGTTTTCGGGGATTTGTCCAATCCTCATTCTCACGACCTACCCGGATCCAACCGACGAGCGGTTGCTCGAAAAGCTCCTGCACAGGGGCATCGTCAAATTCATCGCCTATGAGGTCCCGATCGAACGGGTGCGATCGATCTATGGGGTTCCATTCGAAGTCATCGCCGCCGACCTCGAGCGGACGGAGGATCTCAGGGTGCTCGACTTCAACGGCCACCACATCTTCAACCGATTCTCCTTTTCGGAACTGGGAGATCCGATAATGTGCGGAGAGGGCGCGTAAGGCGAAGTCGGAATTCTGAGATCGGTAGGGAGGGGATAAACCCCTCCCCTACGTGTTTTTTCGTAGGGGCGGGGTTCATCCCCGCCCTCTCTGGTTTCTGGCATTCAGACCTTGAGCAGGCTCCAAAAATCGAGATTTTGGGCGGTGAAGAGTTCCGGCAGGCGGTGGATGGGGAGGCCGATCACCGTGTACGGTGAGCCCTCTACGCTTTTCACCAGGAGGCCCCCGAGCCCCTGGACCGCATAGGCGCCGGCCTTGTCGATCGGTTCGCCGGTGCTCACATACCAGGAGATCACCTTCTCGGTGAAATCGACACATCGCACGCGTGCGGTGTCGATGATGCCGCGGCACCTCCCATCGTTGACCAGCGCGACGGCGGTGTGGACCAGGTGCTCGCGACCGGAGAGGGTTCGGAGCATCTCTTCGGCAACGTCCGGTGTCCCGGGCTTTCCGAGAATGGTGCGATCGATCTCGACTACTGTGTCGGCGCCGAGGACCGGTCCGCCCGGGTGCCGGTGTGCGACCTCGATCGCCTTGTCGCGGGCGGCACGCTGTACAAACGAAATCGGCTCTTCGCCCGGTAGCGGCTCCTCGTCCGCTTCGGGTGGAACCACCTGGAACGGGAGGCCGATCAGCTCGAGGAGCTGCCGTCGACGGGGCGAGGAGCTGGCGAGGATGAGGCGCTGGTCGAGATCGTTCGTGGTGACCGTCGTCGTATGAGCCTGCATCATCGGTGCAGTATAGACGGCCTTGCGGCCGAATTAGGAATTAGGAATTAGGAATTAGGAATGCCGCCCAACCTCTCACCGACGGGAGGCGCGTGCGGAAACGGGGCGCGTGCGGCGGAGTGCCTGGCATCCCGATATGACGTTGTCCTCAACGTCATGTCGGCGTGCCTGGCCACCTCTCAGGAAGTGCGTCCGGAAACGGCCGTGCGCCGGTGGGTTACGGGAGGAACTTCGCGAGGTCCTGCGGCGTCGGGCATTCGATCCGGAGTTCCTTGCCCGTGGCCGGATGGGGGAGGGTGAGGGAGGCGGCGTGGAGCAGGGGACGATTCGCCTCATCGGCTCGCTTCGAGCCGTACAACCGATCCCCGAGGACCGGGTGGCCGACGGCGGAGAGGTGGACTCGAACCTGGTGGGTTCGTCCGGTGATCAGAAGACATCGGACGACACAGAGACCGCCGTGGAGTCGCGCCACAACCTGCACCTTGGTTCGCGCCGTCCTGCCGCTCTCGTGGCAGCGGAAGCGCCACCGGTGGCCGCGGTCGCGGGCGATGGGCCGATCGATCTCGAAGCCGTCCGTGGTCGGATGGCCTTCCACGACGGCGAGGTAGGCCCGCTCGACCTGGCCCTCGGCCCAGGCCCGGGTCAGGGGAGCCAAGGCGCTCGAGTTGCGGGCGAAGAGCACTGCGCCGCTGGTGATACGGTCGAGACGGTGGAGCATCCGCAGGAAGGGCCGTTGCCCGGTGCTGAGGGCGAGTGCGAGCAGCACCTGGTGATCGAAGGATGGATCGTCGGGCGATCGGTCCTCGGCCGGCTGGGAGAGCACACCCGCCGGTTTTGCCGCGACCAAAAGAAACCGATCGTGAAAGAGAAGGTCCGGAGTCGTAATCTCGGGCAGTGGAGGCACCCCGAGCTCCTCGGCGGGGCGAAGAACATCGACCACGTCACCGAGCGTGAGCGCCCGGGACTGAACCCGCAGAGGGTCACCGTTTCGCCGCACGAACCCGTCCGCCACCAGCCGTCGTGCGGCGCGACGGCTGAGCTGGGTGGTTTCGGCTAGAAACACGTCGAGACGCTCACCCTGCCGATCTGGGCCAACCAAGAGCCGGGTGAAGTCGGTCACATTTCGGGCTTGGCCACCCGGGTGGCCGGCAGGGCTCGGGTGCGCGCCCATGAGCGGATGGCCTTCAGCTGCTCCTCCATGGTTCGAGACAGGGGGATGATCTTGCTGAACGAGGACAGGAGGTCGTTCTGCGATACCTCTTCACCGCGCGCGTGGCCTGTGATTTTCGCCGAGACCACCGCCTGCTCGATCTCGGCGCCATTCCAGGTCCGGGTCGCCGAGGCGAGGAGGATCAGGTCGTACGTTGATGGGTCCATCCCGTTGCGCTGGAGGTGGATGGACATGATCTCCTTGCGCTCCTCGTCATTGGGAAGGTCGACGAAGAAGACCTGGTCGAACCTGCCCTTGCGCAAGATCTCCGCGGGCAGCAGATGGATGCGGTTGGCGGTTGCGGCGACGAAAACGTCCGCCCGGTGTTCCTGCATCCAGGTGAGGAAGGTCGAAAAGATGCGGGTATTGGATCCGGTCTCTCCCTCGTGGTACCCGGCGATTCCCATCTCGATCTCGTCGATCCAGAGAACCGCCGGCGACACCGACTCCACGGCCTCGAGAGCGCGGTGAAATATCCACTCCGCGGAACCCTGGACACCGGCGAAGACCAGGTTCATGTCGAGGCGAAACAGCGGCAATCGCCACTCGTGGGCGATCACCTTGACGGCGAGGCTCTTTCCGCAGCCCGAGATGCCCATCATCAGCACGCCTCGCGGCCGGGGAAGTCCCTGGGCGCGGGCTTCCGGCAGGAAGAGGCTCGATCGCTCCTCGACCCAGTCCTTGAGCTGGTCTAGACCGCCGAGCTGATTCAACGCCGGGTCAGGAGGGACGAACTCTAAAATCCCCTCCTTGCGAGTGATCTGTTCCTTCTCTTGGAGTACCTCGCTGAAGAACTCCTCGTCGAGGTCGGAGTGCTTCTCGAGCAGCCGCCGCAGGAGGTGCTCGGCCTCGGTGAGGGACATGCCCCTGAGTGATGAAACCAGCCGTCCGACGAACTGCGGGTCGATGTCGCGCCCGCCTAGCAGCGGGCCGACCAGGGCGGCAAGCTCGCTGTCATCCGGAAAGAGCGAGACCACCACATAGGTCAGAGGTTTGAGTGAGTCCGGGAGGTCGACGTTTTGCTGCAGCAGGAAGATGAAACGTCCGCTGTTTCGGATCTTGACGGCGATGTCCCGAAGCCGCCGGCAGATTCTGCGGTCATCGAGCATGTCGCCGATGTCTTTGAGCAGGTACAGACCCTTCGGAGCATCCCGGCCGATCCACGCCAGGGCCTCCATGGGGTCGCAGTGGTTTTCCGACCCCTGATCGATGAATCCGTCGACGCAGTTCCAGACGAACACCGGCAGCTCTTCCGGTTTGGCGGCAGCGGCAAAGCGATCGAGGAGCTGCTTCTGGCGTTCCTCCTCCGGACTCACCAGGAGGGTGATCGGATAGGCGGAGGCCAACGCCGTGCGGATCTGCTCGACGGTGCTGTGCATGACAGCCTTATTGTAGCTTGTTCCCAACCAATAGCTCTGGTGGGGACTGCGTAGTTCTCGATGCAGAAACGAGCGATTTTTTGTGCAAGTTCTAGGAAGACGAGGATTTCCGCGGAGGCGTACTCGAGTACGCCGCACAAGGGAATCCGCGGTCTGACGACGAAATTGCCAAAAAGCGCCGTTTCTGGACGAGAACTAGCTTGTATTCCGCCGAAGACGGCGGGCAGGCCAGGTCGCTTCACTGCTGGCCGCGACCGAAATCGCGAACCGCCCGTCCTGCGCGGCGTACGGCGCTCGTCGTGCGCGGCTGCCACGATTGGCGGGAGTGCCAAAGGACTACCACCATGGTGGCGGTGACGAGGGCGGCCGCCATCCAGGCTCCGGCCACTCGTGTGGACTCAACGGAGGTCGCGAGTCGCTCCATGTCGCCGGCGAACCACCAGCCCAGGCCGGACCAGACGCCGAGGTGGACAATAAGAGCGGCGAGATCGACGGCGGCAAATCGAGGCCACGGAATGCGCACCACACCGCAGGCCGCGAGCCAGGCGCCGCGGCCGAGCGGGAGGACCCGCGCAGGCACGAGCCCGAGCAGGGCACCGGGCGAGTCGGCGAGCCGCGCCGTGATCGTGCGGAAGCGGGCCTCGATGCGCGGAAAACGACCGAGCCGGGGGCGCAACCAACGCCCTCCGAGATAGACCACTTGGTCGGTCACGAAGTGGCTCACCACAACTGCGCCGAGAATCAGTGCCGCCGTTTGGGACGAGTGGCTGCGGGCCGCGAGAGCGCCCATGGCGACCATGAAAAGCTCCTCCGGAATCCAGTGACCGACGACACGGATGACCGGCGGCAGTGCGAGAGCGAGGATGACTGCGTGGGGTTCGAGCCAGGCGATGAGGTCGGCGATCTGTTCCAGCACGGGCTCGATTATAGCTGAATCCAACAAGCGCCGGTGTGAAAAGGGGACTAGGGGTTAGGAAGTTAGGAAGTTAGGAAGTTAGGAGGTGAAGCATTGGAACGTTAAACGTTTGAACGTTTGGGGCGTGGGGCCGCCATTTCTGTCATCCTGAGCGAGCGAGTTCGACTCGGTTGCTCCGCTCCCTCGCTTCCATTGACATAGGTGGGACTGTCAGTCTGAGGGGGACCAAACCCGCCAGCTCGCTATCGGTATCGCTACCGAATGGCCGGATTGGCACGGGGCACATCGATAGCGATTGCGATTCCGATAGCGATAGCGATCACGTGCCGGCCACCCGTTGGAAATTATTGTGTTGTCGGCCCGCACGGGCCCTGGATTGCTCGGGGTAGGGGTGGAGCTTCAGAACGTTAGACGTCTGGATATCTGATACGCGGCGCGGCGTCGAGGAGCATCCTGGTGTAAGGGTGTTGCGGGCGTTCGAGCACCTCGGCGGTTTGTCCGGTCTCCACGAACGATCCGTGGTGCATGACGGCGACCCGCTCGCACACCTCTCGCACGACCTCGATATCGTGCGAAATCAAGATCAACGACAGTTGATGGTGGCTGCGCAGATTGTTGATCAGATCGAGGATCTGCGCCTGAACCGAGACGTCGAGCGATGAAACCGGCTCGTCGAGGATCAGCAGCCGCGGTTTGGGCGCAAGTGCGCGGGCGATGGCGATGCGCTGTCGTTCGCCGCCCGAGAAGGCGTTGGGTCGCCGTTGTCCGGCGCCGGCCGGCAGTCCCACCTGCGCCAGCAGGTCAGCCACGCGCAACCGACGCTGTGAGCGGTCGCCGATGCGGTGCGCCGCCAACGGCTCGGCGATGATCGTCTCGACCCTGAGGCACGGGTCGAGAGAGGTGCTCGGATCCTGGAAGACGGCTTGAAATCCTCGGCGCAGGGGGCGGAGCCGTGCTTCCGATAGATGGCTGATGGGATGGTCCTCGAAGATCACCGACCCGCGATCCGGGCGCTCGAGGGCGAGGAGCAGCCGGGCCAGGGTGGATTTTCCGGAGCCCGACTCGCCGACAATGCCGACGGCCTCGCCGGGCGCCAGCGAAAGATCGACGCCGTTCACCGCTCTCAACCGCTCCCCTTGTCTTCGCCCGGGGTAGCTCCTGACGAGATCCCTGGCGACGAGAATAGGATCAGCCACGGATTTCTCCACCCACCGGCTCCGCCAGCCTGCAGCGGACTCGGCGGCCTGGTGCGACCTGTTGTAGCGGGGGTTCTTCTTCGCTGCACCCGGGCTCGGCGATCGGACAGCGGTGGCTGAAACGGCAACCGCGGACCGCCGGTTGCTCGAATGACGACATGGGATTTCGAAGCGAGGGGCTGAGATGCTTCCGGCGACCAGGCACCGAGCCGAGCAACATCTCGGTGTAGGGGTGGAGGGGCGAAGAAAACACGGCTTCGGTCGGTCCTTCCTCAATTACCCGCCCGGCGTACATCACAATCACCCGCTCGACAGCGCTCTCGACAACCAGCAGGTCGTGACTGATCAACAGGAGCGCCAATCCCTGCTCGCGGGTGAGCCGTTCGAGCAGCTCGATCACCTTCGCCTGGGTGACGACGTCGAGGGCCGAAGTGGGTTCATCGGCGATGAGTAGCTGCGGCCGGCCGGCCAGGGCGAGAGCCAGCATCACCCGTTGTGCCTCCCCCCCAGAAAGCTCGTGCGGGTAGGCCCGGATGATGGTATCGGGTGAGTCCACCGCCACCTCGGCGAGCAGCGCGATGGCTCGGTCCAGCGCTTCGCGGCGCGTGACTCGATGGTGGCTGGAGACGGTTTCGGCGATCTGAAATCCAACCGTGTACACGGGGTTGATCGCCTCTGCCGCTTCCTGGAGAGCCAACCCGACCATGCCGCCGCGCAACCGGCAGAGCTCGTCCTGTGACGCCGACTGGACGTCGATTCCACCGGCTTTCGAAGATCCGCCCAGGACCCTCCCGGGATCCGGCACCAGCCCGAGAGATGCGAGCGCGGTCAGGCTCTTGCCGCTGCCCGATTCGCCCACCAGCCCCAACCTTTCACCGGCGGAGACCGTCAGCGAGACCGCTTCGACGGGGTGCGACCAGCCCCCAGCTGAGGACGGAAATCCGACCGTCAGGTCGTCCAACTCCAGGACGTAGTCAGGGCGCATAACGAAGGAGATCCACAGCGGTCACCGCCGGGTCCAACGCGGCGAAGAGGGTGGTTCGTTCGGGCGGGCGCCCCCAGCAGTGGAGGATCGTGTCGGCGGTGTCGAGGATCCCGTTGCCGTCGTCTCCGAGGAGAACGAACCAGTGGCTGCCGTGAACCAGGAGGTCGCCCGAGCTGACGTCGTTCTTCCATGCCAGAGGCCGGCCCCGACGGAGGATGCGATTGTCTGCTACGGACAGCCTCCCGAGAGGAGAGAGCCGGGCCGGGTCGAGGTCTGGCGAGCCGCTCACCGCGACCGCAGCAAGGGTCCAGGACGAAACCACGACCCGCTCGCTGACGAGCTCGGTGAATTGTCGGCCGAAAGCGGCGACCGTGACGTCATTCCATGAACCGTGTGAATCCTTCTCCGGTTCAAAGCCCGGAAGGCCAAAAAGTTCACCGGTGGTATGGTGCACCGATTCGGCAAGCTTGGCGGCCCGGAAAAGGGCCGGAAATTCCGGTTCGAAGAAGTGGCTGACATCGAGGGTGGTCACCGCCTGGAGAGGGCGCACCTTCTCGGCCTTTTCTGCCACCTCGACCCTTGCATACAGCCGGACAGTGCCCGCGCCCTCCGGGGCGACGACCGGCTGCCCGATATGGTCGTCGTTGTGGGTGTCCGGCATCCGTGCTGCGTGCAGACCCCGCCCCATCTCTGGCGCGAGATAGCTACGGTAAAGGAGGCGCTTTCCCGCGTTCTCGGCGGTGAGCTTTCCGCCGAGGTTGGTGCTCTCGATCGAGAACCAGAATACGCGGATGACGCGATCGTCATCCGGCCAGGAAGCCGTTTCGACGTGGGCGACCTCCACGCCATTGATCTCGAGCTCGCTGACCGGGGCCAACCAATGGTCGTCCCGACCTTGTCGCGTGACACGGATGGCGAGGGCCGCCTCGACCGTTTCCCCGGGGGCCGGATGGCGCGGGCCCTCGCGGAACACCGGGTCGCTCGCGATTGCGGTCACAACCCGCGCCTCGGCTAACACAGGTCTCCGCCTCTCCTGTTGGTGCCCAATAAAAAAGGGCAGGGCGATCACCGCGGCAATGATGGCAAAGATCGCAAACGGCAGCTTCCAGTCAGAGGTCATGGATGAATTGTAGCGCGCACCGATGGTTGAGTCCGCGTTTCTCACCGCCTCGCTACTGCGGCCCGCGATATGCCGCAATCTGCGGCGTTTTCTCGCCTCGGGGTACTCAACGTACTGCCAAGTATGTCTCCGCGCCCCTCATGCTCAAAAACGCCACATCTCACAACATTTCGCGGGCCTCGCAAAGCGACGCGGTGAGAAATGCGAGCTAGTTCTCGTCCAGAAACGGCGCTTTTTGGCAATTTCATCGTCAGACGGCGGATTCCCTTGTGCGGCGTACTCGAGTACGCCTCCGCGGAAATCCTTGTCTTCCTGGAACTTGAACAAAAATCGCTCGTTTCTGGATCGAGAACTGCGCAGTTCCCACCAGAGTTTCTGGATGGGAACGAGCTATCATCCGGTGGTGAACACGAAGCAGTTGGAAATAGGGGTTTTCGCATGATGGACCCAATGGCGGGAGTCGTCGTGGTTCATTTTGGAAATCCCGAATCGACCCTGCGCTGCTTAGCCTCGGTTTCCGAGGATCCGTCGGAGGTGGAGCGACGCATAGCCGTGGTGGACAACTCGGGCAATTTCGACGCTCGGCGATGCGATCCCGGCGTCACGGTGGTCAGCTGCCCCGACAACCCGGGCTACGGAGCGGGCGCCAACGCGGGTCTTGTCGAGATCGACCAGGAACGAGAGTGCACCCTGTACCTTGTCCTCAACAACGACACGGTTATCTGCCCGGGCTTTCTGACCGCCGCGGCGCATGCGCTCGAGGTAGGGGTGGGAGCCGCGGGCGGACCGGTCCGCGACGCGACCGAACCGTCCCGCCTCTGGTACGCGGGCGGGGGCATTAACTTCGCCACCGGAACGGTGTGGCAGCGGCAGTCCGAGGCAGCTTCAAAGAGACGTCGTGATGTCGGCTTCATCCCCGCGACGGCGATGGCGGTTTTGCCGGCGGCCTGGCGGGCGGTGGGAGGGTTCGACCCCCGGTTCTTCCTTTACAACGAGGACGTGGACCTCTGTCTGCGTCTGCGGCGGACTGGATGGCGGTTGTTGTTCGAGCCTGGAATGATATGTGAGCATCGGCTCGGCGGCGCCACCGGTTCCAACGAACGGTCACCGCTGTATCTCGAGAATCTCACCCGGACCCGGCTCCTGCCGTTCAGATCGTGGCCTTACCGGCTCTACCTGGCGGGGCTCCACACCGCGTACAATTCTGCGCGCGTTCTCGGGCTCGGGCTGCAGTACGGATTCCGGTGCGGGCCGTACGTGTCGGCGGTGGCGCGAGGCCAATTTCATGCTCTGGAGACGGTTTTCGACTAGGGAGTTTCTTGAGCGGGTTATGGCGATTGGGCATGCGATCGAGCGCCGAAGGCGCGACAGATTCATAGCCTGGGGCGTCAGCCCCAGGTGGCGAGTACCACAAGACCATGGAGCCCTGAAAGGGCGACAGATTGTGGCTGCGGCGTCAGCCGCGGCCACCATCTTCCGGTTGTCTGTCGCCGCTTCGCGGCTGGTCCGAGCCATTACGACGAAACGCGGGAGGTAACTGAGAGTGTGAGTTGGGGCGGTCGCCTCAGCGTTGCGCCGCCTGGTAGGTCTCATCGAGAAGCGTCACTATGCGAGCCGGATCGTGACGGGTCGCAACCATATTTCGTCCGGCCACGGTCAGCTGCTTCCGGAGCCCTGCCTCCTCATTGAGACGCCGGATGGCGTCAGCAAATTCGCGCCCATCACGGGCCAGGAGGAGCTCGCGGCCGTCATGGGCCTCGAGGCCTCGCACGGCCTCGGGTGTGGCGACGACGGGTATGCCGCGCGCCCAAGCCTCGATGATTTTCATCCGGATGCCCGAAGCGATGCGCAGGGGAACCACCAGGATTGCCCCGCGGCAGAAGATGTGCCTGCTGTTGGAGGGTGACGGGTGCCAGGATGTTGCTGGCGTGCCCAGGCTGGCGTCGATCCCGAATACGTGGGCGTGGGCCTTGGGGTTCTCGCGCCGAACGTCGTCCCAGATCGAGTCGAAGAACCACGAGATCGAATCGCGATTCGGGAGCCAGCCGCCCCCCAGTAAGAGGAGAGGTGGAGCACCCGATAGCTCCTCGCTGCCGGTGGGGAGATCGCTGGGGAAGGGTGGGGGAATAATGTGGATGCGGTTCGCGCGCATGCCACGGCCGCCCGCCAGCGCTTCACCGTCGCAGCGGGTGAGCACCACCGTTGTCGATGCCGTGCGAACTGCGCGCGCCTCTGCCGCCGCCATCTTTCTCGCCTCGCCGCGGGCGATCCATCCAAACCTCGGGCGGACGCCGCCCACCATACGCCACAGATGGCTCTCGACGTTCTGCGCGCGGAGGACGATCGGTGGCCGCCCGACCCGTTCAGGGACATTGAAGATCGACTGCACCTGCTCCGCGTGAATGACGTCGTATTCCTGCTGGTCGAGCTCCTCGCGTATGACCTGCAGGAGTGCTTTGTGGGTGTGGCGAAGAACAGACATCGGTTGCCCCGTGAGCTGTGCCCTGATCATTGATGGCAGTAGTCGTCCGGGCCGGCAGGGAACGAGGCGTGGACGGCAGACCTGAGCGATGTGCTCAACCGCCCCCTGGCGAGTGGCGCCGAGATCCGGTGCGACAAACGTCACCCGGTGCCCGCGAGAAGAAAGCTCCCTCAACGTGTGCCACATCAGGAGCCTGCCGCCATCCGATGTCGGGAACGGCGCCTTGGTTGCGATGAAGAGAACCCGCATCCCTGTGGCGGTGGATGGACGACAGCCCGACGTCATCGCGTGGTCCGTGCGAGGGACGAATATGTTGACGACACGGTGACGGCCTCCGCGAGGATTGTCGCATGGCGTCAACCGTGGGCCGGCGCCTGTCACGTCGTGCTGCCGGATTTATTGCGGGTGGCAGTTTGAGGTGTCCAGCTCCTCGAGCGCCTTCAGCGCATCGATGTATATGGAGGTTTCGGCCTGCCAGTGACTCCTGTGATCCTCCGAGACCAGCGGCGTTGCGAGACGGCGCCCGAGGAGGCGCAGTCTTCCGCCGATCTGCAGGGCACGGTTCGACCTTCGCGCTCCCGTCGATCCCCGTCGTTTGCGGGCGAAGCGCAGCAGGTCGGTCCACATGAACTCCGGATGTGCGGAACCCGCCGAACCTCCGGACTCCGAAATCGTACCGCCGTGATGATGGAGGACCGTGAAATCTGGGAGAATCTTGATCTTCCAGCCCGCTTCGACCGCACTCTGGCAGAGGTCGAGATCCTGACAGTAAAAACGGTAGCCGAGGTCGAAGGGCCCGACCCCCTCCCAAACCGATCGTCGCACGGCCATGGCGGAACCCGCGACCCAGTCCACAGGTCCGCCGCCGGAGCCGGACGGGGGGCGCAACCAGCGCCAGCCCGGCATCCTGCCCAGGAGAGCCGGAATGCCGGAGGCGAGAGCAAAACACCATGCAGGTGTCGGTCTCCGGCCACCGCTCCACTGGGGCGCACCGTCCAGATGCTTGAGCGCTGCCCCCGCAATACCGAGATGCGGGTCTTCAGCGAATGCCCTGAACACGGCGCCGAGAGAGAAAGGCTCCACCTCGGTGTCGCTGTTGAGCAGGAGCAGTAGATCCCCCGACGCCCTGGCCATGCCGTGGTTTGCCGCGACCGAAAACCCTTCGCTCTGGGGCAGGCGGACCACCACGTGCCGAGGGTACTTGCGGAGCACCGAGTAGGCGGTGTTGTCCGAACTCCCGTCATCGACCACGACCACCTCGTCCGGCTGCGGGTCGCACAGCCACAGGGAGGCCAGACAGCGCAGGGTCAGCTCGCGGGTGTTGTGAGTCGGAACGACAACGGAAAGTTTCGGCATATTCGTCATCAGCGGTGAACCCATCATAACAGCCGGGAGCCGACGCTAAGAGCTTGCGTGGTAGTATCTTGTGGTGTCGATCACACAAATACCCATTCTCGTCAACTCGGCTGACGAGAAGTTCAGCAGCATCAAGGAACTCCGTGATCTTTTCAACAACTCGCACCTGTTGATGAACCTCGTCCAGCGTGATCTCACGGTGCGTTACAAGCGGTCGGTGATCGGGTTCTTCTGGACAATGTTGAATCCGCTTCTCCTCATGATCATCCTGACCATTGTCTTTTCCACCATTTTCCGATTCGCTGGGATCGAGCATTTCGAGACGTACTTCTTGTCTGAGTACCTGGTTTTCGGGTTCTTTTCCCAGACGACCACAACCGCGATGGGAAGCATGGGGTGGAACGCCTCACTCATGAAACGCGTGCGCGTACCAAAATCCATCTTTGCGATTTCCACCACAATCTCCGGGCTCGTCAACCTCGCTCTGGCATATATCCCGCTTTTCGCCATCATGATCGTTCGCGGCGCCCCAGTCTGCTCAACGGTCTTGATCTTGCCGTTGAGCTTCTTGATCATCGCCATGTTCACGTTAGGGGTGTCGCTGCTTCTATCGGCATTGGCTGTCTATTTCGATGACGTCCAACAGATGTGGCAGGTGGGGACAATCGGCCTGATGTATCTGACCCCCATCATTTATCCAATCAGCATTATCCCGGAGAGGTGGCTCTGGTTGATTCGTATCAACCCTCTCACCCAGCTCTTCAAACTTGCCCGCGACCCGGTGTACAACTGCGCGCTGCCGTCGGCCCACGTGTTTACGGCCTCTCTAGTCGTATCGGTGGTCACACTTGGAGTGGGTTGGGTGGTTTTCAATCGCCTCGCACGAGGTTTCTACCTTCACATTTGAGCGCTCTGGAGGACAGGTGGGCGAACCGGCAGTTGAGTTTCGAGACGTTTCGTTGCAGTATCGCCTGCTGTCGGAACGAGGCATCGTGTCCTTCAAGGAATGGGTGATTCGCCGGCTGACCTCTAAAATGACCTATCAGGAGCTGATCGCACTTTCACACGTGAGCGTTTCAGTCGAGAAGGGTCGTGCCCTGGGCGTCATCGGCCACAACGGTGCAGGAAAGTCGACCTTTTTACGACTGGCGGCAGGTATTCTCGTTCCCACCGAAGGCGTGGCGATCATGCGTGGGCGGTTGGCGCCGGTCATCGAACTCGGACTGGGCTTCGAAGCAGAATTGACTGGACGCGAAAACATTTTTTTCAACGGTGCCCTGCTCGGGCGATCGAAAGCTGAGATGGCGACACGTGTCGACGAAATCGTTGAGTTTGCCGAGCTGGCGGATTTCATCGACCAACCGATCCGCACCTACTCGACAGGGATGGTAGCCAGGCTCGCATTTGCGGTTGCGACGACGGTTGACGCCCAAGTCCTGCTCCTGGACGAAGTGTTGTCGGTGGGAGATGAGAGCTTTCGTCGCAAATGCAACGAGCGGCTTGAAAGCTTCCGACAGGCCGGCGTCACCATCCTTCTCGTCTCACATGATCTTGGCGCGGTGCAGAGCATCTGCGACGAAGCGGTGTGGCTCGAGCACGGATTGATCCGCGGACACGGACCGGCGTCGGAGATCGTGGCCCTGTACAGGACGTCAGTAGGTGATGAAGCAGTCGTAGGTGGTGCGGTTGCGCCAGTCTCAGTGGTTCCAACCTGACATGGCCCGCCCGGTCATCTCGGTTGTCATCCCGACGCGCGATCGCTGCACGATCCTCCGGTTGACTCTCGAAGCGCTCGCCCGGCAGGAGGGCGTGGACGGCACATTCGAGGTCATTGTCGTCGACGATGGCTCGACCGACGGCACCCTCGAGATGCTGCGAACCAGTGACTTCTCGACGTTCGATTTGAGATCGGTCCCGCTGGAGCACGGCGGGCCGGCCCGTGCCCGCAACTGGGGCATCTCGGAGGCCACGGCTGAAAGGATTTTGCTTCTTGGCGACGACATGATCCCCGCCCCCGGGAACTTGAATATCCACCTCGCAGCTTCGGGCGAGCCCGAACGAGGGGTGCTGGGGATGATCGAGTGGGACCCGGAGCATGAGATTACTGACGTGATGCGGTTTCTCGCGCCCGAAGGTCCGCAGTTCTGGTTCAAAGGTCTTGAGGAAGGATCTCTCGTTCCAACGACGTCCCTCGTTAGCGCCAATCTTTCAGCACCCAGGCGGTGGTTTCTAGAGGAACCGTTTGACGAGAGCTTCACAGAGGCCTGCATGGAAGACACCGAGCTCGGCTACCGGTGGTGGCGGCGAGGATGGGTTATTCGGTTCCGGCCCGGGGCGGTCTGTCACCACCGCCATTCCTACCGAAGCATTGAGCCGTTTCTCGAACGACAGCGTCGTGCTGGACGTTGGACGCGGTTAGCGGTATGGCAGCATCCTGCTCTTTTTGCCACGTTAGTGGCCCGACCGGTAGCTTTGGCGCCGCTGCTGGCGGCTCGTACAGGTCTACGATTTCTCGGGGGCCGTGGCCGGCGTGACGATGTATGGGACCTCCACTGCCGCTGGAAGTTTGTAACGGGTTTCGTCAGAGGCTAGTGACCCTCGTCGGCCAAGTTCTTCCCGGAGCCGAGCTCATTCACGTAATTTGCTGTCAGGGGCGGCGGTGAGGTGGAGGTGCGGACTGGGCAGCCAAGCAGGACTGATTTCCAGATAAACGCCGCTGCCTGATAGGATAGAGCGCGTAGCCTGATGGAGAAGCATCGACAGTGAGGATTTTGTCACGTTGCACCGAACTGGCCGGCAAGGCCATCACATCCTGCAAACCCCACATACCTTACATTGCACTGCTCTGGGGCCTCATCTGCATACCGTTTGGGCCGGTGATCTTCTCGGACGGCAGTCTCGTTCCGTCCGACATTCTTTACACAATGGAGCCCTGGTACTCCGAACTCGGGGAGGTTGCCTCTTCCCACAACGTGAGTGGAGTCTTGACTCTGGACTCGATCGACGCTGTGTACACCGTACTCCCGGTTGCACATGCTACTCAACGCCAGTTGCGCGGAGGGCATCTACCGATCTGGGATCCGGACATACTTACCGGATTCCCGCTTGGAGCCTTTTCCCCGCTGTACCCTTTCCAGATTTTGGCATACCTGATCCTCGCACCAGAGACCGCGCTGAATGCTCTGGTCATTTTCCACCTGTTCCTGATTAGCCTGTTTGGATATTTCGTGGTCACGAGCCTTGACGCCCATCCGCTGGCCGGTGTGCTGGCCGGGCTTGTGGCAGCGATTAACGCCATGGTTCTATACTATTTAATCGCGCCGGGGATGCTGCTGGCTATAGCTTGGATACTGGGCCCCTTCCTCTGCTTCATACGTTTCAGGAGAAGCGGGTGCTGGAGGTGGACCATCGCGGCGGGGCTCTGCTACGGGATGCTCCAACTTACGGCCAACCCCCAGCTGGTTCTCTACACCTCTCTCGCCTATGGATTCTACGTTCTCGTATGGTCTGGCACCGAGCTATGGCGCCGCGAATACGCGCGGGCCGGACGCTATCTCATGCACAGCATCGGCATGGTTCTGATAGGCGTTCTTATCGGTTTGCCCTCTCTGCTGTTGATGTATCACTTCAGCCTCGGGGTTCAACGGGCACCGCAGGTCAAGGTCTTCACCGAGCTCGCCTCGTGGATCAGGGTGATCGTGCCGGATTACTGGGGCACACCGTCAGAACTGGCACCGGGATTCAGTAACAACACCCGCCTCTACATCGGTGTCCTACCTCTCGTCTTGGCCGGCATCGGGGCTCTGGCCGCACGTAAGCTGGAAGCACGATGCTTTGCTTTCATCGCAGGCGCATTCGCGGCGGTAACGCTGGGATGGCAGCCGTTCTCCACGATCTTTTACCTGTCCATGCCAGAGCTGTTCCTGGATCACGGCCGGGTGTTGGTACTTTCCAGCCTGTTGCTGGCGGTTTGCGCGGGCCTGGGAGCGGATGTCTTGCTCCGGAACAAGCGATACCGGAGCTGGGCTGGTGGTCTTCTCATGATGATCGCGGCGGGAGTCGCGGGCATGCTGATAGTAGTTTTGACAAATCCAACGCTGCGTCAGAGCGATCCCTTCTTCCACGTCCGCCTGGAGGCGACGCAGCTCGCCCTGACAGTCACACTCGTCGGCCTGGCGGCGGTTGCCGCCATGAGCTGGACCTCGATGCGCGTGGCAGGAGTCGTGCTCATCCTCGCGGTCGCCTTCGACCTGTTCGCGACCTTTTGGCTCTTCTTTGGAATCTTTCCGGCGGGCCTGATGCTGCAGCCTCCTCTTATCGAGAGGCTTGCGGAGCGGGTCAACACCTCTGGCAGTGTTCCTGCACGCGTGTTCTTTGTGGAGGGCGACGTCAGCGGCCCAAAGCCCAAAGTCCTGACTTACTTTGACATTCCTCAGATAACAGGCTACACGTCGCTGCCGTCGGAACGCTACAATCGCTATACATTTGCCAGCGGCGCCCGCCGCTACGAGAGTTGGTTCTGGCTGCGTTTCATGGAAGTTGAAAAGCCTCGGGTTCGACTTTTCGACGCGCTTGCGGCAGAGTACGTTCTTCTCTGGCGGGACGAGGTCATCGACGGGGAGCACCGGACTCCCTTGCTGGCTGAGGTGCCTCGCGAGGCGCTGCAGCTCTCACGGTATCAGCTGAGAACCCTGCCCGCGGAGGCTGCTGATCTGAAGATCGCTACCGACGTCCCGGAACACGGCCGCTCCTTCCTGCTGACCGGCCTTGCGGTGCTGGACGGCTCGATGGGCTACGAGATCAGAGTCGATGGGGAGTCCGTGCACAGCGGGCATCTGGCCAAGACCACGGAGATTCCGTTTTGGAAAGCGCTGGCTACGGAATTGAGTCCTCACGCAGGACATTTGGTCACAATAGAGTTGCTGGTAACCCCTGGTCCGGGCGCCTCTTGGAGATGGGTCGATCCGCAACTGCACTTTAACCCCGAGGAGGCCGATCTGGAGTTGGTGGACGCTGGAGGCCTCCTTGTATACCGCAACCACAACGCCTTTCCTCGAGCCTGGCTTGTATCCGAAATCCTGGTTGTACCACCTGACGACCTGGACAGGGCCGAATCAGAAGTCAGCCGATCTGAGCTAGATCTTCGCCGAGTGGCGATCGTAGAGAGCGGGCAGCCGCTGAGCCTGGGCAGACCCAGCCCGTCTGACCGGGTTGAGATCACGCGCTACGAACCCTCCCTGGTCGAAGTCCATGTATCGACAACCGAGGCTCGCTTTCTAGTGATGCCAGATCTCTTCCACAAGGCGTGGCGAGCAAACATTGATGGAGAACCTTCGAGGATCTTTGCTACGAACCTGACGATGCGTGGTGTGTTGGTCGCACCCGGGCAGCATAGGGTGACCTTCGAGCTTGGGCCCCCGGGCTTCAGGCTGTCGTTGTTTTTCTCTGGTATTTCGATCCTCTTGTGTGTGTCGGCACTCGTCGTCACCGCATGCAAGCGGGGGGCGTGCACAGCGAAGGAGGATGCTCAGCCATGATAGAGACTCGTGCGGCAATCCCCGCAGACCTGGCACAGGTTCGGCTCAACGAATTCGGCCGCCAATGGACCGCCGTCGGTCCTGAGGTTCTCGCGATTCTTCGCGTTGGAGCGATCCCTGTCTCGCCTTATTGAGTGGACCCGACGGAGGACGACCAGGCGCTCGTGTCGCCAGACTCAACTCCATCGGCAAAGACAAGACCCACCGACGGTTCGCCCACCCATACTGTCGTTTCGGAGAACGCGCCACCTTCTTCGGTGGTGGCAAAGATCCGGTACGTCGTGGTCACATTCGGGGAGACGGCCACCGAACCGGACGCCCCTTTCTCGCCGGGTGTCAGGCGGACGCCTGAGTCGAGGTCAACGTCAAGATACGTTCCTGCGGTCAACGTCCACTGAAGTGTTGCCGCTTCACCGCTGCTGATTACCAAGGGGGTGGCTGACAATACGATGGCTGATTCCGGCGCTGCGGTCACAAAAACCTGCGCCTGGACGCCGTCAACGTCCAAAGCGGAGATACCAGTGCTCGCCGACCTGGTTCCCGTAGTCGCTGCGAGTGGCGACCCGTTCAGGGTCGCCGTGGAACCGCTCCAGGCCCAGGCCACGAATGCCTCGGTGCTGCCATCCCCATCACCGGCGGCGCCCACTGGCAAGACCTTCGAGGGCACTGCGTTCAGGACGGCAATCGATGGGACGGACGCGAGCGCCACATTGTTGTCCTGAGACTTCTCGGTACTCGGCACGCCTCCATTTCGAGACACCGTGAGGGCGTTGAGTTGGGAGACGTTTTGCGGACTGACCAGAGAGTCCCTGTATACGTCCGTGCCAAATGCCGCCGAGTGGATTTCGTTGCGGTTGTAGACGACCCCGTTGATTGGGCCCGCTGCGCGGTCGTCATCAAAGATCGGCAGCCCGTCATTCGACGCGAACACGCAATCCTCCACCGCTCCCCCCATTGGGAGAGGCGAGCCCCCGAAGCTCACGATCGGCCCGGAAAAAATGGCCGCTCCAAATGATTGCCATGCCGTTTCTGCGGTTCCGGGGCTGAAAGCATTTTCCAGGAAGACACATTGGTCGAGATCGAGTTGACTGCCTTGCGCAAAGATCGCGCCACCGAACTGTTCCGCTGAGCTGTTGGCAAAACCGCTCCCGAAAATAGAACCGACAGAGTCGATGACGAATCTGAGGGCTCCTCCCGTGCTCTCGGAACCAATGGCGTCGGAGTCTATGAATAAGGAGTCAGTGACGGTGAGGTCGCCAAGCTCCACGCTCAATCCGCCTCCCAGACCTTTGCCGCCTTGTGGCGTTTCAGTGACATCGCAGTCGCTGAACACGACGTTCTGCAAGACGACTGAGGAACGGTTGGCCGAGGTGGGACCCATCTCGGCAACTCCAGCGAAACCGTACTCCCTGTTTTTGTCGCCGGCAACGTAGGCGCCTCCGGCAGTTTGAGCCACAGTCGTTACCGAACCGTACCTTCCCTGGATCAATGTGTTCGTTATCACGAGGGTGCCGTTGGGCCGATTTGTCGATCCGTCAACCGCAGAATCGGCCGAGGCTACGGCCACTGCCGCTCCGAATCCGGTGGACGCATCCCGTCCATCCACCCAGTTGCCCCGGAAAACCGAATCGTGGATCTCGAGGCGTGCCCGATAGGAGTTGGCGCCACCACCCTTTTCAGCTGTGTTGGTCACGAATCGAGAGTTAAACACCCTCGCGATCGTCTGGTTTTCTACGTGGAGTCCGCCGGCTTCGGGCGGTGAAGGGGTCGTAACAGAGTCATCCGCTTCTGCTCGATTGTCGATGAACGTACAGTTGGCGACCAGGACCTCCGTCCTTGGAACCTCGACCGGATCCTGCCAGGTTCCGATGGCGTAAAGGCCCCCACCAACGTATCCGGCGTCGTTAGCCGACAGACGGGTATTCGTGATGCGGAGTGTCGCGTCTCCCACGTGGATCCCACCGCCGGCGGCGGTGTTTCGGTGATTGGGCAGGGACACGGAGTTGTTGTTGAACTGCGAGCTGTGGATCACGGCGATGGAGTCGGTGCTGACCCGCAGTCCTCCAGCTTCGTTTTTGGCGACGTTGCCCTGCCACACGCACCGCAGGAAGTGGGCTGCAGAGTCAGTGACCACCGCGACGCCGCCTCCACCCGTTGTCGGGGCCAATGACGAGTTGTTTTCGAAGGAGCAGTCGATGAACGTGGCGTCGGCTCTGCTCAACGTGACGCCACCGGCTATCCCGTCGCTGGTCGACCTGCCATTGCGAATCACCAGGTTCTGAAACACTATGGATCCGCCCGCCGATGGCGTCGAGTTGTGGAGTTGGAAAACCGGTTGAATTCCTGCTCCGTCCAGGACTACGGATTCGGCCACGAGTGCCCGAATGGTGAATGCCTTTCCGAGATTGTTGTAAGCGAACCCTCCGGAATACGTGCCTGCAGCCAGCTCGACGATCCCGCCGTCTGGAACCATCGAAATGGCCTGGTCCAGGGTCACGGCATCGCCCGGAACGTGAATGACCGTCGTGCTGTATCCCGGTGTACTGGTGAAGGCAGCCGCCATCACCACGATCGGCACGAATAGACGTTGCCATCGGTCTTTTGGGAATGTCCAGAAAATCAACGATCGACCCCTATTCCACTTTAACAAGAGGTTGACTCACGTTCGGCGTGTTTAACAAGAGATTGACTCGCGTTCTGCGTGGACCGACGGTGCCCTGTGATCCCCGACACACGGGTCAGCTCAGTGTATCGACAACGATACGGGCTCGTATCACTCCGGGCTGTTCGGAATCAGATATCCGAGAGCACGGAGTCGTTCGACCTCTTCATCGGTAAGCGACGAATCGCTTGGAACAGAGACGACAGCCTCGTCAACCATTCCGGTGGTTGTTGCGACAATCGACTGTTGGCGAAGCGAAGTGGCGATGTGCCGCCATTCCGGGTCCTCGATCAGGTTGTTGCTTTCCGTCGGATCGTTTTGGACATCGAACAACTGTTCGCCGCTTGCGATACGGGCCACCAGTGGTGAGTTGCCCTTTGGATGGAGATGACGTTTCAGCACGTAGTCTCGAGGAAACGACCAACGGGAAATGTATTTGATGTGCTCGGTACGCACATAGTGTGCACCTGTGTTTGAGCTCGTGCCAAAGGCCAGTGGTGAGTCTTCCTTCCGGTCTCCGCTGATGGTCGGTAAAAGGCTCCGCCCTCGGAACGTCTCCGGGGCCGGTACTCCGATTTCGTCGAGAATGGTCGGTGCGACGTCAATGAGTCGGGTCAGCTCGTTCACTCGAAGGCCTGCAAAGCGGTTGTCCCCTAGCTTTATGACAAGGGGGATACGGATTTCGTCCTCCTTGAGGAACAACCCGTGTCCAATCCAGATCTCGTGATCAAATAAGCTCTCGCCATGGTCAGAGGTGACGACAATTGTCGACTTCTCGTAAAGCCCCGAGTCTTGGAGGAACTCGAGCATTTCACCAATGGCTGCATCCACTCTCATGATTCCCTCGTCGTACGCCGCAATGGTGTCTTCGACGCACCGGAAACGATCCAAATCAAGGTAGTCGTGGTACCCGAGAGTCTTGAAAACCGACATCGGTGGGTAACGAGTTTCCTCCGGATTGATGAGCTGCCGTAGCCGGCCGGCAAATGGAGACTGTGTCCCGTACGGGCCGTGCACATCCATGATGTGCCAGAAGACAAACACCCGATCAGCGGATGCGTCAGAGAGCCATTCCAAGAGACGCTGTTTTGTGATTCCGACCCCCCACCGCGGGGCCGGTCGCGGCGGCGCGGTGGCGTCGTAGTGATCGAACCCCCGGTCGAATCCGAATCGACCCAGCCAAGGAGTGTCCACAAATCCGGCCGAAGTCCATCCGGCCTCCGAGGTTGCCTCGGCAATCGTCACCAATTCACTCGGAATGTCCTTCTCTGCCGTGGTGCCATGGAAGAAGGGGTCCGTCGAGGTGAAAAGTGAGGCATGTGAAGGAATCGTCCAGGGCGATGGCGCAACCGTTTTGTTGAATACGACGCTGTCCTCAGCGAGTCGGATCAAGTTGGGAGTGGGGGCCATCCCCCCGTAAAGCTCCATTCGATCAGATCTGAGAGTGTCTACCGATATCAACAGGACCATCCCTGTTGGACGGATCGTCGATGAAATCTCGTACTTGATATGTGGATCTCCCCAGACCACCTGAGCGTTTTCGCACGATCCGCTCTGACACTCAGTTCGCAGCACGAGTTGGGTCGATTGACTGGAGCAGGGATCGAGAGAAACCTCGCGATCACCCCAGCTTTGGGCTGTGCGATCAGAAACATTCGACAGCTTCTCGCGGAGCAATTCAACCTCGGCGCCACCCTGGCCAAGACATGTGATGTGAGCCACTATTCCGTCCCCCGGGTGTCCAGGAGCCGCAACAGTTGAAGCCAAACCGAGCAGAAGCCGATTTCCTGGCCCAGATGGTACTTTCTGAAAAACCAGTGCGGACTCGACAGCCTGACCAATCGACAACCGGCGATCGAATCCTAATTGAATCCACCCGAGAGTGGCGTCGGGTTTCTCGTTACCATGCCGTTTCGCAGTGTGGAGGCTCGCCACCAGGTGGTATTCCTGCCGCGATGTTGTTGGTGCGATTTCTCGGGCGCTATCGCAACACACCGTCGCTGAAAAAAGCCCCGGGACCAATACGAGTCGGGCAAGACGGGCTGGACTAATGCGAGCACGATTGAATAGAATCCTACGTGTCATCAGTTGCCGATTGTAACAGCTGTAGCTGGGGAGATTTCAGTATGTTCTTCGAGACGGGAAACGCCGAATCGTGAGTCAACACGCTTCTTCATGATTCCTGTTAGTGACACCATGCGGCGTAGTAAAAGTCGGCCGGAATTTTCGGTCGTGATGCCGACGTACAACCGGGCCGCCACCCTGAAGAAGATGCTCGGTGCCTGGGAGAGACAGACTCCGGGTGATCTCCCTTTCGAGGTCGTAGTGGTGGATGACGGGTCCCAGGACGAGACGCCCGAAGTGATTGCCTGTTGGCAACCGTCGCGGTACTCGCTGGTAGGGCTGCGACAGGAAAACCAGGGACCGGCGATGGCGCGGAACTACGGGTTGGCGGCATCAATGGGGAAGTGGGTCCTCTTCACCGGTGATGACATCGAGCCGGCCCCCGACCTGTTGAAATGGCACATCGATTCCCACCGGCACCTGAATGACGATCGTTGGGCCGTACTGGGAAGAATTTCGTGGCCTCGAGAGCTCGAGGTCACATCGACCATGCGCCACGTCGACGGGGTCGGAGCGCAACAGTTCAGCTACCACTTCATGAAGGATGGCGACGAGTTCGATTATCGTCATTTCTACACCTCCAACGTTTCGGCATCGAGACGAATGCTCGACGAAGAGACTGCTGGCTTTAGCGGTGACTTCTCCGCGGCAGCGTTCGAGGATGCCGAGTACTCGTACCGACTCTGCCGCCGTGGGATGCGGATCGTTTACCAGGCGTCCGCGCGAGCTTGGCACCACCACCCCTATGATGCCCGCTCGTTCTTCAAGCGTCAGGTTTCGTGTGGGCGGATGGCCGCAGTTCTGATTCGCAAATGGCCGCAAACACGGCGGCTCATCGGCGGCCACCAGATCGCGCGATCGCGCCTTCGGGAAAGGCTAATTTTTGGCGCCCACCGGCGGCGTTTGAGAGAGGTTGGGGAGTGTCTCGAAACGGTGGAGGATTGTGCGCTCGAGCTCGCGTCGGGGTTCGATGTGCCGGCTACGACCGTGGTCGATCCGTTTCTGCAGAAGCTCTTCCACTACGGCTACCTCAAGGGTCTCGTGACGGCAAACAAGAGCGAGGGCGTGGCGAGGCGCCTGTGCGCCTTCTGGTTCACAAACCTAGTGGGCGATGGTTTTTTGAGCATTCGGCATGAGTTCGAAAAACGAGGCTCAAAAGCCGATGCCGAGAACCTGAACGGGCTTCTCGAATTAACTCGGCGTTAGCCCGCAGCGGCCAGGGTTGCGACGGCTGCTCCGTGGAAGGGGTGCGACGGGTCGATGATCGCGTCGTACGCCGGCGACGGCTGTTCAGAATTTCCGCGAAGCACAAGGAGTCGGTCGAGAATCCCGTCACAGCCGAAGCTCGGCATTGAGTTCCACGCCAGTTGGACGAGCTCGTCCAGGCCGGAGCCCTCTCCAAGGGAGGAGCCGAGCAGCCGATATGCGTGGCGGGCGACGACCCATTGGATCTCGAACCGCATCGGTCCGACCTCCGTCCCGGCACCCTCCTTGATCGTATTATCGGCGTGGACGCGGTACTTGACCAACGGTTCGGGAACCAGCCTGAGCCCTCCATGGTGGCATGCCGCCAGGATGAACTCCCAGTCATGAGCATAGCGCAGGGGTTGGAATCTTAGACCATGCTCCTCGACCAGGGAACGGCGGAACACGAGGTTCGAAGTCGTTGAGACAAAGTTGGTCTCGAGCAACGCCAACGCGGGGTGCCCAAGGTCGGAGAGATAGGGGCCGCCGGTCGGGGGCGGCCACGGCGGAAGGTTGTGCCAGCCCTCCTTGACCCCGAGCTCGTTTCCGTGGTCGTCGATGATCTGGATCCAGGAGGAGGCGAGTGCGGCTTCGGGGTGGGCGCGAAGCTCGTCAACGAGCCGGGGGAGGCGATTCGGTGGGAACGCGTCATCCGAGTTGAGTATGAACAGAAACTCGCCACGGGCGTTCTCCAAAGCGCGGTTGAGGGCTGCGTGGGCGCCGCGGTTCTCCTGCTCGAGGACGCGTACCCTGTCGTCGCGCGACACCAACCGAAGCCGCTCCCTCGAATCGTCTGTCGATCCGTCGTCGACGACGACGACCTCGATGCCATCGATCTCCGAAGCAAGAGCGCTCCCGATCGCTTCCTCGATGAAACAACCGTGGTTGTACGAGGGCACGAGCACGCTGACGGTGGGTTGGGTCATCTCTTCGGAAAGATAGCAGTTTCGTAGTCCGACACAAACCGCTCGGCTCCAAACCTGGCGCTGACCTGGAAGCGTCCACGGTGTCCCTCGCGTCGCCGTCGATCGGGGTCCATGAGTTCCCGGATCCCCGAAACCAGGCCGTCGATATTTCCTGGCGTGTCGACAACCACGCCGCCGCCGTCCTCCAGCAGGAGAGGAATATCTCCGACGCCAGGTGCGACGCACGGGATAGCCCGTGCGAGACCGTCGAGGAGGAAGACCGGCAGGCCCTCGAAGGACGAGGTGAGCAGACAGATGTCTATCGCGTCGTAGAGATCGAGAACGTCGCCCCTCATCGGCAGCCGGGTGAGGTTCGGAGGGCCGTCCCTACGCAGCTCGTCATCCACCGCGGCATCGAGGGGGCCGCCGCCCACCAATAGGAAATGAACGCCGTCGTTCACCAGGTCTCTTGCGACCCGTATCACGTCGAGGGGTCTTTTCTGGGGGTGCATTCGGATGAAGGTACCGACTACGACCTTGTCTTGAGGGAGATCAAGCGCCTCGCGTCGTTCATGTTTGAGCACGTCTCGGCGCTCAGCGGATTGTTCGACGGGGATATCGACGCCGTGGTGAATCGCGGTGATCTTGGCGGCTGGAACGGCCCGCTCATCGGCGAGCGCGTGGGCGATTCGGGTGTTGATGGCGATGTGAAGGTCGGTTGACTTCATCACGGTTGGACAGTAGTGCTCGATCCAGCCGCCGCTGTGGTTGTAGAGCTGGTTGACGATGCGGATCGACGGAAAGCGCCGTTTGATCGCATCGACGTGGTCGTAGAAACAGATGTTCCCGTTCCAGCACACGAGGCTCTCCACGCGCCAGCGACGGAGGAGATGGCGGAGGGCAGAGGGGATGGCCTCCGGCGGAAGCCAGTCACCGAGGGTGTAGACGTGGGAGGTCAGCTCGCGAAAAGTATCCACCGTCTGTCCGAGGCTCGAGAGATGCGGGTCGGTGGTTACGACGAGCAGTCGATACCGGTCGCGAAGACCGTGGATGAGTGCAAGGAGGAGCTTCTCCGCGCCGCCGACCGCGAGGTAAGGGAGCAGGAAGAGGGCGGTTCGTGGCCCGTCCACTGCCGGGAGGTCTTGCAGAACCGCCTCCACGTCACGCACCGGGCTGCGGACGATGGAACCGGGTCTCACGCCGTGGCGCAACCTGTAGACGCCGGAGGCCGTCGAGAACGGTTCGGCAGAATCCACGCAGTTCGCAAGCCGAGCGGCGCTGCTGAGATGTGGGACCGCCCTTCCGGTGACGGCTTGCCGGTCGCGCCGATCGGCGTGAGGGAGCTTCACGAGAACGCTGGAGGCTTCGTCGAGCTCAGGGTCTCGTGCGATCCGGCCGGACGGACCGAATCGCCCCGGCGCGGGTTCAGCCCATCCGGCGACCGTCCATTCGAGGTCCTCGGCACAGGTTGCCATCAGGAGGGACTCCAGGTGAGTGAAAGGCAGGCCGTCGAGTCCTTTTCCCGCCGAGAAAACAAATTCCGGGCTCGACCCTGTCTCCGACGTTGTGATCACCGAGTGCTCGGTCTGTTGGTCGAGGAAGCTCGAGATCAGCTCGGCTGAAACACTCTGTCCGGCAGTGATGACGATCGCGGGGTGGGGGATGGCGACCGCCTCTGACGGTGTCGGTGTCGGCACTACACGGGGCGGGCTAACGTTCCCCAGGCGACCACGGAGGGAGTAGACCGCGAGCGAGAGCACCCGTCGAACTCGGCGGCCGAGTGCGCGCAGCGGCCGATTGTGCTCCCAGAAGAGCGCCTGAACGCGGTATCGAAACCCCTGGGACCGCAATTCAGTCGGCCCCGAGAAAGACCGCCGCATAGGAATCGGCACAGTTTTCGACTGAGAATCGCGGCGCCGCACGAAGAGCCTTGTGCGCGAGCTGGGAGCGGAATTCCGCGTCGGCGAGGCGGCGCACCGCCGATTCCAGCTGATTGAGATCTCCGGGGCGATCCACGACCACCCCGGCGCCGGTCTCGTCGAGCACTCGTCCCAGGTCTCCGACCCGGGTGCCAAGGAACGGTCGGCCCAGCTGGAGGCACTCCAGCATGAAGACGGGCAGGCCTTCAAAGTCGGACACCAGGCAGCCGATATCGGCCGCGACGATCAGATCCGGAATGTCCATGCGAAAGGCCAGTCGGCGGATGTTGATCCCGGGTCGGGCCGCGATGGCCTCGTCGATCCGATCCTCGAGATCGCCGCCGCCGACTACCAGAAAGTGAATGTGCTCCAGGTCCCGAACTCGTTCAGCCAGCTGGACCAGATCGAGGGGCCGTTTCTGGGGGTGCATCCTCGCCGCGGTCAGAAAAACGACATCGTCCTCGCGGAAACCGAGTTCCTTCCGCAGAGAGCGTCGAATCTCGTCACGCCGCGTCGGGGAGGGAAGATCGTCGTCCGCTCGCCCGCACGGCCAGATCACGGGCACGCGTTCCGCCGGCCAATCACGAGACTCCGTCAACGCCTGCGCAATATGGTGGTTTTCGGCCACGCACGCATCGACCGCCGCCAGGAGCGGACGATCATACCGTTCGATATAGCCAATCTCGTGATCATAGAGGTGATCGATGATCCGCAGATTCGGCCGCTTTTCTTTGAGGCGTGGCGCGAAGTCGTAGAAGAGAGTCGTTCCATTGGCGTTGTAGATGATCTCGGCACCGGTCGTATCGAGAATAGATTCAAGGATTCCGAGCATGACGTCGGGGTGTACGAGGTCACCCAGACAGAACAGCCTGTCGGTTATAGCCCTGAAATCATCGCGTCGATCGCCGAGGGTCTCTCGATGCGGGGCAAGGGTGGCGATGGAGAAGTCGAAGCGGTCAGCGAGCTGGTTCATGGTCGCGTGGAGCGTCTGCTCGGCCCCGCCGCGAGCGAGAAAGGGCACCGTTACCAGCACCGCCGGGAGGGGGTGTAGGCGCGGACGGCGTTCGATGAGGGCCGCGTCCCGCACAGGGACCATCAATGTCTGTGGAAGCTCGGTCGTGCTGAGGTAGGGCCCTCGCCGAAGATGGTTGAATCGGTCGGAGTCCCGTGCGGGTTCCGACCCATCACGCGGATCGATGAGCTTGACCAACCGCGGGTTCTTCAGTGGCCGAATCTCATCGGCGCTGACGTCCCAAGCATAAGCGTCGGACCGATAGAGTCCTCTGGTGCAGTGTGGTTTCTCGTGGGCGTGGTCCGCCTCTGTGAGAGGCACATCAGAGTCCGGGCACCCGCCTTCGAGAAGGACGACCGCATCGACATCCTCCGCCGCGGCTACGAGAAAGCAGGACTCGAGGTGGGTGGGGAGCACCTCCGGCAGAGAACCGGGGGCCGCAAACCAGAAGGGGGGATCAGACGGCGATGGAGCGTCATCCGGGGGTACTCGCCACAGCTCCCCTCCATCCCCGTCGACTCCAACCACCACGAGCTCAGTCAATGTCTGCCGGTCGTGCCACGTCTGCGCCTCCGACCAGGAAACGCCGTTCGGCCCGTCGGACCTGCACCATAAAGTTACCGGCAGTTGTCCCGGCGGGCCCTGATCGGCAAAGTGGTAAGCGAAGGATCCAGCCGGTTCGCCGTGTGCGAGTCGACCCAGGTACCGACGATCTTTGATCCATCGGAAGATGGGTTTGAGTGCGCTGCGGGCTGTTTCGAGCATTTCCAATGGGCTCCCAGGGCTCGCGTCCGGCATCGTGGTGTGCCCACGATACACCAGGGCGGCGGTCGGCGAATAAATCCTCAAGCCTCCAATGCGATCGATGTTCCTCGAGAAGTCGACTGGCCGCCAGAACAGTACCGGGAAACTTGGCGGCGGGCTCTGTAGAATGCGCGTGACGATGACAAGTTTTTCACCCGACGTCTCCGTGGTCGTGTGCACGCAGAACCGATCCGCTCTTCTGGGCCGGGTGTGTCGAGAAGCGCTCCAGCAAAAACTGTCCGGGCAACAGTGGGAGCTTGTGATCGTCGACAACTGCTCGACCGACGATACCCAGGATATCGCCCGGGCGATTGAGTCCGAAAATCCCGAGAACGTGTGCGTCATCCAGGAAACCGAGTTGGGTTTGTCGGCGGCCCGAAACGCGGGCGTTCGTTCGTCGCGGGGTGAGTATGTCGTTTTCCTGGATGACGACGCCTTCCCGGAGCCGGGTTGGTTACAGGCGATTGTCGGAGCACTTCAATCAGGAGGGATCCGGTGTGCTGGAGGCCCGGTCCAGCCGCTGTTCCAGGGCGAGCTGCCGCGCTGGTTTCTTGGCAGGTTCCTGCCGTATCTGTCGGTGTGGGATCTCGGTGACAAAGAGCGCGAGCTCACCTACGACGAGTATCCACGCGGGGCGAACATCGGTTTTCGGAAGAACGCGCTCGAAGCCGCCGGTGGTTTCTGCACCGACCTCGGCCGAAAGGGAAACAACCTGCTGTCGTGCGAGGAGACCGAACTCTGTCTCCGAATCGAGAGATTGGGCGGACGAATCGTGTATGCGCCGGAGGCGCGGGTCCGCCATCTCATCAATATCGAACGCATCTCGCCAACGTGGCTGATCGAGAGGTTCGAGGCACAGGGGAGGTCGGAGGCAATTATCAATTGGCGCCACGGTGGACTTCAGGCGCTGATCCAGGGGACACGAACCTTCTCAAATCGTTGGCGGGCGGCGGCGAGCGAAATCGACAACGGCGGCGACCTCTTTGCCCGTTGCCAGCGCCGTTCGTTCTTCGGCTACCTGAGAGGCAGTCTCCCAGCCCTCCTCACGGTTGATCGCTGTCGCTGGCCCAAGGGATCAAGACCCGCCCGGTGGGCGCCGTCGCGATAGCTCGCTGACGACCCGAAACGCTCACCGAGGAACCCACTGGCTAGTGGAGCACTCGCCGCAAGAAGTGGTTGCCCCACCACAGGGCAGCGGGTCTCAGGAGAGGGAAGGCGATCTCGGCGATCAACCGTGCCTCATTCTGTTGCAGACCGAAGCGGAGTTCCCGCCAGACCTTCGGCGTCAGCACGTCGGATATGGCGTCGATGAGTCGGTATTTTTCTCCGAGAGTACGCCAGCCGTAGCCTTCGCTCGCACACCGCCGGAAGAGGCTGCGCAGCCCGTAGTTGTGCGAGTGAAAGATCCGGACATCCGGCAGAGAGACGATCTCATACCCGGCGTCGATGATCTCGCGTTGCCACTTCTTGTCTTCGAGAATCGGTGCCCAACCGAAACGATAACGGTCCCAGATCACGCGTCGTATGGCGCAGTTGGCTGTTGAAAACCCGACGCCGCCGTATCGCTCGATCCACCGGTGCGATTCGCTCGTGAAGTAAAACCGTTCACCGGCGGTGCCCCAAAAAAAGCGCCGCTCTGGATCGAGCACGTCCGTGCTTCCGCCCTGCACCGCGGCGACTGTCCCGGATGCGTCGCGTCGGAGTGGTTCGACGAGCTGCTCGAGCCAATCGTTGCGGATAGGCACAGCGTCCTGGCTCAGAAAGACGAGGATCTTGCCCCGTGCGAGCGACGCGGCGTGGTCACGGGTGAAGCCGTGGTTGAAATCCCGCTGCTCGACACTGGAGACTCGGGCTCCGTGACGCCGCATGAGGTCGAGATCGCGGTCACTCGATCCCGAGTCGACGCAGACGATCTCGTACTCGAAATCCGTTTTCTGGTTGCGGATCGATTCCAAACAACGCTCGAAATCCGCCCCACCGTTGAGGGTCGGTATGACGATCGAGACACTGGGAGCAGTTTCCCGGTCGATGCCGCGGACGTCGACGGGGATAGTCTCGTCGGCCGTGGCCGCGGAATTCGCAGACCGTCTCTTTTCTTCCGGTATCAGTTCGAGGTAATTCCTAAACGTCCTTTGTGCGACAAAGCGCCAATCGTATCGGTCTCGTGCCAGCTCGCATGCGGCGGTCGATATGGAGGTGTTCAAAGATTCATCCGTCAGCAGGCGTTCGATGGCGCCGGCGAAGTCCATCGCCCGGTCCGCGATCAGAATATTCGTGCCGTCTTCAGCCTCGATTCCCTCCGCCCCGAGAGTAGTTGAGACCACAGGGATCCCGGCGGCAAAGGATTCGAGAATCTTGAGGCGAGTACCGGACCCGGCGCGAATAGGGGCCACCATGACGAGGTGGCGGTGGTAGTACGGGCGTGGATCGGGCACCTCGCCCTCGATGGTGACCCCGGGTTGGTCCGTAATCTGGCGCACCCGATCCGACGGGTTGGCACCGACGATCGTCAGCCGGGCGTCCGGCACGCGGAGGCGAAGCAGGGGCCAGATGTCCTTGAGCAGGAATTCGAGGGCGTCGACGTTGGGAAGATGGTTGAAGTTGCCGACAAACAGCACCCCATGGCGAACCGAATCGGGGTCGGGGGCACGGAATTCTTTGGTATTTACCGCATTGGGTGCGACGCAGAGGCGGGACGTTCCATCGGCGAGGAACCGGCCGAGGTATTTGGCGTCGGTCTTGGACATGGCGTACATCTGTTGGACGCGGCGGCAGATCTGAATCTCGTAGCGAAACAGCCTCAACAGGTCCACTGTGGAAGAGCGGACAATCCGTGCCTCGGCGAAACGGTTGTGGAAACCGAGCTTGCGGCGTCGGCGATGGCTACGGAAGGCGACGTCGTGTTCAGTTAAAACGACGGGTACGCCCGCGGGGGCCGCGTCTCGGTACTGTCCCAACTCCGCGTGCTCGAGCTGCACAATATCGATATCGTGAGCGACGATGATGTCTCGTATTTTTGCAGCCGCCCGGTCGGACCTGAAAACCTCGGCGATGGCCGGTCTGAGACCAAATGGATCCGGTTTCAACTTTGGGACCAACGGATGGTAGCTGATCCGGGAACAATAGGACTCGAGGGCTTCTCGTTCCTCCGGATTTTCCCCGTGGGGGGAGAAGATCAGGACGTGAATCTCGCAGCTGTCAGAGAGCTCACGAATGAGGTTCACCAGCCGCACCGCGGAACCGTGGTTGGGTGGGTGGAGGTGGTAGGGGGAAACTACCAGCACCCGGGGACGGAAGGATTCCTTGTGATTGTCGGAGACGTGGGCAGGAGATTCGAGATCGGAGTGTCCGTCTGCACGCAGTTTCGACCGAAGAGTGGTCGCCGCGGCCCACGCCGCCGTGTAAATTGTTCCGGGGAGCTTGGTGGCATGTGTGACCACCAGGACGACAGCCCGCACGGGCAACAAGAGTGTTTCTTTCCCAAGCCTGCAAATGGCCCCCAGCAGAGAGAGGAAAGACCTCAGCCTTTCCTGAAACCTCCGATAAGGACGCCACCCGTACCACAGATCCGACGATCGGATATCCCGCAGGCGGTGTTCCGCGTGTCGCCACTCGCCGTAGTAGCCGTCACGCTCGTAGGTGATCCGATTCAGCTGCGATTCCAGGTCCAGCGCCTGTTGAGGAAGCCAGCGTGCTGCGGAGCTGGGCCCTGCCGAAGCGGGAATTTTCTTGGGGATCCTGTCTTCGGGAGGACGAGCCTCGATCGCCTCCACAAGCGAGTCCGGGATGCTCTCGGAATTGGGCCGATCCAGAAACCGTCCGATGGCCGTCGATGGCTTGGACACACGCCACATGAGAGACGAACGGATCTTGCGGATTCTGTCTTCCGCGTGCTTCCACTCGTTGTAATAGCAGTCGCGCTCTTCCTCGATGCGCCGAAATTTCCTTTCCCTTGTATCGATCGGCCGCAGGCGATCATCGGATTCCGTTCGGGTGGGTTCAGACTTGAATGCCGTGGTCATTGTCGGTTCATGATGTACGGCTGTTGATTCCATTCGGCGCGATGAAAGCCGTCGCTCATTTTTCGAAAAACCGAGGTCTTTGCGAACTCCATCACAGAGTCCCAGTAGGGATCTTCCGTCATGAAATCGCGCAGAACAGCGCCGGTGAGGAGTTGGGTGTCATCGACGACCATCAAACCGCCGACGTCGAGCATCAGGGCGCCGTAATACCAATCAATGTAGGGAGACGGAAACGCGTGCCGACCGTCTACGAGGAAGAGATCAAGGTCGTAGGTGTCGAGCAGGCTTGGCAGAGTTGTTTCCGAGTTTCCTTCCTTTAGGGTGGTCTGTCCAAGATCGATGCCGTGTCGTCCGCAGAATGTGCGGATTTTTTCAAATTCATAGGGTGACGGGGCGATGGCAGTATGCAAGCACTCCGAGTACGCAAACACGACTGTGCTCATCCCGGCGCCGGTCTCCATGGTCCGGCTGCCACGCTGCACATGATCCGCGATAAATTGCAGAACGTCGTCCCCGATGGCCCACGATATGGGCTCGCCGTTCTCATCCTGGTGAAATTGGGGATGGAGGCTCAATAATTCTGTGATGTTCATCAGACGAATCTCCTTCGAAATCGAGGGTAACTCCCTCCACAAACGAGCCGACACTCACTGCCGGCCATTTAAACCGCCACGGAGTCCCAAACATCCTACCCTCATCCGTTACCTCCGGGCCTCGAACTCGTCTTATACTACAAGGGTTGGGAAAGCGTTCGGCTTGACCGATCCATAAAACCGCTAAGGGGAGGTACGACGCTCATGACCAAGAAGCAACTAGTTGTCCTGGTGGGTGTGCTTTTGTTAGCAAGTCCGGTTGCCTTTGCGAACGACATGGCTGTCAATGATACGAACCCGATATCGGGATCGTGGGATCTGCAATTGACCATGACAGGTGACAGCACTCCGGCTTATGTTGAGACGGACTCTCCGATTGCGGAGCCGGGAATTTCGATCGAATTCAAGCTGATGGTCACGGATCTGGACATGGGCGGTTCCTCCGGTATGCGCAACCTCCGTGTTGTAAAGGGGCTGTCGACGTTTCCTGCGCCCGGTGCGGTTGGGATGGAACACATGGTCCTGTTCTTGAAGAGGCCATTTGATGGTTCTTCCAACTACCGGATTCGACTCATGACGGGCACCGATGCAGGTTTCTTTACCTCGTGCGGGGAGGGTTTCTTCGCGATACCGAATGTGGCCAAAACGGTCAGGATTGAGTGGGTGACGGGCACTGGGGCCTGGACCAACGATGCTCGATGCAGTCTCTTTATCAACGATGTATTGGTTGGGGAACAAACCACCTCGAACTTCCAGGATTACAATGTTGACGCTGTTCGTTTCGGTATCTTCCAACCCACGGTTCCGGCGGAAGGCAGCGGGTCGTACCAAGTCGACGACGTCGTCCTGACTCGCCTCCCGTAGAGGTGTCAGAGCGGTTGCCTCGGTCTCTCTGACGCAATCGCAAGGTGAACGTGGTAGCCCGGAGATAGCTCCGGGCTACTGCTTTTTTTCTCGTCGGTGAGATGACCGGGTTAGGGAGCGACCATCTGAGGGTTGATAGGGGCCGACGAAACGGTGGCTCTTTCAGGAAAGATTTCTGACTGAATCGTGATTCGGAACGCCGGAATCGCCCTCGGCGGGCTGTCCTTCGAGACGATGACGAGGGACACCATCTCCGAATGGAGCCCGTTCAGGACATCCGGGCTTTGTCGCGGATGCGCTCGCATCTTGACGATCGTCGACGAGGCTGGGATGAGGTCGAACATTTGAACTCGGTCGTTTGGGTCGCGAGACGATTTGGGAACTCCCTTGAGGATCGTTTGACCATCCATCAGAAGTCGGAGAGACACCACCTGGCGTTCGCTAACAATTTTCGCGGAGGGTGGCCCATTCCCCAGGGTAATCCGCACCAATTGAAGTGGCTCGTCTGTGGTGTTTCGCAAAAGGACCCTTCCCAGAACACCAAACCTGGACTCGATCTCCCCTATGACGGCAGACTGAGCGCCTCCGTTCGAAAAGCGAAGTTCGGCCTCAATTACCGCGCCCGCTTTCAGAACGTGCTTCAGTGGCAGATACATTATGTTCGAGCCCGTCGACAGGTCGATCAGGCTTCGGGTTCCGGTTTCCTTGAAGCTGAAGCGCCGCGTGTGACCCGGGAGGCCGGCGTTGGTCACAAAAACTCCAATTGGTTCCGATTCGATTCCGAGGTAGACCTCCTTCGCGTGATCGAGGGCGATCGTCCGATCACGAATTCCAATTTTGGCGTCTTCCGGCCAGCCGCTTCTCGAGGCCAATTGGATGCGTGTTTGGCGTTCGCCGGCCAGCAGCGATCGGTACTCGCTGGCGGCCATCTTGTTGCCGAGGGCGCTCAGATGGCCCTTTGGTGCTCGATAGATGCCGGACATCTTCCAGCTCAGTCGAGGTGTTGACAGGCGGAAGAAATGGTCCTTATAAGCAGGCAGGAACTCTCTAAGCGAAAAGGATTCTTCGTCGTTACACCCGGCGATGAAGTTCACAGACTGGTTGATGAGATCTTCGAGGATCAGCGTGTAGATTTGATCGAGCTCTCCCGGGCCTCTGAAATAGTAAAAGGGGTTGAGATCCAGCTGCCGGTGCCGTGAGATCACCGATCTAAGGAGGGTAGGCGGTTTCATGTCGAACCGAAGATAACGCCACGGCGTAATAAAGCGGGAATACAGTGCACATGCCTGTTCTCGGTCCTTCCCCAACACCGGAACGAACTCGAGTTTTCCTTCACCATCCAGGACATACCTCGCATGAACTGGGCCGTAAGCGCCATAGAGCTGGACGAATGTCGCGTCCCTCTGCCGGTGAAATGAAAAGAGGTGAAAAATAGTGTAGTCGAGGTCGTACGCGGCGCCGAGTTCCTGCCAGAGCAGATATGCCTGTTGTAACCCGTAGCCCCCTACACCGAAGTTGATGACCTCCACGTCCGTCATTGACGCCGATTCGAACTCGCGTTGGAGAAGATAGGGGAAATCTCCTCCCGGTTGAGTTTCTGCGCCGCGAGCGAACGAACACCCGAAAACACCTATTCGGATAGTGTCTGGTGCCTTTTTTGAGGGGTGCAGCTGATATGAGCTCGCTGGACGATTCTCTGGCGAGTGAGCTGTCCCGAGCTGAAGGAGGGCTTCATCAGAGAGTGGAGAGAAATCGCGTGCCAAAAACTCCGGCTCGTGTGTGGTCTCGAAAAATTGGAGGCTGGTACGGTAACTCAAAAACCGTCCGTAAAGGACGGCAGTGATTGCCGCGACTGCAATGAATAGAAGCAGGAATTTCGGGGCGAATCTTCTCATCCTTGAACCGGTGCCGGTCATCAGTGGCCCTTTCCCTGGGAATATAGCTTGTGTGGAGAGAATCAACGGTGACGCCGCATGAAAACCGAAATGTCTTCATCGCTCGGAATAGAGGATGATCAATCAAGGTACCCGAGAGCCTTGAGCCTCTCCTCCTCCTCAGCATTGAGTGAATTCGCCGCCGTAGTCGGCGTCGTGGCGAGGATGGCGGCATGTTGTCGGAGGGCTTTGATTCGCTCCTCCATCATCACCGTTAAACGGTGAACGACATCTGGGTGCCGGTCACTGACATCATGGAGCTCGGCAGAGTCGCTGGAGGGCTGGAAAAGGGCTGTCATGCCCGACTGTCGATCTCGAACAAGCTTCCAGTTCCCGGTGCGAAGACCCCACGCAGGCTTCCAGAGCTTGTCCTGGAAGAGGACCGAATCACGACCGTCGAAACCAAACCCGCCGGTATCGGATTTCCGGCGAGGATCTGTTGGCGATTGGTCTCCGCCCGCCATCGCCAACACCATTGTGTGTATATCCATAAGGGTGACGAGTGAGCCGATATGCTCACCGGCGTTTTCGTGTTTCGGCAGTTTGACCAGAAGAGGGACCGCCACTGACTCTTCGTACACCTGCGAGTGGATGAACTTGCCGTGCTCCCGGAACTCCTCTCCGTGATCTGATGTCAGGATGATCACGGCACCCTCGTACAGACCCCTCTCCCGGAGGCCAGCAAAGAGGGCCTCGAGGTCGTGATCGAGGTGGCGACATCCTCGGCGGTACAGGTCGTGGATCAACTCCGTCTCCGCACTCGAAACCTCTCGCCGTTCTTTGTCCGCAGCGAGGAGGTAGCTGGTCGCACAGTTGCCCTCTCGGTCGCAGAAACGATCTTCTACAGTCTCCGCCAGGTCCTGTCGATATGCTTCGGGCGAATAGTAGGGGAGGTTGGTGCCGCTCTGTTTGACGAAATCCGAGTGCGCATCATAGAGGTGCAGAAAAAGGAAGAGCGGTCTGTCATCGTCGGCGCGGCCGTCGACAATCTCGAACGTGCGACGGATCGCGCGGTCGGCATAGGTGGCTCGATGGGGTATGGTCTCGTAGCTTTCAAAGCCCCGGTCGAAACCGAACTCTGGCTTGAGCCAATCGGAGGTGTAGATCCCTGCCGTCGCGTACCCCTTTTGCCGGAGTTCCTCAGCCACGGTCCCGGTACTCGGTCCGAGAACGTCCTTGCGGCCTTCGACGCCATGTTCCACATGGTGAAGGCCTGTGAACATGGACATATGTGCGGGAAGCGTGAAGGGGATTGTCGTGTAGGCGTTGTCAAAGACGACGGCATCGCGCGCAAACCCGGCGAGTGCCAGGGCATTTTCGGCGCCGTGAGCGGCCACGGCGTCTCGTCTGACGGTGTCCAGCGAAACCAGAAAGATGTTGGGCGGAACAAACTCGGCGGCCGGCGGTCGACCGCAGCCGGAAAAGACCGCCAAAAACAGCCCTGCTACGGCAAGGGTTGCGGCTCGGCCTGACGATCCATTGCTGCGCAGGGTCATTCTTTCTTTTCTCCCGGTCGCGACAGAATCCAGAGCAAAAGGCCGCTCACCGATCCGTATGAAAAAGCCGCGATTGCGCCGGTTGGTCGAAGGCGCGGCGACGAGCCTGCTTAATGTATCATCGAACCTCTGGTGGAGGGTTGGTTGGAGTTGTCCTGGGCGTGTGGGCCGATCGGCAGGAACCTGCTGAGAATCTCCTCAGCGGCGATTCTCGTAGCAGGAGCGGCTGCCTGTGCGCCTGAACCCCCGCCCGCAGAGCACACCGTGGCTCGTCATGCCATTCTCATCGTCATCGACACGTTGAGGGCGGATCGAGTCGGGTACATGGGGGCGGACCGGGCGACCTCGCCTCGTGTGGATCAACTTGCCCGTGATGGAACGTCCTTCTTGCGTGCGTACGCCAACTCACCGTGGACAGTCCCCTCGACGGCCACGATCTTGACCTCTCTCTATCCGTCTGAGCATGGGGCAGAGGTTATCGGAGATGTCCGCAATCTCGCCGAAATGCCTCCTCGGCAAATCCATGCCGCCGTTCGATCTGTCGGAGAGATTCTCCAAGAATCGAGGTTCAGGTGCGGGTTGTTCTCGGCGAATCCATATCTTTTCGGACGCTTTAAAGACGGGTATGACACCGCATTCGTCGACCGGCAATCTGCCACCACAATCACCGATCTGGCGCTCGAGTACATAGCATCGGTCCAAGGTGATCGATTTTTTGTCCACATCCAGTACATGGACCTGCACCCTCCGATCGAGCCGCCGGCACCCTATTTCAATTTGTTTCCGACGCCAGAGGCCGGCCCTCGGGGCGAGCGACACAAGGAGTGGGCGTTCAGTCGCGGTCGAGATCTCAGCTCTGACGAATTCGTGGAGTTTCGAGACAACAAGCTGGCTTTGTACGACGGAGCTCTGCGTTACATCGACGACGAAATCGGTCGTCTGATGGATACTCTCGAATCTCTGGGAATCCTCGAGGACACGCTGATTGTGGTGACCTCCGATCACGGAGAGGAGTTCTGGGATCACGCGGAGCTGGAAGCTTTTCTGGGAGGCGACCCACGAGGGTATTACGGCATCGGCCACGGGCACACCCTGTTTCAGGAGCTGCTGCGAGTTCCCCTGCTGTTCTTTGGTCCGGGCGCTTCGCCCGGGCTCACGGTCGACGACCCGATCTCATTGCTCGATCTCGCCCCGACGATGCTCGGTCTTCTGGATGTTCGGATCCCGGAACAGATGCGGGGAAAAAACCTTCAATCGGTCAATGGGGGAGGGAAAATGAAAACTCCGATTTCGACCCCCATCTATGCCGAGTCGCCCGCTTATGGGCCCAGCGCGTGGTGTCTGATCGAGGGAGGTCGGAAATTCATAGCCCGTGATGACGGAGTCAGGCTTCTGTACGATCTGGTTTCGGATCCGCGAGAAACGCATGATCTAGCGTCCGACAATCCGGAGCTCGGGCAGGAAATGCAGGATCGACTCGACAGCTTTCGATCGACTTTGGCCCCCGTCGGGCCCACGGACTCCATGAACATCGACGGGAGAACCGAGGAGCAGCTCCGCGCTCTCGGATACGTTGAGTGAGGATTCGCCGGCAACTCCCGGACGTCCCCGTCGAGACCGTCTATCGTCGCGTTTGAACGGTCGCTACTCCTCGGCTCCGTCGGAATCGGCCTCGGTCTCTCCTGAGGCCTCCGTCGGCGTTTCAGACTCGCCGGACTCGAAGTCCATAGTGGCGATCGGCTCCTCCTCTGTCGCAGTGGGTGCTTGCTTGGCAGGGGGTTCTTGCGGCTGGGTCGGCCCGGCACACCCGATGACGGAAAGTATGGAGATGACAAAAACGACGGCCAGCAGTTGCTTCATCTTGGAGCCCTCCTCGAGCTCGATTGATGACGCAAGGCTATCCCAGCCAGGGGCAATCGTCTATCAGATGCGAGATTGGTGCGGGGAAACCGGCGATTCGGAATAGCGAAGCCTCCACGGGAGGGTGGGACGCCGGTTCAAAGTCCAAATTTGAGACATTTCATCCGGACTCGTCCGACCCACTACAGATGGACCCTCCCGAGTTGGTCGTTGGGCGGTGGAGATTGAGGTATTATTCCGCGTCAATCGAAGCGAGGGGCGGGGGAAAACCGGTGAGACAACGAATGTGCAGAAAGAGTAGGAGGCTGGCCGAGCTGGTAGTTGGTGGTGCTGTCGCGATCATTGTTGTCGTGTCCGGCGGCTGCACTGGTGGCGACGCGATCACGCTTGCCGAGGGTCAGAGCTCGCTCCGCTTCGTAGATCTGCTGTCCGTCGCGGAGGTGAGCAGTCCCCTGCAGGGGGTAGAGGCGATCCATGCCATCGGCGATCTCGAAAGCGTCAAAACCACGCGAACTGTGGAAGCGAGGATGGTGACGGAGGGGGAAGGCGGCTGCCGAGCCGAGGAGCTGGCGGTCGTTTGTGACGGCGACGACATCAAGGCCTTCTGGGATGTTCCTGTGACCCTCAACAGCTATTCGCGAATCCGGCTGACTGTACGCACCGACAACGCCGAGTGCTTCGAGATCTCGGTCCAGAACGGCAAGCAGGAGGAGATCTTCCTGGCTCTCGACGGGAACCGCCAGGGCGAGTGGCAGGAGTTGTCGACCCTCGTAGTGGCGGCTCCTGTGAGCCAGAGCGGGCCACGAGTCCACATCCAATCGCAACCCGGTCGTTCGGGCTGCGATCTCGAGGTGGCGGACGTCCGCGGCGAGGAGCTCGACATGAGCCCCGACGCCGAACTCGGCTTCCTCAAGGGCCAAAACACGCTTCCGGGTTCCGATCCGGAACTGGGGATCGCCAAGAAGGGCATCATGCTGCCGACGGCGGGAAACGTTGGCGCCTTGGCGCCCTTCGACGACAACTTCACGATCATTGAGGCGCTCTTGGCGCCGGCGCCGACCGAGATCACCTACCGGGTTGCCGTCCCGGAGGATTCCCGGCTGCTGTTCTCGTACGGCCCTTATCGCGCTTCGATGTCCGTGGATGCGGTTGGTTTTGAGGTTCGCGTCAAGCGGCGTTGGCGGGCCGCGGAGACCGTCTGGTCCGAGGTCGTCAGGGTCGATGAGAAGAGCTGGTACTGGCAGGAGGCCACGGTCGACCTCAGCCGTTACTGGGGCATGACGATCGACCTGACGTTTCGCAGCTTCGCGCCGAACGGCGGTCGTGCCCAGGCGGTGTGGGGGACGCCAACCCTCGTTCTGCCGCGCCATCCCGAGGACCCTCCGAATATCATCTTGATAGCGATCGACACGCTGAGGGCGGACCACCTGTCGTGTTACGGGCATC
>Ga0164313_10000245_pt1 | contig 40823 bp, 30 predicted proteins | sample GuaBasSedimGuay4_FD_113735 | JGI IMG/M metagenome (GOLD analysis project Ga0164313, IMG submission 113735) | Subseafloor sediment microbial communities from Guaymas Basin, Gulf of California, Mexico - Guay4, Core 4569-4, 0-3 cm | ecosystem: Environmental > Aquatic > Marine > Hydrothermal vents...
GCATTCATTACATCCGCCCCTTCGGCGGCCGCAAAATTCTCTATGTGTGGGAGCGCATCGAGAAGGATATGGCACGCCCCACTGCTACGACCGCCCTCATGGCCGGCATTCAATAAGGGGGTTGTCATGGGATCTATTCGAGAACGTCGAGGCCTCCTCTTTATCGATTTCCGGTATCGGGGGGTGCGCTGCCGCGAGTACACCAAACTCAGCGACAAGCCAGCCAATCGAAAAAGGCTGCAAACCGTTGTAGAGCGTGTGGAGGCCGAGATTCTTCTCGGAACATTTGACTACGCTGCCTACTTTCCTAACTCAGACCGCGTAGCTCAATTCAAGGACCACGATGCACGGAAGGAGCAGGTTCAATCCGATACACCCACCTTCTCTGACTTCTCCGACCTGTGGTTCTCCGAAAACGAGATCGGCTGGAAGTACTCCTACCAGATAACCCTGCGTAGCTCGCTGGACAAGCACGTCCTGCCAGCCTTCGGTGCCCAGCCTGTCAGCCACATCGCCCGGGCGGACATTCTCGCCTTCAGGGCCAAGCTGGCCAAGATACCGCGCAAGGATGGCAGCACGGGGCTCTCCCCTGCCCGTATCAATACCATCCTGGTACCGCTGCGGTTGATTCTTAGCGAAGCAGCAGACCGCTTCGACTTCGAGTCACCCTACAAGAACATCAAGATGCTGAAGGTGCCGAAGACCAAAGTGCAACCCTTCACTCTGGATGAGGTACAGACGCTTCTGACCCACGTTCGTGAAGATTTCAGGTCGTATTTCACGGTCCGTTTCTACACTGGAATGCGGACAGGTGAGGTCCACGGATTGAAGTGGAAATACATCGATTTTGACCGCCGGGAGATTCTGGTCCGTGAGAGCCTGGTGGCCGGAAAAATGACCGACACCAAGACGGACAGCTCCACCCGAGATATCCCGATGTCGCAGCCAGTATTTGATGCATTAAAAGAGCAACAAAAGCGAACCGGTGACACGGAGTGGGTGTTCTGCAATGGCGAGAAAAAAAATCTCCAGATAAATAATGTGTCGAATAGGGTCTGGAAGCCCTTATTGCGGCTGCTGGACCTCCCCTATCGCAGGCTCTATCAGACACGCCATACCGCAGCAACCTTATGGCTGGCAGCCGGTGAAAATGTTCTCTGGGTATCCCAGATGCTCGGACACGCCGACCCCCACGTGACCCTCCAGAAATACGCAAAGTACGCCCCGGATCTGACCCGAAGGGATGGATCTGCGTTCGAGGCACTACTCGCCCAGAAAATGGGCAACCAAGGTCAAAATGACCAACAAGGAGAAAACTCATGAGCGGATTCTTTAACAAGCCCCGTACACCCGAAGAACTGGCAAAAATGGCGGAGCAGCAGCGGCGAAAACTCTTTCGAGACTACTCCAAGCACCTCTGCTCATGGCACGGCATTGATCCACACGGCGGACTGCTCGGTCCTTATCTTCATAGGGAGCCCTGCGGTAACAACCTCGAGGCCACAGTGCGCTGGCTGAAAGACTATGTCGGCGTCCAGGACATTCTGGCTATCTACATCGATCTTGATGAATGGAAATCGGCGTTCAAGACTGAACTTTGCAACAAAATTCCGACTCAGTTCTGGGGAGGCGAATAATGAACGAGTTTGAGCTCATTCCCACAGGCTTCGGCCTGTGCTGGATAGCCTACTACCTCCGTGGAATCCTGCGGATTCATCGGTCGCGCACATCTGGAGAGCGGACCACGACCTTCTGGCAGACCTGGCTGCGCTTCTGGCTCAGCCCGGCCATCCTCAAGGATTCTTTCCGGTGCGCACTGATTTCATTGGGCGTCTTCCTCGGCATTGAAATCGCCCGGGGCGACAACGCGGAGGATGAGGTCGATGAGGATTCAGAAATCGATCACTTCTAGCGGTGCTTGCACCGCTTTTCCCCTATTCCCGAAGGTATCAGCTATCTATGTTTATGAAACCCTTGAACCAAGAGAGCGCACTCGAGGTGCGCTACCATAACTCAATCAGAATCTTACTCGACCTGGCCCTGGACAATAACCACGATGAGGCTCGTATAGCGGCCAGTGTCCTACTCAGCGCAAACAGTTCCTGGATACGCCCGAGACAGGAGTGGCTGGTCGCTATACCGGAGCTTCGCTGCCTGGGCGACCATGAGCTCAACGCCGCCCTGGGCGTGATTCACGGGAGGATCACCCTGAACCAACCTCCGGAAACAGTCATCCAGGGTGGCTCGGCCCTCTTTCATCGGCTGTGGCACAGATGGCGAAATATTGAAGAGTGGTAACCTACAGAGACAGCTCACGCTATTTGGCCCTATGTTGAGCAACTCTGCATTTATTGCTACAAAATTTGGCGGTTTTTCGCTCCGGGTAAAATTCTTTTCCACAATAATCACATGACCTTGATAGCATCGTGCAGAGTTTGATCTCAGGAGGCCTACCAGGGCCATGGAAACTAGACAAAACCTTAGCAAACGAAGGGACACCCACCCCTTTTCGCGATTCTAAGTACATCTGTGCCATTATTTCCGGGCTACCTTCCCAGTTAGGGTGAAAATGTTTCCATGCAGTTCCTACAACCCAACACCACCCAGGCTCACTATGTGTACTCTGACCCGCCCTTATGGCACTCCACGGTACATTCTTCGATTCAGCTATTACATGATGTCCTAATTCATGCCAAAGAACCCCACACGCGTCATCAACTGAGACCCGAGGAACATATTCACCAGATTTCTCGACAAAACAGGAATGCCTGTTACTGGTTGGGAAACTCACGATCCCATTTTTATAGCTCGCTCTATCCCTACCATAGTCAGCAGCATTGCCCGCCGAGAGGCGGACATTGGAGAAATCGACGTCAGCCTCGGACCAAACATCCGGCGCCAGTCTATCCACAATCTTAAAGAAAGCACTATCGACTTCCTTGCAGAAGGGTATCGAATTAGACATTATAAACATGTAACGGTATTCATATATGTAACATTAATATTATTATCATTACATAGATGACGATGATTTTCAATTTAGAGCTCGCTCAAGACATTGGCAGCATGTTCGGAGAGCAACCACAACTGCCCCAAATTACCGGTATATACGACGCCTTCTTTTCGATTATTCTACCCAGTGCACTGTGGTATCTTTTAGCGAATCACCTACACCCATTTTTATGAGGACATACATGAATACTAGAGAAGAATACCTCCATGAATTGGAAAGCCGCCTCATACGGATGTTCAGAGCGTCGCGAGACGGACACAAAGCGGCTCCGGAAGAACGTCATCGCCTAGAAGGATTCATGCAGGCGGGATCTTTTCTTGGGCTTGCAGCCGGCGATGAATTGAAATCCTTGATGAATCAAGTTCATGTCGATGTTTTTGGAAAAACAATTCAAGATCGACAAGCTGAACAATCTACTATCCAGATCCCCGAGGCTATCGACTACAGCAAGTACGAACATCCTACCTATGAACGAGGCCAAGGCTAACTATCATCGGCTGAGTAGAGAGCCTCTCTACTGCCTCATAATCTGTTGAATGCATACATACCAGCCGAGGACCTTATTTGCAATAAATCCAAGGCTTTAGGGTATGTCATATTTACTTCCTTGTGTTTTTACTCACTAATTTAAATTTTCGTCTATGAGAACAGCTAGCTTTGAATGAAGTACTACCAAACACCCAAATTTTCATACTGCTGCCGCTTACGAAGTAACTTTTCATCATCGCGAACAATTTTTAATGCAACGCGGAGGAATCCTGCGGCCGCGTCATAATCCCTATCCTGTTCACACACCAACACTAGACGCCTCAGCACAGGAGCAGTCATTGGGTACATTTTATTAAGCTGCTGTAATTTCTCTCTTGCTTGTGAGAAACGTGCCTCCATTGCATCAATCGACGCTTCGCACATAGAAAGCTCAAAGGATTCATCGCCTAATTTTCTTGAAATCGATAAGAATTCCTGAGCCTTATCAAGCCGGCGTATTTTCATGAAAACTTTCACGGCCAACTCGCGTATTTGCAAGGCAACCTTACCTGAGCTCGACATCTCATCATCTGAAAGACCGTTTACGATACGCTCAAAATCAAACCATCGTTCAGACCGATACAGCGCATTAAGATGCTGAAGGAGCGCACCGGTATCTTTCGACCGTGCATACTCGGTATTCGCAATCGCCGCCGCCCTTTGATACTCAGCTTTACCCAACGCATCGACGACATCTGATGACCAGTCCCTAGTCGGAGTGGATGATGAAGCAAGGTGTACTATATAGGCATTCTGCTTCTGTTGCTGACAAGCTTTCTTGAAATCCTGGTTTAGGTCTTCGATATTTGCATAACGATTTATAGGGTCTTTTTCCAAACAACGTAAAATAACAGCCTCTAAGGCAGGACAAATTGTCGAGTTAATTTCTCTTGGTTTAACAAACGGGTCGTACCTCAACACTTGTGCCTGCGTATCATGCGGCAGACTCCCTGTAGTCAACTGATAGAGCAAAACACCGAGACTGTATATATCTCCCGACAACAACTCCTGAAAACTACCTTTTCTCGATATACAATCGCAAAACTCAGGTGCCGAATACAATACTGTCCCGCCGTTTTCACGAGTACGAACATAAATTTCCTCAGGTAAGGCGGAACTACCGAAATCAGTCAGCTTTACCAGGTCATCTGACCCAATCAAAATATTATGAGGCTTTATATCCCCGTGAGAAATCGGCGGTTCTAAGCTCGATAGATACTCAACGGCAGATAGAACCTGTGCATATATTTTGAATAGTCGCTCATAGGTATTACCAAAATGATGAGAACGGCGCTCCAGTTTTTGAGCCAAATTCTCTGAAGGAAAATATTCCATCTCAATGGCATACCATTCTTTTTCTGGAGGAATACGCCCCATCGCATAAATCTGGATGATATTTGGATGGGGGTCAATCCCAATCAATTCCTTACCTTCTGCCAGTGAACGGTCTGCATTGCTCAAGTTCTTAGGAATCTTAACCGCCACAATCTGATCGTCAGATAACCGCTGTGAACGCCAAACCCAGCCATGAGTCCCGTCACCTAAACAATCCAGCAACAAATATTTATCCCCAAGCTGCTTACCGTTACCAGGTAAAAAATGCGCGCTATTAATCGCCATCATGACCACCTAAAATTCATGCGTTGTAACTGAAGGAGTCCTGTATGAGACTCACTTAATACCAGACGATGAAGCAATAATTGGCAATTAGTCGGCGCTGGAATCTTTGCGCCTTTACTATTTGAAAACCCCCGCCTAAACATCAACTCCAATCTTTCGAAATCGGGTGCCGACACAAGCCCAGGGCTCCAGGCCGAAAGTACCAATAACGTAGGCTGATCACCCCACCGCATTGATGCCTCCATTAAATTGCCAAGTTTTTCTTCCAGTTTTCCGTAGCCTCTATCAGTACCGTCGTAACGTTCAAATTCAATCAACACTAAAGGAGTATTGTCAGCCTTATCAAACCAAACTGAATCAGACCGAATATCATTTCCACTCGCAATCGGCGCAGGCCCTTCTACAACAGCCATAAAGCCCAACTCATGCCCTAGTGTATTCCAAACACTACAGCCCAAGCTGTGGATCATCACATCCTCATCCTTAATACCTGGACTATTGAAGACTGGAAATGAACGCTCCAAAAAATCACTTTCAAGAACAGTTTGCAGCTGCGAGCGATCAATCATGGAAGGTGTCCCACACCTTAAGTACCTCAGGTGACTCACCTCCATGAACTAATGCTTTGCTACCCACTTTTACTAATAAAGGAGCAGGTATTGAGCGGCCACAAATCAATGCCTCTCCTGTTGAAAGATTCGGTAACTCATCTAAATCTGCTTTACTAACCATGTCTGAAGCTTTGGCAATAAAGCGCTGATCATCAGGGTTCTTCAAGCGCATTGTGATTAAGGTATTACATTGCGAAGTCACGTCTGCATCTAACTTTGAAGGTCTCTGGCTGACAATAGCGAAGCCCACTCCAAACTTACGACCCTCACCCGCAATTTTTTTGATAATTCTGTGACTGACGGCTTTGCCGCCAGCAGGTGCAAAACTGTGGCCTTCTTCGTAGACAAGAAAACAAGGCCGCAGAGGATCGGTCTTACTCGAAGCAGCACGTAGTATCTCTGAACTCAATAAACCACAGACCACCTGTTTAGCTGTATCACTCAAACCTTGAAGATCAACCACCACTAACCTTCCCTTTCGGTTAGAGGGCCGACCAACCATACTGTACACATCCGTGGGTTCCTTCATGGTTGCCGAGTAAAAACTCTGCGCTTCATTCAATACCCGGCTCAGTTTCATTGAGGCCACAGCCGCACTTCGGCCATTTAGTGCTTTAGCTTCAGCTTCTGAGAGATCATCCCAGGCGCGAACTTCTTCAATCCCATCACTTAAAAAGTGTCGGAGGCGGTTAATATCACGAGGTTCTGTTTTGTCGACGCTACGCCAAAAACGAATAGCAACATCTAACACGCGTTGCTGTGGCTCGGTTAAGCCTGGTAATATTTCAGAGATATCATCCATTTCAAATCGATCAAACTGCAGCGCAAGCGACTGATTCTTACTGGCATATTTGTGCTTAAAGGAATTATGCTGCGGCGTATATACTTGAATACCTGCATTTGCCGCTTGAAGCTTCTCAAACATCTGCTGAATTTCCGGCAAGGCCTTTTTATCACGCAAATCTTCTACATCATTAATATCATCACTAAAGTGCAACTTCCCTTTCGCTAAAGCACGACCATATTCACCATGAGGATCAAATACCACAACGGTACCGTTGTTCAGCGCCACTAAACGTTCAATAATCCGACCCACCGTGTAGGATTTACCGGAACCCGTCATCGCGAGTATCGCCATATGTTCCGTGACCAGTTTATTAACATCCAAAAATACTGGCACAGTATTCTCACCATGCTCATAACCAATCAGGTTGCCAATATGCAAGCTGGTATGTTCATTAAACTCATAAAAATCAGCCAAAAACTGAAAATCTACTGTTTCAACACTGGCACCCGGGTCTAACGGTCGACGAGGGATTTTTATTTGACGAGTCGACGGATCCCGATAACCCACCAGTTCCAGGTTGGCATAAAGCTGTTCACCCGTAACATTCGCCCCCGGCAATAACTCAAGTTCTGTGACACCATCACCAAAGCCTGCGTTATAGAGCATGTTTGAGCGATGAATTTTCATAACCCGCCCCAAGACTGGGACCGCCACCTCATCTTGCCGCTCTTTATGCATAATTCGCACAAACTCACCTCGTCGCACCGAGAACGAATCCTGAATGACCATGGTTAATTTTGATGAATCCCCAGTGTTACCAACCAGCTTGCCTAATACCTTATGCTTCATTGTTATTCACCTTCCTTCTTTAATCATTGTCAAAGAGGCCTGACAACCAGGTCTCTTCAACTTCATTTTCTTTCATCGCAGCGGTTAAACCCTGACGATAATAGGCCGTAAACTTGTCCAACATTTTCAATTGTTCCTGACCCAGCAATTGAGGCAACGGCGCACCTTTTCTATTATTTTGCATATCCAGCACCATTAACTTCCAAGCGACTGCATTTAGCGTTGCTGAATCCCAGTCACCTTCTTCACCGGCAAGTTGCACCATTTGTATCTCACTGCTTCGCCCGCCTTTAAAGTGAAAACCGATCACGCCACTAGATACGGAATCCTCGGGCTCCATACGCGCTCTATTTTCAGTCATCCGAAAAGCAATGGTCCGAGTAAAGGCACCAAGAATTCCTTTAATAAACCGATAATCACCCACTCCCGACAGACGTTCTTCTAAATCAACTAATGCACTAGCTTTTGACTGATCAAAGCCATCGGAAAGAAGCAAGTGTTTTCGCCCTTCATCTGTGCGCAAATCCTGCCTAGCAATACTAACAATGGCACTAAACCGCGCCGAAATAATACTAGAAAGTATCGGTCCATTAGGATTCCAGGGAAAGAGTGCTGATCGATACTCTTTCCAGAATTTTCTAATGACCTCAACCATTTTTTCATACTCCGCCCAATGTTTCACATTACGCTTTAGCGGTATCATCTCGCGGGCGATAAACAACGGCGTATCCAATAGAATAAGCTGTGATGCGTTGCCACGGTTTAGCATACGCTCAACCAAAGCATAGGCTTGGCGCATTTCCACCAGGTCCAATCGCTTTCTCTGTGCTTCAAAATCGATATCGTCTAACTCAGAAACTGAATCACTACCCTGAGTACTGATCCTATTATCATCAATCAACATATCCGTGCGAACAGCTGCTGACGCATAGATGAATCCACCTAATGCTTTTTTGATCGAAGACTTGGTGGCGATACCGGACACCGTCAAATTAATAGTCGCCGGTCTATCTACCGCTCTTATCAAACCAGCATCGCGAAATAATGGTGCCACCGTTTCGATATCCCGAATTTGCTTCAGTAATCGCCCGGCGCTTCCCGGCAATCGGATCTGGCTTTCCACCGCCAGTGATTGTGCCAAACTGCTTTCTCTCATTGCTGCACTTCCTCTTGTAAACTTTCCGCATACGCCCAATATGGCGATCGCTGAAGCCTGGACTCCCCCGTTTCACTCAAGCCATCATCACTTACTAGTCCCGCTTTACTGAGACGAAGCACACTTTCTGTTATCTCATCAGCCTCTAACACCAAAAATGTTACTGGCTGGTTTTTTAACTTTTCCATTATTTGACTCGCCGAGGAAACGTCGAAAGCGAAGATACAAACCAGCACGGTATAGTCAGTAGGTAACAATTCAACTTCACTCTCACCCACCGACTCAACAACGTTCTCGCTTGGCGTACCTGCAAGCTCATGCAGCGATTGCAGCCATAAAAGACTGGCATCAATGTCATCCATAAGGGAAATCGACCACAACGGTAAACAGCTCACTGCAAAGGTGCCGCTAGCCGAGTGTTTTTTGAAATAACGCGTATTAATCGAAAAGTCGGACCACTGATGACCTGCGCTACGTTCAAATTCACCGTCTTTGCCAATAATATGTGTGGTCACCTCATCAGCAACAATACCTGCGACAACACCCTCCTCTGATGAGAAAGCTGAGGTACCTAGAGCGATATTCCAGTCTAACGACTGGCAAACCTTCCCTGCATCGAAGGGCGGTAATAACAATACGGTGCAGCCAGGCTGTGAGGACCACGCCCACCATTCGGATTGCTTAACCTCATCAAAGTCTTGAAAGTTTTTTCCGTGCACCATTAGCATGCCGTGCTCTGGCAGCCTGTCTGTACCCACCGCATTTAACTGCGAGATAAAAAATCTACCATGACGGTGCTCACTCAAAGCACGCTCAAGGAATATTTTCATGATTTCCCACCAAAGGTTACCTGAACCTTCAGTATGCCTTTATCCACCATTGCCTGTTGCTCTTCAACACTCAACTCAGGTTGTCGATTTTCTAACAGTTCCAAAGAAATAACTCGCCACCGGTCAATACCTATACCCGTGCCAGCAAGAACGGCTTCAGCTTTTGTACGCCATTGTTGTTGGCGGATATCCAGTTCAACCCCTAAATCGTGCAGTGACAAATCATCAGTATCAGCGTTTGAGATTGCATCGATTGGGCTTTCACCCACGGCCGTTAGTAGCGGACTAACCCACGGACGCAGGCCTGCGTTCACTGCATCCAATTTCATTTTTCGATAACGGCTTAAGGTATTTTCACAACTGAGCAGTTTGCCACCCAGCACATTGAGTCTTTGCTGTATCGGTTTTAACAATCGGTCCGGCACATCACGAATAGCAACAAACTGCCCCTTGTGGGTCTGATCAATAAAGAGAGAACGAATATCATCAACCTCTTCATCCATATCATTAAAGCTATCCTGCACTAGGGCCAATTGATTCTGCAGTTTAAGTAATTCAGTGGCTTGCGCAGGATCCGGATAATCAGCAGGCAACGTGGAGCCCAGCTGGTCAAGGCCACGCCGTATACGATGATCAATATCCTTAACACTACTTACAGCTTTATCAAATTGCTCGATAAAGTGCCTATAGGTTTGAAAGATATAACCCGTAATTTCGGGTATCTCCTTCACGCTACCACTATGCAAGTCATAGCCCACCTCTTGCCCCAGCCGTTCCAATCGTTCCGAAGCCTTATCCAGTTGCAGCCTGCGCAAATAGTGCCGTAAAGTTTCAGAGCCGCTAGAAGCTTCCTTTTTTTGCGTTGCGGTCGCAGCTCCACCTTCCATAGCGCCTTTTAAAATATTCGCAATGGTTTGCAGTGACAGTGTAAATAAACGCCGTGGAAACGGAGGCTGAGCATTAAGGTCATTGTTAATTTCGACTAAAAGATAATCTACACGCTCCCGTATCTTTCCCGCACAGTGATCAACATGTACCGCAAATAAACGGGCTCGCTCAATCCTTTCATACAAAGATACTTGTTCATCTTCTAATTGAATATTACGATCATTATCAATAGTGACCCGCGGCTTCGGGTGTGGGTAAACTCGCTGTAGTTCGCCCAGTACGTCGGAGCGTTGTTTAAGAATACCCGGCAACGCCTGCTCACACTCAACCAGTGAACCATCCAAATTTTCTTCGCGCAGCTTTAGCTCTGCAAAGGTAGTAACAGCAAGAACCAATGCATCGAGCGCTTCGGTGGTATGGGTGCCCTGTTGCGTTTTTCCTTTAGGCGCAAAAAAGCTATTAATGCGATTATCGCCATAGACCTGTGATAGCTGAGCAACAATCTGAGGATAGGCATCAGGGTCTTCACCCTCCAGCCAGTTTCGCGCCTCCGTAATAGCGTTTTCTAATTCGGCGCGTGGGACCGGAATAAATTTTGGCTTACTCGCTGCCGTATCTTCAATCTGTAATAGATGTAGTTGATGACACCACCACATCCAATCCTCAAATACAGTCTTTTCGCCTAAGCCACTACTGGCTCCCATCCATAAATAGCCCCAGTACCACTCCTGCTTAGCTTTCTCCAGGGTCCAATTAGCCGATTTACTGGGGTCCGCAATACGCGCTAAAAATGCTGGCAGTGCCGCTGAGGCATTTGAGGGTTGGTCCACATCTAAAAACAAACCGGCATGCTCATTATGCCCATAGCCCTGAGTCATCACCTTATTGCTAACCGTTAGGCGATTAAATAAATTACTGACCTCTTCTGCATCCAAACCATGGTCGGGTACCAGTCCGTGTAAACCACCCAGCTTAGGCTGATCAACCGCCAACAGCTTCCACGCTTTAAAGAGTAGCTCGCGATCTTCTCGATTTATTTTCCCCGCCGGTCTTAATGGCCACGCTATCAAGCCGCGCTCTGTTAAACGCGCGCGCCAATCGTGAATGCGCTGATAGGCAAAATCACGAATATTATTGAGGCGGGTTTTAAACTTAGTGGTAAAGGCTTCTTCTTTCAGGCTAAAGCCAGTACTAAAGCCCTGCTGCAAACCGATACGTTCGAGCACATCCATTTCAGTGGTATTTAAGTGGTACAACAAAATATCGTCTTTCAGATCTTCACTGGCTTCCCCGCCTTGGGAAACATACCAGTCATTCACCGCCACAGAACCAGTAAACGCCATCACCGGAATCCGCCCATCACCATCGGCGCGACGGGTACCTACCAACTGGTGTAGCTTATGGAGCTCCTCACTATTATTCACCCAGGCAAACCAGCATTGACCTTTAGGGTGTAATTTCAATCCATCACAAAACTGCAAACCGCCAACACCACCTCGACCGGCAGCACGGGGCGCCATTTGTATCGCCAAGTCCTGCTTATTGGGATAAGCCTCTTCGTTATAAGTCCACTGTTTATCTAATAGGCGAAACAAACCCATCAATCGGGTTTGGGCGCGTAATAACGGCTTACCTGCCCAGGCTTTTTCCGCTTTTTTCATCGCCTCTTCATGTTTATCGGCAAAACTGGGATCGCGAAAAATCATTGAGTTGTGTTGCTGGCTACGGTAACGCAGGTCAAGTCGCAACAGCATGGCCACACTGGGGCCAAGGTGGGTGCCATCGGTATCGGGTAACTGCAATTCTGAACCGATAAAACGAGCCCACAACGCATCCGCAGCAAACTCTGACGCAGGGTGGTTGTATAACAAACCCAGTAAATGTCTGAACTCACTGTGAGTCAGAGGAACCAATAAGCCTTCGGCACTGATACCGACTTCTGCCACGGCAAAGGTTCTCAGGTTTTGTAACAGCGTCTGCAAATTTAAACCCTGCTCAACACTGGGGTAAAACCATTCGTTTTTATCGCGCTGAAACTTGGCCGTCGTTAGTGCCTGCCGGCAATCGATCTCTGCCCACTCAACCAAACGGTATAAACTCACCACCTTTTCATCGTATTCATTCACCAACGGCAGTAATTCCAATGCACGCGCATCAGCCTTGCTAAGGGACACAGGCAACTGGCCAAACAACAACGTTCGCGCCAATTGTTTCAAACTATTATCGGTGGTTTGAATACCTGCAATAGCATTGTGATCTAATACATGTTCGGCAACACGACCAGAGGCATCAAGCACAGCGTCAAATAAATCGCCCACTGCGGGGATGGCTTTGCCAGCATGGGTAAAACTTTCTAGCACCGAATCGACGTTAGCCATAATGACGTTAAACCAACCAAAGTTTGCGCCACTCATGGCGTAGGCGGCTTCCACCAAACCTTGCGGATAATCAAAACGCAGCTTGCTGTCATTTTTTAGCTCAACAACATAGTCCGACACATCGGCAAAAGCGTTATGCTCCAGCTCTACTAATTCAAAGCGTCTAGCGGTCGATTGAATTTCTCTTAACTGCTGCCCCAGTAAAGGCGAGCACAAGGCGACATAACGCAACCAAGGCAATTTACGGCGCGGGTCTTCTTCTTTAATCGCTTTACCAATCAGACGAATTGCCTGGCCATCAAGCTGGCTGGCCTCGTCACGCTCTAAACCAAAGGTGGCCGCTTCCGCCACGGTTTCCAACTCATCCAATACTACTAATACATATTTGATGCCAAACTTTTGTAAGTAGCTATAAGCTGCCTGGACTAAATCAGTAACCAACGTGGGATCGTAATAAAGCACTTCATCTTTATGGCTCTTCTCAAGTTCCAAACAAGCAGCCAACTCTTGATGATCAAAACCCATCGGCTCCAAACGACGCAAAGACTGTTTGGCAATCTCGCTTTGTATCGAATGGTCAAAGGCCTTAGTGGCTAGTGGCAACAAGGCTTTGTATAAACCAAAACCAAACCAGTTATCGGAATTTTGATATTCCGAGGCAATTTGCGAGTAGCGAATATAAAGGCTTAGGTATTCGTCACGCTTTGCCTCGCCATCAAATAACTCCGCTTTTTCGAGAGCACCTGCGGAGTTGCGCACAAACCAACCCTTGGAGCAGTCATTAATCTGTGCGACCAATTCATGTCCTAGTCGAGATTTACCCTTACCCCATTCGCCCTCTACCGCAAACACGTGAGCAAAGTTATCTTCATCATGATCGACCGTTTTAATAAAGGTTTTGTAACGGTGAAAAAAGGTGCTCTGCCCTACCAAAGGATCACGAGGCGGGTAGTCCGATACACCAGTCGCCGCCCAACGATGCTCCTTGATGGCACGGTTAGCGTATTCTTCAATGGATGCTTCGTTCACTTCATTCATTTCTGGTTTTCTCCATTCGGAAAATGCAGCTTAAGCTGCATCCGCCTCCTCAAGTCGTTTACTGGTAGTCGCTTGTACCCGTCGGTCGTTACGCCATTGAATCGCCTGGCTACGGATCGCCCGACGTAAATGCCTGCTATAGCGGGAAAAACTGGGCTGACCTTTTAGCCCATAGCAAGCATCGGAAAAATCAGGATGAATCTGGTAATAGCCCTGCTGGCCTGACAAGCCCTCACGGTAGACCCACACCTTATGCGACAGCAATTCACCAATCACTCGTGCCAAGCCACTGTTTAACGCGGCTTCACTAATTCCCGCAGGAAACACCCCCATATTCAGCTGGCTTAGAATCTTTAATACAAAGGTACCAAGATGCCCGCAAAATAGTTCATCGCCATCGGCATTGGCCACCAACACTTGTACTTCTGTGGGTTGTTGTGGCGATTGACCGGGGGGCAATTCCAGTAATAAACCACCGGCTACTTCCACCTGCCAGACATTTTGCTCATAGCTGATTAAAGCCAACAGGTAGGCCCAGGGGTGGAGTAATAACCAATCCATCACAGCGGTCGTTTTTGCTTTGGTAGAAAGCCCCGACTCGAATGCTGGCATGGTATAGCTCGCAACACCCGATAACATATATTGGAACTCTGCCGCCTTTAACCCCGGCTGCTGAATCAACCGCCCGTCACGCCAGTTAATATCTGGGCGATTGGCCTTGATTGCTTCGATGGAATTTAGGGGATGTTGTTGCCACTGTTGTAACTGGCTCGCCACAGCTAACACCCTAGTTAAGGCAGGCGTAGCTTGGCTTTGCTCAGCGGGCGCTCCAAGCCATTGCCGCTCCAGCTCGGTAAAACCAGTGCGACTTAAGCTGACTTGCTCCAGGACCTGCTCTACCCACTCGGCAGCTCCGTTCAACTGTGTGACCAAGCGGATTAATAGCAGGGGATCCAACAGCTCTCCTGCCTCTTTACAGCGTGCTGCCATTAAACGGCACCATGCTATTTGCAGTTCTGGAACCGTTGCGAGCATCGCAGCGATTAATTCGTTATCACTATTGAGTTGTTGACGGGCAGATAATAAACGTTGGCTAATCACCCAATTGGCGCCGTTGGCGCAGGGGTGTGCCAAACCTTCAAGTAACGGGCTTAAGACATCACCCTTTAGATGGCAGGAACCGCTAGAAACTAATTTCTCCAGAGCTTTATGCGTTTGCGGTTCGTTGATTATCGACGCCATCATCACATCCTTGTTAGTCTTCAGCTTGCTGGCATTGGGCTAGCAAGCCGTAAAGTTGATTGAGGTCGGTAAATAGGGGAGCGCTTACGGCACCCAGTTTATTACTGCTCAGACTAGACAATATCTCTCTGTCTAACGAGTCATCACCCCCGTCCAAAGATTGCTGAGCTAATATTATCTGCTGCTCAGTCAGCCGGTCTTCAATCAGAGCCTCAACTATAGATTTTGCTCCAGCTGTGAGTAATGTAGCCAACTCGCAGGCATGCCCAGCCAAAGCCATTCTCTGATCACATTCAAACCACTCTTCACGCATAGAGTCAGGGACATTTGGAAGCGGGATATCCAACTTCGCCATATCAGTAGGATAGGAGTGTGCCGTGATACCTCTAATTGTGGATTGAACCTGAACAAAACCAAGCTTAGTCAACAGATAATAACGTATGAATGATGCAGGCACTTTCTCCGTACTCACTCGTATCACCATTACCTCAGTAGAAGGCAAAAGTTCCCTTTCACTGTGGCAATAACTGAACTCGCGGCCGATATAAGATTTATTATGTGCCGCATTACACATTAGCAAATCAAAAGACTTGGTGTACTTGGTATCGTTGGCCGGCTTAATTACTCTTCTGGGTGTACCTTTTACGAAAGAACGAGACAAATTAGTAACCGTAATTTGATCAACAAAAACACCCCCTCCTTGCTCACCCTGAGTTTGGCCGTTAAATATATCCACACACAAACTAGATAAAGAATGAAAATTAATGCCCGATTGACTTAAATAATCATCAACCACACCAGGATAAAAATGCGCATCAAACCTATCCGTCATTCGACTTGTATCTACTCGACGCGTCTTTCTTCCATAGTTAAGTTGAGATTGATCAGGGACAAATTGTTCATGAAACTCCGAGACCTCTGTTTCAATAGTTTTCGCCAAATCTCTTAGACACTCTGCCTGCCGAACTTTATCGCCGATGTATTTTTGGGCATTGACCCCAATATCAAGTAGTTTTACATCCCTAGCATCATTGATTCCGAGATACTGAATAATACTACCGAGGGAGAAACGTTCGAGCTGCTTTCGTCCGTAGTTACACACTAGAAAGACAGAAACAAAATCAATATCAAACTTACCATTTGGTCTTATGGCAATAATATGTTGAGTAATATTTGCTTTAGGCAGAGATTCTGGAACTCTACATATCTTTTCGCCAACACTCGCTTTTACAATCAGAAGATCCCCTGAAACCACTTCAGATGAGTTTAGTTCCGAATGAACTATAGGGTCAAGATAAGCAAACCCGCCTTCATCCACCTCAAACAAACCAACATTCCCGACCCGAAAAAGAGGAACCCCCTTAGAAAGGTATAAATTACTGGGCAACTTCGAGCCGAACGGGCCCGCAAAGAACTTACCACAACTACTGAGAGTAGTTACTTTATGATCTGACAATAGTCGGTCATTCTCAATATAGTCAGGTCGATAAAAATCAGAATCCAATCGTTTCGTGGATAGGTCAACAACCCCGATATTTGAAATAAACATATTCAAATATCCTTTTTGTAAGCGCCAACAATTTTATCCAGATCATTAGGTACACCAGAAGAATAATCTTCGATATTATTCTTCACCAAATACCCCAGGGTGTCTGCTACAGCCATAAACACATCGGTTTGTGGCTCAGGCAAAAACGCCTCTTCTTTATCTTCACGGGCAGCACGTTTTTGCAGATAAAGAATAGAGGTTTTAGCACCCGTCCCTGAAAGTTTGAAAGTGTCCGCCGGTAGAGATATCACCGCTTTAACAATGGCCTTGCCACCCACAAACTCACCGGATTGCTCATCCTTCACGCCCATCATGTATTCGCGTACATAACGGTCACCAGAATTACAAAGTACCCCGTCGGGAAGGACTATCATTAATCGACCGCCAGGTTTCAACAATTGTAGGCAGCGATCAATAAACAAAACTGCAGGGTCAATTGAGCCACCCTTAACCGGATTCCAATTGCCTTTGCTATCGGGCTTACTCCCCAACGCCAAACCACTGGTAGAAGGATGCATGGAAAAACGGGGTTTTTTACCCGCAGAGATATCTTCCATATCGGTGCGAAAGCCCGCCCATACACTGCCATCATCACGGGTGTAACCAGCCAAAATCTTATCCATATTAGCTTCGTATTGCGCCTTGGACTCTTTTCCTTTTTTATCAGACTTAAACTTAGGCGTACCAAAAGGTGGATTGGTACAAATAAGGTTAAAGCTATTGGGCTGAAAGGCATCTGTAGTCAGCGAGTTGTCGGTGTAGAAAATTTTCGCTTTGGGCGCCCCCTGTAGCGCCATATTCACTCGAGCCAACATCACCATGCGGGGTGCAGCATCAGCACCCACAAAAGCTTCATCACGCATTTTTTGTTTAAGGGTTTCACGCTCGGTGTCGGACAGCCCCCCCATGGTATCGATCACGGTATCCACACGACTTAGTGCCACCGAACCAAAACCAAAGGAGCCACAAGTGGGATCGGCAAAACGGAACATGCCCGCCACTAACTCCTCCACCGTTTTTTGATCTTGCTGTATATCGTGGAAGGCAATTTCAAGCATGGCTTGCTTCACTGGGTTTGGCGTGAGGTAAACGCCCAAGCCACCTTTGGATTCAAAGTTAGCGCGCAGGAAGACATCAAACACCCGACCCAACATATCACCGGCCACATCACCCAGGGTGCCTTGATCCTTAATCACCTTGCCTTCATTATTAGTTATAGGCCCAAGATTTTGTATTGCTTCTAATAAAGTGCGGTAGTTTTCAGGCTGCTGTAAACGCAGGTGCGTTTTCTCATCAAAGATGGCATTGGATTTACCGTCATCGGTAACCACCACATAGTCTTCATGAGATTTCAGCTCATCAAAAGCGACTTGAATTTGCTCGACGGCTAATGCGCCCTGCTTGGCGACATATTCGTGATTAAATACTTCGCGGAAAAGCAGTGCTTCGCCGTTGAAAGTAAAAGTCCTATCAGGGTGATAAACACGAAAAGTTTCCAAAAATAGAATTTTGGCGACTTCTTCGATAATATCGTTTTTGTCTGACACCCTATCTTTAACCGTTTGGTAGACCTGCTCATGGAAGGCATCAAGACGATGCATTAAACGGGTATAGATTTGCATGGACCATTTAAGGCTGGCGTTTTTATTGAGACGCTCGTATTCACGGATCAAGTTAATACTCGGCACTTCATCCACCGAGTGAGTGCCGTCAGTGCCATCGAGGCCAAACAAGGCAAAGCAACGTTCATTGGCCAAGTCTGCCAAATGCGCAAATACCGGCCAGTCATCAGGCACTGCTGCCAATAACTCATAGGCCAGCTCATCCAACCGCACTTCGTTGGAATACTCCCAATGCCCCTCCTCTAAAGCGACCAATAAAATCCGGGGCGTTTGATTGCCCTGTGTTTCACCCCAAACCAAAGCTGCGTTAACAAACTCATGCTCCGACTCTAGTTCTTGGAACTCTGTATAACCCTGATGCTGGTACTGATCACGCAATTGAGTAAAACGTTTTGCTAGCTCTTCTATTACTTCAGACATTATTTTTCCCTTCTTTCATCAATTTAGTCACCAACTCAACGACCGGCTTTGGCGTGTAATATTCAGCCCTACACAATTCACTGTCTTTTTCTGTTAGCCCCAGAGCCGGTGAGTGAGATTTATTTCCACCCTTTTTACTTCCAAGAATTTCTCTCATGGCTATTTCCTTTAGTTTAACTTCACCATCGGACCCATAAGGGTCAGCTGAGGATGTTGATTGATTGCTGCCTTTAACATGGGTTCGGTGACCACAGTGCCGGCAGGTAATTTGGATTTCAGTTGTGCTAGCGGCATGGGCTTACCCACACCCTGTACTATTTTGGCAATGATCTCGCCCAAGTCAGGCCGTTCAGACTTATCGCCAGCCGCGAATTGATACCGCAGCTGACCGTCGGTTTTTATCGCTTCGAGACCCGGCTGACACAGTAGCCACAGACGCAGTTGTGATTGAGACCAACCCAGCTCCTGCCAAAGTACCGGCTGTGCTAACCAAACATCTTCAAGGGTACCCGGCTCACGCTTAAGGCTTGCCTTCAGTCTGTTTATGCCCGCCAACTGCTCTGTATCAAGCATGCTTTGACTCCCTGCCTTTTTTTGGCTCACCCGCCACATCACTAACGGGGTGCACTTTCCGAAAGATGGCGAACATATCCTCTTTCAGGCGGCTCATCTTTAACTGCGCTTGCGTTTTTTCTTCCAGTAATTCCAGCAACTGGTTATGCCAACGATTGGCTAAGACTCTATCTTCTCGGTCCAGTACTGGCAGCACTAATTGATCGAGCATTTTCGGTTGCACAAAACGCTGCACCGTACCTGTCGCCAGACCTGCTATTTGCTGCCTAAGCAAGGGCGTATCCATCAACAGTGCATAGGCGCCGGGGGTGCGATGAAAACTTAACACGGCCAACTGCTCACTTGCCCGCGTTGATTCGGCAGGCTCAGTTTGAACAATAGCTACTTTTGGCTCTTGCACAAAACTGGAGACCAATACATCAAACTGACTTAGCGGCCGCTTATGAAACCGCCAACCGTCATCACCCGCTTTTGCCTTCGGCTGACGAAAATCCAGCTGGCCATCAAGATCGCCAATTTTTAAAACGCCACCTTGCGATAAGGATGTATCGCCACTCTTCAGTGAAGACTTAGGATTAATTTCGGCTAATTGAGTAAGCCGTACAAAACCTGCCTCTTCTACTAGACGACGGGCTAACGCCGACTGCTGGGTAGCGCCCAAACTTAATTGCGCACCGATATCTTGGGCGGAGAAAAAGCCCGAAATAGGCTCCGCGCCTTCTTTATTAATCAATTCAGCAGAATGATTCAGGCCATTGGGTAACGCTGCCCGCACCCATTCATTCACCTGGGCACGCAATTGGTGTAATTTATCTTCTGCTCGCATCAACGCGTCATAAAGATTTAAGTAGTCATCCGCCAAGCCATAAAACGCTGGCGGGCATTCAGCGACGGGCATCGCTGCTAACCGCTTAAGACCTACTCGAACTAGGGTGGTGATAGCAAATGGTTGCTCCAAGAAGCTTTTATACAGCGGCTGGGACATACAATAGGCAAGCCAAACGCGCTCCCGGGACGGTAGCCCTCGGATGATTGCCATATTGGCATCGATAGGGTGACGACGGTGATAGCTGGAGATCAGGGCAGGCATTGCACTACCCACCCGCCGCAGCACAATATCACCCGGGGATACACAGGCTTCTATATCATCCAGCACCGGCTGAGCCATTAAATGCGCCTCTGGTTGCACGCGCATATCCTCTATATGACGCATGTGGTAAACCAAGTCATGATCCACCACCGCTGATAACTGCTTAGCCCTTTGACGATCGGCCTCCCCACAAGTTAAAGATACATATTCACCGGTCGCCGAATCGCGTTGCGACAGGTCGAGCAGGGAAACATTCCCCATATACCAGCTTGAATCTCGGCTATCACTATAGCGCCAACCATCTACCAAGCTCACGCCCCGCTCAGACAATACCGACCACGCCGCACCTAGGCGCGGAAGCTCGGCGCCTGGTGAAAAATGGTAGCCCGGACGCCAATCATCGGCGAAGGCAAGGCTATCGGCGGTTATATGCTGTGAAGGCAAGGAAAGTTCCTTTTTTGATCATGGGCCATACAGTAACGACGAAAACAAGCATTGTCAATTATTATACTTGCGAGTATAGACGCGTATTTTACTTTTATTACTGAAAGCGGATTGCCATTGCCCGGTCTTGTGTTTAATATTCATCCATCTCGAGATTTCATTTTGATGTTTGCGAGTATGGATGCGAATATTAACACAAGGGGAAAAACACTATGAAACTAAATACCGGCATTGGCTTTGACAGCCGAAGACCTAACCAACTAGCCGCAGAACTGGGTAACCTGACCTGCGGAGAACAAGGGCTTATAGAAGAACTAGCGTTTCGCGCAGGCCTTCCCTCCCAGACAAACTCCAAGGCCAGCCGCATTATTAGCTACCTGAACGCACTGAAAGCCGCGGATACGGGCCAGCGTTTTTATAGCGCCTCTCTTAATACGGACCCCATAGCAACAGCCGAGACTCTATTAAGCTGGCGCGACTGGGCAGTTTTGCATGGCTGGCAGCACGAAGAAGGCAGCGGTAACCCCGAGCGACTGAATGATCTGGATGCAGCGGAGGCCCATTTTAGCGTCGACACCCTGGGACTGGGGGAGCGGATTTATCAAATAATGGCAGGACTGAATTTAATCGCCAATGCCATCGACGAAGTATGCCTGCTATCGCCAGCTACCGCATGGCCACCGCTATACCAACAACTGTTTCAAAAGATGGCAGAAAGCGGCATCACCATTACAGAAGATATCGCCACACTTGATGGAAAAGCCAATGCAAACTGTGACCTCGGAAAACTACAACAGGCTCTATGTAGTAGTGACACCAACCCGCTATCACTGAGCAACGACGGTAGCATTAAGCTCTTTTCTAGCTCTAATAGCTCACTCATCGCCCGTTACACCAGCCTCCATGCAGCTGCTAACACTTTAGTGATTGCACAGAGCCACCAGCATTGTATTGAAGCAGCGCTAAATGAAGACAGCGAAACCAGCTCGGGATTAGGCAGCACCTCAGCACTTAGAGCGCCCAACCTACTGCTTCAATTGATGCTCCAGTGTAGCTGGCACACCCCTTCCGCCGACGTGGTATTGCAGTACCTCAATTTACCCGCCGGAAAATTTAGACGCCTGCGTCAACTACTCGCGCGGCAATTTAAGGATTTGCCGGGATATAAGCCTGAAGACTGGCAACCAACGATAGACCGCTTTGTGAAAACCGAGATGGAGAACAACCCAGACACTGAGGAGGCCAAACTTCGTCAGTCTATCAACGAATGGCTGCCACTGTGCATGAGCGATAACAATACGATGATGCCTATCGAACAAGCACTAACCTTATCGCAGCGCGTCACCCGCTATTGGCAACAACGGATCACACATACCGATGAGGCCGAAGCAAAATCTATTTATGGTGCAGCCTATAGTGCCGCCGATGCTATTTACCAGGCGCTGCAAAATTGGGCAGAACCTAACATTAATCCTGTGCAGCTCAATCGCATAATCGGTATTGTTCAATCGCTGGGTCAAAGCCGGTGGCATCAAAAACGCAGCGTGCAAGCCGCCGACATTATTGAACACGCTGAAACCAGCCTGTTAAAAAGCGACAGCATCCTCGACCTACTATGGATTGACCCGACCTTACGCTCTGAACAGGCGATACCACCATTTTCTCAGACTGAACTCAAAGGCATTCTCCTGGCACCTAGCGCCACTCAACAAGCGGACATCCAGCAAGAAGCTTTACGCCGCGCATACACCCCTATTCTATTGGCGGAAAAATCAGTAACCCTGATTGCCAGTTCGCAGGAACCCGACTTATTAAAATTAATGGTCGGCGCTTTATGCCAACAGAATGTATGGGCAAGCCTCGAAGACGCCGCCTTAGCAAACGAAGGACTAGGACTGACTGCGAATACGGTCATCGAAACCCAACTACCCACAGCAGGCAGAAGGTGGCAAACCGGCTTCAATATTCCTCACCCCCGCACTACGGAATCCTTTAGCAGCCTAAACTCGCTGGCGTTAAAGCCACACGAATATGTGCTGCGCTACCCTGCACGACTATCTGAAGGCTCCATTGGCTCTGTGGCGGTGGACGCTCGACTCAAGGGAAATCTTGCTCACCGAATAGTTGAACACTGGTTTATAGACAATAACTGGGATGGTAGCGCTATTGACCGCAACTCTATTGAAACGTGGTTACAGGGCGCACTACCGATTGCCATCAGGGAATATGCCCTTCCACTTGCTCAAGCAGGTACACAGGTTGAACGCTTACAGTTTCAACAACAAATGCTTGATGCATTAGATGCATTACTTAACGCCTTGAGCTCAGCCGGCGCTGTTAACGTACAAATTGAAGCCGCGCTAAGCCACACCAGCACGATCAGCCATCTGGAAGGCAAGCTGGATATTCTCTGTGATCTCCCCGGAGGGAAATCCGCCATTATTGATATGAAGTGGGGTAGCTATAAACGCTATCGAGATGAACTAAAGGCAGGAAGACCACTGCAACTTGCCACCTATGCCCACATCGCTGAAGGAAGCAGTCCCGGACAAATTCAAGAGGCAGGGTATTTTATTATCAGCCGAGCGGAGCTGTTATGTCATAGCCGCATAAACTTTCCCACCGCAACCGTGGTGGAACCTGCCCAACCGACCTCTTTTGCTCAATGCTGGATAGAACTTGAGAAAACCTTGCAGTGGCGAGCAACTCAACTCGCTGCAGGAACGGTGGAAATTAGTTACGGACAAATACCCCCCGACGAACATTCATCGCCGCCTGATGACTGCCTGCCTCTAACAGCCATGGAGGAAGCTACACAGCGTATGAAGAAAAACACCTATCGCCAAACATTCAAGGCAGTAGATCAGTGGCGCAATCTCACCTGTAATTATAAGGAGCAATAACCATGACATTACACTACACGCAAGCCAGTGCTGGATCTGGCAAAACAACCAGCATAGAAAATGATGTTGGAGAAAAACTGGAACTGGAAACCCTAACTCCAAGCCAGATTATGGCCGTTACATTTACTAAAGATGCTGCCGCCGAGCTTAAAGAAAGAATTAGCCAGCGACTGTTAAAAGGTGGCCACGCCGCACTGGCAACCGGCATCATGTCTGCTCGAGTTGGTACGATACACAGCGTATTTGGGCAATTGCTAACCGACTTTGCCTTTGAGCTTGGACTCTCCCCCGAGCAAAGGGTGCTAGACGACCCGGACAAATATCAGGTACTATCTGAAGCACTCGATAATAGTTTGAGCTCGCCTCAAATTGAGCAACTAAACACGCTAAGTTATCGGCTATGCGTTGAAGACTGGCGCAAGCACATTCTCGATATTATCGAACTTATGCGTTCAAACAACCTGGACCCATCCACTTTGGCAGGCTTCGCTCAACAGTCTATTCAGGAACTTATTAGCAAACTACCCGCCGTTGATAATGCCGTCACTGAGCAAGTATTTTGCCAGGCGCTCGACGCAGCGATCACTGATGCCAAGACCCTGGCTAAACCAACCAAAGGCGTATTGAATTCGATTGATGATTGTGAATCTATCCTCCGACAAAAAACACTGCAATGGAAAAACTGGCTAAAAGTCAGCAAACTCAAACCCACTAAAATGGGTGAGCCAATTTTCTCCCCGGCTATGGAGCTTGGACTATCCGTCTTGCAATGCCCTTTATTTCAGAGCGAACTCTCTGAGTTTATTGAGCTAATAATGGGCTGCGCCTCTCAGGTAATGACGGAATTCGCGAGCATCAAACGATCGCGGGGACTAGTGGACTTTATCGACCAAGAGCAATTGGCTTTAACTGCCCTGGATCATCCCGCCGTTCAGCAACGATTAAAGGATGAGATAGCGTACCTCATTATTGATGAGTTTCAGGATACCAGCCCAATACAACTTGCCCTGTTTTCTAAAATGTCCGATCTTGTCGATGATGTATTAATGGTTGGTGATGCCAAACAGGCTATTTACGGTTTTCGTGGCAGCGACCCAACTCTTGCGCTTAATGTACTCAAGCATATTGAGGGCGGTGCAGGCACAACTAACAGCCTACCTAACTCGTGGCGATCACGGCCTGGGCTGGTGTCATTGTGCAATGATCTATTTACCGCCCCGTTCAGCCACTTACTTAAGCCTGACCAAGTTCAGCTAACAGCAAAAAGAAGTGACTCGTTAGCCAGCGCCGAGCTCGGATGGTGGACCTTGGAATATGATGGAAGAATGAGTAACGACAAAGTGATGTCTGCTCTCGCGGAGGGTATACGCGAACATATTGGGGCGGGCGTTGATATACTGGATAAAGAAACCAAGACCGCCCGCACGGCTAGCTGGAAAGATGTAGCCGTGCTTTGTCGCTCAAACCCCGAAGCTGCTGAATTAGCAGAGTGCTGTGCTCGTATTGGCATCCCGGTGTCACTGGAGCGCGCTGGGCTTTTAGAAACACCTGAAGCGAGCCTTGCCCTCGCCTGCTTACGCCGCTTGACCGACCCTGGCGATTCTTTAGCAAGCGCAGAAATCCTGACACTGGCGACCGGTAATGGTCCTGAGCACTGGCTGCAACAGCGGATTGACGCCGTCAGCAAGAATACCAGCTACGACTGGAACGATACCGCCCACCCCGCACTGACAAGCCTATCCTTAACTAGAAAAAATATCGGCTTACTTAGTACGAAAGAAGCCCTGGAGTTAGCACTCTTAGCTGCGGACGTTGCCGGCATCATCACAAAATGGGAGGAAGGTGCAAAGCTGACTGAACACCGGCTAGCGAATCTCGCAAAACTCAGCGAGCTAGTCGATGATTATGAAAATCATTGTCGGGCACAGTTTTTAGCCGCCACAGCCGCCGGGTTTATCCTTTGGCTAAAAAATCTCGAACAAGGTTTCATTGATAAACAAGCAGCCAACCCTGGCGATGCAATAACACTGAAAACCTATCACAGAGCCAAAGGCCTGGAGTGGCCGATTGTGATTTGTAACAGCCTAAGCAGCTCACTAAAAGTGTCAGTCTATGGAGTGAAGGTCGTTGACACCCATACTCAATTTGACTGGAGCAACCCGCTTAGCGGAAGGGGCATTCGTTTTTGGCCGAACCCATTCCCTGAATCCAAAGGCTCTGATGTATTAACCAATACTCTACGCACCACGCCGGAATGGGCAGCAGCTGAAGTTCAAGCCAGAAATGAAGCGATTCAGTTATTGTATGTGGGGGCAACACGCGCGCGGGACCAACTTATACTACCCACTATTAAAAGTAGCGACAAGGTGGGTGACTGGCTCGCGTTACTTGATAGCCCCCACTTTGCACCGAGCAACAACTCCATCAGCCTCACTGACGGCAGCACCATTAATGTTGACCTGAAGAGCTTAAAGAAACCCGACGTGTTGTTACCCAAACAAAACACTAGCACCAGGCACTGGTTACCAAACCCGGTACCCAGCACCGATACCCACGTGGATTATTTTCGACCTCCTTCTGCTGAAACCGTAGTAGACAATACTAGTTGTAACGTTGCGTATGACTTCGGTTCGCGCATCGATATCAACGGCACGGTGGAAATGGAGCAGCTCGGTAACGCGTTACACCAATGCCTGGCTATAACGTTGAGCAACCCCGACATCGACGAGACTGTTATTAACAACCTCCTCACCCGACTAATCCCCGGCAAGGTATCCGCAGAACAAGTGATTAATCGCGCAAGGGAATTACTGGACTGGATCAAAACCAACCACTCAAAGGCTGTACTGCATACCGAGTTACCGTTTACACAGCAACTGGACGATGGCAGCTTGCGACAAGGGGCTATTGACCTTGCTATAGAAACTGAAGATGGCTGGGTTATCGTGGACCATAAATCAAACCCACAGCCTCGCGACAAATGGACTGAGATAGCACTGGAGCATGGCGGGCAACTTATGGCCTATAAGGATGTGCTTGAGCAGCTTTCTGGCAAACCAGTTATTGGTACTATGATTCATTTTTCGGTTGGTGGTGGATTAGTTGAGTTAACTACCTAGAATATCTAGCCAGCCTGTTACTGGTACCTGAATATATCTTTTCGGGTGCCAGCAACTGTGACTGGATCATACTTTACACCCAGTTATTAGGCCTCTTTTTCGCGGTAATACGTTCGCCCATGAACAGGATAAAACACTGGCTTTATAGAGCTGAACGTACCATTTTGAAACCATACCTGCGCTACATCTGGGAATTCCGCCTACTTGAAGGCATAGGTGGGTATGTTGGTAGCTGTGTGTAAGTAGCCCCCCTACTCCCCCTGGAGCCGATATCATTGAAAGTATCTGGCCGTGAATTCCAAGGTCCTCCTTAAAGGCGCGGCTCGGGATTTCATCCAGGCCTGTGAAGAACAAGCCGAGGTGCTCCAGGGTGGTCGTGTGTGCAAAACTTCGCTCTGGGGTATAGCCTTACCCATACCTTGATCGACTCGTCCGCGATAAGTCTAGGCATCTAACCAGCTTTCAAAACCATCACGATCCACGACCAGTTGATCTGCATCCAAATCAAACGGAATAACCCGCAACCGTAGATTTTCATCAAACTGGAAATCATCCAGGGGCTCTTTGAAGGCTTGGTGTCTTGGATGGACTATATACATACAACCTGACCCATTCAGGTATTTTTTCCCGTAGGCATATAGCTGGTACAAATCTGACTGCTGAATGCCATACTTTTTCTTGTAGATTGACGTGTCCGAGTTGCCTGTTTGGTCTAAGATTTTCCACTTACAGTCGAGTAGCGTCTTTGGAGACCCACCATCAAGTATCAAAATATCTGGTCGAAGCTGAAAAAGTTTCTGATCATTATGGTTCTGGACCAGATGCCTACTTGAAGCCTGTTCTTTCAACTGTAGCCCTTGTTGAATCTGCCGCCTAAGAACAGCTGCGACATACTTCTCAAATAATTCATTCATTGGAAATAGAAACGATTGTCCAAAATGGCTCCCGGAGATACTGAATGGCGTTTGCTGCCCGAGTATTAGCTGACACCAAGGTTTGAGTCCGCGGTACAAGATCATATTCCTATCAGACTGCCACTTAAGAAAGTCGCCTGAATAATTGCGAGACACGGGAATATCTTCGAACGCAAAAATCAGTTCCCTGGCGAGCTTTCGATTAGAGACTGATGCGATCCAGGCCAGCGACTTTTTCAGCGAGGAGTGTATTAGGCGATTCTCTGGTCGATCGGGAATGAAGTCATCATATTCAATCGAAAAGAAGTGATCTCGGCCGGCACGCTGGCGCAGCTGCGACTCTATACGTAATCTGCCACGGAGATAAGGGGCTTCCGCTTTAACACTGATGTAATCTGACCTAACTCCCCGCTTTACCAAGTCTTTAACCTGGACGAGGAACAGATTAACAAGGATCTCAGGAAGTGGACGTTTAGCAAGCTGAAGATCCGTCAATTCGAGTTCTTTCAAATTGAGCGAGAACACTCTATTTAGCATTTTTAGCAATAATGAGCGTTCTTTACTCAAATCCCTCTCATTAACGCCAGTCGTCGTCTTGGGTAAAACTTCTATGGTACATCCGCATGGCGTCCTAACCACACCAACGTAATTTAGGACCTGTAGATACAGCAACCCCTCCTTTTTGACTGGACGCACTAGCCGAACATTCTCAAAGTCACCACAGGTTTCACGGAGCAACCAGTCCCATGCGGTATCCGGAATATAGGCGAGGTCGATACAGTTGGGTTGGTCTAGCTTCGCCCCAACCCGTCCCAAAAGGCCATATTCTCGTATAGCGACCGTAGACACTATGTGTGATCTTCCTGAGCTAGGGGCTCCTCAATGACTGAGCTAGGTGCATATGTAGCTATATAGGCGAATGCATCAGTCAATGCAGCTTGATTGACCTCCCAGGCTGATTGTAAATTCGAGTTTGACCGCCAGTCAGCGCCTAACAGATTGCTTAGCTGAGCATCCGTGTACCGCTCTCGGATGAAGCGCAAATTTTTGTCTTTCTTTTGGTTATCTCCGAGTACCTGGTGGATAGTCTCCCAGTCTTCAAAGAAGTACTCTTCCAGGAGAGGAATTACCTGTTTACGAAAAACCGTTGCCAATTCAGCTATTTCAGACTCTGAACCGAGATTCATGAAATAGCTATGGCCGATCATATGGTCACGGTCGTACACGAGCTCGATACGCTGATTAATCGTCTCTAGTAGCTTGGAAACTTCAACCCCTTCTATGACGACATCAGCTAACAGCTCCGGTGAGGGCATCATTTCAACGAACTCAAATCGCCGGCGAAGAGCAATATCTAGCCTCGCGAGACTCGTGTCAGCCGTATTCATGGTGCCAATTACATAGACGTTTGCCGGTACAGAGAACTGCTTTTTGCTGTATGGAAGTGTGATCGATATTTGATCGTGCTGACCGTGCCTTTTATCCGGCTCGAGCAGCGTAATTAGCTCTCCGAATATCTTCGCAATATTGCCACGATTGATCTCGTCGATTATCAGTACATGGGGCTTTGTTTTCTCGTCTTCGAGTGATCCATCCTGGGAAATATCGTAAGTCTCTACAATATACTTCGATATGGCCTTTACATAACTTGGGCAGTAAACATTCTCTGGCAGTTCGCCCAGCGAAAACTGTCGTATATAGTCGATGTTCGCTGGCAGAGGAATCTTGGTGGTCGATGCCTCCGGCAAGCAAGAGAACGTCTTACCACTTCCATACGTCACAGAAAACTTCTTTCCTGTCGCGGTCGCCATGCTAACCGGCTCTTCGGCACATTTCTCCTTGAGGTCACTGATCGCGGTATCCAAACTGACTTTGCGAGCTGAAGGTAAAGCCCTGTCACAGATTTTCTTGAAAATCCCATCTTCGATAACGTACTCGATCTTTCCATCAGCACTCTCGGCCTTGATGCCTTCTACAAAGTCTTCATACGTAAAGCTTTGGTGAAACGTAGTAAATGCGATCTGTCCCGATTCTATCAGTTCGTCAAACCTTACCTTCAATCGTGCTCTTCTATCCTGGTCAGTAAGTGGCTGCTGGGAGAGGCTCTCAGAAAATGGTTGATCCGCAATTCGAACGGCAGTTTCGACCGTATTGTATGTCTTGCCGGTTCCGGGGGGACCATAAAGTATCTGATTCAAAGCTCCGGCTTGAGCGGCTAGAGGCCGCTTAGGGTTCGTCGGATCAGAAATAACTGGGGGTTTAGGGCCGGGGGCGGGTGATTCGTCAAGGAGTTGCGTTTTTAGTCGCCACACGAACGTATTGACCAGATACTGATCTTCCTCCTCAAAACCGCGCATTCTAATTGTTGCCATTAACCGGTTATTGAGATCAATCCAGTTGCCGCTCACCTCGATGGACGGCCCCCATCCAGAGCTATTCCAAGCTTTAACGAACTTTACCAAAGAGCCATAACTGACGATAGTGGATAGATTCTCCGGGGAACAGGCACAGAAAAACCGATGGATCACCCCTTTTTTGATCGATTGCAACCTACCTTCGGCCTTCGCTTTGTCCGCCCAAGCCATTACTTCATCCAGCATGTCAGGCGTCGGGCTGAGCAGTATTTTTCGACTAATCTCTGGTAAATCTACCTTTACTGCCGCGAACTCTTCATTACTCAGCATCCCGGGTTTGACTGAGCAAACCCCGTTGCTACCCTGCCTCCAATAGGTATCCAGGAATTGTTCGCTGCTGAAATCAATGTTATCGACATTCTGAGTGCGCAGGGGCTCGCAGCGAGCTGAGAAATCTCGCATCCAACGCTCACGCGGTTCTTGTTTATATTGGTCATAACGCCGACTTAGCTCGCTATATTGATCGCGCACGATTCTAATCGTGTTTCCAAGCTCTCGAGCTTTATTGACAAAGCCATCAATATTCCCAAGACCCCACTGGCTACTAACATAGAATGAAAGGCCTTCATTATCGATGAGCGGTTTATTGATGAAGTATCTCTTCTGGATATCATCAGAAACTGCGTACTTCCGCTGATACTCCTCTACATCAATAACGATCTGACAATTGAAGGGAATTGAATCCAGATTACTTTTCAGACTTTGGAATGTCTCGCCAGGCTGCTCTATTTGCGATTTTACGATGGCGAGAACAAACCGGCCCTTACCGTAGAGATCACCATTGTATTCGTACTGTGTTTTGTCGCCCATGAGTATAGCTATCCTTTTTATCCCAGCTTAATTCACCGGAGTTGCCATTGATACTTATCTCTAGTATTGCGCTCACTATCCATATGATGCTAAATCCATTCTACCGCTGGCAGTACTAGCGACATTCCATGCCCATTAACAACCGGTTAAACTTCTTTTTCCCGGTAGTAAGTACGCCCATAAACCGGGTAAAACGCAGGCTTTATCGATTCGAATTTTCCATCTTCAAACCATACCTGAGAAACACCCGGAAACAAATCCAATTCTAAAGGGTGGAGTGCATTAGGGTTGTGGTAGATAGTTACTGAGTTCTTCCAATACTCTTCATATCCCTCTGCATCTATAGAGCTATCAAAATCAACTTGGATCCCATTGTTGCCATATATAGCCTGCCCAACAAACCGAATATTCAGATCTTGTCGACCAAATTCAGCCAGATACCCCATTCTCAAAAACTTCCCTATCGTTGATTGGTTGGAATGGATGACTGCGCTGACATGCTCCGAATCGGGTTGCGTATAGAATCCAGACGGAATCACTTTACCCTTCCAACGATGCTCATTTATTAGTTCGACATTCTCCACTAGCCCGGCCTCTGGGGAAAACTCAGAAGTTCTTACCGCGCCATACAAATAGGCCTCCAGGCCTTTTCTAGACCACATCATCGAGTCTTTCTGGTGGTAGTCATGGATAGCTAGCACTAGAGGGTTTCCAGCCACATGCGGCTTCTCCCAATACTTTTTTTTAAGTTTGTCGTACAGTGGCCCGCCGAACTTAATAGGCATATAGTCTTTGAGAAGCTCAGCAATCGCTTCATTATCCTTGGGTTCAGGCTCATCAAAATTGGCCTGGCTAGGATTTACCGTCACTGCCTCGACACAAACCCGCTGACCAACTTTTTCGACCACATAGTCTGGCGCATTAAAATCTCGCTTAATCTCAAAATTCATTTCATGGAAAAAGGCATATAGGTACAGTTCCCACATCCGCGCATTGAACCCATCACTTTGAAACTGCTGAATGTAATTGCCATCTGGATCCTCAAAAGAATAGGCAATCTCTTGAACCAGTTCTTTTGCCGGTGAAAAATACTCAGATTCTGAAAGAAGCTTATAATCTTCCAGCATTGCATCTTCTTTGACCACCTGCTCAAAAATCGCGTTCTTCTTCCGTGTGATTACGCCTTGAGGAAACTCGTTTGCACCACCCTTGGAATGCTGCAAAATAGTTTCAATTATTTGCTTTCTAGCAGCATCAATACTAACTATGCTAGCCTTTCCATCAATCCACCTAAACACACCCGCCTCGTCGCGACCCAACACAACAGCCACAAAATCGTCATCTGTCCGATCACGAAGTATTACCCCTAGAATCGAATTATTGTTGCTCGAGTACCAATCTACTTCGTCAGACAGTATCTTAACCATAGGCATGCGGGCGTAACTTAGAGCTTCAAATCTTGCTTTTGATATCTTTCTCACCTTAATCCTTTATGGTTTTTTGGCTGCTCTTTCCGCAGAGACTCGCCCAGAACTCCAACAGACCTGTGCATACTTTCACACCTTTCACCTTATTCCTATACTAAAAAGGTTAAGTTAGCACTAGGTGTACTGGGGTCATGCACTTCGGTCGAGCACTGAGTGCAAAATAGCAATTATGACACCACAGCGCAGAATTTGCGGCCAAGATTAGAATTTGCACGGCAGGGGGGCATCCAATGCTTTTTTGAATCTCTAAAAGTGAGCGCTCGTGGTAGCCTTAATTACCTATCCACTGCCCTTTACATAACCGCCAGATTCTTACTTTCCCTTTTTATTTTGCGGAGGCTGCTTATTCTTTATCGCCCTAGCCTCGGCCTTCTCCGCATCGGAAATTCGCGACTTCTGCTGGATTTTAACCTTTGCCCCTCCCCGTATGGGATCCGCCCCTCCTGGAAGGTGCTCTTTCAGCCTATCTTCAACACGCCCACGTTTGGCGACTCCCACATACAAAGGGTCACCCTTTTTGTTTTGAATTTCGTATACTACAGGCTTGTCTTTCGCAAGGCCTTCAATCCCATCCTTGTTAAAGCTACCACTCTTTTTACCAGCCATTCTACTCCTCCGTTCTTTGATTGCATCACTTGTCATTCTACCAACACTGACTGAATCGCGCCTTCCGTTCCTAAAGGCAGACCAGTAACCCGCCGGTGGAAAATATCCCAAGATCGGTAATGCTCACCCGCTTTTACCAGCCTGCTTTTCGAATATCCACTGCTTTTATTAGCTCATATCCGTGGCGGGCTATCCTGTCAAAATCTTCGGGCTCCATTTGTCGGAGGTTGGTATCATACTCTGAGGCCGCCTTCACTTCCTCCGGTGATTGCCATATATCTTCATTAAATCGCCTATCCTCAAGTACCTCTTTCGGGTGTTGCCCGATCATCATATAGGCACCGTAGCCAGGGTTATCCAACAGATATGCCATCAGGCTTCGAACTCGCAAAGCCCTGGATTGTTCCATCGCAATATCCACGATCCGCTTCAATCTGAACGGATTTAGCCTGCTACCTCCAAACCCCTTTTTCAATGGGAGTCCCGCGTCGGACACCATGATCAACATATCTTCGTACTTCGGAATCCCCTTTCCTGGATCAAACAGTGGCTCACTTCCAAGGTTGTCGTAAACCCCACCATCATAAATGTGCAATTTCTTAAACTCGGGCTCAATGACTACTTCGCTACCAGGCGGATCGCTCCACCGTTTCCTCTTCTTCCAGGTGAATTTACTTGCGTCTATGACAAGAGGCCCAATACCGCCGGGGAATGCGGCGGAGATTGCTAGAGCCTCGCTCAATAAAAACTCTCCGGAATTGCTGTATCCGAGGGAATAATCACCAAAGGTATCGTGCTTAAACCGGAACCGTTTTCCATTTTCTGCCGTAGTGCCATTAATGGACCAGAGCGGATAGCTGTCAATCTCGCCGACGGCCCCCTCGATTCCCCATTCTCTCTCGATGACTTTGGCTAGGACATTTGCCCGAGATAGAAAATATTTCCAGTTATCCGGATAGAAGAGTTGCTGCAACATTTTCCTCTGGATACTCTTAGAGCAGAGTTCAGCTTTTATGGATTCAAACGTATGACTTCGGTATTGATCCGATGATGGCCACTGGTAGCTGTTTTTCTTGTACACAAGGCCAATCAGTAAGCTACCTCCGGAAACGGAAGATATATGACCTACTCGTTCCATGTAGTCTCGCTCGGAAAAGTACAACAGCACGCCGGCATGGAAGGCCATCGCCCTGACCCCACCGCCAGACAAAGCGAGACCAAAGTTGTGGTCCTCATCCACGTATGGATTCCCCAACAATGACATTTACGCCGTTTTCTCCAACAATCAATTGCACTGCTGGAAGATCATCCTCAGACAGGACATCCGCCAATTGCGCCAACTGCTCAACATCTAATCTACTGGGATTTGCTTCCACTCCAGTCGGGTGACTGTGCCACTCTCCAATATAGTTCACAATGTTGGCCGTACGAGATCCGGCAGCATCTACACTTGCCATAACACCTTCCGTTCCGCGCTGAAAGCTGGTTTCTGTTTCTTCACTATCGGGAGGTGCGGGCAATGCATCTACTATGAAAATTGACTTAATATTAAAATCGATATAACCCAGCAGTATTCCGCCTGTTTCTACAGGTAGCCGACTCGCCCTCAGCACATTGAGTTTTTCCACAAGTCCTTCATCGTAAAAGACGCTGACTTCACCGAACTGTATCCTTAGCTCTTTCTTTGGTGTGATTTCAACCAGGTCTACGGAACCGGAGATCGGATTGCGCTGCCAGATCCTAATGCAACCCTCGGCACTCCTTGCGTGAAATCTAACTTGATCCGCCATGGTAGATGCATGAGCGAGTATCGATGAAAAAGGAAGCCTAAATGAAATATCCCTGCATCCTGCACCACTGATGAACTTCCCCAAGTGGCCAATAAGGTGTCTCTCTCCCCACGGATCATTTATCACAGCCCGGTAATACTGCGCCTCCAGTGATCTCAGCCTGATATCTCTACCAGCATCCTCGAACAACATGACGCCATCGTTCCCGCTCGGCGTCACGAACAAAGTGCAGTGACGCGGCAGTTCATCATCGAAGCTTGCCCCTCGCGGATAATCCAGTGTGGTCGATACGTCTAACACCAATGTTGTCGTACAAATCGACTCCTTGGTGTCAGGCCTCATTGTGCATACGTCATCTATTACCGCGATCACCTTATCACCAGACCCCGTGCAACGATTGGAACGATCCGCGCAGGCCTTCACTTTTGGCCAGCCAATGTAGGAAATTTCTGCTGTATGACGAGTCAGGTTATGAGGCTTAATATGATCTTTGTCGATTAAGACATCCGCCGACCATCCACTGCGCTCCCAAACATCCAGCAATGCACTTCCTAAGGCCCCTACACCTATCAGCGTATATTGCGGGAGATTATCTGCTTCGTGTGTGCTAATTCCCGACTGATAGCAGAAATCCTCTTGGGAGTTAAGCTTCAATACATCTAATGGCAGCAATTCTATGTCTTCCTGCTCACCCAGGTTTCCAGGGACGTCTTGATAGACTTTATTGTCTACGGGAGAGACGAAGAGAAACCCCATTTTCAATCCAGTCCTGATTGGGTCTTCATGGTGTAGAAACGCCTTGATTTGATAGCGTTCTGGCACCTCGCCATCTGCTCGACATATGGGAATTCGAACTAGAATTACCGTAGAGGTACCCTCCTTGATATGCTCCACACCACTCTGGCCGACCAGTGATTGAATCTTATTTCGTAGCACGTCCTTTGCGGCCAAACCGTTAGATTCGAGTATCGCTATCAGTCTGGCCAGATTCGGCGGACTTGGAAAAATGGTTCCTTGTACTATTGGAGAAGAATTCAGCATGAACACATTTTCCATTGCCTTCTTTTCCTTTCCCTGTTCGTCTACTTCTGCCGAGATCGGCGAGAGGAAAAAAGTGCCTCCATCATCACCTCTGGGAACAACGTGAACAATACAAGCTGCCTCTGGTAATCCACTGAAATCACTACCCACATCTGCCGGCAACACTAACTCATAGTTAGAACTAAAGAAAAATTGTTCTACCGCCTGATCCGCGTGGTGTAACAATCCCATCGCAGAGTTTTCCATCCACCAGTAGATACGCTTAAGGAAGCTTCCAGCTGTCCAGCTCCTATTGATCACTCTTGGATTTTCAATATAAAGACACGGACAGAAAGGCATGTTCTCCCCAGCGTCATTCATATGAATCAGGCTGGGAAAATCCCGGCGTAGCGCCCATACCATGGGCACAAAATCTGACTGCCCTACCAGGAACGCGAGCGGCTCTCGATATTCAACCCCGAAGGGGTTTTGATCAGGTACGCCATCACACTCCAGTTCAACGACTATAAAGTCAAAGTTTCGTCCATTCGGGTTCTCCCAGTTCTTCAACGCAACGAGAGAAAAATGACCGCTCCTCTCTATTGAGTACAGTAGAAGCTGGGCTCTTTCAAACTGCGGCTGCTCTAGATCTACTAAAGACTGAAAATCAAAATCATGCATCGACTCAGCCGGCGCGAGCGGGCGTAGACGAAGCCGCAGCTGTTGTCGCCGCTACAGCCCCTGTGGTGCTGAGACTTAACCCGCCCGCAGTAATCTTAAACTCCAGCGGCTTGGGGTGGATCCTGTTCGGCTCCTCCATTGTCACCAGAAACTTCCGTCCGCTCACTTCTTTCAAGCTCTCCTCGTAGGTATTTTTCGACTGAACATGCGGGGGTTGAATTTGTTCGTAGGCTTCTTTGTCGCTGCCAATGGGTTTACTCGAGCAAACGATATATCCGTTTTTCTTCCCATAGCCTAGAAGGCGCCTCACCTCTTCAATGGGCGTGGTTTTGGTATCCCCTTTTTCACCGTCTGGCGCAAGTGCCAAGTAGCTACAGTGGTGCGGTACGCTGTATAAATTCCACGCTAGCCGGTCCTCTCTTCCATGTGCCTCTGTGATGTTCACAATATCCGCCAAAACATCACTCGTGGAATCGCCCACAGCGAACATGTCGTACTCGTAGCTGCCATATTTGAACCGGATATTGAATATCAACGCTGCTTCATTGCGCAATTCCTTCGAGGCACCATCCTCGCAGTGTTTCTTATAAGGGGAGTGACAAAAGAACTCAACGCCATCTCCATCGATGCTGAACGTATCTACTATTGTTCCGGCATCCACGATGAGGTCGTCACGATCATTCGCGCCAATTCCCTCAGACTCAAGGTACTTCACCAATTCCGGCGGCTTGGAAAATACCTTAATGCCGGCTCCCGCTTTGAGCCGATGTCTCGCTTCTGCCCGTAGAATGGGGAACTCGTTACTCAGCTCGTCATTTGTGACCGACTCCAGCACAAATGCCGCCGGTACCCAGAGCTCATTGATGTGAATCCGCCCTTCACCCTGGTACCTCTTCGCATGCTCGAGGTAAAAGAAATCGGTAGAACCTTCTATATGATCAAGGTCAGCATGAGTGAAGATTACTGCGTCAAAGTCAGAGCGACTTGCCTTAGCCAGCTCATCGCGTAAAGTCTTCGACAGGTCAATTTCCGGTTTTTTCGGATCCGCTCCATTGGCAGGCTGCCGGTAGTCAATGAGTATCCTCTTACCATTGTCCAGAAGGATTTGGGAGCAATCTCCGTTGTTTACTGGATAAAACTTGATTGTGTGCATAAGTACCTCTACTGCCTAGGGCATTGAACCCGGATATAACATATTGTATTTAAACGACTTTTAACTATCTAACCATAGATATGACGATCTGAGACCAGATGTCTACGAGGGGGAGGAAAAGCTAATCACCGAATTACTACTGCCAATTATACTGATCATTATGATTAGTACAACTAATCTTTTATATCTGCTATGATAATTAATTACAAGCGCACTTCGTCGACCACTTACTTGGCCTCGCTGAACTACTATGAACTACACGGATATTTCTCAGTCGCAACGCGAACGGCTAACCTACATCGACTTTACCCTATATTTCCTGGGCCAATTTAACCGGTCAGATATAGAAGCGAGATTTGGTACCCGTCAGGCTGCCGCTACTAGAGATATTGCTCTCTACAAAGAAATGGCTCCCAACAATCTTTCTTACGACTCCACCAATAAACAATATCTTATCGAGGAGACCTTCAAGCCCGCTTTCGAACACCTCCCTGTGAGGGTACTGGCGCAATTATCCAGAGGCTTTGGGGCAATTAATGCAGGTGCGGAGAAGTCTTATATTCCAACTGAATTACCTTATAGGCTCAAGTATCCAAGTGCTTCAGTTATTGGACCCATCACTCGCGCCATACACCAAGAAAGAGTGGTCTCCATTACGTACGTGTCTACTAGCAGTGGCAAATCCAACAGGGAAGTCGTTCCATTTGCACTTGTTGACTCTGGTCTTCGTTGGCACGTTCGTGCTTTTGACAGAAAGAAGGGAAGATTCTCGGATTTTGTACTTAATCGCATTCTTGAAAGTAAGGTAATTAAGAGCGACATCAATGATAACGAACGACAGCACAGCGATATTCAATGGAACCGAATAGTAGAGCTTGAAATAATTCCGCACCCCGACAGGGTGCATAGTGAAGCGATAATTCATGACTACGACATGAAAGATGGAGTTCTTCACATCAACGCCAGAGCAGCGGTCGCCGGATATCTACTTAGAAGGTTAAACGTCGACTGCACCGCGAACCATTCACTAGAAAGTCCAGCCTATCAACTCTGGCTCGAGAATCGCCTTGCGCTTTACGGTGTGGACAACTTTATTCTCGCACCAGGTGTGGATAATCTACCTCTGTGATCCAATTGAATAATGTGGGTTTGTAAGAGAAATAACGATTCCAATATAATGAAGTTCCCCGCCGTAATAGAATACCATAGCCCTTCTCACACAAAGGCCAGCATGGGCAAGTACGATAAATAACCAATTGGGGCCAAAATGGAAAATATTCTAGACAAACTGTCCAGCTACAACTTCTTCACGAATCTTTTCCCTGGGATTCTGTACTGTTACTTGGCAGACAGTCTATTTGGACTTCAACTCCTTCAGGGCGATTTGCTGGTGGGAGTTTTTACCTACTACTTCGTTGGCATGGTCATTTCTCGTGTTGGGTCCCTAATAGTAGAAGAACTGATCAAAAAAGGTGGGCTTGTCGAATATGTCGATCACTCTTCTTCCATTGCCGCCGAAAAAGCAGACCCCAAGCTACAGACCCTTCTGGAAACAAATAATGGATATCGTAGTGTAATTTCACTCCTATTTTGCCTCTTTATTACGGGTATCTGGACATTTTTGTTATCCACCTCCGCCTGGTTTGAACGACTTTCACCATGGTTGATTTTGGGCGGCCTGCTTGTCCTATTTATTTTCGCCTTCCGCAAGCAAACCAGCTATATCGTCGGCCGGGTCAACCAGCACACGCAATCAGTAAAGAGTGAATCAAAAAGTAATGGCAGTTAAGTCAATTAACACACGTTTCCGCGCCTACCAGCTTGATAGTGCCGGGTCCTCCTTTTCATACAGCAACGGAAGTGAATTCACGCTTATAGAGGCCAGATATACCGATGCGAACAAGGGCAGTATTGCAGATGAAATGCGAATATCTGGCAAGACCACGATCAGCACGCTGCACATAACGTCCTGGGACCAGGACCACTGCTCACCTAGCCAACTGGAAGAAATACTTTCAAATTTGAAACCTCGCAAGATCGAGTATCCAGGATACGTACCACATACAACTTCAGGAATAGACAGCCTGAGAATAATCAAAAACTACAAAGTGTCGCCAGCAGGAGCCAGCAAACTGGTGAGCGTCACCCCTGAATACATAAACAGGCTGGATAAAGCCAGCTCATATGGGTACAAAGACATTCTCTATCGCCCTAAAATTATCGACCTTGATTGTGCAAATGACAACTCAACAGTGAAGCAGTTCAGATCAGGATCTTTTAACGTGTTGAGTTTGGGAGATGTGGAATCTCCAAATATAGCTTCAATGCTGCGGGCCACTCGATCCATATATAGTGAAGTGGACATTATGATCATGGCACATCATGGCGCAGACAACGGATTTACCACTTCTTCATTCATTAAAAAGGTGCGGCCGTCAGCAGCAGTGGCATCATCAAATTATGGGAATCAGTTCGATCACCCAAAGCCTGAAATTAGAGATTTACTACATAAGAATGGTGTAAGGCTGTTCACCACAAAAACAGGCGACTTGATAGTGCGATCCTTGGGCACCCACAAGGGAAAATATGAAGTCATTAACCTGAAAGCCGGAAGTAGTGAGGTATCAAGCAAGTGGACAGGTCTGGCAAAGAAACGCCAATACCTGCAGTATAACCCCGACACATTGCGAGACAGAGGACGCAAGCACTATCGCGGCCCGCAGCGGTAGTGATGTACATAGATTGCCCCCGCTAGGTTACCTTGGAGAATATTGCGAATTTAGGAAGTCACTCATCATCACTATATGACGCGCAGCCAACCGTTCACATCCAGTCATTTGAATGGGTTCGCCGCCGAGTTGAGTATTGTACTGCGCAGGTGGATGATTTTCTCTAACACGTCACAGTTCTATTTCCTGTGGTCTCGGTTCCTCACTCCCACAATTACGCCCCCATTTTCATTGCGGCAACGAGAGCCTATTCTAATTACGGCCAACGAGCGCCCGCTCAATCATCGGCATCTGGTAATTGGTGCAATGGGTCATTCGCTGCAAAGCGAGAAGCTATTTCCAGAGAAATCTCTACTGCTTCAAACGCTGCGTCCATCAGATCGATTTGCGCTTCACAATTGGGACAAACTACGAGGTAGCAAGTTGGCTTCTTGAAGGTAACCGGCCATAGTAGGCCGTTATTCTCTTCCCGCTGACACCCAGTATCCTCCTCGCCTGTACATTTCATATTTGATAGGAGAGGAAATATGGGCAAACTGGACAAACCGGTAGCCAAGCA
>Ga0164313_10000246_pt1 | contig 40786 bp, 36 predicted proteins | sample GuaBasSedimGuay4_FD_113735 | JGI IMG/M metagenome (GOLD analysis project Ga0164313, IMG submission 113735) | Subseafloor sediment microbial communities from Guaymas Basin, Gulf of California, Mexico - Guay4, Core 4569-4, 0-3 cm | ecosystem: Environmental > Aquatic > Marine > Hydrothermal vents...
AGTGCCCCGATCCCATTAGGGAACCGGGGCACTCTTTTACCAGCTGCGCAGCTGGGCGCCTACTTCTTTCTCCAATCGTTTGACGATCTTATTGCGAATCGCCAGCACTTCCTTGTCGGTCAGTGTCTTTTCAGGATGCTGGTAAACCAGGCTGTAAGCCAGGCTCTTTTTCCCTTCCCCGAGTTGCTCTCCGCGGTAAACGTCAAAAAGTCTGACTTCGCGCAGGGTTTTTCCCCCCGTTTGCCGGACCAGAGACTCAACATCACCTGCCGGGACTTCCTCATCGACCACCAGGGCCAGGTCTTCCAAAACCGGAGGTTGATCATGGACCGGAGTGACTTCGTAGAGTTCATTGACACCCGCCAGCAGGGATGCGACATCCAGGAGGGCAGCAGGCAGCGGCCGGTCTGGCAGTCCGTAATTCCCTACCACCTGGGGGTGAACTTCACCCAGATAACCCAGCAGGTTTCCATCCGCTTCAATCCTGGCGGATTTCCCCGGATGGAAACCCGGAGCGCTTTCAGGAAGGTACTTCACACCAGAAATATGAAGAATGGAAACCAGTTCCTCCACCAATCCTTTGAGATCATAAAAACCCATTATCTCCCGATCGGTTGACTGCCAGGAAGGCAAATTCCGTTTTCCACTTAAACAGATTCCAAGGGTTGTGATTTCCTGGATCTCCTGTCCTTTCTCTGAGGGGACAAATACTGGGCCGATCTCAAACAGGGCGATCCTGTCCCGATTGCGGAAATTCTTCTCAACAACTTCCAGCATACTGGCCAGTAAATCGCGGCGCAGGACAGTTTTTTCTGCGCTGATAGGATTGGATAGTTCCACATAATCGATTTCCGGCGCTTTTTCCTGCGGAGGTCGGGCTCTGAGTTCCTGCGCCGGGGAAGTCATGCGATAGGTAACGATTTCCTGCAAACCCAGCCCGGCAAGGCTATCACGGATCTTCTCCTCCAGATCCAACTCGCGATTTCCCGCTTGCACGGGCAAACCTTCAGCCAGGTAGGATTCCGGGATCCGGTCATAACCATAAATTCGGGCAATTTCTTCCATCAGGTCAGCTTTCCCCACCATGCCTTCTCCAATGTCCAGCCGGTGAGGGGGTGTATTCACGACCAGCAGATCCTGTTTGATTTCCACACCAAAATCCAGCTTCTTCAGCAGGTCCGCGATCTCTTCCGTGGTGAGAGTGATTCCCAACCAGCGTTTCACGTCACCAGGAGTGAGTTCAACCACAACATCTTCAAAGGGATGGGGGTATTCATCCACCAGGCCTTTGGCAACTGTGCCACCGGTCCATTTTCTCATCCACTCCAAACAGCGCAGCACACCCTGGGGGGCTAACTCCGGATGAACTCCCCGCTCGAAGCGATAGGCAGCTTCAGAAGGCAAAGCCTGGGCAGAGACTGTTCTGCGGATATTCACATAATTCCAGGAAGCGCCTTCCAGGAGCACGTTCACTGTATCTGATGTGACTTCCGAATCCGCGCCTCCCATCACGCCGGCCAGTGAAAGCGGACCTGCCTTATCCGTGACAAGGACCGTGAAATCATCTAATTTTCTCTCCACATCATCAAGTGTGGTCAGGGTTTCTCCCTGTTCCGCCCGGCGGGTTATGATCTTAGGAACCTGGCCTCCTGCTCGCTTGACCAGGACATCATAATCAAAGGCATGCAGAGGTTCTCCTATTTCCAGCATAGTGTAATTCGTAGCGTCCACCAGACCATCTATGGGGCGCAATCCTGCCAATTTCAGCCGCAGTTGAACCAGATAAGGGCTGGGCTGGATTTTCACATTCTCAATCAAGCCCAAAACAAAGCGGGGATTATCCTCAGGATTGGTGATTTCGATAACGGCTTTGCCCTCGATCGAATTTCCTTCCATTACCGGTTCCAGATCAGGGGTTCGCAATTTTGCATCCGTGATGGCCGCGACTTCCCTGGCAACGCCCAGGATGCTCGCCGCCCGGGCTATATTGGGCGTGATGGCGATATCCAAGACAGCATCCCCCATGTAATCAGCCAGGGGCATCCCGGTTTGGGCATCCGCATCCAGCAATATGATCCCTTCATGCTCCTCGGAAATACCCAACTCACGCTCTGAACAGGCCATCGAGTAGGATTCTACACCGCGAATCTTTTTGCGCTTGAGGGTAGTGAGTGCCGCGGGGTCTTCTTCACTATAAGCGTCAATTATAGTAGCCCCCTCCCTCGCATAGGCCACCTTCAATGGCGGGTCCAGCTCTCCTTTGCCCAGATAGGGAAAGAGATTGGACGCACCCGTCAATACGGTATGCTCTTGCTTCCCATCATCCAGGCGGCACAATACCAGACGGTCCGCATCGGGATGGGGCATCACTTCCCGAACCTCCCCGACCACAATTTCATCCCTGCCCCAGGCAAATCCAGAAATTTTCGTTTCCTGATTACCATCTGCGGGGAGCGGCAGCCCAACGTAACGGATCTCCTCAACCTCCAATCCGGCCAGGGTCAGTCTATGGGCCAGCTCCTCAACAGGCAGGTTAATTTCAACATATTCTTTCAACCATGAAATGGGTACTTTCATTATCAATTTCCTTTATACTCATTATTTCCGAACAGGTTTCAGGAGAAATTAGAACTGTTCCAGAAAACGCAGGTCATTGGCCCAGAAATAACGGATATCTTCAATATGGTGGCGCATCATAGTAATACGTTCAGGTCCCATACCAAACGCAAACCCGGAATAAACCTCGGGGTCAAAACCGCCATTGATTAACACGGTGGGATGTACCATCCCGCAGCCCAGGATCTCCAGCCAGCCCGCCCCCTTGCAAACTGAACAGCCCTTGCCCCCACACAGAAAACAGCCCACATCCATCTCCGCACTGGGTTCCGTGAATGGGAAATGCGAAGCCCTGAAGCGTGTCTTGGCAGACTGGCCGAACATCCGGCGGGCGAAGTTGCTTAAAGTGCCTTTGAGATCCTGGAAAGTGATGCTCTTGCCAACCGCCAGGCCTTCCACCTGGTTGAACTGGACCTCAGAGCGGGAAGTGATCTGTTCGTAACGGTAGCACATTCCCGGAAGGATGATCCGGATGGGAGGTGGATCGTCCGGGTATTTGCTGGTATGCTCCTGCATGGCATGGATCTGACCGGGAGAAGTATGGGTCCGCAACATCAGGGGATTATCCGCCCTATCACCCTCAGATTTAATGAAAAAAGTATCCTGCATATCCCGAGCAGGATGATGGGGGGGGAAATTTAGCATCTGGAAATTGACCAGATCGGTTTCTACTTCCCGGGACCGATAAATCCGGAAACCCATATCCCCAAAGATCCGGTAAATTTCCCGCAAGGTCCTGTTAGTGGGATGTATATTCCCACTGACTGTCCGCCTGCCGGGCAGAGTTACGTCTATTCTCTCACTGGCCAGCGACTCTGTGATGCGTTGTTCCTCAAGTTGGGTTTCTTTTTCTCGGGAAGCAGATTCCAGGGCGACCTTGACCTGATTGGCTGCTTTACCGACCAGCGGCCTTTCCTCCTTGGAAAGGGTTCCTAAACTTTTAAATGCCTCCATCACGACAGAATTGCGGCCCAGATACTGGGATTGCCATCTATCCAGGGCATCTTGGTCCTCGATCTTATCAAGCGCATCCAGCGCTTCCTGTTTATTTTTTTCCAATTTTTCCTGCATTGGTCCTCCTGATCTATTCTGAATGTACAAGCAGGCAAAAACTCATTACATTTAAAAAAAAACCGCCCCAGCAAGGGACGGGATTACCCGCGGTACCACCCAAATTAGCCATTTTCAGGCTCACTATAACCCAACAGCATTCGTATTGAGAATGCGATTGTTTCCCCGGGTAACGTCGAGGTTACGGCTCAAACTACTCGGTTTCCCTTTCCCCTGAGCTCTCGGGAGTGAACTTCTCCTGGTTGTCAGCCTGCAACGGGATTTCAGTCCCTGTCCCGTTTTCCCTGTCAGCGACTTCCAGGGTACTTATCTCCTTCTGCGATTTCAGTGTATGTAATTATCTTCTTATTATGAATAAAATAATCAATCTGTCAAGCCCCCTCCTGGGAAGCAAATGCCTTTCCAGTCAGAAATTGAAAGGATCAGGATCTTGATCAGGCAGAATTTGCTCTTGCAAAGGGGTTGGGGTTTTTGTTAAGCGCCTCTTCAGCGCAGCCAAAAACAAAAGATGCCAGTCGGGCCACAAGCTGGATCAGCGCCAGATCCTTATCATTAAAGTGGTCTTCTGGCAGCGCATTGACAACTTCCATTACACCCAGAACCCTATCACCCAAGACGAGTGGCACTGCCATCAGGCTCCGGGTATGGAAACCGATGGATTGATCCACCGCTGAAATCCAGCGGTCATCTTTCCTGACATCGGGAACCAGAGCGGACCTGCGGGTTTTGTTCACCCAACCGGCTACGCCAGTATCCGCGGGAATCCTGAAATCTGTCAACTCTTCCTTCCGAGCGCCAACAACAGCCACAAAAACCAGCTCGTCACTCTCTTCATCCAGCAGCAGAATGGATCCATTCTCGGACCCTACCGCCCCCAGGGCAATGGAGAGAATGTTCATGACCATTTCCAAGAGATCAGTCGATGTAGAAAAATTATGCAGGTTACATTCCAGCTCGTTGAGGTCCTTGATCACTTTCCAAAGACGTCTATTCTGATCCCTGGATTGGGATAAATCAAGTTTCAAATCTGCGTTTTCTTCTTTTAAGGTCTTTAACAATTGAGGATCCACCATATATCACCATCCTGCTGCCTGCTCTTTCAGCTCCATGGTGTCCCGTCTCCGGGAAACCTTATTCAATTATAATGGGAAATTAATCAAAACAAGATTTCCTTCCGCGAAGAGGCTGGAAGCGTTTATAATCTAGGGATATGAACGCTGCCCGAAATTTTAAAATCATCATATTTTTGGTCCTGATCAGCTTCTTTTTGGCGAGTGGATGCAGCGGAAACGCTGGAACGCCCCTCCCAACAGCGACTCTGATCCCACCCACCCGCACACCATTCCCGCCATCGCCAACCCCCATCCCAACTGCTGCAGTTGTAAATGGGGATCTGATCACGCTGGCAGAATTCCAGGAAGAGCTGGCTCGCTATAAAGCCGCTGTAAACAGGGATTTGACCCCAGAAGACCAAGAAATTGTCATTACAGATTTAATCAACCTCACCCTTCTGGCCCAGGCTGCCAAATCTGAGGGGTACCAAGTCTCCGATATTGCCCTGGAGGAAAGAATTGCAGCCCTGGATACGGAAGGCCAACCCCTGGATGATTGGCTGGCAGCGCACGGTTTTACTGCGGAAAGCTTCCGGACCTACCTGAAAAGGGCTTTGGAAGCTGCCTGGATGAGGGATGAAATCATTGCAGATGTCCCCTATGAGATGGTGCAAATCCATGCCCAGCAGATACTCTTTTATGATCTGGCGTCTGCTGAAGCAATTCTGGCGGAAATCGAGGAAGGAAAAGACTTTTCACAACTTGCCGTCACGTATGACCCTCAAACCAAGGGGGATCTGGGCTGGTTTCCCCCCAATTTCCTAACCCTGTCCGAATTGGATCCGGTTTTGTTCAATCTCGATATCGGAGAAACTAGTGATATTATTGAAACAGAAATCGGGTATCATATCATCAAAGTCCTCGAGAAAGAGGATAAGCGTTCCCTCGACCCGGCTATCCGCCAGATTTTACAGGAAAAAGAGATCGATAGCTGGCTTGAGCGCCGCTGGAAACTGAGTACAATTGATATAACCTTGCCCACATAAGAATTTTTGGGAGGGAATGTATGGCAGATGCTTTTAATGATCAGGTCGAAGATCCGTTCGAAGAGTTTTTTGAAGAGCCAGAACTGGAAACCACCCCAGCCAAGCCCAGATTAAACATCAATCCAGTTGGCTGCTTTTTCAACATCCTTTCCGGGGTCCTGGTCACCGCTACTCTGGTAGTTGGTCTGATCTTCGCGATCATATTTGTCAATCCACAAGCCAGCCTGAACCCGCTGCCGCCTACTACGATGCCAGTTCTGTTTCTGACCTACACACCTTCCCCCACGCCGAAGCCGGTGCTTCCTCCAACCTGGACACCCACGTCTCCTCCCACGCTGGAACCGACCGCCCCTCCTCAGCCCTCGGACACCCCCCACCCTGATACTTCGCCTATCCCCACAGCCGACCTCGAAAGCGGGACAACTTTCCAGCTTCAGGAAGGTTCGCCCAAATACGAGGCCAATATGTACCACCCCGAAGCGGGCTGTGACTGGTTGGGTGTGGGCGGGGAAATTCTGGATTCAGATGGCGAGCCAGTACCTGGCGTTTTGATCGAGGCCAAGGGTTCCCTGGGAGGTGTTGAAGTTTCCCGCCTTACTCTTTCAGGATCCGCACCAGACTACGGGGTAGCCGGATATGAGCTCCCCTTGATTAACTCTCCAATAGAATCCGACAGTGAGGTTTGGATCCAGCTGCTAGACCAGGCCAATCTGCCCCTCTCAGAGAAGATATACTTACGGACTTTCGACAGCTGCGATTCCAATCTCATCAGAATTAATTTTGTACAAGCCGTGAATTAACAGCCCTCGAAGCGCAGATGATCAAGGCCAGGTTTGTGATCCTGGCCTTTTTGGATTAAGAGGGGAATAAAATTTCGTAATGTTCGCTGATCAGGGATATTGACCGGTCAATCAATCTCCTGTTCTCCTCGATCTGGTGCCAGCGGCTGGCACCGGATGAATGCGGCAGGGGAATCACCCAGCGGCCATCCACTTCCAGCTGGGTTCCTATGATTTCTTTCAGCACCAGCTTGGATGGATAATACAGGTTAATGGCAAGGCGGCCGATGGGGATGATCACCCGGGGGTTGACCAGTTCGATTTCTTTATCCAAAAATGGGCGGCAGAGTGCCTGTTCCTGGCGGGAGGGAACCCGGTCCCCGCTTCCAGATGTACCTCGGCCCGGATAACATTTGGTAACCGAGGTCATATACTGGGTCGTTCGGAACCAACCTTCCTCAATACCTGCTCGGGACAACCAGCCAAACAATCGTGTCCCGCTCCCGGCATTAAAAGGGCGTTCCGCTTCCTGTTCTGTAATTCCCGGGGCTTGCCCGATGGTCATAAACTTGGCAGAACCCCCCCCTGAAAAAACTGCCGGGGGATAGATTTCAAACCCTTCATCTCTACACAAACGACAATTCTTCATGGCCGCTTGCAGCTCAAAAAGAGAAGAATGAATATTTTGCGCTTGATTCGTCATTGCGGTCCTTAATGATAGGTAGCAGATTATTTCTTGCTGAATTCCAACCAGGCGGCCTGGATATAGAGCGCATCCTCTTCCAATGTGGGGCTCTCACAGAGGATCCGCCCCCCGCCCCCCACCTCGAGAAGGGCCTCAAACAGAGCTTCGAGCTTGAAATCAGAATCATTGATCACCAGGTGATTCTGCTCTCCTTTCTCCGTATATTCAATTCCTGAGAGGTGGCAGTGCGGGCGTCCCAGACTGTCTTCGCTGAGTGCAATCCGATAGGCATCCAGGACTTTCATCCACTCCCGGGTGGAATTCATGGAACCATCCCCCGGTCTGGCGTGGAGATGGGCAAAATCCAGGCAGGGCTCCACGCCGTCTATGACACTCATTTCCAGGGTATCCTCTAGCGATCCCAGCAGAGCGGCTTTCCCCATGGTTTCCGGCCGCAGGACCACCGGGTTGTTTTTCGCCCGCAGTTCTTTCACGCATTCTTCCAGGCGGGGTAGAACCACCTTGAGGACCTCTCCAGGAGGAGATCCGAAATAAGAGCCGGGATGGAAAACGATATCAGTCGCCCCCGAGGCGTTTCCTGCCTGGGCAGCGTCTAACAATCGCTGGCGGGATTTTGGCCATTCCTCCCCATCGGCGTTTAAATTAATGTAGTAAGGGGCGTGGACAGAAAGCGCGACATCTCGCTCCGCAGCAGCTTCCCTAATGCTCTGGGTTGATTTCTCAGATACCCGAACCGAACGCACCCAACCCAATTCCATCGCCTTCAGCCCGATTTCATCCAGATAGTAGATTCCTCCCACGCTCCCCCCGGGGCTTTTGGGTTTATTCTTCGGTGTCCCAACTGTGCCAAAACGAAATCCCTTCGCCATTAATTCATCCTTTTCGGCTTATCCAGGACCAGAGCCTGGGACCGAATATCAGCAAGCCTACCAGAATTGACACCACGACACTAACCAAGACAGCGCCAGCGCTGATGTCCTTAATCCTCTTTGCGGTTGGGCTTGGATCTGGATTTACCTCATCTACCAGTTCTTCTATTGCGGTGTTGAATATCTCTGCTGCCCATACAAACCCAATGACCAGCAGGAGAAGGGCCCATTCCTGTCTGGAAAGATCACACAACCCGGCTGCCACTAAGACAACCAGGGTAATCACAGCATAGATCCTGGCATTCTGCTGGGTGTGGAAGACCTGCCGGATACCATCCATCGCGATCCAGATAGATCGCAGTCTGGCCTTGATAAACCTTTCACCACTCAAAATTATTCTTCATCCTCAACTTTAATATCCAGCCCCAGCGCATCCAGGGCTTGCTCTTGGATCATCCACATGGCCGACCTTTCCTCAGCTGAGCCATGATCGTATCCTAACAAATGCAGGACCCCATGAATAACAAGCAGCTGAAGTTCAGATACGACAGGATGTCCTCTTTTGTTGGCCTGTTCAGCCGCTTGGGGGTAGGAGATCACTACATCACCCAGATAGCGGGATTCCAGATCCGGGTCATAATAATCCGCCTCAAAAGACAGCACATCGGTAGCTCTATCAACACCCCGGTAAGTGGAGTTCAGGTGTCGGATTACTTCATCGTCAGTGATTTTTATGGATACAGATGGAATTTCCTCCAGGAGATCGATCTGGAGGGCCTTTTGGGCGGCTTCTCTCAAGAGCTCACCGGGGATGAGATCCCGGAATTTATCTTCCATTTCAATAAATATCACGGGGATTTACCTTATTTCACTCCCGTTCTTCAACCAGGGTATCATCCCTGAGGTCCTTATTATCCTCGTTTTCGGCGGAGGGTTCACCATTGGGGTAATCAACCCGTGCGTGGTATGTACCTTTCAATGTCGCCGTAAACGAATCGATAATCACCTTAAGGTCATTCAAGGTCAGCGCCGTGTTATCCAGCTGACCCAACGCAACCCTCCGATCCACCATCGCCTTGATCATATTCCTCAACTCACCATCGGTTTCTGGATTCTGGGAACGCACGTAGGCTTCGCTGCCATCAGCAAGCATCACCAGGGCGGTTTCCCGGGATTGAGGTCGGGGGCCCGGGTAGCGGAATTTTGAGATATCCACCGCGCTTTCATCCCCCCCAGCCAATTCCAGGGCTTTGCCGTACTGGTAGCGGGTGATCAAAGTGCCGTGATGTTCGGGGATAAATTCCCGGATCCGGCTGGGAAGCCGATATTTCTTAGCCAGTTCCAGACCATATTCGACATGTTCAATGATGATCTTCGCGCTCTCCTCAGGATCCATATCGTCGTGGGTGTTGATCTGGTTCGATCCCTGGTTTTCTATGAAAAATTGGGGGGTTTTCATCTTCCCGATATCGTGGTAAAGGGCACCAACCCGGGCTAGCATGCTGTTCGCCTGAATGCGCTCAGCGGCCTGCTCAACCAGGTTGGCCACTTGCAGTGTGTGCTGATAGGTCCCAGGAATTTCCCGCAGTAAACGCTGCAGCAGGGGATGGTCCGGCCTGGACAATTCAACAAGCTGCAAGGTGGTCGTCAGGTCCAGCAGGGGTGCCAGGGCATATTCCAGCAGTACGGTGAGTCCGGCAGAGGCAATGCCATTAAACGCGGCAGCTGCTATCAGGGTTGCTAATCCATTCACGTCCGTCGCTGGATCTATGATCCGATAGGCTACCAGGATAACCGAGCCCGAAACAGCAATGATCCCGGCGACTGACACATAAGCTGACAGACGGTGGGGTCTTCTCAGGACCAGCAGGCCCATCAAACCTCCCAGGCTGTAGTAAAGGGTCAGATCTGTGGCATTGGGCATGCCGTAAGCGGCTAAAATCGCCAGGGGGATAGTTGTAAACAGGGCAGTCCGTCTGTCGATCAAGGCAGCGATCAGCAGGGAATAGGCTGCCATGGGAAACAGATAGGGGACGACCAAATGTCCGGGCGACACATAGCGAGAAATGCCCAGGAAAAGCAGGAATAATACCAGCAGGGTGATCATCTGTTTGGCATTATTGATCAGGTGAGGATAGGAAAGGAAAAATAAGATAATCAATACAGCTGATAAGAGCACCACTGCCAGTGTTCCCGCCTGGGTCTGCCAGCCGGAGAAAGTAGTCAATAAACCCACTTCCTGCAGGGCCTCGATATCCTCAGCCTGGACTACTTCACCTCTGCGGATGATGGTTTCGCCCGTAGCGATGCTGCGGCTCACGGGGGGCACGTTTTGGACAGCTTCTTCCCGAACCGCCTGGGTCTGTTCTTCGCTGTAGAAACTGTTGGGAGCAACAAAAGCCGAGGCTAGCTCCACCACAAGCCGTACCTGATCTTCCGAGAGTGACAGGCTGACAAGGGATGGCAGCTGCTGGCGGGCATCTTCGAGATCTATTTCCCGGATGTCATTACGCATCACCTGCTCAAGGATGACAACGGCTTCCTGACGCACGGTTTGCCAGCGAACATCACTTAAAGCCAGGATTTGCTCCGCTGTATCTTGAGAAATATAGATCCCTTCCAAAGCTGCCAGATCAGTGTATTTTTGATCCTGAGAGGAGAATTGGTCCTGGCGAACAGAATCAATAAAGGAGAGGGCTTCACTCAGTTGGTTGCGCTGCTGGCGGGCAATTGCGAAATCCGCCCGGGTATAGATGGGTTCTACAGCATCAGCAGCTTCCTGCTGTTTGATCGCGGTCAGCACCTCACTCTGGTATGTCACTGCATAAGGCGACATCACGTCCTGTGAGGCAACATTGCCTTCTGAAACCAGGACAGTTGACAGGGCGCCTGTTAAGGACCAGTTGATCAGCCACCAGACCCCAGCCATTGACAGCGTTAGAATTGCTAGCAGCACCAAGATCCGAATCAGGGAAGGTTTAGTTCTGGGATCATTCATATCGTAATTTTCTCCAGCGGGGTGATGAACATGCAACCTGACTGCCACCAGGGGTTCAGGCAGTCAATAATCAACAGCCCGGATCGGTGAGCAAAAGGCGTTTAACCACCTCCGAGCAGCTCGCGGACGATTTGGTTGGCTTCTTTTCCATCCGCTCTTCCACGGATCTTTGGCATTAATACGCCCATTACCCGCCCCATATCAGCCATCGTACTCGCCCCGGACTCAGCGATGGCGCCCTCAACCAGCGCCCTCAGTTCTTCCCGGCTGAAGGGCTGGGGAAGGAATTCACCCAGGATGGCAATCTCTTCTTCAGCCTTGCTGATCAAATCCGGCCGCTTGGCCTTTTTTGCGCCTTCGATAGTCTCCTGGCGGGCTTTGACTTCTTTCTGCAGCAGGTTCAGAACCAGATCATCTTCCAATTCTTCCCGAGCTTCAACTTCTGCGTTCTTAATTGAGGCCAGGGCCATGCGCAGAGTCGTTTTGCGGAGGTCCTGACCAGATTTCAGCGCCATTATCAAGGCTTCTTGGAGGTCATCTTTTATACTCATAGGTACCATTATACCCTTTTCAATACCTCATCCCATAGGGTGCTGCATTTTCCCCCCGCCCAGCACGTGCAGATGGAGATGGGGTATTTCCTGATGCGCATCTGGTCCGTTGTTCACAATCAAACGGTAGCCTGTCTCTGCGATCCCGGCTTGTTCAGCTGCCTTTTTCGCCCCGAAAAACAATTTTCCCAGCAGGAGTTGATCTTCTTCTCCCGTTGCCTGCAAGGAAGTTATGTGATCATTGGGAATTACCAGCAGATGCACAGGCGCTGCCGGATTGATGTCCTTGAATATGGTAATGAAATCATCCTGGTAGACAATCTCGCTGGGGATTTCTTTTCGGATAATTTTACAGAACAGACAGTCACTCATCACAGCCTCCTTCTTGATATCTCCAAAAATCACTCTTTTGCCAGTATCGTTCCCCGGACACCGCCAGGAATGAGTTCGTCCAGTCGGACCCTGGAAAACCGATTCCAGAGGTCGGCTGGTCCCTCAGCCTCAACCCTGAGATAATTATCCGTCAAGCCGATCAACTTTCCACTCCCGGTCTCCCCTTCCAAAGCCTGTTCCCAGAGAACCGATAATTCCGCGTTCAAAAAGGCTTTCCGGTACCTTTCAGCGGAGGCCTGAAGGGCTTTGCGAATCTCTGCGCTGCGGGTTTTTCTGACAGGATGCGGGACCTGATCCGGGAAATCAACCGCAGGCGTGCCCTCCCGGGCAGAATATGTGAATACATGCCCCCCGGCGAAATCCATCTGGATAATAAAATCCAATCCCTCCTGGAATTCTTCGTCAGTCTCCCCCGGAAAGCCGGTCAGGATATCAGTGGTAATGGCTGCTTCCGGAACCCTGGAGCGAATTTGTTCAATCAGGCGCTGGTACCTCTCCGGGTTGATCGCTCTGGCCATGCGCCTCAGCGTAGAAGCTGAACCGGACTGGAGGGGTAAATGCAGGTGCCTGGCAATCCTGTCCTGTCTTAACAGGTCAATCAAAGTTGGCGATACATCCCAGGGCTCAATGGAGGACAGCCTGATGCGCGGGATCTCGGTTCTCTCTAGCAGGGCATCCACCAGATCAGCCAGTTCCGCCCGGGGAGAGAGATCCTTCCCCCAGGATCCCAGCTGCACTCCAGTAAGGACGATCTCCTTGATCCCTGACCTAACAGCGCCATTTCCCTCACGGATGATCTTGGAGAGCGGTTCGGAACGAGAATCCCCCCGGGCAACAGTCGTGATGCAGAAAGCGCATTGGTGACGGCAGCCATCCTGGGCTTTGATAAAAGATCTTGTCCTCTGGCGGGATCCCGGGATAGGGACCCGCTGCAGGGGTTCAAGATTCAATTCATCTTCTTCCAGAGAGAGCAGTGCAGCTACCAATCCCTCCTTTTGCGAGTTCTTCACTACCGCTGTTACTCCTGGGAGTTGTAGCGCCGCCTCCGGTTCCAGCTCGCTCCAACATCCCGTAGAGATGATATTTTTTACGCCGCTGCGGGCTATCCGCCGAATCGTTTTCCGAGAGTCTGCCGCGGCGGCGGCAGTAACTGTGCAGGTATTAACAACCGCCAGGTCAGCTTTTGAAGGATCTCCAACCAGCCTATGTCCTGCGGAGCTGAATTGTCGAGCAATGATTTCCAGCTCGCTTTGATACAATCGACAGCCGATCATATCCAGGTAGATCTTCATCTTTTTCACAGACTCATTGACTCAGGGGTCAGAACACTCAAGGATTCTTTACAGATAAATTATCAAACAAGACATCCACACCAGGCTGCTCAAATGATCCTACGATCAAGCCAATATCTCCACTGGAAAAAGTGGAATCATACGTTTCAGCAATGAACTCGCCGTTCACCGTTAATGCCAGCCGTGGTCCCTGGCAGATAGCCTGAATATGATTGACCGAACCGCCTGGGTTGATGGCTTCGGAATGGTACATCTGGGGTGGTTCGAGCAGCTTCTGATGGCCATCCACGACTATCCCGATGCCATAATAGCCATCACTGCTGATAATCAGGAAATAAAAATTCTCGGTATCCTGGTAGCGGCACAGGATACCAAAATCATTATCATCCGGTCCTGCGTTCAATAAAGCATCCACTTCGATCTGGACATCTTCAAAATACAGACCGGGGTTCGACCAATAATCCGCATTGGAAGCGTTTACCACAATCCGGTATTTTTCGTTCTCGTAATCAGTCATTCCTTCCTGGCTTTGGACCCTATCCCATCCGCTGGACGGGTCTGAAAACCCGTCCTGGAATAACAGGGCTCCGGGAACATCCGGGTATTCTCCAAAGAACTGGGCGATCTGGGAAAGATTGCACGCCAGAGAAAACAGGACCAGGAATGTGATCGGTGCCAGGAACTTGAATTTACTTTTCATGATGATCTCCACCGCAGGAAAAAATCTGCTTGTTCTCCCCGGGCTGCAGGTAGGATTTAGATTGACTCTTAATAGGATAACAACAAACGTTGCGCCTGATCCGTTAAAGCAGGGTTCTCTGAATAAGCGACCGCCTGGCTGAGATAATAAACAGCCGGATCCGAATCATCCCTGGCGGAAAATAGAATGCCCAGCTGATAATAAGCAGGCGCATATTCCGGATCCAGTGCCAGTGCCTGCTGAAAAAGGCGGAGAGCATTTTTTTCATCTTCCAGGGCCAGCAGCACCTGGCCAAGCACATCAACATTCGCGGGATCCTGAGGTCCGAACTGGACTGCTAAACGCCCCGCAGGGAGGCCTGCTTCCCTGATCTGGAAAGCGTAGGACAGGCAGAACTCAGCCAGCATCCGGTAGTAACCGGGGTCCTGTGGGAATAGCTCTATCGCTTCCTGGTATTTCAAGTATGCAGCTTCCAACTCGCCCAGAACAGCCAGGGATTTGCCTTCTTCTACGAGCACATCCGCCCGGTCTGGCCAGAGGTTTTCAACTACTGCGAAGAAATCCAGGGCAGTCGCATGGGAGCCTGCCCGCTGCCAGTAAAGGCCCAGGAAGAGATTTCCCAGGGGTGAATCTTCATCAAGGCTGAGTCCATTTTGAAGGATTTCCAGGGGATCATATTCCGGGTTCTCTATATGCTGGAGGGATTCCCCCCAGTAGAACCAGGCTTCCGGATAGTCTGGCCGGAGAGCAACCGCTTTCTCAAATGCAAAGGAGGCCAGGCGCCATCGATTTGCAGATGCTAGTGCCTGGCCAGCGGACAATAGCTGATAGGCTGGCTCTTCCTGAATGGCATCCCGGATTCTCTCCGCCGCTTTGCCAGCTTCGGGGTATTCCGCGCTTGATTGATCCAGATAAACCAGCGCTTTGGGTGGGGAATCAGCAGCGATCAATAACCCAAAATAAAACAGCTGTCCAGGATCAGGGGTTTCTTCCAAGAGAGCCAGATAGTGGGACCAGAATTCAATCGCCCGGGAAATATCTCCTTCTTCCTCATACAGGTCCGCCAATTCTTTCATGGCAGAGGGAGAATCAGATAACTCCAGCCAGATCCGTTCAGCTTCCTGAGGATCTCCCAAATACAGATAGGTGGTACCCAGATTGATCTGACCAGCTTCTGATAAATCTTCCCGCTGGTATGCTCCCAGGTATGCGTCCAGCGCCAGGGAATAATCACCAGCCAGGAAAGCAGCCTGGCCAGCACTCTCCCACAGGGAGATCCACCAGGGATTGGTCTCTGCAAGCTCAAGCAGGTAGCGTGCTCCAACCGAGTACTCTTCTGCAGCAAAGGCTGTCTGCACTTTCTGCGCTTTTTGGGTTACACTAATAACAGTTGGCCCAAACCCAATTACTGAACCTACCAATAACAGCGCGAGGAGTTTTAGGGCAGTTTTTAGGCTCTCATTCATACCTGAGATTATATTGTATAAACCCCTGAATTGAAACCTTGCGGTCCACAATCCGGGATAAAGGTATAATCAAAAACACACCCCTAGACAAGGAGCTAAATTGGATTTTGAATTATCTGCAGAGCACTTGATGGTACAGCGGATGGTCCGAGATTTTGCGGTCAAGGAAGTGCTTCCCGGTATCCAGGAACGGGATCGCGCCGGGGGCATGGCACCATTTATCATTCCCCGCATGGCAGAACTGGGGATCCTGGGCATTACCATACCGGTAAGATATGGCGGTCAGGGAATGGATTACATTTCCCTGGGTCTCGTCAGTGAAGAGCTGGAAGCAGTGGATACATCCTTGCGGGTGGTGATATCCGTGCATAATGGGTTGAGCTGCCTGACACTGCTGCAATGGGGCACTGAAAAACAAAAAGAAGAATACCTAGTGCCGTTGGCAAAGGGGGAAAAAATTGGCTGCGGCGCATTCACCGAACCCGGAGCAGGTTCCGATTTTGCAAACATCCAGGCTACGGCGAGAAAAGAGGGAGACAGCTACATCCTCAACGGTGAGAAGATGTGGATCTCCTTGGCCACCGCAGCCGATTACGCCGTCGCCACCTTCCGCACAGATCCACAGGCTGAGCCCCCTTATCGGGGTTTATCCACATTTATTGTAGATCTGGACTCTCCGGGAATTACCCGGGGCGATATCCACGGCAAGCTGGGAGTCCGCGCGGGATCAACCGGGTGGATCAATTTTCAGGATGTTCGAATCCCTGTTGGGAACCTGCTGGGCGAAGAGGGAGAGGGATTCAAAACCACGATGTCGGCCTTTGATAACGGTCGCTACACAGTAGCCGCCGGGGCAACTGGATTGATTCGGGCTTCCCTGGAAGCCAGCAGTAAATATGTCAAGGAACGGACTGTGGGGGGGAAACCTCTCAGCGAAATGCAGCTTATCCAGGAAAAACTCGCCCTTATGGCGCTTGATTACCAGGCTGCTCGTCTTCTTTATCTGCAAGCCGGATGGCTGAAGAACCAGGGGATCCGCAACACTCGGGAAACCTCAGCCGCAAAATTGTTTGCGACTGAAGCCTCCTTTCGGGCTGCATCGGAGGCTGTTCAGGTCCATGGGGCTTATGGCTACAGTGATGAGTATCCAGTAGAACGCTACTTTCGCAATGCCCGGGGCGCCATGATCTACGAAGGTTCCAGCGAAATCCAATCTCTGATCCAGGCTGACTATGCCCTGAAGAAGCGACGCGATAAAAAATTACGACGGGAATTACCGGCTTATGACCCTGAAACCTGGGTCTGAAGTCCAGGATGAGCGAATCAATCAATTTTTATCCATAAGGAGGGTAACAGTGTGAAAATAATTGTCTGCGTTAAGCAGGTCCCAGACACAGCAGCCACCATGTCGGTGGACAATGGGGTCATCAGCTGGGGAGATGCGCCGCTGATCATCAACCCCTGGGATGAATATGCTGTGGAAGCCGCCCTTAACCTTGTCGCGGATCAAGGCGGAGATGTAACTGCTCTCTGTCTTGGCAAGGAAGGGGAAACCGAAGCTATCAAACATGCCCTGGCGATGGGCGCAGATACAGCTGTGATGATCTCAGATCCAGCATTAAAGGGGGTTGATAACGTGGCTGCCTCAAGAGTGCTGGCAGCTGCTATCGAGAAAATCGGGGGCGCGGATCTGGTGCTGTTCGGACAGCAATCTGTGGATACCGACACCGGGCTGCTTCCCGTGCAGGTGGCCAGAATCCTAGGATGGCCATCCTTGACATTGGTCTCCAAATTTGAAAACGTCGCCGGTGATGAAGGGAAAATCCAGGTGCTGCGCACCATGGAGGAAGGCGGACAAATTGTTGATTCTCCCCTGCCAGCCGTGGTAAGCGTTACCAAAGATTACGCTGAACCACGCTATCCCTCATTCATGGGAATCCGCAAGGCTTCCAAAGCAGAATACCCGGTTTGGAACCTGGAGGATCTGGGCATCGCGGCTCCGACCGCGTCAGTGTCCTGGCCTGAGATAATGGAGCCGGAACAAAAAGAGATCGTCACTGAGATCATCCCAGGAGACACGCCAGAAGAAAAAGCCCACAACCTGGTTGACAAACTGATAGCTGAGAAGGTGCTCTAATGACAAAAAAAATACTTGCCTACATAGATCATTTTCACGGAAAAGTGCAGTCTTCCTCCTGGGAAGGCCTGGGCTTGGCAGCGGCTATTGCCGCAGATTCCGGGGGAGAGGTAGCTGCCCTGGTCCTCGGTGATGAGGTAGGGGGTGTAGCTGAAACCGCCTTTCACTATGGCGCAGACCAGGTATTTCTGGCTGAAGATCCGATTCTGAAGGATTTCCGTCCCGAACCGCTGGCGGACCTAGTCAAACAGGCTGCTGAATCCTATCAGCCTGACCTGATCCTTTTCCCAACCACTACCCGGGGCAGGACCCTGGCCGGAATGGCTGCGGTAGACCTGAACACCGGCGTAATGGTAGATATAATCGACCTGGACTGGTCAGGGGATAAAATAGTCGCCACCAGGCCAATTTATGCTGGCAAACTGCTGGCAAAACTGGTCTGCAGCACGACCCCACAGATCATAACCTTCAGGACACGCGCATTTGACAAGCCGGAGCCGGATACTGGCCGGTCTGGATCTGTGACCCCACTCGAAGTGGGGCTGGATCCAGGAGCTGTGGCAACCACCATCGCTTCCATTCAGGAGAAAGCCGAGGGGGTCAGCCTCAGTGATGCCAGCGTGATCGTTTCTGGAGGGCGGGGAGTGGCCTTAAACCCAGCTCTGGAAGCTCCTGCTGACCTGGATGAGGAAGCAGCCGATATCTGGAAAGCCGGACAGGGTTTTGCCCTAATAAAGAAACTGGCTGATGTGCTGGGCGCCGCAATTGGCGCCAGCCGGGCTGCGGTCGACGCGGGATACATCGAATACGACCATCAGGTCGGCCAGACCGGGAAAGTGGTTACCCCGGACCTTTATATTGCCTGCGGTGTCTCCGGAGCCATCCAGCACCTGGCCGGCATGCGCAGCAGTAAGGTCATTGTAGCCATCAACAAAGACCCGGATGCCCCGATCTTCAACTTTGCCCGCTTCGGTGTGGTGGGAGATATGCACGCCATCCTGCCTCCCTTGACAGAGGCGTTAAAAACCCATCTTGCAGGGTGAAAAGAAAGGGCCGGGTCCTAGTATCGGACCCGGCCCATCGAAAATTTTATCAAAAACGGTTTCTTGTCTGTGGAAACCGTTTTTTAATCTCAGTGATTATTTCTGGATGGCATCATCAGGACACAGCGGTTGGTACTGCTCACCACACGTTCTGAATCCGCGCCCATCATGACCCGCTTAAAGCCCCCCCGCCCATTGGATGTCAGGGCGATCAGATCAAAATCACCTTCATCTGCTGTTTCCACAATAGTTTTTGCTGCACGTGTTCCCTTGACCAGGATGCTGGTCTTTACATTATCCTTCTCCAGACCGCGCGAGACAGCTTCCAGGAAGTTGGTCATCTTGGCCTCCGCTTCGGCGCGTAGGTTCTCAACCACATCCGCCGGGGCCCGGTATTTATCCGTTTCCGGTATCTGGGGGACAGAGAGCAGAGTTATTTCACTGTTATAGGCCAAAGCCAGGGCACGCGCATAGGGCAGCACTTTCTCCGAGGCAATCGAGCCATCCAGAGCTACCAGGATCTTGGCAGGTTTTCTACCCAGGTCCTTGGGTTGGTCTCCCTGGACGAGGTAAACCGGGATATTCAGGCGCATCATCAGCTTGGATGATACCCCTCCACTCATCCAGTGCTTCTCACCGGATTTTCCACGAGTAGTGGTGACCACCAAATCGATCCCGGCAGCCTTTACATATGACTGAGTAATTTCTGCAATTGATCCCATCCGGACGATTTTTTCAACCTCAAACCCTTCTGCGGAAAGCTGCTCAATCAAACTATCTAGATATCTTTCCCTAGCGGCCAAATCAGCATTGAATTGTTCCTGGGGGCCATGGGAATAGGATTTCACCCCGGAGATCAGGGTCAGTGACGCTCCAGTAGCCTGGCAAAGGCGCTTAGCAGCCGGCAAAGCCTGGGCTGCGTATACAGAGCCATCCAGCAGGACAGCAATCTTCTTAATGGTCTTATAATCATCACGCCAATTGCTTTGTTCAACTGGCTCTGGTTCCCAGGTGATCTCACGGGTAGGGGCGGACGCTCCGGCAGACACAGTAGCGGGAGCCATTTGTCCAAATCCAAAGCCTGCCAGCAAGGCAGTGTCCAACCCGCCCAGGTAATCAAGCACAGGATCTGGTTCGCCCAGGTAGGAGCGCGAAAAACTGAATCCAATATATAAAATGGGGATGAAGAGCAGGTAGGTCCAGGCTCCTTCAACAAAACGCTCCTCGAAGATGATCGCTGTCGCCCCGGTTGTCAGGGTCGCAGCGATGGTAGTTCCCAGAATAAGAAACATCTTGCCAACTGAGAAATTTTCCCGGATCTGCCGGACGAGCCGTTTGGTGACCGCCCAGCCAGTCATGCTCAGGAGAATGAAGACCCCTGCGGCGTAAATGGCCAAATAGGTCTCCTCGTCGGTCCCGAAGAAGAGGAAGGTAATGCTGACAATGGCAACTTCCAACCAGACCGGTTTATCAGCCACGTCAAACTGGTTCTGCTGGCCGATATCGGGCGGAATGTAATTCCTCTTTTTCAGCCCCAGAGCCAGGTTCTGCAGGCCCTGGGCGCTGGCAGCTGAAGCCGACATCAGGACCGCAATGCCCATGATGGTTCCCAGGTAAGGCAGGGGAGAAGGCAGCAGAGCGTCCATGGTCTGGGTGAAAACGGATACTTCTAAATTGGTAGGATCAGATAAATCCAGGATAGCTGGCCCAACAATCAGCATCGTGGCTGCTGTTGTGCCCATGATGATCAGCAAACTGTTGAAAGCGCGCTTGCTGCGGACTTCATCCGTGCCTTCGTATGCGGCAACCAGGTTGGCAAAAACCTCGATACCTGTCATCACCGCCAGGATGCGCACATAACCAGCCAGGGTGAAGTGGAGATATTCCCCGTGGAAAGCCCTCAAGTCGAACGTCGGTAACTGAAAGCCGCGCTGCCAAAGGGTTGCCCCGATCATGACCCACAAGAGCACCAGCACACCTGCTGTGGCCGGGCCGAAGGTGCGCGCAGCTACCTTGGGTCCCCGGTTGACCAGCCATCCAGTGAGCACACTGAGAGCAATGGCCGCAAAGGTCCGGTATTGGATTCCGAGGATGCTCTGGTTCAAGATTGGAAGCCGGTCAGCGATGAAGGTCACCATAGCTGCCATGCTGACCAGGAAAGTAAGCGTATACTCCACAAAGGTGATGGCCGCATTGATCTTTACGGCCCAGCTTCCAAACTCTTCTTCGCTTAAGCCGCTGCCGCCGCTGCCATCCGTGACCCAGCGCATCACTAATCTATACATGGCGGACACCACCATGATGGTCACGATGACCAACCAGACAGAGGCGCCAAAAGTCACCTGGGCGACACCTGCTACCACAATCAATTTCAGGAAGGGGCCAAAAACATACAAAGGGGAGGTAGCGGGATCACCTCCGCCAGCCAGGGCACCTTCAAAAGCGTTATTCAATTTATTGGATATTTTTACTGCCATACAATTTTTCCCTGCTCACCTGGCACACGTCATGGCCACGGCTCACCAAAACATACAAATTTCAGAGGATCGTTCTGCCCGGAGGTAACGCAGGAAGTCAAGCCGGGGCGATACCTGCTGTGGATTGCTGTCAGGTCAAGATGAAAAAAAATAGCAAGGGGATACCCTGCTATCCATTCTCGCTGTCAGACTTTATAATTATACCGTACAAAAAAGCCCAGTCTATACCATCCGGAAGCCACTATGAACACACTCCGCCCCCTGTTTTACCTCGATCCAGAGGTCACTTTTTTGAATCACGGCTCATTTGGAGCCACGCCCAGGCCTGTTTTGGAAGAATATCAGAACTGGCAGCGCCGCCTGGAAGCCCAACCGGTGCGCTTTTTAGCTCGCGAGAACCCGGTTCATTTCCGAACTGCTAGGCAGGCTTTGGCCGCCTACCTGGGAGCGGATCCAGAGGACCTGGTCTTTATCCCCAACGCCACATTTGGCGTAAATGTTGTGGCCCGATCCTTTAATTTTCAACCCGGGGATGAAATCCTCACCAGCAACCATGAATACGGAGCCTGCGAGAATATCTGGGAGTTCCTGAGCCAGAGATCCGGTTTCCAGGTTATCCGGCAGGAGATTCCCCTACCATTGCCCCCAGAGGATGAAATCATTGAGATTCTCTGGTCAGGGGTAAGCAATAGGACCCGATTGATCTTCCTGAGCCATATCACCTCTCCCACCGCGGCGCGCCTGCCAGTGGAGGAAATCTGCAAGCGGGCGAGAGCTGCAGGCATTCCAGTATTGGTAGACGGCGCCCACGCGCCGGGCCAGATCAAGTTGGATTTGCCGGCAATGGGAGCTGATTTTTATACAGGCAACTGCCATAAGTGGCTGATGGCACCTAAGGGCTCGGCCTTTTTGCACATCCGGCCTGAATACCAGGACTTCATTCAGCCCCTGGTGGTCAGCTGGGGCTGGGGGAAAAACTGTCCCTATGAGAGCGACTCCAGGCTGCAGGCGATCCTGGAATGGTGGGGCACCAAGGATCCGGCGGCATATTATAGCGTGCCAGCCGCGATCCGATTCCAGGAAGAGCACAGCTGGGATGCAGTTCGCGCAAGCTGCCGGGAGATGCTGGCGGGTTTGTTGGCTGAGATTGAAGAAATGTCCGGCCAGCCATCAATTTACAGAGCGAACGGGAAGAACCATACCCAGCTGGGAGCAGCCTTGCTGCCGCCTGATTCCCAACCGGAAGGGCTCCAATCCTGGTTGTATGAAAAGTACAGGATCGAGATCCCGGTGATCCGCTGGGAGAGCCGGTGGTTGATCCGCCCCTCAGTGCAGGGCTATAACATCCAGGAAGACCTGGATTTATTGATCAAAGCCTTGGGGGAGTACTGGGGATGAGGGTGACAGGTTAACCGTTATCCTCTATTTAACACAGGCAACGCAGCGCGTCGCCCCCACAGATGTCTCTCAAGTAATTACGGAAATCACGGTAGTTCATACAACTCCAGCAGAACACCTCCGGTACTTTGAGGGTGGATGAAGGCCAGCTGGCGGCCGTCATCCATCAGCATTGGATCCTCATCGATTAGCCGCACCCCCCTGGATCTTAGATCAGCCAGCTTGGCAGCGATATCCTCCACCTCGATACAGATATGATGCAGCCCGGGACCACGCTTGGCCAGGAATTTGGCCAGCCCGGAATCCTCACTGAGCGGTTGAACCAACTCGATCTCACTCTCCCCCAGCGGCAAAAATGCGATTTTCACCGCCATACTGGAAACAGTTTCTACATGATCAAGGAGTAAACCAAACTGGTCCTGCCAGAAGGCAAGGGCTTCTTCCAGGTCAGGCACCAGCACGGCAACATGGTCAAGGCGTTTAAGAGCAGTCATAGAGACCTCGGAGGTTGATATTTCCATTTTGGCAATTTTCTCTCGATACGAATAAGAACACCTCGGAGGTCTTAAGGACCTCCGAGGTGTTCTTATTAAAACCAGCCCGGCGGGCGGTACTCTCCCCATACCCCACGCAGGGTATCGGTGATCTCTCCCAGGGTGAGCCCAGCTTCCACGCATTCGATCAGAAGGGGCATCAGATTATCATCACCCTCTGCTGTGGATTTAAGTTTCGCCTGAAGTTTATCAGCTCGATCCCCATCCCGTTCAGCTCGCAGCCTGGCAAGGCGTTCCTGCTGGCTTTTTTCCTGGACCGGGTCAACGGTTAATAGATCCAGCGCTATAGTCTCTTCCATCGCATAGATATTGACACCCACCTGATGCGCATCCCCGGTTTCCAGGGCCAGCTGCTGACGGTAAGCAGCCTCCTGGATCTCTCCCTGAATATAGCCGTTCTCAATCGCTGCCAGCGCCCCACCCTGCCTGTCGATCTCCGCAATATATTCCCGGGCCCGGGATTCAATCTCATCGGTCAGGCTTTCCACCAGGTAAGAACCGCCCAGAGGATCAATGGTATTGGCTACCCCGGATTCTTCGGCCAGGATCTGCTGGGTGCGCAGAGCGACCTGGACCGCCTCCTCAGTCGGCAGGCTGAGGGCCTCATCCATACTGTTCGTGTGCAGGGACTGGGTGCCACCCAGCACAGCGGCCAGGGCCTGGAGGGCTACCCGAACAACGTTATTATGTGGCTGCTGGGCAGTCAGGGTACAACCAGCAGTCTGGGTATGAAAACGCAGTTTAAGGGCATCAGGATGACTGGCACTGAAGCGTTGCTCCATAATCGAAGCCCACAGCCGCCGGGCTGCCCGGAATTTGGCGATTTCCTCCAGGAAATCATTATGCGCGTTGAAGAAGAAGGACAGGCGCCTCCCAAAACCATCCACATTCAGGCCAGCATTCAACGCCGCTTCGACATAAGCGATCCCATTCGCCAGGGTGAAGGCCACTTCCTGGATGGCGGTTGAACCGGCTTCGCGGATATGGTATCCAGAAATACTGATGGTATTCCAGCGGGGCACTTCCGTTTGGCAGTACTGGAAGGTGTCAGTGATCAGCCGCATGGAGGGCTGGGGAGGGAAGATATAGGTACCGCGGGCGACATATTCCTTAAGGATGTCATTCTGGATCGTACCCCGCAGGGACTTGGGATCTACTCCTCCTTTTTTCGCTACGGCAATATACATGGCCAGCAGGATTGCCGCCGGGGCATTGATGGTCATGCTGGTGGATACTTTATCGAGGGGAATGTCCCTGAATAAGGCCTCCATATCAGGCAGGGAAGAGATGGGCACCCCCACCCTGCCGACCTCGCCAGCCGCAAGGGGGTGATCGGAATCGTAGCCGATCTGGGTGGGCAGATCAAAAGCGACCGAAAGCCCGGTCTGACCTTGCTCCAGAAGGTAGCGGTAGCGCTGATTGGATTCCTCTGCGCTGGCATAACCGGCATACTGGCGCATGGTCCACAATCTTCCCCGGTGCATGGTAGGATAGACCCCCCTGGTGTAGGGCTGTTCCCCCGGGAAACCTAATTTTTGAAGGTACTCTTCACTTTCCAGGGGCACTGCTGCCCGAGGTAATGGAATCCCAGAAGCAGTGGTGTAATTATCTTTGCGCTCCGGAAATCTTTCCAGGGCCGGTTCCAATATCTCTGCCTGCCATTTTTTATACGCATCATTATTTGACATATTTCCCTCGTTAAAAAGTATACCGCCAAAAAAGGGAGACTTGGTTTCTTAAAGGAACCAAGTCCTTCTTGTTCTATTCATACACTTCTCTTACCTTCGACCTTATCCCCCAGTATATAATAGAGGTGAATTTTTATCCGTTAGCGAAAAGGAATTGATTGTAATGGAAACCAAAACCAAAGAAGTGAAATTGGAATGGCTGCGGTCGCGTATGTTCGTGGGAACAGATCATCTGGGCACATCGATTGCCATCGGCTACGACCAGGAGAGCGATCCTGCGAGCAAAGCCGTTAATCCTTCAGATCTGCTACTGCTGGCAGCCGCTTCCTGCTCAGCCTATGATATGGTACAGATCCTGGAAAAAGGCAAACAACCCCTGGAAGACCTGAAAGTGGAAGTCCAGGCGAAGCAAAGCCAGGAAGCCCCCTACCCCTACGTCTCGCTGCATTTCAACTACATCCTCAAAGGGGATGTCGACCCAGAGAAGATCCAGCGGGCCATGCAGCTCTCGGAAGACAAGTACTGTTCCGTTTTAGCCACCCTCAAACCGGGATTGGACTTCACCAGTGAGTACACCCTCGAAGACTGACCCTTTTCATCCCCAAGCCAAGAAAGGTATCCAGTACTTCAACCAGGGGAATTATTTCAAGGCCCATGAATCCCTGGAGGAAGCCTGGATGAAATCCGATCCTCCCGAAAGGGACCTTTACCAAGGGATCCTGCAGATCGGCCTGGCCTACTACCAGATCACCCGCAACAATTACCGCGGCGCGCTGAAGATGTTCCGGCGGGGACAACGCATCCTGGCACACCTGGAGGAATCCCTGCTGGGGGTGGATGTTGGTCAACTCCGAATAGATGCCAGGGCAGTAGAGGAAGAGCTGTGCCGTTTGGGGCCGGATGCTGTTCAGCAGCTGGACAAAAGCCTATTCCGTCCAGTTCCCACTATCCTGAAACCATTCCCGTAATCTCTGACATCGGAGCTGGCACAGGGATGATCTTACTGGTGGTTGCAGTTGTAATTATGGCGAAACTTTATTCCCGTCCAAAGAAATAGCTGTTTATTCTGGGAACATCATCCAACAAAATACTACTATGTTAGTCCTGAGCCCCTCGATGGAGTTTATGCTGAGCAAAAAGAAGTGCTACCCTCCACTCGGGACAGGCATAGTCGAAGGGTTCAAGACCTGCTCCACCTGATTGAAATTTGCATCCGAGGATGTATAATGAGTGTAGGGTAGGCGCTCCTTCAGCTGCCTATCAGGAGGTATGCATGCAAACACGCTTACTTCTCGTTTCTGTCTTGATCTGTCTTGTCCAGGGCTGTGCTACTGTTCCAGTTGAAACTCCTAAAGCCATTGCCACTCAGGATATTCCCACTCAGGACATTCCTACATCTACCCCTCAACTAACGCCCTTGGAATGGATTCAAACCCGTCCATTTTTAGAGGTCCCGCCTGACCAACCTGATTTGGTTCTCAGCGGACTACCCGACGGCTTCGAGCCTCAGGATCCTCAACATGAAGTTGGCACTTTGCCCAGCGGTCTCGAATTGCAGATGACCCATATCGAGTACCAACTCGCCATTGATAACCAGGTCCAGGCTGAGAACAATGTAACGGTAGAACTCTTTGCATATCAGGATGCTGAGGCTCGCATTGAGCATCTCACTCTAATTGCGGGGGAGGGATACTCCTGGGAGTTCCAGCAAGTGGAGGAAAATAAAGTTGTCCGATACTACACCACCGGCGTTGACGGTCGCATCTGGATTTCTGGTCCATACATGATTGTCGTTAGGAGCGGTCTTAATACCTCCGATAGGGGTCCATGGGTAGACACCTTTACGATCCTATACTTGAACCTTTATCCACCAAACTGATAATCCTGGTTCCCCCTCTATGCTCACGTGGTACTGCCTACCGATGAATGACAGTGTCAATGGTAAACAGCAAAATTTGTAATATTAACCAGGAAGATAGAAAAACAAGAGCTCTCTCCAGCAGTATCAATGTTGGTCAGGGCTCTTTTTTATTGTGCAGTTAAAACACTTCACACCTGCCAGCACCTTCGGCCAGCAAGCACACATATTCAATATTTCTAAGAAGGGAATACCTGGCGCGGCGGGGTCAGATCGGGCTTCAAGGCCAGGATCTCCTCAGCTGGAGCAATCCTGTGGGGAGCTCCGCCACGAACAATACGCTCCAGATCCTGGCCCACTCCCAACCGCAGCAAGCCGCACTTGGCAAACTGCTGGGGGGTCATGGAATCTCGGGATTTCTCATCCATAGCCCAGGACCAGGGCTCGGTGCTGCTCAGCTCATCCAGCTTCTGGTCTATGCTCTCTTTCTGCTCTTCCAGGGTCTTCACAATCTCCAGGTCACGCTCTACCTGGAAACCGGTCAGATCAGAGAATTCCTGCCGATCCCACTAGGATTTGTTTTTGTCTGTCAGCAAGCCGCCTTCCGGAGGATCGAGATTGAATCGCTGCACAACGCTGTGCAGCCGGTTCTTCGACATCGTGATCTGCTTGGTGAGCCTCCAGCGAAAGGAGATCAGCGAGCGCAGTTCCCGCACGTGCATTGGCGGTACCCAGACTTCAGGGACAATATCGGCGATCAACAGAGTGATCAGCCGGTTGATGTCTTCCTTGTCGGTCTTTACCCGGACCTCAGCGATCTGGCGTACTTTCCGGGCATGGGCAACCAGGGTTCTGCTGACCAGAGGAGCCACGATATCATAGATGTCCCAGACGCTGCCTGTGGTCTCTATCACCACCGCGTCTCCCGGCTGAAAGTTCTTTTCTACCCAGTCCCGGAAGCGAGACACCTGAACTTTGCGAGGCCGCAGGGTCCATTCCTGATATCGGTTCTGGTCGCTGACCATCAGGTAGTGCTTGTGGATATCGATGCCAATGTAGCGTTGGATTGGAATTGATTTGGGGTGTGGGTTCATGATAAACTCCTTATACGGTAGAGTTGGATGGGGCGTGGATTTTTCCGAAGGACATCCAGAGGATGATGGTCAAGAGGTTCAGCTGCCGATACGGGTTTGCGCATTCATCCCAGACTTGAAGTCCGCTGGGCGGCCAGGTAACCCCGCGGGTTCACTCAGGTGAAAGCTGTGAGTGTCCCATAGGCACAATCGGCTGACCCAGACGCCCGAGCCCCAGGCTTGCGTCCCCATCTCAGTGCGGGGGAGTTCATCCGTTAGGCTACCAATAAGAGATGGAACAATTGTTTGAAGGTCTTGAAAACATGTTGTAACAACTGATTTTATTCGTTTAGGAAAAGACTCGATGGGGAAACTTCATTATCTTAAGCTGCTAGGTTTTTGGGCAGGCTTTTTGATTCTGCATTACGCTTATGATTTTTTTCCTATCCTTCCGTTGAAGTTAGTAAGCGGCATCAATGAATCCTTCTTCCAGCACATTAAAATTGTCTTTTTCACTTATTTGATCGTGAACCTAGTAGAATTTCTCACTCGACGCAAAGTCCTTGAGAATAGGGAAAGTTACATCTTAACACGCCTATTTTCAACGACGATATTACCCTGGTTTGTATTTATAATATGGTTCATGGCTCCCGCCTACTACGGTCCTATAGGTAATGTAGCTGTTGAAATACTTTACGCGAATATCGCTTTATTACTTTCTGGATTTTGCACGCTTGTCATCGAACAAACCATGGATGGTATCCCGTATCATAACTTATCCAAGGTTGTGATAATCGCACTCTTTGTTATCTCTATGTCGCTCTACATTATCTTTACCTTCAAACTTCCTTGGGCTGATGTATTTGCAGACCCAACCGCAATGATTGAGGTTATCACTATATGAGGAATCCATATTAGATAATGAGTGGCGCAAAGCAGCATAACCCCGCTCCCATTCGACTTCCCTCAGGAGGGACCACCTGACAGCCGGTTTGGTTCGCTTCGCGAACGACCAGGGACAGGAGACCGAGGACCGGGGTAATGAGACCGGGAAAAAACCCAGCTGCAGGTGAGCTCATTCGTTAGGCGGATATATACATGAAAAAGCGTTTGTATGTTCTTTTAGGAATTATCGCAGCTATATCATTTGCTATTGGAGTATTTATTTTTGTTTTTAATGATCAGTTTATATACAAGCGCTCCTTGGAGGGTCAATGGAAGCTGGCCAGAGTTTTGGTGGATGGAAAACGAGCACCAGGTATTGATCAGGAATCGGATATTGATATTGTTTATTATTGGAACGAACAATCTGTGATCTTTCAACCCGAATCAATACACGGATATGATGGATGCAATAATTATCGTGGCGATTTAAAGTTGGGGCCAAAAGGCAGGCTTGATATTTCTAGAATCGAATCCTCTTTAAAAGGCTGTCCAGAAGGATATCAGAAGATTTCTGATTATTCCAGGGTTTTAGTTACGAAGTATGATAGCTCTCAATTTATTCAAGATCTACTGTTTGTTGATCGTGTAGAAATACGAAATAACAATCTAGTTCTTATTGATGATGGCCCACCGATCAAGGAATTGTTTTTTGAAAGAGAAGATTGATTAAAGATATCGCCTACCGATGAATAACAGTGTCAAGGACCTCCATCTCTACTACATTCTAGTAATCACCGCTCCACCCGACCCTTCGACTGTCCCTCGGCTGCGCTCGGGGTCCGCTTGGGGTTTGCTCGGGGCGGGTGCCCTAAAGGACCCTTCGCAAAGCTTGCCCGTGAGATTTATAAAGACTTGATTTTAGTTGCGCAGTAATTGATATATGAAGATAACCGATCTGCTATGGATCCTCGTCTACCCGGCATACCAACTGATAGGTACTCTTCGTCATGAAACCAGCCATGCGCTGGTGGCATGGCTGGAGGGAGCCAGGATTACCGAATTCGTATTCTGGCCAACACGGGGATACTGGGGCTACGTGAACTGGGAGGGACCTGTAACGTCGGCAACTATCGGAGCACCGTACGTTTGCGATTTAATAACTTTCGGATTCTTCTTTGTGTTGTGTATGGCGGCTCGTTTCGAGCGGCGCTGGATCTGGCTGAATGCCGTAATTGTGGGGATGATCTCACCGCTGGTAAACTCAGCCTATAACTACTGGGGTGGCTTACGTGGACCGAACGATGTAGGGAGGCTGCTTGAAAGCTTCCCGCCGCTATTTGTCCACACCTACTTTTGGTTCACGATGGGTTTATACTTGGTCGGGCTGGCACTTGTGTTCAAGATGTCTCGAACAGCGAGAGTTCAAGCAGGTCAGGGCTGGTGAGCTCAGCCGTCAGGTTCAAAGACTTTTTACGGTCCGTTTTTGAGGGTGAGCAACTGGGGGAAATCTTGTGCCCACCTTTATACAAGACCTGCAACTTTGTCATGATTTCTATTTCGAGTGTGTTGCTCCGCTGATGGCAAGACATTTTCCCGGAATCTGTTATTCAGCAGCGCGAATGGGCACGGTTCCGATGTTCTGGGTTTTGATGACCCCGATTCACCGACCATGTAAGATATGGTATTATATACATCATGGTTATATTTACATAGCATATACAATCGCAAATGAGCATTAATGAAAGAGACAAATTCTGTAAAATAACTGTACTGGTATAATCCAAAGGAATTTGGTGGTACGAACAACTCTATAACTTGCGTAGCACCTCATTAGCTATTCTATGCTCCGTTTCATCACCCGGCGAGTTGCCTTTATCCTGATTGTTTGCATCGCGATCATCTTTATCGCCTATCTCGGCATGGGCATGATCCGCAATTCGGAAGTGGCGAACCCCAGCTACGACCTGGTGGCCCAGACCAAGCTTGCCTGGCAGCGTTCGCGGGTCTATATCTCATCCTTGGTGGAGGGGGAAATCAGTTTTAAAATTTCTCAACCAGGGCTGAGCGGAATAGATACAGGCAGGGGGAATGCTTTCTTCAACAGCATGGTTTTGCTGGCCATCGCCCTGGGAGGATCTGTCTTGATCGGATTACCCCTGGGTGCGTTTGCTGCCCTGACCAGGCACAAAAGACTGGTTACACCTCTGCTAATTCTGGTTCTGATCGGCATATCCACCCCTGTTTTCTTTTCTGGTTTCCTGCTCCAACAAATAGAGATTCTCTATCTATTCTTTTTTGGGCACAGCCTGGTAAGCGTGGCAGGTTTTGGGTGGGATATTGACCATATGCTTTTGCCAATTCTCGTGCTGGCTGCACGCCCGATTGCCTACCTGGCCCGGCATTCTTTTCTCGCTCTCGACCGTGTTATGGAAGAGAACTATATTCAGACAGCCTATGCAAAAGGGCTTGGTCAGAGATATACGGTTATCGTTCACGCCTTGCGCAACCTTGCTATCCCCATCTTAACTGCCATAGGCGTCTCTCTGCGTTTTTCCCTGGGAAGTTTGCCCGTTGTGGAGTTTCTCTTTTTATGGCCCGGTATGGGTTTACGGTTATTACAGGCCATCAACAACCGCGAAGCAGCCGTGGTTGTCACCTTGACCTTATTGATAGGATTGACCATCCTGGGGATCAATCTTATTCTGGATATCACCTACCGGTTTATTGACCCCCGCATACGGGATAACGAACTATGAATAAGTTCACCCGGTTTGTACTCCACCTGTGGGGCAAACGTCCGGCTCCACCCCCTGATGGGGAAAATTCCTTTCCTACCCGAACACGACCCCGTCTGCGGGGAGTGCTGACCAATTTCCCGCTGATGTTTGGGGGAATGATCGTTTTGGGTTTGTTTTTAAGTGTGCTATTTGGCCCTGTTTTTGCCCCTACAAATCCTTATATCACCGGACAAGTTGCCGGTTCCTATTATGATGCTGAAAAGGGTGAATGGCTCAGCCACCCTTTGTCTCCCTCCCAGGAACACCCCCTGGGGACAGATCAATGGGGAAACGATATCCTCAGCTTCTTGTTATATGGCGCCCGCAACACATTGGTTGCCTGCGCTTTTGTAACCATGGTGCGGGTCATCCTGGGGGTGGTGCTGGGCGCGATCGCCGGTTGGAATGAAGGCACCCTTTCAGATAAATTGATCACAGGAACGATCGGCGCCATATCCGCTGTGCCCTTATTAATCAGCAGCATGATCCTGGTTTACGCCCTGGATATCCGCCGCGGCTTGCCCGTATTCATCGCAGCCCTATCCGCGCTGGGATGGACCGAGATCGCCCAATATATCCGCAGCGAGTTTTTGGTTCTAAAGAGGATGCCTTTTATTGAAAGCGCTCGTGCGGTCGGGGCAGAGGAAATTTCGATTGCTGTCCGCCACGTGATCCCCAACATCTTGCCCCAAATACTGATCCTGCTCTTTTTAGAAATGGGTGCGGTGTTGATGCTTCTGGGCGAGTTAAGTTTCCTGGGAATATTTATAGGGGGCGGCAGCCATATCGCTATGGGAGACGAGATCATGGGGGCAATAGTCAAGCTGGCCGAAGTGCCCGAATGGGGGGCGATGCTGGCGGGGGGATACCGCTGGCTGAGAGCAAAACCCTTCATTGTGGCTTTCCCGGCTTTGGCTTTTTTCATCTCTGTCACCGGCCTGAATTTGTTTGGTGAAGGCTTACGGCGGTTGCTGACAACTTATCGTGTCAGCACGAATTTTTTGCTGAAAAAGCGCATGATCCTGGTCGTCATCCTGCTGTCATTTGCCACAGTTTTTATCATTAATAATACAGGGCCAGCCCCCTGGTTTGGCAGAATTGCCAGTAATTTCGATGGCCAATCTGCTTACGGGTATAATGAAAAACTTGCCAGCATGGATGGCCGCGGTGTTGGCCAGATCGGCCTCGAAAACGCAGCGGTTCTGATTGAAGAGAAATTTGCAGAATATGATTTTCTTCCCGGCTGGAAGCATAGCAGTTATATCTACCCGCTGACAACGCAGATCGTCCAACTTGAGGCGCAGCCAGTATTAGAGGTTTTAGACGGAAATGGGGATCTGGTTCAGGCTTTCCAGCACCAAGTTGATTTCGGGTTTCGGATCGAGGGCCATGGGGGCAGCGGGGATGTTGCTTTGCCGCTCACTTTTGTAGGATTCGATGCAGCCAGGCTTGCAAATTCCTGGGAATCCTATCAAGGATTGGATTTGCGCGACCAGATCGTGCTCCTGGTTGAAGGAAATGCCCCGGCTGATTTCGCGACGGAAGCGCTCCTTCGGGGCGCCCGCGGGATACTCTGGGTAACTGATGAAAATCCCGGGAATATCCGTTCTGAAATTCAGCTGGCTGACCCGGAAACCTATTATTTGAGCAAACCGAACATCCCCATCTTCAAGATCAGCCCTGAAGCGGCAGGGGTGATCCTGGAGGGTGCCGAAATGAGCCTGGGGGATCTAATTGTCGCAGATAAGACCGCAAATCAAGCCAACGCTGGATGGTATTCGCTCCCTCTCCCTGTGGGGGTGCATATGTCCCTGTCACTCAGCGATCCCCTAACGATAGAGATCCCTTGTGTTATGGGGTTCTTGCAGGGTTCTGACACAAAGATTGCCAAAGAGCTGGTGGTTGTGGCCGTAAATTACGATGGCCTGGGAAAAGACCCTGATGGGACGATCTTCCCGGGAGCCAATCACAATGCCTCTGGTATCAGCACGCTCCTGGAAGTGATCCGCCTCTGGCAGGAACAAGGGATTGATACCCGGCGATCCGTGTTAGTGATTGCCTGGGGGGGCGGATTATTAGATGATCCCGGATTCACGGCTTTCCTGGGTGATCCTACTTCTTATCGACATCTTCCTGCGCAAAGGCGTCTCAACCCTGCGGTGGTCATCCAATTTTCAGGCCTTGGCGCAGGAGAGGATACGCTTCTGCTGCATCCTGATTCCAGCGAACGCCTTGGTCAATATCTGGAAGAAAAAGCCCTTGATCTTGGAGTGCCGCTCGCGCGCGATGATTCTATCTCAATACCAAGTGACTTCTTCACCCGGCAACCAGATGCCGATTGGGTCTACTTTACCTGGGCAGGGTCGACGGTGCCAATAGAGGAAGATGTGTTCGAAAATATCCAAATGGAGAAGTTAGAGAACGCAGGAGAAATACTCTCTTACCTGCTGATCAAACTCAGTCGTCAGAGTTATCTTAATTGAAATAATGATCACCCCTATCGGCATCATTATGGCTTATTCGCTATGAACTTCAAAGGGTCTTCTCCTTCAATGGTTTTTCTATGGCGTGTCACCGCGGCGGTGGCAGTACTCCTGCTAATTATCACCGTGATGCTGGTGGTGAAAGTCCAAACGAACTCCTCTGCTAGCTTCACTGGCGACATTAACAATCAAAGCACCACCGTCTACCTGCGTAACACTCCAACTGAAACGGCAATTGCCAAAACACCCAAAGCAGGTGATACCCAGGTGCCAGATGAGACTGAGGCTGCAGATACTGCCCCCACAGCTACAGCCGCTGCGGTTGTAGAACCGACCAGCACACCTGTGCCCACCCAGGATGAAGGAGACACAGACATCGTTACTGAGTATCCGGTCCCAGACTCATACACATTACACAGCGGGGAATTCATTTTCTGTCTGGCTCGCCGTTTTAACATCCTTCCGGAAGACCTCATGGATTACAACGGCTACGAGTACGGCACATTGCTCTTCCCGGGAAATATCATACTGATGCCCCCGAACGGCCGGGCCTTTCTTGGTAACAGAGCGCTCCAGTACCACCCTGCCGATTACACGGTAATTGATGGGGACACATTGTATTCCATCGCCTGCTTGTATGGAGACGTGGATCCCCGGTCGATCGCAGCGGCCAATGACCTGGATATAGACCAGGTGTTGACCCCCGGGACTGTGCTCCAGATCCCCTGATCGATAACTATCACCTAAACCAAAAACAAGCAGCCTGAGCAAACCATGAACATACCCAATCGCCAAACCCCGACTCAATTGCACGAGCGCATCGAATTTGTGGATATCCTGCGCGGTTTTGCTCTAATAGGCGTTTTAGTGATGAATATGAGCGCTTACAGCGGTCATTCATTCACGATTGCCCAAATCGCGGGCGGCATTGATAAGTTTACGGTAATCCTGATGCAATTCCTCTTGCAGGCGAAGTTCTATTCCCTGTTCTCACTCCTGTTCGGTTGGGGAATGGCAACCCAGCTGGAACGCGCCCAAGCCCGCGGGTCCCGATTCCTTCCGTATTATGTACGCCGGACCTTCATTCTCCTGATAATTGGATCAATCCATGCTTTCCTGATCTGGAATGGAGATATCCTGGTTACATATGCTTTGCTCGCTTTTCTGCTGCTTCTTTTCCGCAACCGCAGTCCTAAAACGATCCTGCTCTTTTCTGCTGCCTGTCTCTTACTTTCGATTGTCATGGTCCTGCCAGGTGAAACCATGGATCTGGTGCGATCCTGGTACGACCAACATATCAGTTTCCATCCCCAAAATGCACCCTCATTCCAGATTTACGCCACCGGCACTTACGGGGAAGTTTTACAACTCCGGGTAGATCAGTTTCTTTCCATGCTCGCAAACTTCCTGTATTGGTTCGGCAATATTTTCAGCATGTTTCTGCTGGGTTTGTACGTCGGGAAGCGGGGAATTTTCAAGAACGTTCGTGAGCATCTACCTCTGATCCGGAAGGTTATGTGGGTGGGATTGATCCTGGGGCTAGTTTTCAACGGAATCGTTCTGAAATCAAATCTTCAGCCATCCTGGCTGCCGCAAGCGTACCAACGTTTAGCCACATCTGGCGCCCGAACGATTGGTGCACCAGCGCTGATGCTGTTTTATGTTTGCGCTATCATCACCCTGCTGCGGAAAGAATCCTGGAAATCCCACCTCATCCAGCTGGCGCCGGTAGGCAGAATGGCTTTGTCCAATTACCTGATGCAGTCCGTGTTGTGTACGCTGATCTTTTACGGTTACGGTTTGGGATTGTATGGCGAAATCAGCCCAACTGTGGGCTTGATCCTGTCATTCTTCATTTACCTGGGCCAGATGCGCTTCAGCGCCTATTGGCTGGATCGCTACCAGTTTGGTCCGGTGGAATGGGCCTGGCGCTCGCTTGCATATGGCAAACGCCAACCCCTTCATCGAGGTCAAACTCACGCTGATCTGCGGCCATCCCTTTTTGGAAAGATATTTACTGAACTCAAGAAGATTCCCCCAAAACTTGCTTTAGTCGGTGTCTGGGTGATCCTGCTCGGGTGGGCAGCAGGATTGGTTCTCTGGAATCGTCAATTGATTTCCCAGGGGTTCTATGACCCCTTCACTATCATTGTCAGAGTCACACCAACACCGGAAGGGGGCGGGGTCCAGGGGCCAGGAGCGCAGGGAGAACAAACCAGCATATCCACCCCGGTTGTAAAGGCTGTCAGCTATAACCCTGGACCGATTGCGGCATCAGGAGATATGGTTTCGCTGGCAACCACAGTGGATGTCAATGCGGCATTCAGACATATTGAGGCGCTTGCTGACCGGGTTTACGAAGGACGGTATGCCGGCACCTCAGGCGGGTTTGCGGCCGGGGACTATATCGCCGAAAAGTTCGCCGCGTATGGATTGCAGCCTGCCGGGGACGATGGGACTTTTTTTCAAAACTTCCCCATCTATATCAACCAGCTCAGTGATATTCCCACCTTAATGGTTGAAACCGATGGCGGCCTTCGCCAGAAGGCTGCCCTGTATCAAGACTTTTCGCCTATCACCAGCCGTTATGTTGGCGATGGAGAGGGACATGGACCAATCTTCTGGGCAGATCAATGCGCTCCTGATACGCTGCAACAAAATGATCTGGTAGGGAAAGTGGTTTTTTGCCAGGGCATTGTCACTACGGACGACATTCTACAAACAGGACGTTTGGTCCTGGAATATGGAGGGTCAGGCCTGCTGCTCCTCACGGATCCCGAAACGCGTCCTCCAGATTTTGGCAGTCGATACCTCCTGCCCTGGGTCCCGGAAACGATTCCCGCCTTCCGGGTATACCCGGACATTGTCGATGAAATTTTATCAGGCACTGGTTACGATCTGGATGACCTGCTTGCTTCACTTCCCCCCACGCAGTTGGAAACCAGCGCGACCCTGGAGCTTGAAACCCTGGGGGAATCTGCCTGTCCAGCAACTGGCTGCCTGGCCCGCAATGTACTGGGGGTGATTCCTGGCCGCGACCCTGCCCATGCTCATGAGGTGATCCTGATAGGTGGGCATTATGACCATATGGGCTCTGCTCCCGATGGCACGATCTGGTACGGAGCAGACGATAATGCCTCCGGTATCGCCGTCTTGCTGGAAATTGCTCGCAGCTGGCAGGAGCAGGGATATGTCCCAAGGCGAACTGTCGTCTTTGCCGCCTGGGATGCCGAGGAGCTCGGTCTCTTAGGCTCCAGCCACTATGTGGGCAACCCAAGGTACCCCCTTGAGGATACGATAGCCATGATCCAGTTGGACATGGTGGGGGCTGGCGCCGAAAACCTTACCATCAGCGGGGATGAGGATTTCAAGTCTCAGATCCTCTCAACCGCTGAGATGCTGGGATTGGATGCTGAAGGATCGGATATGGGAAGGAGCGATCATATACCTTTCCGGGAGGCAGGCGTGCCAGCCAGTTTGCTCATCTGGTGGGATGAAACTACCGCAGATCACCTTCACCGCCCGAGTGACACGCCTGCAGTGATCAAACCGGAAAAATTAGAGGCCGTCGCCCATCTCACCAACCTTTCTCTGTTAAATCTAGCCGAAAGCGAACCCGCGATTCTCGCCATGCTTGATCAACGGGAACTTGCTTCAGAGATCGGGGATCGGACAGCTTATCTGGCAACCTCTCAGATAGATCAGAAAGCCAGCGATACAATCTGGTTTGATGATCTGCAAACGCTTAATCCCATCATGGTTGATTTAGAGGCGATCGATTTACAAATATTAGGCGATAACGCCAGCGCGCAGATCCAAATCCAGGTGGAATATGCTGGTTCAGCCAGCGGAGATGCAGAAAATAGATCCATTGTGAGAACCGCAAACCTGGATGTGGGTTTTGAGCGGGGGAAAGATGGGTGGTTGTGGGCAGGTCCTCATCTGGCGGTAGCGCCTGGAGATGCAGCCATCCCCGGTTTCCGGGTATTGTATCCTCCCGAAGAGGAACTGCTGCCTGGTATAGGAACCTCGGCTTTGGAGAAATATGCTGCTGTTGCTGGAAAGCTGGGACTGCCGACAGAGATCGATGCTGCCTTGTACCTCATGCCCAGCACAGAAGCGCTGAGGACAAGCGTTGCCATTTCTCTCCCTCAGGATCTCAATTCCTGGGTCGCTCCTGGAGAGATCCACCTTGTTTACGATCCCGGAATCGATTCAAGCGAATTATTTACTACGGCACTGACTCAACTCGCCCTTGCCAACGCTGGGATTCCCCAGGATGCTGCTCCCTGGTTATGGCAAGGACTCCCTTTGTCCCTGCAAGCCGAGGCAGATCCTCAAGGCATTCAGTCCGCCTTATTGCCCGATCTCACGGCCGCGCTTGATATCTATCCTTCTTCCGTAACCGCCTCATTTGCCACCGGGGAGTCATCCAGCTCCACAGTCGAATTACAGGAGCCAACGGCTAACCAATTCTCAGCTACTTCCTGGGCAGCAACCGATGCCCTGATACGTGAATATGGTTGGTCAGGGTTGGGGAGGGTTATCAGCAAGCTTGGCGAATCCTGTCAAGCGAGCGGCTGCTTGACTGAGCAGGATGTGGAAGCTGCCTACCTAACTGCACTCCAAAAAAGCAGTCAGGAATTTGAAACTTCCTGGCGGAATCAGTGGAAAACGCGCCTGGGAGCAGTTCAAAGCGATCTGGATACCTTGCTGAAAACCCGGATGGAATCAGCCCTGACAGGAGATCTGGACTCGTTTCTCCATACTGTCGACCCAGCAGTACCCAATTTGCGTGCAGCAGAAGGTAGCTGGGTATCTCATTTGATCGATAAATCACCTGAAGAACTCTCGATTTATGGTCAACCGCTGACAATCTATGAGGATGGGCGGATATTGGCATCCATCAATCTGGATGTCCATCACAGTGGACATACTACTCACTTATCCTATCCGGTGCTGGTCAATCTGACCCGAACCGATCCGGCATGGATGGGGACACCCTTTGAAACACTTTATGGCAACAGCGTGGCTGTCCGCTATCCGGCGGGAGGGGAATCTTTGGCCCAAGCCGTTCTGGAAGAAGCCGAGACTGAATTTACAGAAATTGCTGCTGCGCTTGAAATCTCTCCAACCCAAAGATTGATCCTGGAACTATTCGATGATCCAGATAGTTTCCGCGCCTCTATCTTTTTCTCTTATCCACAGATTGAATGGGGCGCTGCTTGGACGGCTGAAGGAGAAAACATCAAGCTATACCTGGATACCGCAGATTCCAAAGGAGCGTACCAATCTGAACTTGCCTCTCAAATCACTCGCTGGCTGTTGGTCCAATCTGGTATTGACTCTGAATGGCTTCTCAAAGGGGTCAGCAGCTTGATCACCCGTCCTTTCGATGGTGGAAGAACATATCAGGAAGCAGGCGCTACTTATCCTCAAGTTCTGACGATGTTAGAGGATAAAACACTTCCGAAATTATCCTCTTTATCACAAGATTACCTGTTAAGTCAGGCGGAATTTAACATGGCTCGCACGCTGGCTTTGGATTCGGTGCGCTATCTGGTCGAAACTTATGGCTGGACTCAGTTGATTAACATTTTGCATTCTTATGATGATTCGGGGGGTCTCGATGATGCTGTGCAAGGGTCCCTGGGAATCTCGTTGAGTGATTTCGAGAGGGCCTGGCAAGAGTCCTTATCGCAGGGTCATGTGGCAGCGGAGTGGTCTGAAATTGCTGAAGCTTTTGATGGCGATTCTGCGCTCTCGCACATCAATCATTTAACGAGCCCTGAAATGAGTGGGCGCCAGGCAGGCACTCCAGGAGATAGGGCTGCCCGGAACTATATCGCGGAACAGTTCGCCGCTTTTGGGTTACTTCCAGGAGGTAATCAAGAAGGAACATCCTACTTCCAAGAGTTTGATATCACAACGACGATCCTGACTGCAGCCCCTACCCTAGAACTCACCGGAACTGAAAGCCTGGAATTACTATTCAGGGAAGATTTTTCTCCGATCAGGTCCATATCCGCGGAAACAAGTCAGGGTAGTGGGGAGCTGGTGTGGGTGGAGGATTATAACGCCCTGGAATTCGGGGATGTGCTCGCGGATACCATCCTGGTGCGCCCCAACACAACCGAGATCGATCTTGAGATCGAGCAGGCGGTACGCTATGGCGCTGTTGGGATAATTTTCCTTGGTGATGCGCACGGCGATGAGGTTTTCGCAAAGCAGCCAGAAATCTTCGCCTATCCCCCTGAATCTCCAATCCCGGTTTTTGGACTTACTCGATCTGGAACCAGAAAACTACTGGAAACCGCCGGTTACACAAACCAGAGCTTTTCCATGATACCACCTGTCTCCCAGCTGGATATCTACGGGGATATGGAGTTCAGGCTGCCAGCCGCTGAAACAACCCCGACAGCAAATGTCTTAGGTTTTTTGCCTGGTTCAGACCCCTTCCTGAAAGGAGAAATCATCATCATTGGAGCCCATTATGACCACGTTGGGCATGATCCCTGGAATAGTTTACAGTTTTCTGGAAGCAACGATGATGCCAGTGGGATCAGCGGGTTGCTCGAGATCGCCCGGATTTGGCACCAGCATGACTACCATCCCAAGCGGAGCGTGCTTTTCGCGGCCTGGGGGGCCCAAGAACTTGGGCAGGCGGGATCCAGTTACTACGTTGAAAATCCAATTTACTCTCTGGGGAACACAGTTGGGTTGATCCAGATGGATGGAATAGCAGGGGGAGATGGTTTCTACCCTGGCGTCCAGGGTGAATGGGAGACCGACGGGCAACTGCTGTTCAGGGTCAAAACAGAAGACAAAGTGGTCATTACCCCACAAATCACGCCGAGTGATCACTTCTCTTTTC
>Ga0164313_10000247_pt1 | contig 40746 bp, 50 predicted proteins | sample GuaBasSedimGuay4_FD_113735 | JGI IMG/M metagenome (GOLD analysis project Ga0164313, IMG submission 113735) | Subseafloor sediment microbial communities from Guaymas Basin, Gulf of California, Mexico - Guay4, Core 4569-4, 0-3 cm | ecosystem: Environmental > Aquatic > Marine > Hydrothermal vents...
AATAAACTTAAGGCGCTCCATAATAATAATTTAAAAAACAAAGAGCTCTTAATTACTTATTGTGGCAACCAAAGCTTAGAAGAGATTTTAGAGATTATTGAACCCCATTTTAAATCTCTAAAGAAGAGAACTAATCAAAAACTAGTTAATACTAAAATAAATTCTATAAAAAATGAAACTGTCTTCATTCCTTTTGACCGGGAACAAACTCAAATATTTTTGGGATTTCCCATTAAAAAAATGGGAAGTATGGAAAACATCTATCTAAAGATGTTAACCACTCATCTTTCAGGTCAATCTTCAGAGCTTTTCGTAGAAGTTAGAGATCGTAAAGGACTTTGCTACTCCGCTCAGCCTATCCACATGCAGGCACTAGATGGCGGTCACTGGGGAATCTATATGGCCTCAGGACATGATAAAGTTGAAGAGGCGGTCAAAACCTTAAGAGAACTGCTGGCACGAATTGCAAAAAACGGCCTCTCTAAATCTGAATTTGATAGGATCAAAACTATGATTCAAGGGCAAGATCTCATTAATATTCAAACCAATGAAGATTTTGCCAATATTTACTCTGTGCCTCTTTTACAAGGACATGGAGTGGATTTCTTCTATAAAAATAACGAGAAGATAAAAAATCTTAAATACCTTGAGTTTCAAAAACAGATCAAAAGTATTCTAAAACGAAAGATGAATTTGGTCATGGTAGGACGAGATTAATTAATTTTTTTCTCTTTAGGTAAAATTAAATAGGGGTCGAAATCTTGATTTTTTTTACTCTTTACTGAGACAATTTTGATCATCACAGTTAGATTTTCAAAATTACTAGCAAGATGTTTATAAAAAAACTCCCGGTCATAAGCACTAGGTATCAAAGAATCCAATCGATTATAAGCAATCTTCCCTATATTTTGATAATATTTAAAATCTAGTATTTTTCGACTTAGGCTTTCAGCAAAATATCCACATAAAAAAAGTGCCGTATCACCAACATCTTTTAAAACTCTCTTCGCTTGAGCTTCACTATAATGGGTCGCTTCCATTAATTTAATACCTAATATCTTTTCTGAAATTTTTCCTTCATCATTTTCAAAGAAGTTTCCTGAATCTCCAAACTGTCCCATCACTTCGCTAGAGTAATGAATGGTCTCATGTGGAAGTGGGGAACTTGAGTTCCTATTAATCTCGTGAAGTTGATCGAAAAAATAACCCTGTAGCGAGGTCTTTAAAATAAGGAAATCTTTATCTTTTTTGAAAGTACCCATTATCTCTATATTTTAGCACAAAATGGCTTCATGAAAACCACCTAAAGACAGATAGTTAGGTGATCTTTAAGGATGTCTCCTATATTATGGGCCGATAAAAATATCGGCCCATAAGTGTTACTTAAAGGTCTTTAAAAATTTTAGATAGTCTGAGTCGGAACTTAGGATAAAGTTCATCTTTTTTGAGAGAGAATTTCTATAGGCCTGAAGAGTTCTTTCAAACTCATAAAACTTAGGCCCTTGGTTTAGCGATTTGGCATAGATGTTTGTTGCCTTGGCCTCGGCACGCCCTCTAATTTCTTGGGCCTTTCTGTAGGCGGTTGACTCGATATCTTTTAGATCTTTATCAAGTCGACCTTCAATTTTGGCCTTTTCACCTTGTCCATAGGATCTAATCTTTTGCGCTATTTTTTTACGCTCTGAGATCATTCGTTCATAAACTTTGGCCTCAACAGATCTTTCATAAGAAATTCTCCGTAGTTGCACATCAATGATTTTAATCCCCATCTTATCGGCCTCTTTTTGAGCAGAGTCTCTAATAAGAGTTGATAGCATCTCTCTTCCCACGGAAATTGTGGAAATATCCTGGGCCGTTTCCTCTTCTAGGAAATCTTCTCCTCTTTGTTTTTTCAGTTTAAGCTGACTATTTTTTTCTGCCACAATTTTTAAAATAGCGTTGGTGTTTCTTACCGCCTCAACTAAGTTGTGATTAGAGATTACATCCCTTGTGGCACCATCGATAATAGTATCTAGTCTGCCTTGTGCTCCGGATTCGTTTTTAACCGTTTGGATAAATCTAAGCGCGTCCACAATTTTCCACCTAGCAGTGGTATCGACTTTGATATATTTTTTATCCTTTGTGGGGATTTGGTTGGGATAGCCATCCCAGGTTAGGATTCTTTTATCCACGAAGCGAGCTTCTTGAACAAATGGTTTTTTATAGTGAAGTCCCGCCTCTGTTATAGGATCACCTACTGGTTTTCCAAACTCAGTGATAATCGCTTGCCGTCCTTCTGTTACGACAAAAAAAGAGTTCTTCGCCCCTACGATGAGGATAAAAACAAATATAATTATAAAAAGTAGTTTATTTTTCACTTGTAGCTCCTTTCATATTACCAAATACCGGCATCAGGCCTTTAACTTCGGAGTCCACAATGGTGATATTTTCCATTCGGGCAAAGATCTCTTCCATAGTTTCTAGATAGAGTCTTTTTCTCGTGATCAGTGGGGCCCTCTTATATTCTTTAAGTACTGATAAAAATTTAGCGGCATCCCCTTTAGATCTATTAATCAGGGCCATACCATAACCTTCCGCTGTTTGAATGAGCTTATCTGCCTTACCACGCGCTTCCGGAATAACTTCGTTATATCTTCTCTCGGCCTGATTGATAACTTTTTCCTGTTCCTGTTTCGCTTCATTGACCTCGTTGAAAGAGGCCTTAACACTCTCTGGAGGGTTAACATCTTGAAGCTTTACTGTTTGGATGGAAATTCCCATATCATATCTATCTAAAACTTCTTGCATGTGAACTTTGGCCTTAGAGGCTATCTCTACCCTACCAATTGTGAGGACATCGGTAACAAGTCTGTCACCAACAACTCGCCTCATGATGGATTCACTAATATCTCGAATATTTCTCTCTGGATCTCTGGTTTGAAATTTATACTTAAAGGGATCAGAAATTTTATATTGCACAACCCACTGAACATCAGCGACATTTAAATCTCCGGTAACCATCAGTGATTCATTATCAAAGGTATCGTCACTATATTGAGTTCGACGATAAGTTGTTCTTTTAGTTCTAAAGCCAAATTCTGCTTGATGAACAATCGTCGTTTTAATTTTTTCGACTATTTCTATAAAGGGAATTTTAAAATGTAGTCCCGGAGAAGTTGTCTCTTGATACTTACCAAGTCTAATAACAATTGCCTCTTCATCTGGCTCTACTGTGTAAATGGTGGCACGGGCCATAACAATTAGAAAAACTGCTAAGATAGCGATGCCAATTCCTTTAAAATTTCTTCTAAAAGATTCGAAAAACTTCCTAATTTCTTGATCGAAATCAGGGCCTTGATTTTGTTGAAAACTCATGGGGAACCCCTAGTAAAAGTACTTTAGAGGGGTTTTAACTCTATGGGGTAAGTCCGACTAGTCGCTATGCAACTTCTTTGCTTTTACGTTTGTCTAGGCCATATTTTTCGACCTTCATAATAAGAGAGGCACGAGAGATCCCAAGCTCTTTGGCCAGGCGAGATTTATTAAAGCTGCAGCGAGTTAATCCCTCGCCGATCATCACCCGCTCCAGTTCCGCCACTGCCTTTTTAAGACCACCTGAGGTAGGCACAAACCCTGCACCCTCGCCAGCTAGAGCAATGCCACTAATCTCAAGAATTCTTGGGCTTAAACTATCGGGTGTGATATTTTTTTCATCTCCAGATAAGACCACCAGGCGCTCGATTTCATTTTCTAGTTCCCGAACATTTCCTGGCCAGCTATAATTTAACATTTTTTCTTTAGTCTTCTTGGCAAAATCTTTTAGAGCAACTCCCATAGAGTCACAACGTTTTTTAAGAAAGTACTCCATTAAAAGAGGTATATCACCTTCTCTATTTCGCAGTGGTGGTAAATTCACATTGATGACATTTAACCGGTAGTATAAATCCTCTCTAAACTCTCCTGTAATGATCATCTCTTTAATATTTTTATTAGTAGCGCAGATAACTCTTACATCCGTATGTTTTTGACTAGTTCCTCCAACCGAGAGAAAAGTTCCTTCCTGAATCACTCGTAAAAGTTTTACCTGCATGGCCAGGGAAGTATCTCCAATCTCATCTAAAAAAATAGTTCCGCCATCGACCATTTCAAAGAGCCCTGGTTTATCCTTAATGGCCCCAGTGAAAGCACCTTTAACGTGTCCAAAAAGTTCTGAATCGAGAAGATTTTCATTAAAGGCCGAACAGTTCACTTCCAAGAATAATTTTTCACTACGAGGGGAATTGTAGTGAATTGCTTTAGCAACCAATTCTTTTCCCGTCCCGTTATCTCCTTCGATCAAAATATTTGATTCTGATTTTTTAATTTTATCTAAAAGAGAGTAAATCTTTTGCATCTCTTTAGATTTTCCAATTATGTTGTGATAGCGATATTTCTCTGAGAGTTCACTAGATAGTTGTGAAACAAGCTCGTCCCGCTTATTTTGGGCATCTTGATAGTCTGTGATTTCTTCTGCCACTAGGGTCACAAGCTCTACCAATTTGTCTTGATCTTGAGGGCCTGGACGCTTAATTTTTTTAACAGCTTCTGTGGCCTCAGCTTTACTTGCCCCAACCGAGATGAGTTCCTGGATGATCTCCGCTGCTTCTCCTGAGGTGGTGTTGTCTCCCAGAAATGGATAGGCGATGGCCTTCCCCTGAATCTCACCTTCTATAACTACATCTAGGGCAATCCCCTTGCAACCGGCCAGTTCAAATATCACATCTCCCGCCCCTAGGATTTCAAGAGATCTTTTTAGCTCATGGGAGAAGCTCTGCTCTCCCCCTATTTTTTCTATTAAAAGTTTTAAAAAAAGATTTTGTGGTCTACCCAGTGATTTAAGATTCTGGTTTGAATCACAATAAAAAGTATCGAGATCAAACCAGTTTTTTACAATCGTGCCTAGTTTTTTAATGGCATGAAGATCACCTAAACTATTCCAATTTATCATAACAACTCCAGTGTCTAATTTTTCGGCACTGAGTGATCAAAACTTAACCGCCATGGTCAGTTTTTAAATAAGATTAGTTTAAAGAGAGAAAGTTTTTAGTACGTTGAAGATAAGTTTCCATTTCCCAATTCTGAGGTCCTAGAAACCGCTCCATGAAGATTCCACTTCCTTCAAAGACATAGGTCTCTGGAACTTTTCCCGAACCGAATTGATCCATCGCCTGATTTTCACTGTCCAGGACAAATTTAATATGAGGAGAGAGTTTGCCAAATCTCTTGATGAATTTTTTTATTTTTTTTGCATCGTCATTAACGGCAATTAGTAAAAAGGTGACGTTTTTGTCTTTAAACTTCTCAGCAAATTTAATAAACTCCGGCAGTTCAGCTTCACAAGGTGCGCACCATGTTCCCCATAGATGAGCAAAGACTCCTTGTGTTTTACCCAAGAGAGCAGAGGTATTTATAACCCCTTTGCCATTTATTATTTCTAAATTTAGATTTGGAAGTTTAGTTAAAATAGGCGCTGCATTGTCTGCCGAGAGCCTTATATATTTATTTTTTTGATAACGGGAGTACAATAAAGTTGAGCAGATGATAACTACTACAACAAATATCTTTCCTGGAAAACTGAGTTTCAAAAGACTCCCAAATATTAAACTAAAGCTATATAGCTCATCTTGGCATTATCACCAACACGGCCATCGGCAAGCTTTAAAATACGAGTATAACCACCTGGTCTCTCTTTGTATTTTGGGCCTACTTCATTAAATAGCTTTTGAACCACGTCTTTATTTACAATTTTAGCACTAGCAAGTCTTCTATTGGCCACAGAATCAATCTTTGCAAGAGTGATTAATTTTTCTACATAACCCTGAACTGCCTTGCACTTAGCATGAGTAGTTTTAATCTTGCCGTGATCGATAATTTCGATGGCCAGATTTCTCATTAGAGAAACTCTATGAGAAGGGGTATTTCCAACTTTATATTTATGTTTATTATGTCTCATACCTTACCTCTTACTGTTCCCCGCCTTCTAGGCCTTGGTTCTCTTTAATTTCTTTCATGATGGAATCAACTTTCATACCAAGTCCAAGTCCCATACCTTGAAGAATTTCCTTGATTTCATTGAGAGACTTTCTACCAAAATTTTTGGTTCGAAGCATTTCACCCTCAGTTTTTGAAACAAGTTCATAGATATATTTAATATTAGCATTTTGTAAGCAATTTGCTGAACGTACTGAAAGTTCTAGCTCACTAACAGGTCTAAGAAGAGCGCTATTAGTAGAAGATGTCTTTTGAGTAGGTCGTGCTTCAACCTTCACAACTTTTTCTTCATCTTTAAAGCTCATGAAAACTGCCAGTTGATCTCTTAAAATCTTAGCAGAAAAAGAAACTGCATCAGATGGATCAACTCCAGCATTGGTCCAAACTTCAAGTGTCAAACGATCAAAATCGGTTCTCTTTCCAACTCGAGAGTTAGTAACTGTATAGTTAACTCTATCAACTGGTGAAAAAAGTGTATCAAGATAAATCCAACCAACTGGAAGATCATATATTTCTTGGTTATCCACAGCTGTTACATAACCTTTTCCACGAGATACTTTAAGTTCCATTTTAAGAGAACCACCAGAGGAAATATTTGCAATAACATGCTCAGGATTTAGTACTGTTACATTTGGATCTTCAGTAATATCTCCAGCGGTAACTGCACCTTCAGAGTTTTTCTCTAAAACAAGAGTTGTCTCTTCTTTTCCAGAAATTTTAAGCCTTACTTCTTTAAGGTTTAGAATAATTTCTGAAACTTCTTCTTTAACGTTATTGATAGTACCAAATTCGTGAGTAACACCTTCAACTCTAACAGCAACAATCCCTGCTCCTTGAAGAGAAGAAAGCAGAACTCGTCTAAGAGAGTTCCCGAGGGTTTGTCCGTATCCACGCTCAAGAGGTTTTGCCACAAACTTACCATAGTTAGACTTTTGGCTTTCTGGATCAACTTCCAAAATTAAAGGTCTAATCATGTTTGTCCAATTTTTTGCTACGTATGTTTCCATATAAATAAACTCCAATAAGGAAAAACCTTACTTAGTATAAAGCTCGACGATTAAGTGTTCTACAATTTGTGAAGTTACATCTTCACGTTTTGGAATATCTCTTACAGTTCCTTGAAAGTTGGCCTTGTCGATTTCGATCCAAGAAGGAACTTCTCTCATACTATTGGCCTCAAAAGATCCCGATAGCTTACTTGAAGACTTTGATTTCTCTTTTAATGCTACAATATCACCTTGCTTTAAAAGCATAGAAGGAACATTTGATTTTTTACCATTAACTGTAAAATGAGCATGCTTTACAAGTTGTCTTGCCTCTTTTCTAGATGAAGCAAAGCCAATCTTATAAACTACGTTATCAAATCTTCTCTCTAAAAGGCTTAGTAGGTTTTCACCAGTAACACCTTTCATTCTAGATGATTTCTCAAAAAGATTTCTCATAGGTTTTTCTAAAACCCCATAAAGTCTTTTTAGTTTTTGTTTTTCACGAAGCTGAATTCCATAATCAGAAATCTTACTTCTTCTTTGACCATGTTGTCCTGGAGGATAAGGTCTCCTCTCGATGGCACATTTATCAGAGTAGCAACGAGAACCTTTTAGAAAAAGTTTCTCTCCCTCTCTTCTACATAATTTACAAACAGATCCTGTATATCGGGCCATTTTCTAATCCTTCCTTTTTATACTCTTCTTCTTTTAGGTGCTCTACAACCATTGTGAGGAATCGGGCTGTTATCAGCTACCGAACATATTTTAATACCAGCACCAATCAATGCTCTAATAGCATTTTCTCTACCAGCTCCTGGTCCTTTAACTAAAACATCAACTGAAGTAACTCCATGTTCTGCCGCTCTTCTAGCTGCTTCTGCTGAAGCTTGTTGAGCGGCAAAAGGTGTCGATTTTTTAGACCCTCTAAAACCTAGTTGTCCGGCGGAGGCCCAAGAAAGTGCGTTTCCTTTAGGATCAGTAAACGTTACAATTGTATTGTTAAAAGATGCCTGCACATGACAAATACCGTGGGCAATATTCTTTTTAACTTTTTTCTTTTGTATCTTCTTCGCCATCGATCTAATTCCTTATATATTACTTCATTGATTTAACTGATTTCTTACCGGCAATGGCCACGGCCTTACCTTTTCTTGTCCGCGCATTGGTATGAGTTCTTTGTCCTCTTACCGGAAGCCCTCTTCTATGTCTTAGTCCTCTATAAGAACCAAGATCTTTCAGTCTTTTAATATTTAGACCTACTTCACGTCTAAGATCCCCTTCAACAATATGAGCATCACTATCAAGAATAGTTCTGATTGCTGTGATCTCCTCTTCTGAAAGTTCATTAGAGTTCATGTTTAAGTCCACATTGGCCTTAGTTAACACATCTCTAGAAACTTTTGGACCAACACCATAGAGTGACTGAAGTGCCACTCTAATAATTTTATTTCGCGGAATATCTACACCAAGAATTCTGGCCATTTCCTTCTCCTAAATTAACCTTGTCTTTGTTTATGTTTTGGGCTGGCTTTACATACAACACGTAAAACACCTTTTCTTTTAATTACTTTACAGTCTTTACACATAACTTTTACTGATGCTCTAACTTTCATAACTCACCTATTTTTTGCTTCTATAAGTTATTCTCCCCTTCGAAAGATCATAGCGACTGATTTCCACTAGGACCCTGTCTCCAGGAAGAATTTTAATAAAATGCATTCTCATTTTCCCACTAATATGGGCTATAATTTCATGCCCATTGGGCAATTTTACTTTAAATTTCGTATTAGGGAGTAGTTCTAAAACTTCACCTTCTAATTCAATTGTGTCTGGTTCTGCCATGTACAAGTTTTCCTAACATGCTTTATTATTCTAGGCCGTGCGATAAAGCAAGGGCCTAGATTCTATTTATACAACTACTTAGCAACCCAAAGTTTTTTTAATCTGGGTTAGAACTTGATCCATGCTTTGCTCAGCATCAACACGTCTCAAATTTCCTTTTTGCTCATAATAATCGAGCACTGGAGCAATGGTCGTCTTAAAGACCTCAAGTCTTTTAGAAACCGCTTCTTCCTTGTCATCATCACGATGAACGAGGTTGCTGCCTCCACACTTATCACAGGTGCCCGCAGTTTTCGGAGCACTGTAAACTAGGTTATAGATGGCGCCACAATCGCCACAAGTCCTTCTATTTACTAGTCTTTCAAGCAATACATTCAAATCTAGATCCAAATAAACCGCCATTGAATCGGTGTCATTTAAAACCTGTTCATCTAGCGCCTGCGCCTGAGATATATTTCTTGGAAAGCCATCAAAAAGGTACTGAGATCCTACTAAATCACAATTTATTTTTAAAAGCTCTAAAACGATATCGTCACTAACGAGCTCGCCATTTTCCATAATATTTTTAACTTTAAGTCCAAGTTCTGATTCTTTTGCTACTTCGGCCCTAAGAAGGTCCCCAGTAGATAGGTGATTGAAACCACAGTCTGCTACAAGTAGCTTGGACTGAGTTCCCTTTCCTGATCCTGGAGCGCCTAAGAAGATAACCTGTCTCACTAGAATCTTCTCCTTCCGCCGCCGTTGTATTTCCCTTTGGCCTTGTAAGCTGTTTCATAACTATCGGCATACATGAAAGATTGAATATTCATCATTACCCGAATAGCAACGGAAACTAGAATCAAAAGTGAGGTCCCGCCAAAACGGGTTTGAGACCCGGTAATAAGCGTTGGAAGTACACATATAACTACTAAAAACATGGCCCCAAAAAAGGAAAGTCTATTGAGGACAAAATCCAAAAATTCCTTGGTTTTGGCCCCAGGTCTGATTCCGGGAACAAAGGCATTATTTTTCTGCAGCATCTCAGTGATCTTTTTAGTCTTAAACTGAATTGGGGCATAAAAATAAGTCATATAGACAATTAGGCCCGCAAAAAATAAATTAAAGAGCATGTTGCCGGGATATAATGATTGTTGAATCGTATCAAAATAAGGTTTTAGAGGGTTGCTCTCATCTACAAAGCTGGCAAAAGTAGCAGGTGCTGCGAGTAGCGATGAGGCAAGAATTGGTGGCATAACTCCACCAGTGTCCACTCTAACAGGAAGAGTTTGCGCTCCACCGTACTGTCTATTGTGAACTATTTTTTTAGCATATTGAACAGGGACTGCTCGATAGGCCTTTTCAACATAGGCGACAATATAAAACCCTGCCAAGATAACTAAAAAGGTAATTAAAAGAGTAAGGCCTGATAATTCGCCACTTCTATAAAGAGTTAATTTTTGAATAACTTCTGCAGGAAGAGCAACTGCGATCCCGGCAAAAATAATAAGCGAAACCCCATTTTCTAGACCATATTCAGTAATTCTCTCACCCAACCATAGAAGAAACATAGTTCCAGCGGCCAGAGTAATCATGGTCGACATTCTAAAGAGCATTCCAGGTTCAGGAATTACTGCTGCCCCACTTGGAGCTTTAAAGCCTTCAAAGACTGCGGCCATAGAATAACCTTGGACACAACATAAAATGACCGTGGCATACCTGGTCCATTTTTGAATTTTTTTATGACCTTCCGAATCCTCTTGAAGTTCAGCAATTTGAGGAATCACCTCTCCTAACAAACTAAAGATAATGGAAGTTGTAATATAAGGCATAATCCCCAAGGCCAAGACAGAAAATCTTTTAAAGGCCCCACCACTAAAGGTGTTGATTAAGTCAAAAATTCCTCCACCGCCCTCAGCAAAATAGGCTTGAATTGCAGAAGCATCAACTCCAGGAACTGGAACCTGCGCCGCCATTCTAAAGACTACTAAGAGTGCAAATGTAAAAAAAATCTTTTTCTTAAGGTCGTCCAGTTTCCCAGATTTTGCCATTGCCATGGATTATTCCTTTTTTCCTTCAATAGTACCTTTGGCCGCTACAACGGCTTTTTCAGCTGTCTTACTAAACTTTGCAATTCCTTTGAAAGTTAATCCTTTACCTAGCTCACCTTCTCCAAGAATTTTAATAGGACGTCTTTTATTTATCCCATTTAGAAATCCTTGAGTGACTAGAGATTCTCGTGTTACTTCTTCCCCATTAAACCTAGTATTTAAATCACCGATATTAACGATGGCATACACAGTTTTAAAAGGAGCATTTTTGAAACCCCTTTTAGGAAGTTTAATATAAAGAGGCATGGCACCACTCTCGAAACCAGGTCTTACCCCGCCTCCCGATCTGGCCTTTTGTCCTTTATGACCTTTACCTGCCTGCTTCCCTTGTCCGGAAGCCTGGCCTCGGCCAAGTCTCTTTGTATTTCGGTGTGCCCCTTTCGGGCTTTTTAGATTAGATAGTGTTAACATATTTTATTCCTACTTAATTTCCAATAAGTGAATTACTTTTTTAATCATTCCTCTAACAGAGGGAGTGTTTTCAAGAGTTCTCTCACTTCGAATTTTTCTAAGGCCTAGGCCTCTAACATTGGCCTTTTGCTTTTCATTACAACCAATCACACTTTTAACTAGTTTTACTGTTATCTCTTTGTTTGCCATAACTTCTTTCCTTACTTTAGCCTTAATGTTTTAGGATCTTTCCCTCTTAAGGCAGCAATCTGTTCAACTGATCTTAAATTTTTAAGAGCATTAAAAGTGGCCTTAACAACGTTATGAGGATTATTTCCTCTCAGAGATTTAGTCAAAACGTTGTGAACACCTGCAAGCTCTAAAATAGACCGACATGCACCTGCGGCCTTAACACCGGTACCATCTGCGGCCGGTTTAAATAAAATTTTCCCAGCATCATATGTCCCCAAAATTTCATGAGGAATCGTGCCCTTTTCAATAGGAACATGAATCATATTTTTTTGAGCAGCTTGGGTAGCTTTTCTAATCGCTTCAGGAACTTCTTTGGCCTTACCAAGTCCGTAACCTACGTTACCTTTTTTATCACCTACGATCATCAAAGCAGAAAAAGAAAATCTCCGTCCACCTTTAACAACTTTAGCAACTCGGTTAACCGTTACAACTCTCTCTTCTAGATCAGGATCAACACCTTCTGGTACTTGTCTTTTTCTAGGAGCTGGTCTTCTACCTTGTCCGCCTTTTTTAGCAAATGCCTTTTTTCCTTCAGTAGGAGCAGCAGTTTCTACGGTCTTGGGATCGATAGTTTTTGTCTCTTCTTTTTTTACTTCGTCGTTCATTGAATCCTCTTATAATTAAATGGATACGCCATTTTCTTTAATTCCTTCAACTAAAGCGGCCAGTACTCCATGGTACTTATGTCCAGCTCTATCAAAGACGGCAGTTTCAATTTTATTAGCTTTTAGGTTCTCAGCAATTTTTGCTCCTAATAGCTTGGCACCTTCTTTATTACCTTTAGCTCCGGCCACAGCATTTTTTCCAAATGTCTGGACTGAAAAAAGTGTCTTGTGAGTACTGTCATCAATCGCCTGAACAAAAAGATTTTTATTCGTTTTGCCCACACAAATTCTAGGTCGTTCAGTACTGCCGATAACTATTTTTCTGATCTTTAGTTTTCTTCTGTACCTTTTGGCCAGTGAGCTATTTTTAATCTTTCCTATTTTCTTTCTCATCTTAATATTCCCTACCGGTTATTTGGCCCCGGTCTTACCAGCTTTTCTAATAATATGTTCTGTAATGTATTTAATTCCTTTTCCTTTATAAGGCTCTGGTGGTCTGAAAGATCTAACTTTCGCGGCAACTTGCCCAACCATCTCCTTATCACAGCCGGAAATATGAATAATCTTAGCTACTACCTTGGCAGTAATCCCTTCAGGTAGTTGGTAATTAATAGGATGTGAAAAACCTAGTCCAAGCTCTAAAACTTTTCCTTTAGCAGCGGCCTTGTAACCAACACCATTAAATTCTAAAGATTTTGTAAAACCTTCGCTTACACCAACAACCATATTGTTAATTACAGATCTTGTGGTTCCCCAAAGAGATCTGGATAATTTTGATTCATTTGCCGCTGTTACCATGACTGTTTTATCTTTCAGTTCAATATTGACTTGATCAGTGAACTGATAAGAAAGATCACCTTTTGGACCTTTTACCGATACAAATTTGCCGTCGACTTTAACTTCAACTTTCTCTGGTAACACTACTGGTTCTTTTCCTACTCTTGACATAATTTACTCCAAATTCCTACCAAACGTTGCAGAGAACTTCTCCGCCCAATTTTCTTCTTTTAGCTTCCCTTGAGGAAAGAATTCCCTGCGAGGTTGAAACTACGGAAGTACCAAGTCCTGAGATTACTCTTGGGAACTCTTGATATCCTCTATATTGCCTAAGGCCTGGTCTACTTACTCTTTTAATTCCTACAAGAGAGTTATCTTTAAATAACACCTTGATGGAAACGATTGGGCTTTCCTTCACAATAACTTTAAAAGAACGGATATATCCTTCTTCCTTTAAAATCTTACAAATACCCGCCTTAACTTTACTGGCCGGAAACTCCACACGGTCGTGTCCTGCCATTAAGGCATTTCTCATTCTTGTCAACATATCTGCTACAGGGTCAGTCATCATAATATTTTGCTCCTACCAACTAGACTTGGTTACGCCAGGAATCAAACCTCTAAGTGCCAGTGTTCTAAAACAGATCCTGCACATTTTAAAAGCTCTCAAATAGGCCTTGGGTCTACCGCACAACTCACAACGGTTGTGTTGTCTTACTTTAAATTTTGCTTTTTTTCTTGCTGCAACAATTTTTGCTAATCTTGCCATTCTCTATTCCTCAATTATTTTTTAAAAGGCATTCCAAACATTGATAAAAGTTCTCTTCCCTCATCGTTATTTTTCGCTGTAGTAACGATAGAGACTCCAAGACCTCTAACTGTATCAATTTTGTCATAATCAATTTCTGGAAACATAATTTGTTCTCTCAGTCCCAAAGTATAATTTCCTCTCCCATCAAAACCTTTAGCAGGGACACCTCTAAAATCTCTCACTCGTGGAAGCGAGATACTGATTAGACGATCGAGAAATTCATACATTCTCTCACCTCTTAGGGTTACGTGCCCACCGAGTGCTTGACCTTCTCTAAGTTTAAATCCTGCAATAGATTTTTTGGCACGAGAAATAACCGCTTTTTGACCAGTAATCACTGTTAAATCATCTAAAATCTTATCTACAACTTTAGAATTAGTAACGGCTTCTTTCGTGACCATATTGACGATAACTTTCTCAAGCTTTGGAACCATGTTTACATTTTTATACGTAAACTTATCCTGCATCTTTTGCTTAATTTCTTTTCCATATAGATCTCTTAATCTACTCATAAATCAATCCTTAAAGAACCGAACCGCAAGCAGTTGCGACTCTTACTTTCTTTCCATCTTTTTCTTCAATTCTTATTCTAGTGGCCTTATTGGTTTTAGGGCTCATAAGAGCAACGTTACTAATATGAACATAAGCTTCTTTATCAAAGAATCCACCAGCTGGGTTTTCCTGAGTTGACTTCATAGTTTTTTTAACCATGTTAATGCCTTTAACTAGAGCTTTATTTTGCTTGAAATTTAAATCAAGAATAGCTCCCGTTTTGCCTCTATCTTTTCCCGCTAAAATTACTACATCATCACCAAGTTTTAACTTTTGCATTTTACAATACCTCCGGTGCTAAAGAACAAATCTTGGTAAAGTTTTTGTTTCTTAGCTCTCTTGCCACTGGGCCAAATATACGAGTTCCAACAGGCTCATTTTTCGTATCAAGAATAACCACACTATTTTTATCGAATCTAATATAAGAACCGTCTTCTCTTCGCAGAGGATAAACAGTTCTAACAATTACGGCCTTTTTAACTTCGCCTTTTTTTATTTTTCCACCAGGTAGCGCCTGTTGAACGGCAACTACAATTAGGTCTCCAACATCAGCACTCATTCTTTTTGAACCGCCTAAGACTTTTACACATTTAACGATCTTAGCGCCTGAGTTATCTGCTACTTCTAATTTTGTCTGCATTTGTATCATGGCCAAATCTCCATACCCTTAGAGGGTTTTATTAACTCTGCTTAAACAGTTCCCAAGTCTTAGTTTTTGAATAAGGTCTAGATTCAACGATAGTTACACGCTCTCCAACCTTAGCTTCATTTTTTTCATCATGTGCTGAATACTTAGCACTTTTGAAAACAAACTTTGAATATTTTGGGTGCTTAAACCTTCTTTCAACCTTAACTACAATAGTTTTGTCGGCCTTATCAGAGGTTACAACTCCTTCAAGTCTTTTCTTAAATTTTCTCGTCTTAGCAGTTTCCATCATCAACCCTTACTTTCTAACTTTTCTGAAAGTTTTTTCTGTTAATAGCCTTGCAATATTCTTCTTAGCTATTTTAATTAGGTGAGGCTTTTCAATTCCTGAGGTCCCCATTTGCATTTTATAACCCCAGAGCTCAACCCTAAAATCGCTGATTTTTCTATCTAATGCAGCGTTATCTAATTTTTTAATTTCTTCAACTTTAAGCATCTCTTTATCTCCGTCGGACCCTATTCGGCCGCCTTTTCCTTTTTTATAATTTTGGTCTTAACCGGAAGCTTATACATAGCAAGCCTTAAGGCCTCTTTACTTAGCTCTTCACCAAGTCCAGCTACTTCAAAAAGAATTCTTCCAGGTTTAACTACAGCAACCCAAGACTCTGGAGAACCTTTACCTTTCCCCATTCTTACTTCGGCCGGCTTCTTAGTTAGCGATTTGTCTGGGAAAATTTTAATCCAGACATTCCCGCCCCTTTTGGCCTTACGATTGATCGCAATCCTGGCCGCTTCAATTTGACGGTTAGTTATAAAACCACAAGTTGTGGCCTGTAGTGCATATTCACCAAAGGTAATGGTCGATCCACGATACGCTTTTCCACGCATTTTACCTTTATGTTGTTTACGCCATTTTACTTTTTTAGGACTTAGCATTTTCTACCTCTATTCCTTATTTATAAATCTCGCCTTTATAAACCCAAACTTTCACCCCAATTTTCCCATAGGTGGTTTGTGCTTCGGCAGTATTATAGTCAATGTCTGCTCGGAGTGTATGAAGAGGAACTTTTCTCTCCGCATACCCTTCTTGTCGGGCCATTTCCGCCCCACCAAGTCTACCAGCAGTTCTAATTTTAATTCCTTTAACTCCGGCCCTGAATGCAGATTGCATAACCTTTTTCATGGCACGTCTAAAGGCAACCCTTTTTTCCAGTTGAGCAGCAATATTTTCAGCGATCAACTTGGCATCAGCATCGGGTCTTTTTACTTCAGCAATATTAAAAACTAGAGCTCCCGTAATAAGTTTCATTAGGTCTGTTCTAATCTTTTCAATTCCAGCACCTTTTTTACCAATGGCCACACCTGGCTTTGCGGTAAAAACAGTAACTTTTGTCTGACCAGAAGTCCGAGAGATCTCAGTCTTGGCGACAGCAGCATTTTTCATATTCTTGTCAATATAGTTCCTGACTGCCAGGTCTTCTTGCAAGATCGTGGCATACTTCTCCTTGGTGGCATACCAAGAGCTCTGCCAAGTTTTGATGTATCCTAATCTAAAGCCATACGGATGTACTTTTTGTCCCATTCTTACGCTTCCTTCAGTTCTAAAGTTATGTGGCTACTTCTTTTTCTTATTTTAAATGCTCTACCTTGTGCTCGCGGTTGGATTCTCTTTTGAGTTTGTCCTTCGTTGGCGTAGATAGTGCTAACCACAAGGTTATCGATATCGTATTTTTCAGAATCCGAAGCAATAGCAAGTCCACTATTTAAAAGTTTTGAAAGAACGATAGAAATCTCTTTCTTCTCGCAAAATCTTAAGATTCTTAATGCCTCAGAGGCTTTTTTATTTCTAATTAGGTTAACAACTCCTCGTACTTTTCGAGGTGCTATCCCTACTCTATTTGCATGTACTTTTATGGCCATTTCGAGCTCGCTTCCTTAATTGTTATCTTTTACCTTTTCTGTCTGCCCCGTGACCGTAAAAGGTTCTTGTAGGGGAAAACTCGCCTAATTTCATTCCAATCATATTATCAGTTACATAAACGGGAATAAATTTCTTCCCATTATGAACTGCAAAAGTCAGTCCAATAAACTCAGGGATGACTGTTGATCTTCTAGACCAAGTCTTGATCACTTTATTTCCCTTCGCTGAATCCTCTTGCATGCCCATAACCTTTTCTAGTAAATGATCATCAACAAAAGGACCTTTTTTCAAAGATCTAGTCATATTAAAACTCCGTTATTTTTTACGTCTCTTAACGATAAATTGATTTGTTCGTTTATTACTTCTAGTTCTATAACCTTTAGCAGGAGTTCCCCAAGGTGAAACCGGGTGACGTCCACCTGACGTTCTACCTTCACCACCACCATGAGGGTGATCAACTGGGTTCATGGCAACACCTCTAACCTTAGGTCGTCTGCCAAGCATTCTACTCTTACCGGCCTTACCGATAACAATTTGTTCATTATCAACATTTCCTACCTGACCAATGGTCGCTCGGCAGTTAATTTTTACTTTTCGAAGCTCTCCAGATGGCATTCTAAGAAGACAGCTATCTCCTTCTTTGGCCATAACCTGAACATAAGCTCCGGCCGCTCTGGCCATTTGTCCACCAGCTCCTGGGTAGAGTTCAACATTGTGAACTAAAGTTCCCACTGGAATATCTTTTAAAAGCTTAGCATTTCCAATTTTTACATCCGCATCAGCAGAAGAGATAACACTATCTCCAACTTTAAGCCCTAATGGTGCCAAGATATAAGTCTTTTCCCCATCAGCATAAGCGATCTGGGCAATGTGACAGGTTCTATTTGGATCATAAACAATCGCTTGAACCTTGGCCGGAATATCCGTCTTGATCCTTTTAAAGTCTATAATTCTATATTTTCTCTTAACTCCACCACCACGGTGTCTAACAGTGATTCTTCCATCATTGTTTCTACCGGCGTTAGAAGGTCTTGGAACAAGTTTACCTTTTAAAGGTTTTACACCTTTAGTGAGATCCTTAGAATCTCTAACTGCCATCTTTCTTCTTGAAGGAGTTGTTGGTTTAAATTTTTGAATTCCCATATTTTCCTCTAAGTATTAAACGCCTTTAAAAAACTCAATCTTTTGCCCTTCACTAAGCTGAACAAAAGCTCTCTTAATTTTGGAAGATTTTTTAATCGTCTTCCCAGTTCTTTTAAGTTTTCCAGCATTGACACTAGTTTTAACGTTTAACACTTTAACGTTGTATAACTTTTCAACTGCCATTTTAATTTGGTTTTTGTTGGCCCGAAGAGCAACTTGAAAACCATAACGGTTAGATCTCTCTGTTTGCAGAGAAGCCTTTTCAGTAATTAGTGGCTTTAATATAATTTGTTCTAAATGCATAACTTACACCAATTTATTAAGGAGAACCTCAAGGGCCTCTTTTTCAATAATTAAGTTCTCATATTTAAGTGCTTCATAAACACTGAAACCTTCAACTGGAATACCTTTACCCCACTGAAGGTTTTTAGCAGCTCTAAGAGCAAGAGAATCTCTATTTCTAGTAACAATAAGACCTGGAAGAAGTCCCTTCCCATTTAAAAGAGAGTGCATCTCTTTAGTCTTACCAGTCGATTCGATTTTCTCAACAACAGTTAATTTTCCTGCTTGCATCTTATCAGCAATAACCGATCGGATTGCAATCAGCATCATCTTCTTATTAACTTTTTGTGTATAGTCTCTCGGCTTCGGTCCAAAAGCTACACCACCACCATTTTGGATAGGAGCTCTAATAGAACCTTGACGAGCACGACCTGTTCCCTTTTGTTTAAAAGGCTTAGCACCACCACCTCTAACTTCTGATCGATTTTTAGTGGAAGCGTTTCCTTGTCTTCTTCCCGCCAAAGTGGCCTTAACCACTTGGTGGACAACAGGAACTTTAATATCTTCAGGAGCTAATTTAACATCAACTTTCATGCTCCCAGACTTTTCAAATTTTGTGTTTAATACATTTATATCGGCCATAACCTGTTCCTTACTTCTTTACCGACTTAGATATTTTAACAAAACTGTTTTTGGCACCAGGAACACTTCCTTTTATAAGAAGGTATCCTTTTTCCAAGTTCAGTTCTTGTATTTTAATATTTTGTACGGTTGTAGTTTTTGCACCCATATGCCCTGGCATTTTCTTACCTGGGAAAACTCTACCTGGGGTAGCTCGGTTACCAATTGAACCTGTTGTTCTATGAAATTTTGAACCATGAGCACCAGGGCCACCAGAAAAGTTGTGTCTTTTTATAACACCTTGGAAGCCTTTACCTTTAGATATTCCCGTTACATCAATATATGTATCAGCAGGAAAAGCATCTAATGATACCTCTTTTCCTAGATCTTCAGAATTAACACCTTCAATTCGAACTTCACTATATCTTGTCAGAGGGGTTTCAATTTTGGCCTTGGCCAAAATTCCCTTTAAGGGTTTGTTAACTAACTTCTCTCGCTTTTCCCCATAAGCTACTTGATAAGCTTCATAGCCATCAGTTGCTTGGGTTTTAACTTGAGAAATGAAATTTTTAACTAATTTGATAACCGTTACTGGAACATGATTTCCATTATCATCAAAGATTCTAGTCATTCCAGCTTTTACGCCAAAATATGTTGGTAGCTCGACAGTAGTCTTATCGCTCATTACTTCCTCCACAGCATCACCCTGACCGCAGGGATGCATGCATGGTTAAACTTTCACCAATTAAATAGGTTACAAGTAAATACTAGTATTTAATCTCTACGTCAACACCTGAAGACAGGGTCAATTTCATAAGGCTGTCAATGGTTTGTTGCGTAGGGTCAATGATGTCGACCAATCTTTTATTGGTTCTCATCTCAAACTGCTCTCGAGATTTTTTATCCTTGTGAGGAGATCTCAGTACAGTGAATTTATTAATTTCAGTAGGTAGAGGGATTGGGCCAGCAATTTTGGCACCAGTCTCTTTGGCGGTTTGAATAATTTCATCAACAGAACTATCCAAAATCTTGTGATCGTACGCCCTTAATTTAATTCTAAGTCTAGTTGCTTTCATTCAAAGTGTTCCTTTCTACCTAAATATTCTTATGGGTTTTATGGATTTATGGGCCCTTTGTCAAGGCGATTGAAAATATATTCCCTAAATAAATATGCCTCTTTTTTCTAGTAGTGCCTTGGCCATGTCTTGGGGAATTCTTGCATAACGCTCAAATTCGAGCGTGAAAGATGCTCTACCCTGGGTCTTAGAACGTAGATCTGTGCTGTAGCCAAACATCTCTACTAGAGGGGCCTCTGCCTGAATGACCTCTTTATTTTTCTTAGTCCCCATAGCGATGACTTTTCCCCGTTTCATATTAATATCAGCGATTACATCGCCAGTGTATTCCACTGGAGTCAGCACTTCTAGCGCCATAAATGGCTCAAGGAGCTGTAATCCTGCATTTTTACAGGCCTCTTTAAAGCCCATTGAGGAGGCTATTGAGTAGGCCACCTCTTGTGCTTCTTCCTCGATATAACCAGCATCAGTGATAGTGGCCTTAATATTGATAAAAGGATAGCCCGCAAGGGCCCCGCCCAAAGAGGTGTCTTCAATTCCCCTAATCATCGCCTTAATAAATTCTTCCGGAATATCTCTCTTGGTTAGCTTGGATTCCACTAAAACACCCATCGCGTGATCGACTGGTTCTACTGTGATCTGACATTGTCCATATTGAAATTTTCCGCCAATTTCTTTTCTAAATTCTGCCTCGCCCTTACCAACTCCCCCAATACTTTCTCGATAGGAGACTTGTGGTTTCCCTACTCTAATCCCAACTTTAAACTCTCGTTGCAGACGATCTACTACAATCTCAAGATGGAGCTCTCCCATCCCATAAATTAAAAGCTGTCCTGTCTCTTCATTATGCTTAAAGGCAAAGGAAGGATCTTCCTTTTTAATTTGCAGCAGAATTTTTAGTAATTTCTTCTCATCAGCAGCAGTTTTAGGCTCTATGGCGATAGAAATTACTGTTTCTGGAAATTCCATCAAATCAAAAATGATTCCCTTTTGTTCAATACAAAGAGTTTCACCTGTAATTGTATTTTTAAGTCCTGATACCGCTACAATATCTCCCGCAGTTGCTTTTGGAAGTTCATCCCGCTTATTAGCATGCATGCGCAGAATTTTCCCCACTCGTTCTTTAGTCTTTTTAAGTGGGTTGTATATTGTTTGTCCCGCCTTTAACTCTCCCGAGTAAATTCGAATATAAGTTAAACTTCCAACAAAAGGATCAGAGGCAATTTTAAAGGCCAAAGCGGAAAAAGGTTCTTTAACATCTGGTTTTCTAGCAATAGTTTTGTCTACATCTTTCGGAGAATGGCCGGTAATTTCCCCTCGATCAACAGGAGAGGGTAGATAGTCGATCACCGCATCTAATAGAGGTTGAACGCCTTTATTTTTAAAGGCCGAGCCACAAAAAACAGGAATAAAATCTTGAGTGATAACCGCATTTCTTAATATTTTCTTTATGCGAGCACTTTCTATTTCTTTCCCTTCAAGAAAGTCTTCTGCCAAGTCATCATCTAAATCGCAAAGGGCCTCAATAAGTGTCTCCCTATATAGGGCGCTATCATCGATTAATTTTGTGGGGATCTCCCCAGTTATAACTTGGGCACCAAGGTCATCTTCTGAAAAGGTATAGGCCTTCATCTCAATTAGATCTATCATCCCTTTAAAATCGGCCTCGCTACCTATAGGAATTTGTACCGCTACGGCAGTTTTTCCTAATTTTTCTTTTATCTCATCGATACAGTTAAAAAAATCGGCGCCTACTCGGTCCATCTTATTAACAAAGGCAAAGCGGGGAACACCATACTTATCGGCCTGATTCCAGACTGTTTCTGATTGAGGTTCAACACCGGAGACGGCATCAAAAACTCCTATGGCCCCATCGAGTACGCGCAGAGACCTTTCCACTTCAATGGTAAAGTCCACATGTCCCGGGGTGTCAATAATGTTAATTTCGTATTTTTTCCAAAAGCAGGTCGTTGCCGCCGAGGTAATAGTTATTCCTCGTTCTTGTTCTTGAACCATCCAGTCCATGGTGGCGGCCCCATCATGGACCTCACCAATTTTATGACTTTTTCCTGTATAGTATAGAATTCTTTCCGTTGTGGTAGTTTTCCCGGCATCAATATGGGCCATAATCCCGATATTTCGAATCCGTTCTATCTGGTCACTCATGGAAAAACCTTTCTAATTATTTAAGATCTACCATTTAAGGTGAGAGAATGCTTTATTGGCCTCGGCCATTTTATAAACATCTTCTCTTTTCTTAACGGATCCACCTCTACTTTGTGCGGCTTCCATGATTTCATCAGAAAGTTTTCCGCGCATGGTTCTTCCATTACGAGATCTTGCATAATCTCTAAGCCATCTTAGAGCTAGGGATTGTCTTCTTGCAGGTCTTACTTCTACTGGAATTTGATAAGTTGCCCCACCAATTCTTCTAGATTTAACTTCAACTGCAGGCTTGATATTTGAAAGTGCTTTTTTAAATATTTTTAATGGTTCTTCACCAGTTTTTTTCTCGATATCTTCAAGGGCACCATAAAATATCCTTTCAGCAACGGCCTTATTACCGCCTTTCATAAGGATATTGATAAATTTTGTTACTACCATGTCTTGATATCTAGGATCTGGTAAAACTAATCGGGGAGTTGCTCGGTGTTTTCTGCTCATTTTTTCCTCTCTTCAATTCAAAAGAATTTACTCTCAAGGCCTTAATAAAAGGGCCTTGATTTGGTTAACAAATTATTTTTTTGGTTTTTTACAACCGTATTTGGATCTTCCCTGGTTTCTCTTATCTACGCCTGTAGTATCAAGAGCTCCACGAATAGTGTGGTATCTAACCCCTGGAAGATCTTTAACTCTTCCGCCTCTGATTAGAACGATACTATGTTCTTGTAGGTTATGCCCTTCTCCACCAATGTAGGAAGTTACCTCAAATCCACTAGTTAGTTTAACTCGACAAACCTTTCTCATCGCCGAGTTTGGTTTTTTTGGAGTTGTTGTATAAACCCTTACACAAACTCCACGTCTTTGCGGACATGATTTAAGTGCTGGTGACTTAGTCTTAGTGTATTTGGATTCTCTTCCCTTTCTAATCAACTGGTTAATAGTAGGCATTTGCTATTTTCTCCTTAAATTACCTATAAGCTTGCATTAGGTAGCATGGTGGTCTTCCCAATTGCAAGTAAAAACTAAATTTGCAGGCCGACGGCCTCAATTTTATCCTGCTCTTCCTCGTCCACCATGGCCTCGTAATCTCTGTATCTTGATATACCAGTTCCTGCAGGAATTAAACGTCCCATTATAACATTTTCCTTAAGACCCCGTAGTTTATCCGATTTTCCTTCAAGTGCTGCTTGAGTTAGCACCTTAGTGGTCTCCTGGAAGGAGGCCGCAGAAATAAAGGATTCCGTGGTCAAAGAGGCCTTGGTAATCCCTAGAAGTAGAGATCTTGCCTTGGCCGGTTGTTCATCTGGGTCAAGAGCTGCATTTGCCTCTTCAAAGATATGTTTAGTTACAGAATCACCTTGGATGAAGTTGGTATCTCCAGCATCTTCGATCTGAACTTTTTTCAGCATCTGGCTCACGATAACTTCAATGTGCTTATCATCAATTTTAACCCCTTGAAGTCTATAAACTTCTTGGATTTCATCAACGATGTATGAGGCCAGTGCTTTAACCCCCATAACTCTTAATAGGTCATGAGGATTTGCAGGCCCATCCATTATCGCCTCACCGGCCCTAATGTAGTCACCTTCGTTAACAATAATATATCTTCCCTTTGGGACGGAGTAAGTCATTATATCACCTCCATCCTCAGGTCTAACAATAACTCTTCTTGATCCACGAAGCTCAGGTCCAAACTCAATGGTTCCTGAAATATCAGAAATTTGGGCCGCATTGGACGGTTTTCTTGCTTCAAAAAGTTCAGCAACTCTTGGCAGACCACCGGTAATATCTTTAGTCTTAGTGGTTTCCCTTTGCGCTTTAGAAATGGCATGACCAATTTCAATTTTTTCACCATCATCTACTACGATGTGAGCGTGGGCCGGTAATCTATAGACTGCCTCTCTTTTGGTTCCAGGAACTATCATTACTTTCCCGTTATCATCACAGATAGCAATTCTTGCTTGAAGCGCAGTATCTTTAGTTTCGACAATAACTTTATGAGTAAGTCCGGTTACCGCATCGATTTGTTCTTTTATGGTCTTTCCAACAACTAAGTCTTCATAACGAATGGTCCCAGAAACTTCAGAAAGAATTGGAATGGCAAACGGGTCCCATTCTAGAATTCTTTGACCTGGAGTAACTGATCCACCTTCTTCAATAAAGATTCGGGCACCATAAACACCAGGATATCTCTCTTTAACAACGCCTTGGGCATTTTTAACGTAGATCTCTCCAACCTTATTCATAATAATGATAGAACCATCATTTAGTTTAGCAGTTTTGAGTCTATGGAATTCAATCACACCGGCGGTTCTTACTTCAGTTTTATTAACTTGCGCACCAGCAGTTGCGGTACCTCCAACGTGGAAGGTTCTCATAGTCAGCTGAGTACCTGGCTCTCCAATAGATTGAGCCGCGATAACTCCAACCGCCTCTCCAAGGCTAACCATTTTTCCACGTGCTAGATCTCGTCCAAAACATTTGGCACAGAAACCATATTTCTCTTTGCAAACAAGAACTGATCTTACTTTGATCTGATCAATTTCATGATCAATCAATCTTTGATTATCAGCTTCTGTTAATAGGTGATTTCGTGGAAGAACTTCTTCACCACTATGATCGAGAATTGGTTGAGCGGTTACTCTTCCCATTACTCTTTCAGAAATATGTTCAACAATTTCTCCGGAATCAATTCTTGATTCAAGAATAATTCCATCGGTTGATCCACAATCTTCATTGCGAATTATACCGTCTTGGGCAACGTCAACTAGTCTTCTGGTTAGGTAACCAGAGTTGGCCGTTTTAAGCGCGGTATCAGCAAGACCTTTCCTCGCACCGTGGGTAGAGGCAAAGTATTGAAGAACGTCTAGTCCCTCTCTAAAGTTTGAAGTAATTGGTGTTTCAATAATATCACCGGATGGTTTGGCCATAAGACCCCTCATCCCGGCAAGCTGTCTCATCTGAGCAGTAGAACCCCTAGCACCAGAGTCCGCCATCATAAAAAGTGCATTGAATGACGGTGCTTTAACTTCATCACCAGCATCGTTAGTGAAGGTATCTTCAGATAGCCCGGTTAACATCACTTTAGTTAATCGCTCATTAGTTTGAGTCCAGACATCCACGATTTTATGATATCTCTCACCATTGGTGATCGATCCTTCATAGTACTCTTCAGTGATCTGATCTACTTCAACGTATGCTTCTTCCAAAATTTTTGGTTTTTCTTTTGGAATGGTCATATCGTTGATGTTAATGGAAATTCCCGCTTTCGTTGCGTTTTCATATCCAAGTCTCATTAAAGAGTCGGCCAATAAGACGGTATCTTTTTCTGAGCCTACTCTATAAGCAAGGTCAATTAAATTACCAAGAGTCTTCTTATCTAAAATCTTGTTGATATCAGAATATTTCAAACACTTTGGAACAGCATCATAGACAAAGGTTCTACCAACAGTGGTCTCAACCAGTTCACCTTCAAGTCTAACTTTAATAGGTGCTTGTAGGTGAAGATTTCCCGTGTGATAGGCAAATTGCGCTTCTTCTTTAGAAGAGAACACTTTGTCATAACCTCTCGCAAAAGGTCGTGGTCTAGTCATATAGTAAAGACCTAAGACAATATCCTGAGAAGGAACAATTATTGGCGTCCCATCTTTAGGCGATAAAATATTGTTAGTAGACATGACCAAAATTCTACATTCTACTTGCGCTTCGAGTGAAAGTGGAACGTGAACTGCCATCTGATCACCGTCAAAGTCGGCATTAAAAGCGGTACAAACTAGCGGGTGAAGTTGAATCGCCTTCCCTTCAATAAGGACTGGCTCAAAACCTTGAATCCCAAGTCTGTGCAGAGTTGGTGCCCGGTTTAGAAGAACTGGGTGTTCCTTAACAACTTCTTCAAGAATATCCCAAACTTCTTGTTTTTGTTGATCAACCATTTTCTTGGCCACTTTAATAGTCGTACAGTGACCTTTTTCAATTAGCTGATTGTAAATAAAAGGCTTAAAAAGCTCTAGCGCCATAAGTTTTGGCAGGCCACATTGGTGAAGTCTTAAGGTCGGCCCAACTACGATAACTGAACGTCCAGAGTAATCTACCCTTTTCCCTAGTAAGTTTTGTCTGAATCGTCCCTGCTTACCTTTAAGCATATCGGAAAGAGATCTTAGTGGTCTCTTATTAGCACCGGTAAAGACTTTTCCACGTCTTCCATTATCAAAAAGAGCATCCACAGCTTCTTGAAGCATTCTCTTTTCGTTTCTAATGATAATTCCAGGTGCATTTAATTCTTTAAGTCTTTTTAAACGATTATTTCGATTAATAACTCTTCTATAAAGATCATTGAGATCAGACGTTGCAAATCTTCCCGCTTCTAGAGGAACTAGAGGACGAAGATCTGGTGGCAGAACGGGAATTACTTCCATCATAAACCACTCAGGTCTATTATCTGATTTAAGCAAAGACTCAACAACTTTAAGTCTTTTGATAATTTTGGTTCTCGCCATCTCAGTTGTTACAGTTTTAAGTCCTCTTCTAAGTTCTTTGTTATCAATATCGATATCAACTTTAGAGAGCATCTCTTTAACGGTGCTTCCACCCATGCCTGCTTCAAACTTAATACCTTGCTCTTTAAGCTCATTGTATTGTTGTTCGGTGATAACTCTTCCTACTTCTAGCCCTTTTTCTGCATTTTCAGCATCTGATTGGGTCACAACGTAGGATTCATAATAAAGAACTTTTTCCAGTTCTTTTAGCGTTAGATTTAAGATGGCCCCAAGTCTTGAGGGAAGAGATCTTAAAAACCAAATGTGAGCAACGGGAGAAGCTAGCTCAATATGGCCACATCTCTCTCGTCTAACTTTTGATAGGGTTACTTCAACACCACATTTCTCACAGACTACCCCTCGGTGTTTCATCCGCTTGTATTTTCCGCAAATACATTCGTAATCTTTCACTGGCCCAAAAATTTTGGCACAAAAGAGACCATCTCTCTCTGGCTTGAAAGTTCGGTAGTTGATAGTTTCTGGCTTTCGAACCTCACCAAAAGACCATTCTCTAATAGTGTCAGGAGATGCCATTTTAATTGAAACGCCTTCAATACTGATAGGATCTTTAGGTTTATCGAAAAAATTTAAAAGGTCTTTCATCTTAAGTTTCCCTTATATTTAAAAAATATTAACTAAAAGTTTCTTCTTCGGTGCTTTCATCTAATTTCACGTCAAGACAAAGAGACTGTAGCTCTCTGATTAAAACATTAAATGATTCAGGAAGCCCTGGTTCAAGTACCTGCTCACCTTTAACGATGGACTCATACATCCTAGTTCTACCGATAACATCATCAGATTTTACGGTTAAGAACTCTTGTAGTGTATAGGCCGCACCATATGCTTCAAGTGCCCAAACTTCCATTTCACCAAGTCTTTGACCACCAAACTGGGCCTTACCACCAAGTGGCTGCTGAGTTACCAGTGAGTATGGACCTGTAGATCTAGCATGAAGTTTCTCATCAACAAGGTGATGAAGTTTCAGCATATACATAATTCCAACAGTAACATCTTCAGAAAATGCATCTCCTGTTAGACCATCAAAAAGAGTAGTCTTTCCAGATGGATCGTAATCTGCCAGCGCAAGCATCTCTTTAATCTCTTTTTCCGCTGCTCCATCAAAAACTTTAGTGGAGAAACGAACACCAGATTCAAGAAGCTTTGCAACTTCCATTACTTGCTTGTCAGTTGATTTTTTAAGCCACGCTTTTACATCATCAGTTTTATAGATGGCATAAATGAAATCTTTAATTTCACTCATCTTGGCCTGCTCTTCCATCATAACGGTGAGTTTTTCACCAAGACCTCTACCGGCCCAACCAAGGTGGAGCTCAAGTAGCTGTCCAATATTCATTCTTGATGGAACACCAAGAGGATTTAGTACGATATCAACAGAAGCGCCATCAGCAAGGTATGGCATATCCTCTCTCGGCAGAACATTAGAGATAACCCCTTTGTTCCCGTGACGACCGGCCATCTTATCACCAGGTTGTAACTTTCTCTTAATGGCGATGTAGACTATTACCTTTTTGATAACTCCAGGAGGAAGCTCATCTCCACGATGAAGCTTGGCCACCTCTTCGTTAGCAGTAGTTCTAACTCTATTGATTCGGTTTCTAACTTCAGCAAAGTACTCACTGAGTTGCTCTTCATATTTTGGCTCAAGAGGAAGATAACCAATTAGCTCAAATGGGATTGTTGTTAAAATCTCTGCCGTGATCGCTTCACCTTTTTTAAGCAGCTCAGTAGTCCCATCTTCAGAAATTAAAATATCAGTAATCTTCTTACCATCAAGCATTTCAACAATTTTTGAGATAGCAGATGCTTGGATCGCTTTGATCTCAATCCTTTCATCTCTTCTGATTAGAACCGTCTCGTGTTCAATTATCTCTTTAGATCTTGAATCCAGTTCGACTCCCTCACGGGTATAAACTTTAGCATCAATTACAGTTCCTCTAACTGATGAAGGAACTCGAAGAGAAGTATCTTTAACATCTCCCGCCTTATCACCAAAGATCGCTTTAAGAAGTTTTTCTTCTGGTGAAAGTTGAGTCTCTCCCTTTGGAGTGATTTTTCCAGTTAAAATGTCACCTGGTTTTACAATAGATCCAACTCTGATGATTCCCGCTTCATCTAAATGGGCCAAGGCCTCTTCAGAAACGTTTGGAATATCTCTTGTGATCTCTTCTTTACCAAGTTTGGTATCTCTAGTTTCAATTTCATAGGATTCGATATGAACTGATGTGAAAATATCTCTAGAAAGCATGGACTGATTAATGAGGATTGAATCCTCATAGTTGTATCCACCCCAAGGCATGAAAGCTACGAGAACATTTTGTCCCAGTGCTAAGTCACCTAAGTGAGTACCAGGCCCATCAGCGATAACCATTCCAGGATGAACTCTGTCCCCTTCTTTAACTAGGGCCTTTTGGTTGTTACAGGTATTTTGGTTAGTTCTTTGATATTTAATCAACTTAGAAATATCAACGCCTGTTTCACCTTCTTTAAATTTATCTCTTTGAATAACAATTCTATTGGAATCAACAAAGATAACTGTCCCATGATCCTTAGCGAATAAAATAGCACCAGAATCTCTAGCGATAATTTCTTCCATTCCAGTTCCGACAATAGGAGCGTCCGTCCTAACAACAGGAACCGCTTGCCTCATCATATTTGATCCCATTAGCGCACGGTTGGCATCATCGTGCTCAAGGAATGGAATTAGTGATGTAGCAACCGAGATCATCTGAGTTGGTGAAACATCCATTAGCTCAATCTCAGCGGCGTCAACCAGGGTAAATTCCCCCGCGGCCCTTGATGGAATATGAGACCCAGATATTTTATCTTTATCAAGATATTTAAAGTGATATTGGGCAATAGTTTTTCCTTCCTCTTCAAAGGCAGAAAAATATCTAATATTTGATTGTAGTTTTTTGTTCTTAACCGCTTGGTATGGAGTCTCAATAAATCCATATTCAGAAACTCTGGCATAAGTTGCAAGAGATGTGATTAGACCAATATTTGGCCCCTCTGGTGTTTCAACTGGACACATTCTTCCGTAGTGAGTTGAGTGAACATCTCGAACTTCAAATCCTGCTCTCTCTCTCGTAAGACCCCCAGGCCCTAGAGCTGAAAGTCTTCTTTTGTGAGTAACTTCAGAAAGTGGGTTGGTTTGATCCATAAACTGAGAAAGCTGAGAAGAACCAAAGAATTCTTTAACTGCAGCGGCCACTGGTTTTTGGTTAACGAGGTCATAAGGCATCATGGTTTCAATTTCTTGAATCGCCATTCTTTCCTTAACTGATCTCTCCATTCGAACTAGACCAACACGGAATTGATTTTCAAGGAGTTCACCAACAGCTCTAACTCTTCTATTTCCAAGGTGATCGATATCATCGACTTTACCTTTACCGTTGTTTAGTTCTACTAGGTAGCGAACCGTGGTCATAATATCTTCTTTGGTCAGAACAGTATTTTCAACTGGGATGCTCTTACCAAATTTATAGTTAACTTTCATCCTTCCAACTTTGGAAAGGTCATATTTTTCAGGATTGAAAAAGAGATTATTAAAAAGCATCTCTGCTGCTTCAACCGCTGGAGGTTCTCCTGGTCTTAGTCTTTCAAATATTTTAATAAGTGCTTCATCTTTCCCATCAGTTTTATCAATCAGAAGAGTATTTCTGATTTGATCCCCAAAGTTGATCATATCAATGTAGAGGCACTTAACTTTTTTAATCCCTGCGGTCATTAGCTCTTGAATTTTGGCCTCTGAAAGGGCCTCGTTGGCAAGGCAGATGACTTCACCGGTTTTGTCATTAAAGACATCTTCTGAAACGACTTTACCAATTACTTCTTCTGTTTCAAGCGGTAGTTCTTTAACTCCGGCATCTTTTAATTTCTGAACAGAAACTTTGGTTAGCTTCTTTCCTTTTTTAATTATTGTTTTACCAGATTTCGGATCAAGCATATCATTTGCAGTTCTTGTTCCGATTAAAAGACTTAAGTCTAGAGACCTTTTAAATTTTCCTTTTTTATCAAGCGTAACTTCTTCTATTTGATAGAACTCATTTAAAATTTCAGTAGTATTAAAGCCTAGGGCCTTAAGAATAACTGTCGCATGAAGCTTTCTCTTTCGATCAATCCTGGCGAAAAGAATATTTTTATGATCGAATTCAAAATCAAGCCATGAACCACGATGAGGAATAATTCTAGAAGAATATAATAATTTTCCACTAGAGTGTTTTTTTCCACTATCGTGCTCAAAGATGATCCCTGGAGATCTGTGCAGCTGAGAAACGATAACTCTTTCAGTACCATTGTAAACAAAGCTTCCTGTAGGCGCCATCATTGGAATATTTCCTAGATAGACCTCTTGCTCTTTAATGGAAGAAACATTTCGCTGTTCATTTCCATCCTTGTCTACAGTCACATCATAAGAGACTAATCTTACGATAACTTTAAGTGGTGATTCAAAAGAAAGGCCCCTCTGCCTACACTCTTTCACTGTGTATTTGGGTTCTTCTAAAGTGTAGCTTACGTATTCAAGAGACACTGTTTTGTTAAAATCTTGAATTGGGAATACGGAGTTAAAGACCGCATGAAGCCCTTTATCTACTCTTTTTGCCGGGGGAATATTCTTTTGCAAGAAATGTTCATATGATCTAATTTGTAGATTCATAAGAGGTGGAGTTTCTAAAACCACCGGAGTTTGAGAAAAATTCTTTCGGAACCATTGGTTTGATGAGAAAACCTTCGCCATTTTAGTCTCCTATAAGACTTAATGTTTAAAACGCAAAGAAGTATGAAAGCAAATATCTCTGCCTTCATACTCTTTTTTTATTTTTATTTGAGAGTACAATCCTCTACTTAAGTTCAACCTTGGCGCCTGCAGCTTCAAGTTTCTTCTTAATTTCTTCAGCTTCTGCCTTTTCAATACCTTCTTTAACAGCTTTTGGAGCGCTCTCAACCAAAGTTTTGGCCTCTTTAAGTCCAAGACCTGTGATTGCTCTAACTTCTTTAATTACGTTAATTTTCTTGGCACCAATTTCAGCTAAAACTACGCTAAATTCTGTTTGCTCTTCAGCAGCAGCTCCGCCGGCCCCGCCAGCTACAGCAACTGGAGCAGCAGAAACGCCAAATTTTTCTTCTAGTTCTTTAACTAGCCCTGCTAGGTCAAGAACTGACATTGATGAAATGTGTTCTATTAATTGTTCGTTAGTCATTTTAATCTCCTATAAATTCTAAAATAAAATATTTGTTAATCTTCTTTTTTCTCTTCTGCTGGCTTTTCCTCAGCTGCAGGTGCCGCTTCTTCTCCAGATCCTTTTTGCTCATTAATAGCATGTAGGACTCTCGCAAAAGCAGAAACTGGTGCCATAAAAGTGGCCAGTAAGGTTCCAAGCATCTCATCTCTTGATGGTAAACTTGCAAGTTCCGTTACTTCAGCTTTAGTTAGTTCCCTGTCTCCAAGAAAACCGGCCCTAAGCTCAACTAGTTCTAATTCTTTCCCAGCGTCTTTGAGAACTTTGGCCACTCCAGCGGAATCTTCAAATGCAAAGGCCACAGCATTGGTACCTTTAAGGTCTGAAAGCATACTTTCAACCTTAGTTCCCTTGGCCGCGAGACCAAAAAGAGAATTTTTAGTAACAATAACTTTTCCACCTTTTTCTCTAACTTCTTTACGGACTCTAACTGCATCGTTAGATGAGATACCGATAAGATTCGTTAAAAAGATGGCCCTTGCCTTGTCGATGTCGCCTTTAAGACCTTCAATAATTGTGTCTTTTTGCGCTCTTTGTAACATAGGCTTTCCTCCATTAATTTATATTCGGAGGGGGATTTCAAGCAGGATTTATTTGCTACCGACTTTCATCAACCCCAACAAAATACTGATTATTAAACTGCTCCAGCTGCTTCGAGGGAATCGATTCTAATTCCCGGGCCCATAGTCGTACTTACTTTAATTGACTTAAGATAAGTTCCTTTGGCACTGGCAGGTTTTGCTCTCATTATGGCCGTTAAAAGGGCCATGAAATTGTCTTTAAGTTGTTCTGGTGAAAACGATTTTTTTCCAATCATCACATGAACAATACCGGTTTTTTCTGTTTTATATTCTACCTTTCCGGCCTTTTGCTCTTTTACTGCTTTGGCCACGTCAGGAGTTACAGTTCCAAGTTTTGGGTTAGGCATAAGTCCTCTAGGACCTAGGACTCTACCAATTCGACCTAGCTTTCCCATCATATCAGGAGAAGCGATCACTCGATCAAAGTCCAGCCACCCACCTTGAATTTTTTGAACTAGCTCATCCGATCCAACAAAGTCAGCTCCGGCCGCTTCGGCCTCTGCAACTTTATCACCTGAAGTGATAACACAAACTCGTACATCTTTTCCCGTACCTGCTGGAAGAGCAAGTGCTCCTCTAATCATTTGATCAGCATGTCTTGGATCTACACCTAATCTAAAGGCAACATCAACGGACTCATCAAAGTTCGCGAAGGCCACATCTTTAGTAAGCGCTAAGGCATCATCAATTGTGTAGTTCTTTTTAGCATCGACCTTGGATTGGGCCTCAAGAAATTTTTTACTATGCTTTTTCAATTTAATCCTCCCGGTGCTAGCGGCCAAACGGCCTCCCGATTAATTAATTAATAATCTAATTTTAGACCCATGGATCTAACTGATCCTTCAATGGTCTTTACTCCGGCCTCTAGTGTAGCTGCCGTTAAATCTTCTTTCTTATCTGCTACAATTTCTTCCACAATATTTTTAGGAACCGTTCCACCCACTTCGTGACCTGGTTTACTAGAACCTTTTTTCAGCTTTAACTTTGTTTTTAAAAGATAAGAAGCTGGTGGTGTCTTACAAACAAAAGAAAATGATCTATCAGAATATACTGTAATAATGGTAGGTAACTTCACCCCCATCTGCTTATTAGTTTTTGCATTGAAGGACTTGCAAAATTCCATAATATTCACACCCTTTTGTCCCAGAGCTGGTCCAATTGGGGGTGATGGATTCGCCTTACCACCTTCGATTTGTAACTTAATGAATCCTGTAACTTTCTTGGCCACTATTTACTCCAAATTTATGACATTTTCTCTACTTGAGAAAATTCTAATTCAACCGGTGTAGGTCTTCCGAAGATGGAGACACTAACCTTAAGTTTTCCTTTTTCATTAACTGATTCAACGGTTCCAACAAATGAAGTAAAAGGTCCTTCAATAACCTTAACCGTTTCACCTTCTGTAAAATCAATAGAACTTTTAACTCTTTTCAGTCTGCCATCGGCCTGATTAGTCATATAAGCTGCTTCATCATCACTGATGGGAGCTGGTTTATCAGAAGTACCACCAATAAAACCTGTGATCTTATCTGTATTTTTAACCAGGTGCCAACTGCTCTCATTCATAATCATTTTGATCAGAATATAGCCAGGGAAGAACTTTTTCTTAAGTCTTCTCTTCTTGCCACCTACATTAGTAGTGACTTCTTCTTCAGGAGTTAGAATGTCAGCAAAGAACTCAGTGAGTTTTAGATTGACGACCCTTTCTTTCAAAGTCTTAACAACTTTGTTTTCTTGGCCAGTCATAGTCTTGGCTATATACCACTTGAAGTCAGGAGTATCACCTTTGGCGAAACCATACTTTTCTTCAATACTACTCGTGGATACTTCCTCAAGAGTCTCTTCTTCTTCTGATTTTTTTGAGTCTTCACTCATTGGTTTATTCCCTAATAAATTAAATTTAGAACTTTCTGACAGAGAAAATCCACTAATACAAAAAGTCCTGAAAATATCGAGACTCCAATAATGATCCCGATAGTGGCCTTAACAACCGCATCTTTTTCAGGCCAAATTACTTTAATCAATTCACTAAAAACACCATTTAGATATGCCATCGCTTTTTTGTTTTTATAAACAACAAAAAAAGTAAGCAAACCAACAGCGACTCCAATACCTTGACTCATGGCCAGGAAGTTTCCAACCTTTGCCTCAAGATCAAACCACTCTCCCATTGTTTCGGTGAAACGAATGGAAACAAATCCTGAGAGGACCGCGATCATAGCAACGAGTGCATTGATCCATTTTTTACTATCTTCACTTTTTAAAATGGACATATAACCCTTTCCTATCTGTAGATAGGCCAAAAAGTTGGCATTTTAGTTTTTTAAATTAATCCAAAGTTATGTTTATATGCAAAACTTTTGGCAATTTGTCTATAAAATAGATAAGATTTTTCAGCTGTCTGTGTAATTATTCCACCACACACTGCATCAAATGAAGTGGCGGGCGCAGAGGGACTCGAACCCCCAACCTACTGATTTGGAATCAGCCGCTCTACCAATTAGAGCTATACACCCCTACTCCCTGAAAAAAAAGGCCGATTCTTTAGGATCGGCCTCTTATCCAATTAAAAATCTATTAACTATAAAATCTCTGAAACGGTACCAGCACCAATCGTTCTACCACCTTCTCTAATGGCAAATCTTAGTCCTTTTTCCATCGCAATTGGGTGGATCAGCTCAACTCCAAAAGCAGTATTATCGCCAGGCATAATCATTTCCTGACCTTCTTTAAGTGTAATCGTTCCAGTAATATCAGTAGTTCTAAAATAAAACTGAGGTCTGTAGCCTTTAAAGATTGGAGTGTGTCTTCCACCCTCATCTTTGGTTAGGATATAAACTTCACAGTTAAATTTAGTATGAGTTGTTACAGAACTTGGCTTACAAAGAACCTGCCCTCTTTCAACGTCTTCTCTTTTTGTTCCTCTAAGAAGGATACCGCAGTTATCTCCGGCCTCACCTCTATCAAGAAGCTTTCTAAACATCTCAACACCGGTAACAGTAGTTTTTTGAGTATCTCTAATACCTAATATCTCGATCTCGTCACCAACAAGAACAACACCTCTTTCAATTCTACCAGTAACAACTGTTCCCCTACCTGAAATTGAGAAAACATCCTCAACTGGCATTAGGAAATCTTTTTCGATATCTCTTTTAGGAGTTGGTATATACTCATCAACTGCTTTCATTAGTTCTAGAATTTTATCTTTTCCAATAGCAGGATCTCTGCCTTCAACAGCAGCAAGAGCTGAACCAGCAATAATTGGAATATCATCTCCAGGAAATTGATACTCAGATAATAGTTCTCTAATTTCCATTTCAACTAGCTCAAGTAGTTCATCATCATCTACTTGGTCTACCTTATTCATGAAAACAACGATCGCTGGAACCCCAACCTGTCTAGCAAGAAGGATATGCTCTCTAGTTTGTGGCATAGGTCCATCAGCAGCAGAACAAACAAGAATCGCACCGTCCATTTGAGCAGCACCAGTAATCATATTTTTAACGTAGTCGGCGTGACCTGGACAATCAACGTGAGCATAATGTCTATTAGCTGTTTCATATTCAATGTGAGAGGTATTGATGGTAATCCCTCTGGCCTTTTCCTCAGGGGCAGAATCGATTTCATCAAATCGCTTAACCTCCATACCACTGGCCTCAGCAAGAACCATTGAAATAGCAGCAGTAAGGGTCGTTTTCCCATGGTCAACGTGCCCAATTGTCCCAATATTTACGTGGGGTTTACTTCGATCAAATTTTTCTTTTGACATAACTTAAGTCTCCTTCAAATTAATTATATTTCTCTATATCTAGATTTAATTTAAGTTTAGCTCTTCTCTATAGTACAGCTCTGTGAAATTAGTCAACATTATGACCTTCAAAAAATTACGTGACAAGTATATTTAGAAAGTGGAGCACACGATGAGATTTGAACTCATGACCTCTCCCTTACCAAGGGAGTGCTCTACCCCTGAGCCACGCGTGCCGGACTTTTTCCGATTATTATAAAAAAAAATGGAGCGTGCGACAGGGGTCGAACCTGCGACATCAACCTTGGAAGGGTTGCACTCTACCAACTGAGTTACGCACGCTTAAGTGGTGGCGAGAGAAGGATTTGAACCTTCGAAGGCATACGCCGACAGATTTACAGTCTGTTGCCTTTGACCACTCGGCAACCTCGCCACAATAACCTAGAAAACTGGAGCTGGCTATAGGAGTCGAACCTACGACCGCCGGTTTACAAAACCGGTGCTCTACCAACTGAGCTAAGCCAGCCTATTTCTAAGGTTAACTAGTTGTGATTTATAGTCATGTAGGTCTTTTAAAGCAAGAAATTTTTTACCTCAGGCCAAAAAACTTATCCATCGCCAGTGCAGCGGCCACAGAAACATTAAGAGATTTAATAGGGCCCTGGGATTTAAGTGCCACTGTCTTATCAAGAATTCTCATTACAGCACTAGAGAGCCCCTTATCTTCGGACCCTAAAACTAAGCAAGTGTGACCTTCCGCTATCTCCAACTCTCCTGAAGCATGTTCAGAAAAACCTACACAGGTAACCCCTAACTCTTTCAATTTATTGAGGGTTCGAGGAAGTGCAGCGCAGCGAATAATAGGAATATATTCTAGCGCCCCAGAGGCATTTCGCGAAAAGCTGGGGCCTACCCCGAAGGATCCTTTAAAACTAACCAATAAATAATCGATGCCAAAAAAGGCAGCTGTTCTTAGTATCGCCGCAGCATTTTGCGTATCAGTAACCTGATCAAGGCAGAGAATCTTACGATTTTTTTTCGTTTCTATCTCATTATATAAAAAGGCCACACCCAGTTCTTCTAGTTTACTGGTTATTAAAAATACGTTGGAGGGAATCCTTTGATATTTAAAATCAAATGTCCGGCAGAATTCTTTTGCTCTCTCTTGCACCTCGTGAGTACCTAAAGTGACAACTTTGATTCCTTGAGGGGTCCTACCGATATTTTTTAGACCATCTTTAGTACCGTACAGAGTTGCTGAATGTCTTTTAGGATTTTTTAATGCCTCAATTATACTGTGAGTTCCAATGATTAAGTCTTGATCCATTTTAGGAAAGTTCCTTTAAAAGTTTTCTCAAGGTAGGAATCAAATCTTCCTTTGATACCTTCGTTGTTTCACCAGTCTTTCTAATGGTAATTTCTAAAAGACCATCACCTTTATAATCTCTTTCTCCTAAAACCACTCTAATAGGCAGTCCCAAAAGATCAGCATCTTTAAATTTAAAGCCTGGGCCTAATTTTGCTCGATCATCATAGAGAACTTCAAACTCACCATTTATCTCTTCGTATATCTCATCACAAATATTTTTAATTTCAGCTGATTTAGCAATAGCAGTAAAATGAATATGAAAAGGAGCGATAGCAAGAGGCCAGATGATTCCATTTTCATCGTGATGTTGTTCGATGGCCGCCGCTACGATTCTTGTAACACCGATCCCATAACAGCCCATGAGTGGATGAATAGTTTTGCCATTTCGATCTAATACTTTCGCATCGAGAGCTTTGGTGTATTTATCTCCTAACTGGAAGATATGTCCTACTTCAATGCCACTGATCTCAACTACAGGGCCTTCCTTATCACCAATTTTACAAATATCTCCGGCACGGGAAAGTCTCAGTTTTGCAACTTCAATTTCCCCTTTAAGATCTCTCCTTGGAACAAAGTTCATATAGTGAAAGTCTTTTTTATTGGCCCCGGTGGTAAAACCAGCATCGAGAGGAATTGCCGAATCAAAAATAACTCGCACTTCTCTACCAAGTTCATAAGGGCCTAACTGACCTTTTACAAAACCTTCTCCCATCATTTCATTATCGGTGAGAGGTTTAATATGCTCATGTCCTACATGGTTTTTAAGCTTGATTTCATTTAGCTCATCATCTCCAAGCATTAAAACCAAAAAAACCTCTTCTTTATCTTCTGTGATTCCAGCATAAGCGAGAGACTTAAGACTTTGATGCTGTTTAATTTTTAAAAAATTTGAAACCTCTTCAATGGTTCCCATATTTGGGGTTTCAACCAGCTCGATTGCCTTATCAGAGTTATTAAACTCCAATGGTTCTCTTAGCGTTACTGCTTTTTCGATATTGGCGGCATAGTCGCATTCTTCACAGATAATGACCTTATCTTCTCCTGATTTGGCGAGAACTTGAAACTCATGAGTTTTATTTTTCCCAGCACCCATGGCCCCAGCATCTGCTTCAACTACGATAAAGTTAAGCCCCATACGATCAAAAATATTTGAATACGCCTTATAAAAATCCGCATAGACCAGATCTAGTGACTCCCAGTTTTCATGAAAGCTATAAGCATCTTTCATAATAAACTCTCTCGCTCTCATAAGCCCAAATCTAGGACGAATTTCATCTCTAAATTTCATATTGATCTGATAGAGAGACACGGGAAGTTGTTTATAAGATTTCACCGTTTTTCTAAAAATATCTACTACCGCTTCTTCATTTGTAGGACTTAAGCAGATGTCTCTTCCGGCCCGATCCTTTGCTTTGAGCATAAGACCTTCCATAGCGTCCCATCTGCCGGATTCATGCCAGAGTTCACCTGGTGTCACCACACTCATGGCAATTTCCATCGCACCAATTTTATTGATCTCTTCACGGATTATTTTTTCCACTTTTTGAACTGCTCTGAGCCCAAAAGGTAAAAAGTTATAGAGTCCTGCCTGGGATTTATGAATTAGTCCGGCACGAATCATTAATTGATGGGAGGCGATGGTCGCATCGCTTGGATGCTCTTTATAAGTTTGCCAAAAACCGTTTGAAAGTTTCATGTGTTATTTCCTAATAAACTGATTGCCCTACCAGAGTGGGAAGCGCATATGGTTTTATATACTCTTCTTCTAGCTGGGTTGCAGGAACTAGTTCATAGGCATTTTTATCTTTTAAAAGTTCCCGGCATAATAGATTATGCAGTTTATGCCCGGATTTGAAAGTAGTAATTTTACCAGCTATTTCATAACCAAGTAAGGCCAGATCTCCAATAGTATCTAGAATCTTATGACGAACAAATTCGTCCTCAAATCTTAGTCCATCCGGATTCATGACTTTAAAGTCATCTAGAACAATCGCATTATCGAGAGAGCCGCCTTTAATGAGACCCTTTCGCTTTAAATAATCCACATCTCGAAGCAGCCCAAAGGTTCTTGCTCTTGAGATCTCTTTGATAAAGGCCTCACAAGAAAATTTAAAAACCTTGTGCTGTCTCTTTATAAGGGGGTGGGCGAAATCAATTGTGGAATCAATCACCAAACTACGATTTGGTGAAATCATTGCCCAATTATCTCCAACCTTAACCTTCACTTCTTTTTTTACCACTAAAATCGTCTTGGGACTGTTTTGCGAAATAATCCCGGTTTCTTTGAGTAAAAAGACAAAAGAAGTTCCTGAACCATCCATAATAGGAATTTCAGGGCCATCAACTTCAATTAAAATATTATTAATTCCCAATCCATAAATGGCAGATAATAAATGCTCTACAGTATGAATAGTATAAGGATTGCTACCAATGGTAGTATTATTCTCAGTGGCAGAAACAGTATCAGCGCTAGCGTGAATTAATGGGCCACTTTTTAAATCCGCCCTTCTAAACTTGATCCCAAAATTTTCTACGCCTGGTTTTAGGGTAAGAGTTATCTTTTTTCCCGTATGCAATCCAAGCCCTGTAAAGGAGGTCTCTTTAGCGATAGTTCTCTGATTGATCATTTATACTGCCTTAGTTCAAAGCTCTATTATAGCTATGCGCCATATCCTTGGCCATAAAGACCAAAATTTACACCCTGCTAGAAACCGCGACTATAATACTAGTTTCCCCAACCATCAAGGGCCAGCTCAAAGCATTATTAACCTTTTTAAAGCTGTCGAGAGTCTATATGGTATAGAAAAGGAGCGACCATGGCGATTTGGTTTCAAACACCCACAATAAAATATTTAGAAGAAAGGGGAGAGAAAACTCTCACCTCCTTTATAGGTATTAAAATCACTAAAATAGGCGATGATTTTCTTGAGGGCACCATGCCCGTCGATGAGCGAACCATCCAACCACTCGGTCTGCTCCATGGTGGTGCCTCCTGCGTCCTGGCAGAATCTCTCGGTTCAATCGCCGCCAATATGGCACTGGATACTTCCAAAGAATACGCCGTAGGCCTTGAAATAAATGCCAATCAC
>Ga0164313_10000248_pt1 | contig 40739 bp, 41 predicted proteins | sample GuaBasSedimGuay4_FD_113735 | JGI IMG/M metagenome (GOLD analysis project Ga0164313, IMG submission 113735) | Subseafloor sediment microbial communities from Guaymas Basin, Gulf of California, Mexico - Guay4, Core 4569-4, 0-3 cm | ecosystem: Environmental > Aquatic > Marine > Hydrothermal vents...
AAGGATGCCGGTAAGTGCTTCATTATGGGTACCGGCCAACCAGCTCATGCTGGGGAACTCCGAGCAGAGCCCCACGTATTCCCCGTCTTCTTCTGACCAGGTAACTCGATAGGTGTATCTGTCATTAATCTGGTTCATTTCTCCTCCTCCAATTTGTCGATAGCTTTGAGGACCTTCTCTACTCCAGCCACACAAAAGTAGTATCAATAATGGTATCACCGTCAAGGTATTTCATCGGATCTCTTTGGGGAGCATTAAGGACTATCAGGCAGAATGCCGGCCGGGCGAGGGGTTGTCCCGGTTGTCTCACAAACTTCAGAAGGGGGCAGAGCAAGGCGTGGTCCGCGTTCTGCGTGGGCGTCCCGATCGCGTGAGGGCATCGGGATAACCATGCGGGTCGCAACGCAGCTATCCGCCCTTGTGGCGTTTGAGGTGTGGCCCATCTGCGCTCGCGGACTCGCTCCGTCGAACTCCCGACCTTCCCGAGGCGCGAAGCGCGCTCGGGACGCGTCATTTTTGCTGAAGATCCAATCCCGGGATTTCTTTCGAAATGATCCCCCTAATGCTTTGCGCACTCTTCTTGGCCTTGATCGCCCGCTCCCGAGCCACAGCTTTGGCGCGGGAATCAAATATTTCGAAATACGGCATCCACCATGGGCCGCGGTTTCGAGTCGATTTGTTCCGCCCGCTCTGGTGGTCGTGAAACCTTTCTATCAAGTCTTTACATTGGCCCACGTAGAATCGACCGGTCGAAAGACTTTGGAGGATGTACACAAAGTACATTTCAAAAAATGGTCGGGCCGGGGAGATTCGAACTCCCGACCTCTTGCACCCCATGCTGTGATAGCATACTGTCAATCAGACGGTTAGCGATTTTTGGTGCCAGCACGCTGGCATTCTAGCCCCGCGCGCTTGTGCGACAAAACGCCCTGCAATGCACGCCATTGCTTTGTGGACGCCCTATTTCAAGTTCTGCTTTGTCCTTCGTAGTAGCCAAAGTACGACCTACAACAGCATTGTAAAGTCCCTGTCCAAGATGGTGGATCAACTCGTCAAGCACAAGGAAGTCAAACGAATGGATCTTAGTCCAGTTCTTGGACTCGTCAACGACCTTGCTTCGCCCCCCCAGCGTTCCAGAGCTTGAGATCCTGATACCGGAAGACCTTCCGCATCGCGGCATGCGGATGACAGGCCAGAGAAGCTCGGGGTATTACTAAATTCTCCCCCAAATTATGTGGAATCAGAGGGATCAGGACCGGAAGATGCCAGCGTATGGGGTGACTGTTGACGGACATGTGGCCAGATGCCAAAAGAAACCCCGGTCTGCGCAAAGCAGGCCGGGGTCCGTCAATCGAACCAATTGGAAACCTTAAACACTCTTAATCCGCGACTTAGGAAAGCGTACGGAAGGGGCCATTGCAGCAAAGATGTCGGGGCTTTGGAAAGGTTGTCGGGACGCAGATGTCCAAAGGTTCTTTACTGAAACTGCATAACATGCTGAAGATCAACATGCCCATTTTTTGGACATCCAGTTTGCCGACATGTATGCTGCAAAGGAATCTCGCGGTCACCGGTCACGCACATTTCTGCACATTCGAAATTTCAACAGATTTGCACCTGGCGTGCATCCATGCTGCAACGGGAGTTCTCGAGACGTTCAGGGCATTTTTCCCGAAAAGACTCACTTCATCTGCTCGGAAAGAATCGGGAGTTGCGACATCTTCATGCTGCTGGGTCAATTTTGTACCTTGACCGCAAAGTTGTCGGAAAACGGGATGTCCTAGAAAAACCCTTAATCAGCGGCTTAGGAAATTGAGCGAAAGGGACCTTTGCAGCAAAGTTGTCGGGGCTCTGGAAAGGTTGTCCGGACGCAGATGTCCAAAGGTTTTTCTAGGAACGCGTGTAAACGGCTGAAGGTCAGCATGCCAGATTTTTTCGACATCACGAATGCCGACAAGTTTCCTGCAATGAATCTCGCGGTCACCGGTCACGCATATTTATGCACAATCGGTAATTTCATCAGATTTGCACCTAGCGTGCATCCATGTTGCAACGCGAGTTCTCGAGACGTTCAGGGAATTTTTTCTGAAAAGGCTCACTTCACCTACTTCGGTAGAACAGGGAGTTATGGCATCTTCATGCTGCCGGATCACCCGAAGACGGCTGAAAATCCGACGGCCAATGCCCATGGCCCCTTCATGTAGCCTAGGACGGAATCGATTTCGTGTCGCGAAAGCACGACTGGAATGTATTTGGTCTTCTTCGCGCGCTTCACGCTATCTCCTAAGTCATAGTCCGTTTTCAGGATATGGCGATTGAGAAACAGCAATGCATTCAAGGCTTGGTTTTGCGTGGAGGCAGCAACACGCCTTTCCACTGCCAGATAAGTGAGAAAACCGCGAGCATCCTCGCTGCCTATCTCGCCAGGCTTCTTGCTTTTCACAAAGCTCTGGAACTGAGCGATCCAGCTTCGGTAGGTTTGCAGCGTCTTGGGAGAGTATTGCCGCAGGCGAATCTCCTCCTTCAGCTTCTTCAAGACAGCGTCCCATTGACAGTTCGCCGCCTCGGGAGCTGCTTCAGTATTCGCCACGCTAGACTCCACGATTTCATAGTAGAGCCTCACGCTTGCAACCGTTTCTTCCTGTCTTTCAGTCGATTGGCGTTTCGACGCCAGCTTCTGCAAGAACGGCTGCAGACTTTCCCTATCTCGGAACGGGTGACGATACTTGGCACAGAATTCGATAAAGATCTGCAGCCACTTCAAGTAGTCGCGCCGGACTCCCTGAGCTAGTTTCTCTTCTCCCATTCTGGCCAAGAAGACTTTAAACATCACTCAAATCGGAAGGAACACAAGAGAGTGAATAGGCAAAATGCCCAGGAAAACATTGACTCGGTGTTTCCGCTTCGGGATAGTACAGAAACTGCTCAATTACTTGTTCCACAATATAGGATAGGGAAACGACAATGGTATCAGCCAAGCAGATACACGTATGTAAATCGTATAGATTTGGCATAGTCTTTAGGTCGTGCGCCATCCAAGCAATCGGACCCAATGCGACCGATTGGGACAATGGCTCATTCCGCATAGCGCCAGAGCCGCAAAGGTGCCCAAACAGCCATAGCAATCTATTCTGTCTTTCCTCGGGAAGGTGGGTGGTTCATGATTGATTCTCGAAATCGCATCGTCGGTGTCGATCTGTTTGCTGGCGCTGGGGGCATGTCCCTTGGAGCCAGCATGGCAGGGGTAGACGTGCGGCTTGCCATTGAGAAAGATGCTCATGCGGCGGCGACTTATGCGCACAATCACCCTGACACCCGTTTGATTGTTGATGACATCGCCAATGTGGGCGAAATTGATATCTGTAAACGCGGAAAAACTTCCGTCCTGTTCGGTGGGCCGCCTTGCCAGGGATTTTCGACATCCAATCAGCGCACCCGTAACCGGGAGAATCCGTCAAATTGGTTGTTCGAGGAATTCGTCCGGATTGCGCGTCTTTGGAAGCCGAATTGGGTCGTCTTCGAGAATGTTCGAGGAATCGTTGAAACCGACCGCGGTTTGTTCCTGCATGCCATCGTGAGAAGCCTTGAAGACGCGGGATACACATCCTCCTACGCTGTGCTTTGCGCCACGGATTTCGGTGTCCCGCAAGTCAGGTCCCGTTTCTTCCTCATTGCTTCGCGACATGGGCTCTCCGTCGATATGCCGCAACCAACGATGCGCAAGGCCGTTGGTGTTCGCCAAGCCATAGCAGACCTCCCGAGTCTGCCCAATGGAGCCGGTATTGACTACCTTCCCTATACGCACAAACCGCGAAGCAATTATGCAAAGGCCATGCGGAACGGCAATACGGGATGCACTGGGCATCTTGTGACGCACAACGCCCTGCACGTCCTCAAACGATACGCACATATACCGCAGGCGGGCAACTGGGAAGACATACCAGAGAAATACATGGCCAATTATGCTGACCGCATGCGCTGTCATACGGGAATCTATCGCCGCTTGCATGCAAAGCGCCCTTCCGTCGTCTTGGGCAACTACCGCAAGAATATGCTGATTCATCCATGGGAGGATCGAGGGTTATCCGTCCGGGAAGCCGCCCGTTTGCAGTCTTTTCCTGATTGGTATGCATTCCAAGGCTCGATCGGATTCCAGCAGCAACAGGTGGGGAACGCTGTTCCGCCTTTACTGGCTAAGGAGGTTTTTGATGCTCTGGGAATTCAAGATGAGAAGCGCAATACTCGAGTATCACTATGACCTACATATGGGAAACACTTGAATTTGAGGAAATAATCAAAGCGGCCTTGATTAATGATCTTCAGCAGACACACGGCGATGCGCGGTTTGGCTACTACACAACTGCTCGAAAGCACTTACTGGAGGATATCCTAGAGGAAATTAAGTGTATCCAACCGAACATGACGGATCACGGCCCAAAGCATGTTTGTCATGTGCTTGGGAATATTCGGGATCTTCTTGGGGCAAGCATAGGAAACTGGGATGATCAATCTAAAGTTCTCTCCAACGGCGAACTGAACGGCATGGAGCTGTTTGTTTTGGGACTTTCAGCGCTATTCCATGATGTGGGAAATGTCTTTAGCAGAACTGAACATCAGAATCTAATTGGTCCCATATACGATTTGGCGGTGGGAAGCAACAGCGGCAGTCAAGATGCCGAATTGAAAGAACAGACATTGAACATCTGTAAAGCCCATTGCGGAGAATGGCTAGACGGTGAAAGGAACACTCTACAATTCGTTTCCGAACGTTCCAAAATAGATCGAAAAGAGATTCGGCCCATTTTGTTAGCTCCGATCCTTCGGTTCGCTGATGAATTAGCAGAAGGGGAGCAAAGAACCTCTCATTTCATGATAAAGCAGCACAATTACCCCAATAAGAGCATTCAGTTCCATCGCTACGCCGTTTCAAGCAACATCGACATTGATCGGGTTCACGGAAGGATACTGCTTAAATATCACATTACTTTGAGGCTACCTGAGGAACCCGAAGGTGATTTCTCAAGAAGCCACGGACCAGTTATCTCAACCAAAGGCCTTAAGAAGTTCTTAACCTTTGCTTACAAGCGAATTGAGAAACTAAACCAAGAACGACAATATGCAAAGCACTATTGCAACCTACTCGACCCATTCAAGGAAACATCTGCTTCTTTTACATTTTGGTATAGGCAGCGTGAAGTACTTGTTGGCTTGAACCCGGTTGTGTTTTCGGATCTGGTTGTCCCGGGTGATCCACAAAAAGGCGTTGTGGATCGGAATAGTGATTACAAAGAAACGGCGCTGATCAAATCGCTGTCGCATGCTGTACAGAATATGAACAATCCAGAGTAGCGAGGATCAATCATGACCGCCAAAATAAACCCTTTTGAATACGAGCAGGCTACCAAACTCTCGCCAGAGGAAGTACGCCGCTACTACATAGAAGACTTCAACTATTCTCGTTTTATTTCGTCACGCAGAAATGTTTTCCTAGTCGGTGAGCGCGGAACTGGAAAGACAATGACTTTCCTCTATTACGCATTACCTACACAAGTAGCCAAGGCGCAAGAAGAAGAATTCGACATCGATCTAAGCATCGTGTCTGTCTATGTCCCCTGCAATAATCCGCTTACACATCGAAGGGAATTCGAACTACTTGACCGGCTGAATGCTTCCTTTGTCAGCGAGCACTTCATGGTGGTTTCCATCATGCGTGAGGTGCTTAAGGCCGTCTTCTCCGTTCCAGACATCATCAATGACAACGAGGAATCTGCTTTGCGGGTGGAAATCGGGTATGGTCTCAATATCGAGTTACCCGTTGGAATTGCTCTAAAACGAGCCATCGAATTGGCGTTGGATAAGTCAAGTATCGACGTGCAAGAATCTTTGAACAGAGAAGAGGAAGATATCAGGAAGTCCTTTTTATCCTTCAATAGCGGGGTAAGGACTCTGCTTGCTTGCTTGAAGCAGGTAAAAAGATTGCGAGGCAGTCATTTTTCATTGATGATTGACGATGCGCAACTCTACAATTTGTATCAAGTTCGTGCCCTAAACTCCTGGATCGCATATAGAGACAATGCCCTATTCAGTTTCAAGGTTGCGACAACAAGGGTGGATGCACCCCCTCTTGAGACATCGTCAGGTGGCAGCATTTTGGAAGGCCACGATTTCACACGGCTGGAAATGGAGCAGCCTTATCAGAATAGAACATCTGCTTTTGGACGGCTTGCCAGAAGAATCGTGCAGTCGCGGCTAAACGCTATTGAAGCACAAACAATACCTGATGAGTTTTTCCCAGAGAACCCATTCTTTACTAATGACATCGCAGAAGCTAGTCGCAAAGCCGAAAGCGAAGCTAGAGCGAAATATCCAAATGGAACTCCAAAGCAGATCGCTGATCACAAGTATAAGTACACGAGAGCCATCTATTTCAAGGAGCGATCCGCGCGTGCTAACTTACCACCATACTCTGGATTCAATCTCCTGGTGCACCTATCGACGGGCGTGATAAGAAATCTACTAAACCCATGCTACAAGATGTATGATCAGCAGATATCAGCAACTCAAGACAAGCCAGGTGCTTGCGTCTCACAGATCCCAGCAAGTATTCAGAAGGACGTTATTCTCGATTTGAGTAAGGAGAAGTGGGAATGGATACAGAACGAAATGGACAACACCATTGAAGGATGTTCACGTGATCTAGCCAAAGGAGTCTATCAGTTATTGGACAATCTTGCCATCTTGTTCAAGAAACGACTTATGTCGAGTATTTCTGAGCCTCGCGCTGTCGAGTTCACGATTTCCGGATTGGACGAAGAAAAACATGCTAATCTTCTTGAAGTGCTGAAGATTGCACGAAAGGCCCAACTCATATATACCTATAGAAGTTCTGCAAAAGATCGCGGAAGACGCGAAAAATACTACATGCCGAACAAGATGTTGTGGCCGGAGCGTGGGTTGGATCCTGAGGGACAGCACGCCCGCGTTTCAATAACAGCCGATAACCTCCAGAGCGCAGCATCGAGAAACACTGAAATCCCTTTTACGGGAGATGATACAGATGAACCAGACCTCTTCACCTCAACACACTGATATAGCCATCACCGTAGCCAGTTGGGAAGAACGGTTCCGGAAGGGAATGGAGCGGTTGATTGAAGCCATCAAACCATCAAAGGTCCTGATGTTTCATTTCAAAGAGTATGCCGAATGGTCGAATGACAATAGAAAGTACATCTCTGATCTTTGTAGGGAGAAGAGTGTTCAGATTGAAGGTGATATACCACTCTCGTTTGACTCTCCGTTGTACTCATGGAAAAATTTGCTGAAGCACATTGAGATGGCCATCGTCTCAGGCGAACTGATAACTCTTGATATATCGACTATGCCAAGAGAAGCAATCTGGAGCATCTTTCATGTGCTGACCCAGAGACAAGCCTCAATTCAGTATATATACAACAAGCCGGAAAAATATGCCGATTGGCTTAGCCGCGATCCTGGACGGCCAAGACTTCTCTATAGACTGGCAGGCATTCAGCACCTTGGGCGACCTACGGCACTTGTTGTTCAAACAGGCTACGATGTCGAACGAGTGAAGCAGCTGGTTAGATTTTATGAGCCGGACAAATTGCTACTCGGGCTTCAAACCGGAGAGCAGTTCGACAATGCCATGCAGAACAGGGCAAAACACGAGAGTGCATTCGAGAAACACCGAAATGTTGAAATGTTTGATGTGGACGGCTATTCGTTGGATATTATCCAAGACAACTTCATGCAAGTTACTAAACCCCTTCTGGTGGACCACAATGTCATTCTTTCCAGTCTTGGGCCAAAAGTCGGAGCTCTTTCATTGTTTACCGTCAAGCTGATGTTGCCTGATGTAGCAATGTCTTACGCCCCTTCAAATGAATACAATCGAGAATATTCCAGCGGAATCGGAGAGTCCATACACGGTATTCTGAAATGCGGATCACGGATGAGAGGGGACAGGTCATCTGTATCAAGCCACCTTGATGAAACCATCAAGCTGGCTTGATGCCAGCCTCAGGGCAGATGGGGTACCGTTCCAGAGCAGATGTGACCGAGGCTCGTTCATGATCGGTTTGAATCGGGTACTCTCGGTGATCCTCAGGCAGCCTTTCTACGATAGAATTTCAACAAGCCTCCCAGGCGTTCCACACAGTGGACAGCGCCCTGCCCTTCAAATACATGTGGATCCGGTCGAATGATCCGGTTTTCGACTGCCTGATGGTTTCGTTCACTGTTGTTGCGGTTCATCCAGCCCGCGATCATGCTCAGGAAAAAGGGCCACTGAAGGACTCATTGCATTCAGGATACCATATTCCGCAAGCCTCTGTCAATCAATGCGCTGGCCGCAGGATGGAACACCACCCGACATGCTTTTTGCAAGGAAATCTCGCGGTCACCGGTCACGCACACTCGGTAAATTCAACGGATTTGCACCTGGCGTTCATCCATGTTGCAATGCGAGTTCTCGAGACGGTCAGGGCATTTTCCCCGAAAAGGTTCACTTCATCTACTCGGGTAGATCCGGGAGTTGCGGCATCTTCATGCTGCCGGGTCAAGTTCGGCTCAATCCACCTCCAACCTTCCAAACACGGGCCAGTCCCAAAGGCCGTTGCCTTCCGGGCCGTAAATACTGATCCTCGGATCTAACTTTCCCTACCATCAGGTTCACTACTACGGGGAGGTCTTCACGGCCGTCTTTGTAGCGATCGGGATCATGGCAATTTGCCATGATCGCCGAGTGCTGGGTTGGATACTGATTATCCTGGGAGTCGCCAACACTCCTGCGAGCATCGTCGGCCTGATCCTGGTTTCAATCGTCCTGACCCTACAGGATCGACAACTGCGGAATCTGATCCTACCGGTCGCGGCCGTCGGGCTTATCCTGATGGAGAACACCGTTCGGCACGGAAGTCCCATGGCAACAGGATATATCCAGGAATACGGATTCAAGACGGTCATGCCCTATTCCGGCCTTCCCGGGTTCAGCTATCCATTTCTGTTCGGTCTGATCTCAATCCTGTTCTCATTTGGCAAAGGCTTGGTCTGGTATTTCCCTGGACTGTTGCTGGGAGTGCGCAAAGAGATGAAGACGTTGGGCACCCCCTTTTTCCGTAGCCAGCGATGAGGATGTCGTTTACGCCGCGGTTCTTGAGTTCGTTGTTCACCCGCAGCCAGAACTTGGCTCCTTCGTTGTGCTCGATCCACAGCCCGAGCACCTCCTTATCGCCCTCAATGGTGATACCCAAGGCCAGGTAGACGGCTTTGTTGCGAACCATCCCCTCGTCGCGAATCTTCACGCGTAGTGCGTCGAAAAACACCACCGCGTAAGTCCTCTCCAGAGGCCGGTTCTGCCAGGCCTTCACGTCCTCCAGGACCGAGGCAGTTACCGAACTGATCAGATCCGGCGAGACTTCCACCTTGTATTGGTCCTGCAGGAAACCCCGGATCTCGCGCACGCTCATGCCGCGCGAATACATCGCGATGATCTTTTCGTCGAAGCCCTCGAAGCGCTTCTGGCGTTTGCGAAGCAGTTGCGGCTCGAAGCTGCCTTCCCGATCACGGGGCATATCGATGGATACCTCCCCGTGCTCCCCAACCACCTTCTTCTTCCCGTAGCCGTTTCGGTGGTTCTTCGTCGATTCTTCCGGCTTCTGTCTCGATTCGTAGCCAAGGTGATGGGTCAACTCAGCCCCCAGTGCACGCTCAACGAGTCGCTTGGTCAGCTCCGACAGCAGTCCGTCCGCGCCCAGGAGGTCCTCGGGCTTCTCGCAGCCAGCCAACATCTTATCCACGACCTCGTCAGGCAGCAATGCCTTCAGGTCTCGCTTCTTCTTGGTCATCTCTAATCTCATAGCTCATTCTGATGACCCACACACAGTTTTTCTGACACGCTCTTTCCCCAGTGACGAGGCCGCTACCAAACTGATCTACCTGGCACTCAGGAACATCACCAGAAAGTGGAAAAGACCCCCACTTACCTGGAAAAAAGCCATGTCCCAGTTTGCCATCCTCTTCACCGACCGCCTAGATGGTTCACATTCCTGAGAATCAGACAGGGGCCACTAAATAAGTAACCACAAAAAAATGCGGCCCACACACAGATTATCGGACACTACCGATTCGTGAATACCTCGAACATTACAATACCGAGCGCAATCACCAGGGGATCGCAAACAGACTGATCAGCGGCGCAGATCCGCTTCCCTACGGTGAGTTCGCTTCAAACGAACGGTTGGGCGGAATGCTCAACTTCTACCATCGAAAAGCTGCTTGAGAATGTCCGAAATCACCTCGGCCGAATAAATTGGCAGTACACCCGTCAGGCACCCCAGTCGAGTTGCTCACAAGGGGGCTGCGGCGAGTTCTGTCCTACAAGACTCCTCGCCCCCTCCCGAACAACTCGAGCAGAAAAGGAAACCGTGTTAGGAGTTCGTAGGACTTAGCCACTCCTTTAGGCGGAGAGCCTATTCGGGCCCTCCTTGGAGTTCTACCGTTGCCCCTCTGACCGCATCGATAATATCGGTTTCTCCGAGATAATGCGGTATCTCCCTCCTCTCTTTGGGGTAGGGCGAGTACCAGACAACTCTGTCGAAAATACTTGAGAAGGCTTTCGCTTCAGCTGAGCACAGATCGCTCTTATTCAACTCAAGGTTATAGACCTGCTCGAAACTACTACAGAAGACTTCGACCGCCAGTTCCCCACGTAGAACGAGATCCATATAGCGAAACAATCTCTCTCTCGGCGCATTCTCGTTAATCATGGTGTTTTGAACATCACATGCCGTATTTGACCAGTTACCTCATCAACCAATACCTCAAGGGTTCCCGGCGAGCCGCCATTAATAGCCCCGGTGGTTCGATACATAAAATGCCCAGCAACTCCTTGCGGATCGGCAACCCGAACTCCCGACCCGATCGTCTCTGCTATTGCAGTGCTAGATATATTACTCCGCGATCCGCCAGTAGCTAACTGCTTTGCAACCGTATCTGAGGTCTTCAACCCCCCTTCTCTCGTAATCACCTTCTGAAGAAGCTTGACCCGTTCAGGAGTTATTCCGATTCGCTGTGCCAGTGCTGCGGCCTTGCCCCATCTCAGATATTTGTACACCTTTAGGTAAGCCGGACCCGGCCATGTTACCATCAATGCTTCAGTGACGATACCTCCTTCGCCGCTAGCGATAATGTAGACACGACCCAAATCTGCATCGTCATAATAGGCCGTACCCTTGTCGGTGTATTGGATCTGCCTATCCCCCCTTTGGGCCGGACCATCGAGCTTCCCCTCGTTACCGGGTGCCGAAGGCGCGATATCGCCCGCGGGACGTTTCGAATCATCTGATGGGCCATTAGCCGCTTCAAATAGATCGTCGTGGTCGAGTTCGATGTAAACTCCGACCAGCGAATACCCAAAAGGAACATTAATCCAGTTAGTTTCGGTAGGGCCGAATTCGTCTAATACATTCTTAGCCCCGTCTGTGATCATACCCCCTATCATATTATCTAGAGGTGTGAGCTCTGGAGGATTGGGTATCAGCCCCTCTGGAGGAGTGGGTATTAGTCCCAGGAAATCCCATTGATTGACTGGGTCATTCCCAACAAACCCGTACAAATTCACCCCTCCGGCTTCACCGATGGGATCACGGTTGATGAAGCGGCCTGTGGTGGAACTGTAATACCTTAGTCCATAATAGTATAGTCCGGTTTCCACATCAAAATACTTGGTCGAAAAACGAAACGGATTCTTCGCCGCGAAAGCATCGGGTCCGGAGGCTCGAATCGGCTCTCCGAACGGCCCGTATTCGTAGGAGGCCGCCAAATCACCGTCGGGATCTGATCCGCCATCGGGGCCGTCGGTCGTGGCATCGAGCAAGCCATAGACATTTCCGTTTCCATCGTAGACCGGTGTGTACCGAATCGAAGTCGAAGAATCCTTGATCATAAGCAATCCGCCGATACCGCCGGCGCCCTGCTTCGTCCCCGACTCATCGAGTCCCCATATGTAAGTACGCACCATTGCATTACTGGCATCCTGTTCAGCAATTAGATTATACCCTTCATACACGAATTTCAAGGTGGTTTCAAGAGTTCCGCTGGTGTCGCTCGTTTCGTTCATGTCCTTGTAGACAAGTTTCTCTACTCGGCGGCCCATATAGTCGTATTTGAACTCCAGACGTTTGCGGTTCATGGTCGACGGCCGTGCCGGCGACTCCGTGTCGCTTCGCATGATCATCTTGATCAGCTGGTTCTCCGCATTGTACTCATACCTCCACAATCCGTCCCCGGTCAAATTGCCGTCATCATCATGAGAATACACCTCTTGGGTCTTGGCTACATGCGTGGCGCTGGTTGTTTCATCGGCGTAAACATCCTCGCCACTGGCGCCCTGATCTGGAGCGGCGGCAATAACTGTTGATGTATGGTCCACTGCGGCCGACGAGTTCGAAACGCTGACCGCCCTGTGAAAATACTCGCCACTTCTCGTAGTTGGGCCGCTGTCCACGACGACAGCAGCGCCGGCATTCGCAAACCCCGACACATGAACCTTTCCGGGCACGTCCCTCCAAGCGTAATCGTTCACTGGGTTCGAGGTGTAACCATTGGGTGTCACATCGTCGATACTCGCGGAATTGCGATTGCCCTGGTTGTCGTATGCGTATTTGAAGTGACGTCCTCCGAGCTTTATGTCGGCTGGGGTCGTATTGGGCTCGCTCTGCTCTTCGGTTAGCTCGCCACGATCATTGTAGCTCCAGCTACGGATCAGGCCTTGGTCGTATCGATCAAAGACCTCGCCGGTCTGGGTAACATCGATTCGCCTTCCTATATCATTGTAATTGTACTCGAATTTCCCTTTCGAAGTCGTATCCCAGAGAGTCTCGATCGATGACAGTAGGTTATCTCCGGACTCCCAATTGCGGGTGACCTGGTAGTCTCCCATTGCCAAAGTCTTGACGGAATTCGAGTCGGGCTCATATCCATAATCGAAGGTATTTTTTAGTACCGTCGCCTCCAGATACTTCACCGTGTCGAGCCTTCCAGTTGTTGTCTCAAAGGTGTAGTTGTTTTCGAGGTACAGATCCGTATTCGTTGAGGTCCCGTACAGGATGCCGGTAGGTTTTCCTATCAAAAGACCGCTTCCATTGTTCGCCGAGTATTCACGGGTGATCCAGCGGTTCGCACCGTAATGGCTCGGGAGAACCTCGTAGGCGACCTGATAGTCTGTCGTGCGGAAATTGAAAGTTCGCAGGCCGATCCGATCGTCAACCGTTTTTAGGCTTCCCAATCGGGTATAAACGAAATCGATGTTGTCAGAGGTATCTGGGTATTCGATCATGGTCAACTCCGCCGTATTAGTGTCATACGTGTAGTCTGTGACAACACTTCTGGCCCAGGTGCGTTTCGTAACCTGATCGCGGTCATTGTACTGGTAGGTGACGGACTTACTGTCAGCGTCTTTCTTCCAATCGACAAGGCCCGTCTCCTCGTTGTAATGCCACTCGGTCGTGTCCGCAGTTCCGGCTGCTCCTGGCCAAGTAGACTCATCCCACCCGCTACCCGCTCGATAGGTCTTCTGATAGCGGAGGTCACCATAGGTCGTATCGTACTGATATTCCACCGGGTAGACTGCAGAGCCCCACTGCTTAATCAATCGGCCCAGCGCATCAAATTTGGTGAATGTCTTAACGTTATTACCCGAGTCAGAATCGACCCTCTGCTCATGCTCCTTGATCCTACCTACGTTGTCATAATCGAACCAATCGGTATCGTAGGGAGATACATCCAATTGGTTCGTTATCTTGTCCACCATAGCGGTCTCTGAAAAATAGGTGAACTTGCGCTTGATGTCGGTCCCTCGGGTTTCGATCTGAAGCTGGCGCCCCCAGGCGTCGTATTCAATCGTCGTGGGAACGCCGTTGGCCGTAAGCAATTTGACCAGTCGGCCGTTGGCAAAGGTGGACACCTCAACATTCGTGGCATCTTTGTATGTCACCTTCTCTTCTCGAGTCTTTGCCGTGCGGTCAACTACCGATTCCCAAACCGTTACATTGTCATTTATGTCGTGAGATTCTACCCGTCGGACAACGTTTGTACCAAGATTGTTTAGTCTCAGAAAATCTTGGCGCAGGACGCCAGTCGAATCTGTCCCTGCTCCGCTTGCATCCAACCCGTACACGCGCTCTGTCGACTCAAAAAACCAGTTTGGATCATTCCAAACATACGCATTAAAATAGGTGCTGATCCGATCCTCAGAAGCGTCATCTAGCCCATTGCCCGTGACGTCCAGGCCGGACTTCTTCAATTGGCCGTGGCTGCTGTATTCAAACAGTCTATTGGCGAGCCCGTCCTCTAAAATGGATTCGAGTTTTCCGGCACCGCTTGCCCAGCTAGTGCTGGCCTTGTAATCATAGCTGCGAACAAAATCGTAGCTGGTGCCAGTATCATAGGTCGGAGACTCTTCCTTGATCACCTGACCAAGCCAGTTACGAGTGGTCCTTGTCTTGCGGTCTGATGAACTCGAACCGACTTTCACTTCTGTCCGTTGGTCGCCGGTATCACCGTCATAATCGTAGTCGAAATGCCGTTCGACAACTGCTGTGCCATCAATTTCCTTGATCCTGCCGTCTCGGAAGAAAATATTTTCGATTGTTTCCGAGTCCGGGTCGGTAACTGTGATCTGTTCGGGACTGGCTGTGTAACTATAGTCGTTCTTATATTCGTAACTCCCGTTCTGGTCGGCATTTGTCGTAACTGACTTCAGGCGGCCTGTCGTGAAGTACGCCCGTTCGGTCGATATCGGAGCGCTATTTCCGGGAACCGTCGTATCGGACTCTCGCTTCGTAAGCCGGTTTGACGCATCGTATTCGAATCTCGTTTCGGTGGCTGGCACATCAAGCGTGCCCACAACGTCTGTTGCGACACGAACGGTGATCTTTGTCAGACGATCGAGGATATCATACTCGAAGTCTCGCTCGGTTCCCTTCTCATCTTTTTCATAATCTCTTTTTCCCTCATCATAGGTCGCAAAATAGGTCCCGATTTCGTTTGTCTCGGACGTACCGTCTGAGGGATCCTTTTTCACTCGGTCGGTCAGATTGCCTTCGCTGTCATATGTGAAATCCGTCGCCGCAATTCGAACGAAGGTTGTTCCTGTGCTGCACACGTATTTTTCGGTTCTAGCGACCAATCCTTTCGAATTGCGAATGACCACATCCATCGTCGAAACCATTGGCACAAGGTAAATGTCCAAAATATTGACGCCGTCGTAGGATGTAAGTTGGGTGGCTTCGGTACTATCCTGTGTGCCATTGAAAATGATTTCTCTCCAGTCAGATCCAGTCTCTGTCGTCCACTTGTCATCCGGATCGGATTCTGCGGCATCATAGGTGCCAGCCTGATACATTGCTGATCGTTGCGTGCCATCGGGATTATTGACTGCGTAAAAGCGCCCCCGGTAGGGCCAATCATCGCCGGTTAGTCCCCGGTCATAGGTATAGATCTGTGTTCTGTAATAGTCGTTCGGTCCGTCACCGTAGAAGTCCTTGCGGGTTGTCCTGAACAGGGCCTTGCCGTTGCTTGGAGACGGCGTCCAGTAGGTAAATTCGGTTTTCGCAATATCTTTGCTGTTCCCGACTCTTACTACGATGCTCGAGGGAAGATCCCGAGTCATTGGATCGCCGGTCGCATATTCGATCGTGGTGACCTTGCCCGTGCCGTCGGTCGTCGCGGAGCCTGGCGAGTCCCCGTAGGGCTCATGAATCTTGTAAAGCAATCCCTTTTCGGCGAAGTCGGCGGTCTTGTGGTACTCATATTCTACCCAACTGCCGTCGGCTTTGGCAATATTCTGGATCTTGCGAAACTCCTCCTCGTTGGCCGAGTTCGTAAAATAGGTATAGGTGGTAGTGCGATCGGGTTCATTATTGATGTCGTCCGAAACGACAACCGCCTGCGTCAGTTCCCGGAAATGTGGCTTCACCACGACATTATCAATCGTTATATCATCTCCGAGTGTATCCGATCCCGCGCCAATCTTCAACGTTCCATCACGAGCGATGAAATTCACCGTGTAATTCGTGAGGGTTGTGGTTAGTGGGCCGATATCAATCGATCCCCCGACCGGGGTGTCCATTTCAATTTTTGGGCTACCCGAAACATTGTTGATTTTGGCGTCGATGGTCAGCTGGTAGCTTTCGCCTATTACAAAAACCTCCTGTGTAATAAATACGTTTTCCACCTCATCTTCCTCGGAATCGATTTGCATCACAAGAGCTCCGCTGACCTCGACAATCGAAGAATCGGCACCTTCTACCTCTACCCAATCATCAAAGTTATCCCCCGTAAAATCCGCGAAGTCACCGTTGAGGACCTTTTCCTGGTCCTCCCACAGATAGTAAGTATACGTTTTGTCCACCTCGCTCACGACAGTGGCAGTAGAATGTTCCCGCGTTTCAAAGGTGTGGGTATTAGTCGATGGGTCTATGGTTTCCTTGATATGACGGAGCGTTGTCTGGTCGTCACCGTCGGTGACCACGACCTCGTTCAGGTTGCTCACATCGATGTCGTACTGGCGAATGATGTCGTAAGAGGCCCCATTCCAGTGACTCTTACGAATCCGCATTTCTTTGTATGGGTTGGATGTGTTCGAGTCGTAGATATAGTACTTTAGAAAAGCGTTCGGTGATGGATTCGTATTGATAGGATATACGCCACCAGTTGTTGTCTCTGAGTAATCCCCTTTTTTGTAGAAGCGAACTTCAAATCCATCACTGACTCCCGAGTCGACGATGTCGGCGAGATATTCCGTCGTCTTTATTTGACGAATATCTCCAGAGTTTCGTGTTATATCCAAGACAGTCGGGTCGCCCAGATCTCTGAGGCTAAACTTTAGAATCGCGGGAGTATTGAACTTCGAGCTTAGGCTGGCCTCTTTTATCAAAAGTACTCCCGCAGAAGCCCCGCTTGACCTGCTTCCCATACTGACGGACCACAATCGGTTGCCGGAACGAAGTGGATAGTCCTCACCTATTGAAAGGGCATTCCCGTTGGCCACGACCATGATCGGGAAACTATTTGAAACCGTAGTTTCGGATCCACCACTGTCACCCTGGCCGACGTCCAGCACATCCGTTAGCAGGCGACGTCCGTCAAGGCTAAGCTGGTATCCTGGGGGCAGATCGAAATAAGTGCGGACCTCGTCGACGTATTCACCGTCTACATCGAAGTCATATTCAACGCCAATTTCCAACTCCATGAACTCGGTTGTCGTCGTTTTCGGATCAGAGAGCCCGGCACCGTTCACTGAAAAACTGACGGTGTGAAGGTCTACGTTGACATCGGCTGTACTCGTGTCGTGGGGATTGTCGATTTCAACACGCATACTCACCGGAACGCGCACCGGCGATTCTACGATCTGCGCGGATAGGTCAGCTTGCTGAACAAACAGGCAGAGAGTAATAGCGATGGCCCACTTAAGCAAATTGGAAGATCGTCTCATGGTATTGGCTCTTGAGATTGCTGTGTCTGGATTTACCGGCTCAGTCTCTGAGCTGTTTTGGAATCCGTTCCATCGCCCGGTTGATCGAGGTGTCTTCGGGATCCAGGTCGAATCCGGCCTTCAGTTCGCGGTAGGCGCCCGCATCATCAAAGAGCACGCGCTTGTAAAGATAACCTTTGAGGTAATAGCACCTGGTTTTCGCCCCGATTTCGTCGGCTCCAAGGGTGCCCAGGACGGTGTTTAGTTCCGTCAGCGCGGTCTGCGCCAGGGCCACGGCCCGGTCGTACTGGTCGGACTCGACGAGGCGCCGGGCAGCGCGAACGAGGCTCTTGCAGTATTTCAGGCGAAATTCGGTCGAGTCCCTTTCACCGATCGATCCTTCCTTTAGCAGTGCGATGCCCTTGGTTTCATCGCCAGCGAGAATCGCGTCGATGCCCGACTTTCGCAATTCATGCTTTTGCTCGAAATCGGCGAAACTATCTATGGGCGCGATGCAGGCAGCACAGAGCAGCAGGAAGAGCGCAGATTTTGTGTGTTTCATGATGCGAATGGTGTTGGAATTATTGTTAAAATGTGGGTTGCGGTCCGTGGGTCTGGCCTGCTCAAGGTATCGGCGCGAGAATTTCCAATTCGATGTTCGAATTGGTTGAGGCGACGTCGGTAGCATCCTCTCCAGTGTCGGTACCAAGAGCGTACTCTTCGGGATCGGTAAGGGCATCGGTATCAGCGTTTGCGGACGAATTGACGTTATACACATAGAGATCGTCGATCGCCATGTCGCCTCTATAGCCGCCCGCTGCCTCGCCGCGAAAGCGGAGATTGATCTGGCCGGTGAAATCAGTCAAATCGATTGCAGCGTGAGTGAAACTCTGGCTACTGCTTGTATGTTGCTGTCCGGAAATACTCCACACACTGTTCGTCCAGTTACCATTTGCGTACACGTCAACATTCAGAGTTCCTATCTCCGACCCATACATGTGGTAGTAGAAAGACAGGCCGAAGTTTACCGTGTCCGCATCATAAGTGCTACTCTCAAGGTAGTCTTCGTCACCGTCGACATACGCTCCTTGACCGCTGGAGGTCTCCATGAAAGCATAATAACCGCTACTGGTACCGAGCGTGTGGTCAATTGATGGACCAGTGCTGGATGAAGGCGTCCCGTTATTGTCACGCGTCCAATCATAATCATCGCCCGTAACATTTGACCAGCTTCCCCAATCGGACTCGAAGTCCGTCAAATCTACGACAGATGCAACTGTGGGATCCATACCCTGGATATATTCCATGTCATCCCGAAACCCGTCGTCGTCGGAGTCGGAATCGCTGTCGGAGGTACCCAATCGGAACTCCTCCCAAGCGTTCAAGTTATCATTATCCGAGTCCAAGGGAGCGAGATAATTCAGTCGAGTCTCACTTGGTTCCGGTGTTCCAACTGTATCTTCGCTGTAGGCATTCCCATTATTCCCCGTTACATCAAGGCCAAAATCGTACCAAACGCTGCTTTGCCTATATTCGGGATCGTAGCGCACGCCCTTTTCGCCCCACCACCACGCTTTGAACACCCAATCTTCTTCTTCATCGTCATCGTACCAATAATAGGTCGAGGTAATAACTGGCTTGCTACTACTTGAGTCTGGGTCGGTACCGGCGTCGGCTTCTTGCGCGTTGGTGAATCCGTCGCTATCTTTGTCATCACCAGCGTTATTATTCGGTGCTACGAGGTTGTAATGCTCCTCCCACACGTCTGACAAAGCATTCTGATCTTGATCGACGGCAAAAAGGCGGACCGTGACTATGGCCAACACAAGCGCGAATGCCACGGCCAGATTGGGCTGCAGTTTCTGCAGCGAACCAAGCCTCCTGGGGGAAGGTGATTTCTGTTCCGAGTGCGCTAGATTGGAGTTACTCATCGTCTTTAAGGATTAGCAAAGTAGAGGGTTCCGCTAGGGGTTGTTCGAAGATAGCTACTGTATCACCGATGACCTGAATGCGTTCGTCTGGAGCCAACCCAAGCGCAGATAACCATCGACTTGAGCTTTTCTCGTTTAGAGCCACGACTCCATTCACTTCTTCAGTCGCTTCTTCAGTCGCTTCAAGCACTGCGATCGAGTCGGCCCGCATCACTTCGGGCAGCACCAGCGCACCAGATTCGTCCCATTTGAACGCTGAGCCTCTTCTGAGGCCCACCTGGTCTGAAGGAGCCGAGGTCAAAATATTGAGTCCGGGCTGGGTCAAGACTGCTAGCGGCATCGGCTTAAGATGTCCCGATATTGTCAAATAGGCTGATCCTTCCCCCCGGCGGCGCACCAGAATTCCTTGTTCGGGCCAAATCGGGAAATCCTCGATCGCTAACAGCGGGTCTTCGGCACTTGCCCATTCGTCCAATATTGAGGAATAGAAATAGCTCTGAGTCGTCTGGGTCACAGGGTCAAAAATTATTATTTCGTCAGCGAGACCCGCTGTTTCTCCAGTCAGCAACCTTGCTCGATTCTTGATATGCTCTTCCTCGTTCTTGAAATCGAAGACCGAAAGAAAGGTATGGTGGCGGCCGATTGTCACGAGGTCGCCAACAGATAGATAGGGCGATAGATCGTCTGCAGTTTCGAATGTACCGTACTGAGGGTCAGCGGATACCAGATCGGATGATATCCGGACGTTCTTTCCGGTATCGATTTCAGCGTAGTAGAACTGGCCTGGCTCCTGCAGGCCACCCTCAGGCCAGCCCGTGGGCTCGAAAGTAATCAGGTTCTCACCAAACATAGCCACTCTGCCCCGCATAGCCCACGCGCGTTCAAGCGGTAAACCAAAGAGGTTGGCTGTCGATTCTATGCCCTCAGCGGCTCCGGCGATTTCGTATGCGACGGTTGATACCGTCTTGATATTCTCTGTTCGGTCAGACGCTGAGAAGGCGGCAACGCCCGTCACCACCACACCAACCGCGAGCAAGAAACATATTTTTTTCATAACTTCGTGATTCAAAAATAATAGGTAGAAGGTTCTTTGAAAATGGAAACTCCGGCGACACCTGTACTCATGTATTATCCGTCCCCAATGTGGCCAGTTTGACCTGTATCACCGCAAATTATCCTCGGAATAATCACTGATACCTCCTTTGAACTATTGCCAACAGAGGGGTTCGTGTAGCTGGTAATATTGGAACGGTAGCCCGAGACTCGGGGACTCTACCTGGAGTCGGATCTGCCCCGCATTCCATGTGTTCTACAGTACGCACCGCTACGTTGATGAGCAAACCGCTCCGCTCCTGGGGCATGACGTCTCTGGATTCGGAGCAATAGAAAAATCGGGGGCACGATTTCACCTACGTTCTATTAATCATGTTTACCAATCCCGTGCAAGCCTCAATACGGAAATAACAAAATTTCGCCCAACTTAACCAAGGGTTGCGGAGGCAACCAAAGGCGAAACGTTTCTTCGGCTCTCCATTAAGGGTTGGAGAGATTCGACCAAATAGCCGACTTGTTCCCACTGCTGTCCAGTTAAGAGCGAGGATGAGGTACCGTACCAAAGCAGATGTGACCGAGGCTCGTTCATGATCGGTTCGAATCAGGGACTCTCGGTGATCCTCAGGCTGCCTTTCTTCGATAGAATTTCAGCAAGCCACCCAGGTGTTCCACGCAGTGGACGGCGCCCCGAACGCAGCGGCACATGTGGAGCGGCTCGTCGGCACATTGAGGCGGGAGTGTCTCGTGCACTTCGTCTTTGTGTCCGAGCGTCATCTACGCCGCACAGTCACGGAGTTCGCGGCCTGGTACAACAGGGCGCGGGTCCACCAGGGCATCAACGACATTCTCGACGTGGTGGTCGGGCGTATTCCGGCTCGTCGCCCGCCGCCGGTCGAAACCAGCCGGCTGGTTGGCCACCCGGTGCTCGGCGGGCTGGTCCACGACTACGAGTTGGCCGCGTAGCTTCAGGACTGCCGGATAGAGTTTCGACGGAGCACGGCGCCGTAGGGAATCGGAATGCCCGTAACACCGAGAACCTCGTCGAGCCATCGGTCGAGGGTACAACGGTACGTTTTTATGGCTCCAGGTTGCTCGGTCCTGCGGCGGTACTGGCCGTAGATGCCGTCGTTGTCGTGCGGAACGAATCGAAGCGTCCTCCCCCACACCCCGCCGCTTCACGGAGTTGCTGCTTGACCCAGGCCAACGTCGGCGACTGCGTCACGGCGACATGAACGATCCGGCGAGAGTCAATGGCGAGAACGACGAGGACGTACCGGAGAGAGAAGCACCACAAAGGCTGGGTCGCCAGAAAGCGTTTCCAGGTGGATCTGGTGGGCGGGCCGCCGTCCACCATGTATCGGCGGATTGTGCTCGTGCTGTGCTCGATCCCGAGCTTGAGCTTCATCTCCAAGGCGATGCGGTCCTCACCCCAACTGGGGTTCTGCGACGATATGCGCCTGATGAACTCGATGTACCGCCTCGGAATTCGTGGCCGACCCCGCTTGCCCTTCGACTTCCAGCGCCAGTAGCGACGGTAGCCCTCCCTATGCCAGCGGAGGACGGTTTCGGGCTTCACGATCACGAGGGCCGACTTCCAGCGTGGCCATCGGCGAGAGAGCCAGATCCAGAAGACACGGTCGGCGCGCCGTAACCGGGCCCCTTTGGCTTGGCGGCAGAGGACGTCGAGTTGCTGCCGCAGCGCAGCGTTCTCGAGCAGGAGATCGGCCCGTGGCCGGAGCGCCTCACAAGCGGTCGCGAGGAAGGTCGTCAGGATGGAGAGCATGTCAATCGGGCGTTCTATCCGATATCGGCATCGCCAGCAACGGCGGGGCGGATGGGATAATGACGGGGCACGGGTGACGCTCCCCGCCCATGCGGGATGCAAGCCACGCAGGCCTCCCCGGATAAGAACACCAACTTCCCTCGCGTGGACGTGCCATCTACCCTGCATCCCAAACCAAAGGGCTTCGCGACGTTGTGCTCGCTCGCCCCGGATGCTGGGCCTAATATGGCCTACTTGTTCATCGCCCCGCGAATTTGCCTCAAGCTTCCTTCCCACCAAGCCTCACGACTTCGCAGTTGCCATCGGCTAATGCTTTTCATAACTTACTTTCACTGTTGAACTTAACTTATTTGGTTTTATGCATAGAGGACTTAAACCTCATCAGTTGGTGCCCATGACGGGCGTACACAAGTGCATTAAGATGGATTTTACCCGCTGCTCCTTCGTCGCTCTGGGTAAAACCACTTATGCTAGCATTCGACGTACAAGGAATTAAAACACGTGAAACACATAATCCATAAAGGAACGTGACAGCCATGCCAATGAACGATCCACGAGGATCCGTCTGGAGAAAGTGGGACCTTCACGTTCATACGCCGTACTCGGCTCTAAACAATGGTTTCCCCAGAGTGTTTGAAGAATACGCCCGAGCCCTTTTGTGCCGCGCAGTAAATATGAGAATCGCAGCGATTGGAATTACGGACTACTTCAGCGTTGAGGGGTACAGGAAGCTCCGTGAGATTCTTGACGACCGCACGCGCCTAATCGCCCTCTGCGGGCAAGAGGTCGCGGATGCGGTGACAGGTGTTCTCTTCGTTCCCAATGTAGAGTTACGCACGAGCACCATTGTTACGCGACCTAACGGATCCGACAGCAGAGTGAATTTTCACGTCATATTCTCAGACGAGATCACGCCGGAACAGATTGACGAAGACTTCCTCAGAGAGATCAAGTTTACGGCGGAAAGCAGCCCGAGTGAGTCCGATGAGATCTGGCCGGTAACCGTTCGTAATCTCGAAGAACTTGGCAAACGGCTCAAGAACCAGCACCAGCCTTTCAAGGACAGATCTGACCATATGATAGGAATGATGAATGCGGTCATAGAACATCGTCAAGTCAGCGATGTTCTAGAAGCAAAACCCTCCATCTTCCGCAATAAATACCTCATTGCAGTGCCATCCGACGAAGACCTCTCAGAATGTAGTTGGGATGGACAAGGGCATCTGGCGCGAAAGGTGATGATACAGAAAGCACACATGCTGTTCTCCGCCAACGCCGGAACTCGGGACTTTGGATTGGGCTTGCGACATACGTCCGTTGAGGAGTTTATCGCAGAATTCAAGAGCCTTAAGCCATGTATTCATGGTTCCGATGCGCACGATGAAGAGCACCTGTTTGTTCCCGATGACCAGCGCTACACATGGATCAAGGCCGATCCAACTTTCGCGGGTCTCAAGCGTATCTTGCGCGAGCCCGACTCAAGAGTTTTTATCGGACCGGAACCACCTGCCTTGGATCGTCAGCGCACGAACACGACCCGGTTTTGCGACCTGATGTCCTTTGCGAAGGAACCCGACTCGGCCCTGGATGAGTACTGGTTCTCCGGTGATGTGCCGTTGAATACGGGACTCGTCGCGGTAATTGGCAACAAGGGCAGTGGGAAAAGCGCCCTGGCCGATTCCTTCGGACTGGTCGGCAACTCTCCTCGGGAGTCATATTTTTCCTTTCTCCACCCTGATAAATTCCGGCGTCCCCGTGAACGCAAGGCAGAGCAGTTTGTGGCATCCCTCCGTTGGCTGTCCGGAGATATCAATACGCACCGTTTGTCAGACAGTGTTGACTCGACATCTGTTGAGACCGTCAAGTACATCCCTCAGAACTACCTCGAAACTATCTGCAATGAGGTTGCTGGTGGCGAGGGAAGTGAGTTCGACAAGGAACTCAAGAGCGTCATCTTCTCTCATGTACCCGACGACCAACGCTTGGAATGTGACTCGTTTGATGAACTCATGAGATTCCGTACTAACGAGACACACGAACACATCACGTTACTCCAACGCAAGCTGCGCGGCCTGAATGAACGTATCGTCGCCCTGAAAATGCGATTGACCGAGGAACATCGCCAGGCCCTTGACCAGAAGATTCAGCACAAACAGGCAGAGCGTGTGGCCCATGTGAAGGCGAAGCCGGAGGAAGTCCCTGCACCTGACAAAGACCCGGCCGTCGAAGACCAGAACGCCAATCTTGCGGTCGAGATTGAGCAGATTCGCGGGCAAGTGGAGAAGATTGACGCACAACTTGCAGAGATTATAGCGAAAAACAAGCAAGCACTTCGACGTAGTGCACTGGCAGAAAAACTCAAAGCGAAGCTCGATAATCTTCAGCGCACATATGATGATTTCGCCGCAAGTTGCACCGAGTGCGAGGAGTTGGCTATTGACCTCAAGGACGTTATTACGTTTGAAGTCCGGTCCGCAAAGGTCGAGGAGATTATCACTGATGCCCTTTTGGAGAGCGAAGATCTGTCAGGCAAGCTTCTGGAAGATGAGGAGGAAACGCCCGCTCATGTAAGGAAACAACTCCTCACAAAGGCGGCGGACCTGCGCCGTGCCATGAGCGTTGCAAATCAACGCTATCAGCAATACCTTGAAGACGTGGCTAAGTGGGATGCACGGCGGAAAGAAATCGAAGGTGCACCCGACATCCCCGAGAGCCTGGCATACTTCAAGGCGCAGATTGAAGAGTTGGAGAAGCTGCCCACAGAACTCGAAGAGGTCAAAGGCGAGCGAACCACGACAATTCGCGCAATCTACCAAGAAATCGACACTCTTGCTCAAATGTATGCCTCACTCTACAGCCCGATCGAGAAGGCCATAGCAGGCGACCCACTCAGAGACCGGGGCCTTGAGATCGGGTTCAAAGTCTCCCTTGTGCCAGAGAATTTCGAGGCACGTCTGTTCGGCCTTGTCCAGCAGGGGAGACGCGGCACATTCTGCGGTGTTGAAGAGGGACAGAAGAAGCTCCGTAAAATGCTACGTGAGGCTGACTTCTCTACGTCGCAAGGTGTTGAAGCTTTCGTTGAAGCCATCGACGAAGCTTTGTCCTTCGACCTTCGCGACGACAAACGGGAGCCCGTGCGCATTGCGGATCTGGTGAAGAAAGGAACTGAACCCGTCGATGTGTATGACTACATTTTCGGACTGGAGTACCTCTTTCCTCGCTATGCACTGACGTGGGGGGAGCGCACACTTGATCAGCTTTCTCCGGGGGAACGAGGCGCGTTGCTTCTTGTCTTCTACCTCTTGGTCGATAAAGACACGATCCCGCTCGTCATTGATCAGCCAGAAGAAAATTTGGACAACGAGTCGGTTTACCGAATGCTTGTGCCTTGCATAAAGCAGGCAAAAGAAAGGCGGCAAGTGATTATTGTGACGCACAACCCGAACTTGGCGGTTGTCTGTGATGCGGATCAGGTCATCTACTGTGAAATGGACAAGCCGGGAGGAAATCGAATCACCTACACGACGGGAGCCATCGAGAACCCGACCATCAATCATCATATCGTTGATGTTCTTGAGGGGACGCGCCCAGCGTTTGATGTGCGAGACGCAAAGTACAAGTTGGTTGATTCGTAGGCTTGAGAAATGGGCGAACATTGCAAAAGGAACACGACAATCGTCCAATCGGGTAGCCAGGAGCGTTAACTCTCCCGGCCCCCACACCACCCAGCATGCGGATCCGCACTAGGCGGTTCCAAAACGTTATCGGACCGTAGTCGGATAATGGATATTAGCCCACATCTGAGCCAGGGACACGAGCCCCTGCTTTGCGAGCCATTGATTGGATAGAGCCTGTACTGCCAACTTATTCGGACGACTCGATCCGAGAATATGGCGAGCACTACAATAACGAAAGGAACCATCAAGGCATCGGAAACAAGCTGATTAGCGGAGCGATTTGGAGCGGGAAAGGGAACGTTCATTCTTCCGAACTCGATGACGAACAGAGTGTAGAATCTGACCAATCCCCTCATGCAAAGGGCCTCGGTGGTGAAGAAGTCCGCCACAAGGAGTCCTCCCAGTGTGCCTTCAGGAATGCATCCCGAGCACCAGAATCGCGTTCCGTGTTTCCTTCGGAAGCGTACCCCAATTGAGTATGATCAGTGCCAGATCAGGACAGGAGCTGACAATTTCCTGTGGGGATAGTTGTGTGTACCCTACCCCAGCGGTTTGCTCATTAGATTGATGATCAGTCCCTTCGGGATTCAGTTCCGAGGGTTCGACTCCCACCACCTCAACGAAAGCTTTGACGGAAACATTTTCTCATGTGACCTTTCGTCGGCCCAATCTGTGTTGGGCGTAGATCTCGGTCGTTTTGGTGTTTCGGTGCCCTATCAATCGCGCAATATCCGACAACTCAACACCCTCTTCCTTGAGTCGCATTGCAAAAGAATGTCGCAGACTATGGAAGCTTTTCCCCTTAATTCCTATGCGCTTGAGAATCCTGCCATAGGTAACCGACAGGATGGCTCGTTTCTTTGGGTCTTGGGCGAGTTCTCTCTGCCTTGGGAACACATACTTATGATGAGTTATGGGGATCTCACCTAAGAGATCGATCAGAACCCCACACCCAAGGGCTGGATCCTTCAGGGGTAGAGCCACCCTCATCCCACTCTTCCGTGTCCAGGCGATCACCTCGTCACTGGTGAACTGGTCCCACTCCATAGAGCAGATGTCTACCAACCTCAGCCCAGCCCAGTATGAGAACATCGTTGCCTCCCTCCAGAAGCCCTCAAGGGAGGTGGTAATTCGATCGTATTCTTCAGATGTGATTGGTTTCTTCTCCTTCGGCTCAAGCTGAGCGTGAGACAACCCCCTCACATCGATCGCAATTCTCTTAGTTCCCGCTGGATTATCAGCCCGATGACCGCACTCAACAGCCCATTCCATGAACCCCCGAACAGCGGACAGTCTCGATCGCCTCGTGGCTACGGTCGTCATGTCACTTGGGCTATTCACAAAGCGATTCACATGATCCTCAGTCACGGCTCCGATCATAGCGTTCGGGATTCGGGAACTGCGAATCCACTGGTTGAGCATACTCCGGGTATGCTCAACGGTTGACGGTGCCTTCCCCATCCTGGCCAGCGTCCCGACATACTCGTTGGCCGCATCGAGGCACCCCATCTTCCTGCCGGACATCATCAGCGAGGCCACCTGATTCCTGAGCAAGCCTGCCTCAGATGCGATCTGCATCTTCTGGATGTCGGCACGCTTGGCCAGAGTCATGGCCTCACCTCTCTGCGTGGCGTTGGTTGCCACTGATCTGCTTCGGCCATTGGCATCTTTGAACACAACCGAGAAGGTTCCGTTCCTGTTCTTTCTAAGCTTCGTCTTCATAGTTTTGCTTTCCTTGATTCATGGGCTCCCTTGCCCATGCCGTCTTTCGTTCTCCTCATGCCCCTGGTCTCGGCTGCCTCAGCATAGGCTCGCCGAAACTCAATGGGTCTCTTCGCGTGGAGCCATCGTCCAAACGCACCTACCCCTTTGTAATCTCTAAAGAGCGGGCGGATGAAACTTGGAAGATCCTCTTCATTAGCGTCACTCAGTTCACGTTCGTAGTCTATCTTGCGTAGTGTATTCATATTTTACCCACCCTATTATACTAACTCCTTGATTGCCTCTCTCAGGCTTGGCCATTGCTCTTCGCATTCGACCTCCGGCATGGCCTGTCCGTGGTCACTCCATGATGTGATCGCGTCGGCTAGAACCTCCTCCATATCGACAGGCGTGAACTCCCGTGGAACACGCTCGCCATGAAGGCAGATCTTTGCCGCGTCGTCTTTCATTGCCACTGTGTCGAACATCATCGACTCGATGGTGTTATCGCAGAGGATGCAGTAGATGTTTGCCCCTCTGCTGGTGATCCTGTCCACCCGGCCAATGGCCTGAGTGAATGAACCCGGTGTGTATTCTATTGATGCAATAATGAGGGTGTCGCACTGGTCGAATGAATAGCCTGCGGCACAGTTGAGCCCCATCAGCATCACATGAGTCTCACGCTTCTTGAATCGATCTGCTTCCGCTGCCTTCTTGCCCTTGGTCGAGTCGATCCTTGAGCACAGGACACCGCACTCCTCCAGCCTTCGCTGAATCTCGTTGGTAATCCCGATGCGTGAGTTGATGATGACCACCTGAGATCCCCTCGCCAGTGTTGATTGCACCAGCTCAAGGATGGCAATCACCTTCGGGTTGAAGTTCGATATCACGTTCGGGGCTGCCTCATCGTGAACCTCAACGCTGGCCGGGTCCGTGCAGATGGCTCGCAGCTTACTCGCCTGAACTCCGGCCACTATCCTTTGGTCCCGGTATCGCTCACCGTTGGGGCGAACGACATTCCCCCTGTCCATGAAATAGCCGTAGAGTCGGCGTTGCTCCTCGCCCATCTGCACCCTGACATCCCGGATGTTTGGCCCGATGTAATGCGGGCAGCAATCCCGCTTGGAGATGAAGGCCATCGTCGGCTGCAACAACCTGAGCAAGCGTGCTGGAGATGAGATGATGGGAGACGCGCTCTCCGCCCTCCCTCTCCAGTATCGATTGCGACTGCGGTTCATAGCCTCCCTCGTGTAGTCCCTCTCCTTCGAGGTGAACTGCGACACGAACCTGCCTTCATCCTCTATGCGATACGGCCAAGCCACGTTGGCACGCCCACCCCTCCACCACTGCGGCACACAGAGCCAACCCATGATCGGGAATAGATCGACGATCGTGTTCGGTATGGGTGTGGCGGTGAAGGCAAACCTGTAACGTGCCTCAAGCTGGACGAATGCCTTGGTCCTATTGGATGAGGAGTTCTTGCAATACTGAGCCTCATCGAGACAGATCATATCGAACTCACCTGCGACCAGGGTTGACAGTGATGGCACCGCAATGCCCTTGATCCCGTTGACCCGGTTGCCTATTCCTTCCACATATTCAAATGTGTCGGAGGTGCAGTCAGACGGGAACTTAGCCTTGATGCAGAGCAGTTGATCGTCCCATTTTGGGAACCCGAGGTTGTCCTTCGGGATGTTCTCGATCGCCTCGTTCTGAAACATAGCCTCGTAGTATGTGATGTAAACACCCGGAGGTAACTGACCATCATTGGCTTGCTTGATGCGCTCATAGTCCCCCTTGTTGAACAGCTCAAAGACTTGGAGGAATGGCGCAAACCTGCGTAACTCCTCAACCCACTGGCTGGTTGTGTGCTCATCCCCCTTAATCGTGCCCTGTGGTGCGATGATCAGTGTTCGACCGGCTCCCTTGAGTGCGACCATCGAGATGGCGATGAGCGTCTTGCCTACGCCTGTCTCTCCTGCCGCATACCCAAAGTCCTTCACCGCCATGCGGGCGATGTAGTCTCGCTGCCCAGCCTTGTATTCAAAGTCACCCATCTGCTCGATCCCTTGCAGGATCTCAAGGTTGGTGGCGACATCATCGGGTCGGGCATCGGCGATCGTCTCGATCACTGGTCTCTCGAACACATCCCATAGGTGGGAGTCGGCGATGTGATCCAGGTTATCTTCCTTCGGGTGTCCCAGGAATTCCTTCCCGTTCTCGAAGGCGAGCTTCACATCTATTCCCCGAAGGGAACAGTCATGATCGACGGTCACATTACCCTGGACCTGATCCCAATGAACCTTGCGCCGAGTAAACCTCCGGACGTAGGCATACTCCATAGTGTCGAATCGATACCGCTTGCCTCGCTCGAAACCATAGGCGTCGTTCACGCACAGCAGGCGGTCCCTGTTCTCGATGTATCCAACCATCGCAAAATCACCCACTGGCATCAGTGGCACGGCGGCAACAGCAGCGTTATCAAAGAACTCGTTGATCTGCCGCCGCAACTCAGGTTCAACACGGTAGATCGGATCATTGAATCTGAGCCTCAAGTCCTCCGCGTCTTGACTGAGTGATAGCTCAACCGGGGTGTGTCTGTTAATTGTTACGAAGAATTCAATGTGCTCTTGGCTGTTGAGCCCACGCTTGATCAATCGTCTCGTCTCAATCGGTGCCTTTACGTCACCGTTGTCTGTCAGATAGGCATCATACTGCCTGAACTTCTCTTGTTCTGTCATATACTGTTACTCGTTCATCTCTCCATTCGTCAGGGGGCATGGTGTGCAGGGGGAGTCTATCCTCATAGTTGTCCACCAAGCTCGCATACTTCTTCCTCCTCCAAAGGAAACTCTTCAGGTAACTCCACTTGATGGGAACACCCAGATAGATCGGGTCTTGCAAGTCATGCACTCTCCATGTCGGATCAAACGCCTTGTCCTGGTAGAAGTCATACACCCATGCATGGCTGAATCCGAAGGGGATTTGACTGTCCATGGCGTAGCCCTCGACGTAGACATACTGATCGGGCTGGCTCATCACCGTCCTGGCAGCGTTTGCGTAGCACATGGACATCTTCATCTGAGGCAACTCAGGCGGCAGCGGGTGGCAATGGAAGTAACCACCGTGCTGCTCACAGAAACCATGCTGCTCCCATGTGATCATCAGCGGTTCCGATACGATCTCCCTTAGTTGAACCTGTGCTTGACCCATAGCGGGAACTCCTTGGTTGGGGATTCAAGTTGCATCGGATACTCAACGTTGACCGCCTTGGCTACGAAGCCCTCGAAGAACTCCATGTTATTGACGCGGTTGAACTCCTGCATCTGCTCCCACCACGCCTCCAAGGTATGAGTCAAGAGTAACGCAGGGTGTGTCACTAGATGGTGTAGGGAGTAGACGCTCTCGGGCTCAAGCTCTGGCCTGAACTCCGCTGGCCGTGGTAGCTCACGCCCTTCCATCATCCAGGACAGGGCACCCTTACGCTCGCCTTGACTGACATACCTGACGGGAAGATCCAGCACAACCAGTGAGTTGTTGCCAAGTGCGCCTCGCAATCCGAGAGCCTCGCAATCCAACCATGTGTGATCCTTGAATAGTCCAGCAGCCTTGGCCGCAGCCAACGTGAACCGATCACTATGGGAGTAGACCTCCCCTTGTCTGTTAAACATCGTCAGGGTGGGAAGATGGAGCATCACTCGATGCCCGTTGATCTTCGGCTCCCACATCCATAGCCCGTTCTTCGGGGCTGCATACTCAAGCGAACCGCCATTGGTTGGCCGTGCCGGGTATGAGATAAGTTTGATGGTTCCTTTCATGCTATGCATACCCAATGGCTCTCTTTCATATACTCTCGCGTGTCGTGAACGACGTGCCCTGAAGCATACTCATAACCTTCTTGGGCAAGGCGAAGGGTCTTAACCTCATGCATCTTTCCGAAGACTTGCTCACCCTTGCTCTGCGCAAACCTCAGGGCTGCGATTGCACGTTCTCCTGTTCGATGATGAGGCGAATATGCTCCTCCGCTAAGGAGCCACCTTGCCTGATCGTATGTCATACTTGGATAGGCTTTCATTATCTTGAGTGCCTGCCTCTCCCGGTCTGTCGTTCTCATCGGTTCCTTTCTGCTAGTGTGAGCTGGCCGTCATCCTTCGGATCGATGAACTCAGGCTCATAGTATTTTTCCATCTCGTCACGAGACCAGTCTACGCCGAAGCATGCACCGCACTCGCACCAGATCACAGGCTCCTCGCCTGGGTCTATAAAGGTAGAGGCGCAGCCCTTCTCATACATCATCTTGTCGCCGCACTCAGGGCACGCATCTCCTTCGGCATAGCTTACCTGATCGAGGAGCTTGGCCAACGCTTCGGCAAAGTCTTTCTGCGTCCAGCCCTCCTTCTTCAGGCGAGCCAGCTCAGCCTCGCACTTCCTTACCAGTGTTATTGTTTCCATTACAGATCCAGCACTCTCATCGGGGTGAGTGTTCTCCTTACTTGCTTCTTGATCTTCTCCGCGCCGTAGTCCTTACAGGCATTGGCTTGGTTGTCTGCCGTCCCCATGTCCACGGACCTGCAATGCCTGCAAGTCCGACCGCCATCCGACTGAACGTGTCGCGTCCAACCGGGGCAGTTACATGAGAGTGTATCATCTACATACTTAATGGTCTGGTAGCTCCGATTACTGGTCTTGGAACTCCATTCCCACACCTTCCGTATCTGTGGCATGTGTCTCCCTTAGTTTTGTTTTGAGCATTTGAATATCTTCATAGGTGAGGTAGGTGTCTCGCCTTGCTGACATCTGGAACCTCTCCTTCGCTATTATGTGGATGCCAACGAAAGCCAGCACCGTGAACACAGCACGCAGCGTCCAATCGGATTGAGCCGCCATGTTGATCACGATGACAGTAGCCATGGCGAACACCCACATGATCACGAGGTTGGTAACCGTCATCCAAAACGGCTTGTCGATTCGCTCCAGTGTAAGGCGTATCTTCATTTGACTTGCCCCACTGACACCGTGCATGGCAGCACATCATCGAGCTGTGTGTTCTGTGACATGCTCAGCTCCCGATGCCTGATGGCATGGAAGCCCTCGTTCGGAACCAGGATGGTTGACCTATCAATTGCATCGAGGCAGCCCGGTCCCTGTGGTGTGAACATCTCAAGGACATCGTGCATCTCGTTCAGCTCCTCCGTTGAGGCTGAGAAGATCTTGACCAGGATGTTGGCAATGCCTCCCATCTGATCATCAGGGATCTTATCGATCGATATCTTCAGGTCAGTCCTCCGACGCATGAAGTTGAACAGCGTCTCCTCATCCCCAAATACACTGAGTAGACCGCCGATCTTATCCTGGTCATCGGCGTTTACCTTCGGGTAACTGTTCTTAAGCGACACCTTACATGCCCGCCCAGTCCCATCGGACTTCACCTCGATGGATGACGGCGGCTCACCCGCCTTACCGCTACTGATGCCACGGTGGAAGATCCTCGCCCTCAACCCCAGGTCCAGCTTGATTGCTTTCTCCGAAGCCTCGGCAGATTTCTTTCTCTGCTGTGCGTCATAGAGGCTATCGACCAGACCGCCCGCATCCCGATCGGGTAGCAGTGGGTAGGTCTTGGTCGATGCCTTGCTGTTGGTTGGCTTAGTGCCTATGGCACCGAAGGGATCAAGTGATGCAATCTCCCTCGGGCCAAGGTCAATCGCCCTTCTATTCGCTGCTTGTATCATGCGATCTCGGCGATGACCTCCGCTCGCACCTTACTGCGGTAGTCGGCAACCCGACGCTCCACCTCATTGTTGATCATCTGATTGATCTGTTGATTGAACGTGCTGCCAGCAACCTTATCGACGATGGGGGTCTCGGCCTCAGCCGATGTCTCCACCTTCGGTTTCTCCTTCACCGTCTGAGCGACGGGCTCAGGGTTGGTGGGCTTGGATGCCTGACCCTGAGCCACCTCAACAGTGAAGTGGGACCAGTCATCGCTCTTATGCGCCTGCTTGATCAGCGTGTTTAACTCATCACGCTCATCCTCATCTGCCTTTGCCGCCCAGATGGCGACGTTGGCCTTGTCATAGGTCTCGCGGACCCAGTTGTTCACTGCCTGCTTGCGCTCCTCTGAGAGCGACTTGATGGTGGAGAATATCTCCGGTGCTGTAGTAGCCATATTAATTATTACCTCCGAACAGTCTATTGTTCGGGTCATACTCTTGCTTATCTTGCTTCATCCCCTTGTCCGTTGACGAGACGGTGCCCGTCACATTGAACCCGAGGTGTGCCAGGAACGGGGCTGCAATTTCTCGCAGCTCGTCCGCTGTCTTTACGCCCTTGAAACGCTCATCGAGGAAAGCCATCCCGATCATGCCGGGGTGCTTGTTCGAGAACATCACAACTACCATGTGGTCATCGGACCCGGCGATGAACGTGCCCGTCCTATCGCCTGCCCTTGCCTTGGTCTTGTTGAACTCTTCCAGTAATCCAACGTCACCGAGACCATACAGAATCTCAGTGCTATTGAATGTAGTGATGGGCTCGATGCCCATGATGTTTATATCAGACATCAATTGTCCTCTTGTTGTTGGTTGCAGTCCGTCGAGTCGTCGGCATCAGCTTACCTGCATTCTGAGTGCGGGTCGCACACCACTGACGAACCTTATTCATCTCCTCTTTCATTGTGATCGAGATCGGAGTGACCCGACTGATTGCCTCGATCATGCTCTGGGTGGTCGGCTCTTCATCCCGCCATGCCACCAGCATAATCCCCTTCTTCACACACTTCTCGATCTCCGCTCCGGTGTAGTTCTCACTCGTGTCGGTCAGCGTATCCAGGTCGAACTTACTGGCGTCGAGACCCTGCTTGCGGAGGTGAATCTTCCAGATGATCTCCCGTTCTTTCTCGTTCGGGAAGTCAACGAAGTAGGACTCATCGAACCGGCGAATCAACTCCGGCTTCAGTGAGGTCATATCATTACAGGTGCCGATGAAGTAGACACCCTCCAGTCCTTCAGCCATCTCGGTGAGAAGCTGACCGAACATAGCGGAGGTGGTGCCGCCGTCCGTCTTACCCGAAGACTCAACACCAGCCAGCCCCTTCTCTATCTCATCCATCTGCACCACACAGGGAGCGTTGGCCTTGAGAAGTTTGAGCACGTTCTTCATGTTGGTCTCCGACTCACCGACGATACCACCCTTGAGCTTGCCTACATCCAGCCGGTAGAGGGGAAGCTTGAAGACGGCAGCCGTAACCAGAGCACCAAGCGATTTGCCTGTGCCTGGAGGGCCGGTGAGGATGGAGCCACGCAGCCGACAGTTCGGATACCTCTTATTGATCTCGGGCCGACGAAACGCCTTGGCCTGATCGAGGTTGTCGAGGTAGTTCTCCAGCCCGCCGATGTCATCCCGTGTCACGTTGACCGGCACGACTTCCAACAGTCCGGACATACGGATGTTCTGACTCTTCTCCTCGGCAAGAATCGCCGAGTCAAACGGGACACCCTGCACTGCCGAGATGCTGATGGAGTTCTCCACCTGCAAGGCAGTCTGCCCCTTCAGTGAGTCGTAGGTGTGAAGGAGATTATCCTGGTCGGGTCGCTCAAGCTTCTTGTTCTGCTCAACCAGTCGGTCGATGATCACATCGAAGTCCGGCTCCGTTGGTAGCGGGAAGTCAACCAGTGTGATCTCCTTCTCCAACTCGGGAGGGATGACCGACCGGCAGCCAATCATCACGATGGTCTTGCGCTCACCTCGGCAGTGCTCAAGGACATCCCTGATCTGCCGCACCAGCATGGCATTCTGCGGGTCGATGAACATGTGGTAGTCCTTGAGGATGACGACCGAGAAGCCGGGAACCTCCTGCTTGATCTGGTCGAGCACCTCGAACTCATCACATGCGGTTGCATCCCAGTAGTCGTCACCTCCTGGCTTCGGCATTCGTTGCAGTCCCTTGGTAATCGACCAGTGGTAGACTGCGTAATCATTCTTCAATTCAAACACCGCATCCATGACGGTGCTCTGAACCCTGTGTTCCTCGTGACTGATGATATCCAAGCAAGCATACCCTGCTCGGACCCAGTTTTTGATTTTTTCTTTCATGCTATGTCTCGTTGTTTTACCTGCATCGTGAAGTTGGGCACCACGTCGGTAAAGTGTAGTGCTCGTGTTGATACTGTCGTGTAACCACCATCGCTGTTAAGGATGGCCACGTCCGTCCACATGGCTGAAGGCACACCGAACTGGTAGATATACCAGCGGTCGGAGCCACCGCCCCCAGTTAGGTCCAGTGTCTCAGCAAATGCTGCCTTGATGTTCCACTGCTGGATCAAGTCAGTCCACTTATGGAGCTTTGGGTCACGGTCATTGAATGCGACCGAGATCCTAGCCCCTGCCTTGCAGACATTGGATGGAACTACCGTCCCCTCTTGGGTGGGATCATCAGTGAACCACGGTGCCTTGACCGAACGATCCGGACAGATTGGCACGTCGCCCCTGTTTATCTCTCCCGCCGCCACGATTCCGGGCAGGTGGAAGAGGCTCGTGAAATGATATAAAATCATCGATCTCTGTTTCGTAAAAGTTAATAACGTCTCCCATCTCCCGCACGTCTACGCAGGTTGATAGGTCATCTCTCAGGTTCGGATACTGAAGGATCATTGCGTCCCTCATCCGAGCTACCTCTGGTTCTGTCATCATATAGCAGTGGCCATGGATGGAGGCTCATTGAAGTGAGCCTTCTCCCAAGCGTAGCATTCACTGTTACTCTTCGATGAGAAGACCACCTCGCCACATGGCAGGATGACTTTCCATTCCTGCATCGACTCATTGAAAGTAATGTTCGATGCCCGTGTTGTTTTGATACGACCCTCGACGAGGGGTGCGACGGCATCATCGTAGAGATACCGCGCATCGCCCGTCTCAAGGTTGAAGTTGATTATCTTGGTTGTCATTGACTACCTTGACCGGCGTGCCGCATGACAGGCAGAAGAAGCCCGCCCCTTTATCGTATGCGTCACACAATTCCTTATGCTTCCTGGGATCTGTATGCTTCACCTGCCCAAACATCCCATCCATCTTGATGAACTCCATCTCACCCTCATGCGGTAGCTCAACGAGTGTGAATCGCTGGCCCCGCCTGAGGTTGTAGAGTGATACCTTACTCATGGCTTCGGATGAATTGGGGTTGACCCTTCACCTGCTCAGTGCGCTTGACCTTGCGCTCCTTGACCATGCCGAGGACATCCTCGAATGGTTTCGTTGCGATCTGGCATTGCTTGCCATTGAACCCGTGTGCCTCGATGGCTGTTGCGCCTGTCTCCAGGTCGCATTCAATAATGATTGTCTTCATATCAGTTAACCTCGCACTGCACCCAAAGGCGGTTGGTGTTCTCCTGCTTGATGTCCCGGAACGGGAGCATCTTCTTGATCCGACTCCACATGGAGGAGTTAACCTCCGTCCACTTGCCGGTGGAGTTTTTCATCTGATGCACGCCCTCGTTGATGCGGTGCATGGCTGACTTGACACCGCGCTTCTTGGCTGTGGCATACGACTTGTGTGCCGCATAGTAAGCCTTCAGCTTGGTGAAGTCCTTGCCCAACACGTCACCTACCGGCACGGTGCCCTGCTCATCCCTGACGCCACCATTCTTGTAAGGGTAGAAGTCAGTCGTCAGACTGATCATCCCATCGTCCTTGATATGGACAGCCACATCATAGTGGAGCCCGCCACGGATGACGGCATCACATGTCTGACTATTGCGACCGTATCCGTATGCGGTCTTCTCATCACGGAGCAGGCGTGTCTTGCCTGTCCCTAGATCTGTGAGCGCACTCTCGATGAACTCCAACGAGGTGAACTCTGTTACTACATCACTCCAATGACTCATAATATTATGCTGCTGTTGGCTGCTGTTGTGGTTCTTCATCCAGATCCAGGACACGCGCACCGCTGAGGCGGTTGGCTACCTGCTGGATTCGATCTGCTACTTCCCGCGCTTCCTCCGAGGCGAACCGCCTCAGGTTAGCGTTGGCCTTGAGGTCCGATGTCTCGTAAGCGGTGAGGCCACGAGCCTGCTCGATCACTTCATTGATGGCCGGATCGTTGGCTACGTTCAGCGCATCAGCGTTGTCGCATAGCTCGGCGATGTTGGTCACCAAGGTCGTGAAGATCTTGGGCTTCTCCTTACTCAGGATCGTGGCCATGTTGGCGACGAGGGTGAGTAACTGATTAGCCAAAGAGAGAGAACTCTCCTGCATCCTGCGCTCCAAGCGAGAGCGAGCCTCAGTCCGAAGGCGACCGCGTTCCTCCTCACTGATGGCAACGGGCAGATCATCGGGCGATACACTGATCACCTCGAAGTCTTCCATGCCGTAGAGGTTTCGGAAGTCATTCCACTCCACGTAATCCTCCGGGTTATACCAATTACCAAGTGCCTGCGGTGCCACGGCTTGCATCAGATCCCAGGTGGTGGCGCCCTCGACGGTAACGGGACGCTTGACCCCAGCGGACTGGGTGTTGCCATCCGCATCCACCCAGTCCGAGTGCGTGTCCACCAGGAAGGTGTAGGACTGCATCGTGCCGGGAGGCTCGCCGAGATCTGCGTCGGTTGCCCTCAGCTTATCCACCTCTTCCTGAAGGATCGTCTTCCACGCATCGAACTGCTCGCGGAATCGCTCAAGGCGACCATCGGCCACATTCATGGCGCGGTGCTTGCCCCACTGTGAGGTGCTCATCGTATACCAGCGGCGGATGGCCTGCCGGGTATTGTTGATACCCTTGAAGAACACGTTCGCCTGATCCTTTGCATAGAGGGGCTTGGTCACTGAAGCGGTGCCTTTCTCAGCACCCTTCGAGCGATCAACCTCCTCGCCTGTTCCCGCATCTTTCATGCGGTGTCCCGGTGAAGGGATCGTCAGCGAGATGACCCGGATGGAGTCAACCGCCGACGTGGATTGTCTATCTTGTTCTGTCTCACTCATACTTATATATATGTTGATGGGTTGAAAGTTACTGGCAGTGCATGCGTTAACCCCTTCCTGCCAGCGCGAAGAAGAACGAAAATTCTATACGTTCACCTCCGCAACGGGCGTATAGACTGGGACACATGCTGCCCAAGTCGGAGGACAATTCACGTCAGGTTACGGATGGCATTCATGTTGACTGCCGGTGCTACCCTCGGCGCACTCATCCATGCCTCGTAGTTGGCTCGCGCTTTCGCGGCCATCGCAGAATGGAAGGCAGTGAGTCGGTTGCGACCGACCCCAATTATGTCCGTCCCCTTAAGGGCAAAGGTGATAGAGACTAGGGGCATCCCCTTCTTCATCTCTACACGCGAACCATACTTGCCGAGATCCTCAAAGCGAACCTCGCTGTTGATGCCACCGATCTGACGACCAATGGTATTATAGATGAGCTTACTCATGTTGTTATCTTTCTTCGTTGTGCCTTGGCGACTGTCCTCAGTTGTGAGGGCTTACCCTGCGCCACCATCACCAAGACGTTTGCAGGATTGCCGACCCGCTTGCATGAACCAGGAATCTATCAGTGTTTATTGTTGAAGGATGCCCAGTGCGGATCGGCGTCTATGAATGGAAAATCTATCTATTCATTTAGTATTTCATCTTACTCACCTCCTTGTTGTATAGGTTAGGTATGGAAAGTATTCGTCCGCAGTGCTTTGCATTGCGTTACTGTGCCAAAGAGATCTTGATGAGCCCCAGATTGCGGGCTATCTGTATCTCCCGGTCGGTGTGTGTATTGGGCGATAGGATACGATTCATGATGACCGCATTGCATAGAGACTCCTTCATGTGGTGAGCAATGAACTCGGGGGGGCTTGGCTGTGTCCTTCTTCCAGTTCGGATCATCGTAGTCCGTGCTCTCATGGCATGGCAGGAAGAAGGGACCATTAGCCTGACCAACGTAGGTCTCGACCGATGAGCCACCCAATGCGCCGGGTTCCACTGCCTTGCTGAAGGGGCATGTTTTGCAGGGTTTCATGACCAAGCCTCCACCATGCGTTTCATGTTCCTCTCGATGTTGATGTCGTTCATGCTGCATTCCTCATCTTGGATCTCAGGCCAGCCTCGTATCCGCGCCGCCACTCCGCGTCACCCTGGAGGTCAGCATCAGCATCAGAGACATACGTTCCGTCACCATGCTTGTAGCCATTGTTGTAAAGCCGCTTCCTCTCCTTCTCCTCCTCTCGCTTGAGCCCATATCGTGACAGGCGCATGGCTGTGAGGTAGTTCATGGCTTGATGAACCGTGCGCTTGTGTGCCTCGGTCGCAGACTGAACGGCGTTGCTCGATATGAGCAGGGTGTCACGCAGTCGGCCTGCCTTGTTGTGGCCCGCATCCCGAAGCCGAGTGAGCAGGCTGATAATTCTTCGTTCGGACATCATAATTTGCCTTTCGTTGTATGCCGTATGCATTGCGCGTGTTGCTTTGCAAGGGAAAAAGAAATATAGCTCCGGTGGGTGTGCATGCTCCCTTCGCCAGTCCTGTTCGCAGGCAGTGCCCACGGATGGACATCGGAGATGGTCCGCCATCACTGCCGCCAGCAGATCCCCCACTGGTGGGACACCCGTTCTTCCATGCTGGCCTGTCACACGGCTTTCACGTTTCCTGCTGACAGGATGACCGGCACCCCTCGGTGCGAGGCTCATGGCCTAACTGGTTTAGCGTCGCCATGACGACTTCAATCCTCCCACCAATCGGTCGCCCTGATGACGGACAGCAACTCCTATAATCCGGCCTTCTCGCCCTTTTAACCCCCACTAATATCTGCAGTTGAACGGATGGCTGTGTTGCAAATCAGCAGGAAAACGATATTTTCCCTTCGGGTAGCGGACTGATCATGCCCTATCCGATAGGGCTCTTACGGGTCAAAATCAGAAATTGAAATGTAATAGGATAGGAGGGTTTGTAAATGAAAAATCTGGCTAGAGCCTGTTATGCATTTAAATCAGAGTGAACCGGCTGGCGGCGCCAAGCAGCAAGCTCACGAAAGCGAGCCAGTGAACGCCTTCAAGTGTTCGGGTGAGTCGCTCGTAGTCGCGACCGAGTCGTCGGAAACGCGACAGCCATCCAAAGCTGCGTTCAACCACCCA